>Ga0187893_10013844_pt1 | contig 11134 bp, 13 predicted proteins | sample MA1701074metaG_FD_139574 | JGI IMG/M metagenome (GOLD analysis project Ga0187893, IMG submission 139574) | White microbial mat communities from a basaltic lava cave in the Kipuka Kanohina Cave System on the Island of Hawaii, USA - MA170107-4 metaG ...
CGCCGACGGTGAGACCGTGGTCTCCGGCGCATCCCACGTCATGCGTGGCTACGCCGACCTGGCCGCCAAGCTGACGTCCCTGGGCGCCGACGTCACCTACCACCGCTGAGCCCCCCGCTGAGCCCCCCGAATTGGGATGCAGAGTGGTCGCCCTGGCGACCACTCTGGGCGCCAGAACCGGAATCCCGGCCGCACCGGCTTGGTTGTAGCCTGTGGATATGGAAGCCGCCCTCCTCGTCGAAGCGATCGACGCAATCCGCCCGGCCCTCCAGGCCGACGGCGGCGACATGCGCGTCATCAGCCTCAATGAGCAGACCGGCGTGGTCGACATCGAACTGATGGGCGCCTGCGGCGGTTGCCCCATGTCCAGCCTCACCCTCAAGTCGGGCATAGAGCGCATCCTGCGCGACCGGGTGCCCGGCCTCACCGAGGTGCGGGCCAAGGGCATCGACTTCGACACCGTCGAGGACATGGCGCCGACCGGCGGCGGCACACCGGTGCACATCACCTTCTAGGTCGCCCGGCCGTTCTGGCACCCACAGTGGTCGCCCCGACGACCAATTGGCATCCCAATTCCGGGGTTCCGCACGGCTCATGGCTGACTAGTCCTCCCGGCGTCGTGAATGGCCCGATCGGGCCATGCAGCGATCGTCCCGTCCGTCCGACATACAGGGAGAAGTCGGACCCGGACGGAGAAGAACGCCATGCGTCGTTGGTGGAGCAAGCGGAGCGAAACGGGGGCGATCGCCGTCCTCGTGTCGGTGGTGCTCGTCGGTGCCGCCCTGCCATTGGCCGGCCTCGGCTACTCCGCCCACGTGCGGGGCGCCACGGCGGCCGAGCTCCAGCGTGCCGCTGACTCCGGCGCCCTGGCCGGCGCCGCCGCCATCCCGCTGGGTGACCTGAGCTTCGTCACCACCTACCTCAACAACCTGGTCGGCGTCCCCCTGCTCCCGCCCATCCCCGGCGCGCCCCTCAACCCCCTGACCGTCGCCTGCCAGCGGGCCCGGGCGGCCGCGCTGGAGGACGACGGGTTCTCGAAGACCTGGGCGATGCCCGCGCCCAACGGCACGACTTCGCCGACCTGCACCGCGGAGTACACGCCCGACCAGGGCGCGCTCGGTGGGATTACCAGCTGCGTGGCCGGCATCGTCAACTACACGCCCCTCTCCGGGCTGCTGGCCGCCCTCCTCAACTTGATCCAAGGTCTCGTGAACGGTCTGCTGGGGGCCGGCAACATCGGCCGACTGCTGCCCGGTCTTCTCGAGCCCGGTATCAAGGTGACGCTCACCTGGAACCAGCGGGGGCCGCTCGACGCCCTCAACCCCGGCGACGACGGGACGGCCAAGCAGCAGCGCACGACCTCGACGGCCCGACGGCGGTTCAAGAACGTCGTCGTCCTCCCCGACGTGCCGGGCAGCACGGGCATCCCCATCCCGCTCAACCAGGCGTTCAACACCGTCGCCCAGAACCTGATCTTCCCGACGCTGTTCCAGCTGAACACCACCGTCGGCAACGCCCTCTCCGGTCTCGGAATCAGCGGCTGCGGCAACCTGATCGGGGCGTTGACCAGCGACCTGGCCGACCTCGTCAACCCGCCGCCCGACGCGGAAGCGCCCACCGTGCAACAGATTCTCGATGACGCCTTCGCCACGGCCCAGCCCGTGCTGCTGCTGCGGATCCCACCCGACCCCACGGCGGCCCTCGGCAACCCGTTCCTCGACTTCGTGCCGGTGTGCGTCCAAAAGACGGGGGGGACCCTCACCGGGCTCGTCCAGAGCCTCCCGGCCACCACGGGGTGCATCGCCAATGCACCGGGCGCCTTCCGGGCGACCCTCGTCTCATGAGCCGGCGACACAAGGAGCGGGGGGCGGCGGCGGTGGAGTTCTCTCTCGTGGCCCTGCCGGCGTTGGTGATGCTGTTCGGGATCATGTACCTGGCCCTGCTGGCCACCTATTCCGGGCTGGCCGAGCACGGGGTTCGCAAGGGTGCCCGCTATGGGAGCATCCGCAGCCTGGCCAGCGGGAGCTATCCCACCGACGCCCAGATCCGCACGATCGGGGCCGAGGTCGACCCGATCCTCGGTACACCGCTGTCGGTGACAGTCACCCGCACCGGCGGCTCGGCCGCCACCGCGCTGGTCTGCAACCCGACCTCGGCCATGGGAGGGCGCAAGTGCGGCGACGGCGACGTCCTCACCGTCACCGCCACCTACGCCGCGGGCGCCCTGGGCGCCGTGGCCGGCCTGCCCGGGTTCCCCGGCGGCTCCACCATCACCCGCACCGCGACAGCGAGGTTCGAGTGATGCCGACGACGTCTCCTCTGCGGGCCCGCCACCGGGGTCAGCGCGGCGCGGCGGCGCTGGAACTGGCGCTGCTGTTCTCCGGGCTGTGCGCCATCGTCCTGCTGCTGGCGCCCCTTCCCTACGCCATGCTGGCCAAGATCCAGCTCGAGCGTTCCGCCGGCAAGGCGGCCCGCTTCGCCACCCAGACGCCCGACCGTGGGCGACCGGGGCTGCCGGCCGGACAACGTCGTCCCACGGCGGCGGAGGTCCGGGCCGAGGCCATCGCCTCCTACGGCGGCGTCGGCGTCCTCACCACCCCTGTGGTCACCACCACCACCGGCGTCGCCAGCTGTCCTCGTGGCGTCGCCGTCACCGTCGGCCTGCAGGCAGCGGTCGGACTCGGTCCGTTCGCCTTCCTGTACGACGCCGCCGGGCTCAGTTCCGGTCCGACCGGGATCAACCTCAACGCATCCGCCACCAACTGTCAGGAGTAAGTGCCATGAAGAAACTGAACATAGCCATCGTTTTCGGCGTGGTCGCGGCCCTCCTGGGTGGCGTCCTCGTCCTCGCCTACGGCCGCAACGTCGACGCCAAGATCGCCAAGGGTCGAGAGCTCACGCCAGTGCTCGTCGCCACCGGCACCCTCGCCACGGGCACACCCGGCGCCAGCCTGGCCGGTGCCACCACGCTCAAGGACATGCCCAAGGCCTTCCTGGCCGAGGGCGCCCTCACCTCCCTCGACAGCGTCTCGACCAAGACACTGCTGTCGCCGGTGCCCGTGGGTGCCCAGCTCACCAAGGCCGACTTCGGCGACCCCGCCGCAGTGGGAGCCCTCAAGCCATCGCCGGGCAACGTCGCCCTGGCCGTCGGCGTCGAGTTGGTGTCGGGCGTGGCTCGCTACATCACCGCCCCGAGCATGGTCGACCTCTTCGTGACCTACGAGGGCGCCGCCGGCGCTCCGGCAGCGACCGCCGGCGCCGGCGCCGGCGCCGTCACCGTGCCGGGCCGGACCAAGCTGTTCGCCACCGGCGTCAAGGTCATGTCGGTCTCGGTGGCCCCGCCGCCCGAGCAGGCCAAGGACGACCCGACTCCCATCGCCGGCAACGTCGACCAGGTCATCGCCGTGGTCGACGTCAGTCCCCAGGAGGCCGAGCGGATCGTCAACTCGGTGACCCTGGGCAAGCTCTACATGGCCCTCTCCGGCGGTGACCGCCACACCACTCCGACCGGCGCCACGCCTGACGACGTCATCAAGTCCAACCGATGACCGCCATCGGCGTGCTCGACCGGACCGGCACCCTCCTCGGTCTGGTCGAGCAGGCATCGGCCGGCGCCCGGGGGGTCGAGGTGGTGGCCCTCGGCCCCCCGGGGCGCTTCGGTCCCCACGCGCCGAGGGTGGACGTCCTTGTCCTCGGCCCTCGCGAAGTCACTCTCACCGGTCTCGGGCGAGCCGTTCGTTGGCACGCCGCCCACCCGGCGGCCAGCATCGTCGCCACCCTCGACATCGACTCGCCGTGGAGCCGCGAGGATCTGGCCTCCCATGGCGTGCACTTCGTCCTGCGGGGCGAGTCGACGCCGGCTCGGCTGGGTCGGGTGCTCCAGCGCTGTTACAGCGAGCGCACCCGCCTGGCCGTCGACGTGGTCGAGTCGGGGGCCATCCAGGTGGAGGACCTGTCGGCCGCACAGGCCCACTCGGCGCCGCCCCTCGTCACCATCGCGACGAGCTCGAGCGCCGACGAAGAAGCCGAGCTGGACGACGCTGCGACTTGGGCGTGGTCCAAGACGGACCGCCGGAAAGCCCCCCGGTCCCTGGCCGGTCGCGCTGACCGACACCGCGACGAGCCCGACCCCGAGGAGCCGAAGCCGACGGCCGCCGAGCCCGAGCCCGAGCCCGCGCCCGCGCCCACACCCGCGCCCGGGCCGGAGGAGGAGCTCACCAACGCGTCGCGTCAGGCCGGCGACGGGGTGCTCATCACCATCGCCTCGGCCACCGGCGGCTCCGGCAAGACCTTTTACGCCACCAACCTGGCCGCCTACCTGGCCAGCACCGGCCAGAAGGTCCTGCTGGTGGACCTCGATCTGCAGTTCGGCGAGGTCGCTCCGGTGCTGCAGATCCGCCACCCCTACTCGGTGTACGACGGCCTCTACGGCCCTGACCGTCAGCCGCTGCCGCACGGCGCGCTGGCCGACCAACTGGACCAACTGGTGTGCCGCCACAGCCTGGGCTTCGACGTGCTGACCGCACCTCGCGACCCGTCGCTGGCCGACTACGTCGGCGCCAGCGACGCCGTCAAGGTGCTCGACGCCGTGCTGCCCCGCTACGAGACGGTCATCGTCGACACACCGCCCTCGCTCAACGAGGTCGTGCTGGTCGCCCTCGACCGCAGCGACGTGGTGCCGGTGCTCGCCACCCTCGACGTCCCCAGCCTCAAGAACCTGGCCGTGTTCCAAAAGACGGTCAAGCGCCTGCGCCTCGACGACGGCGCCGTGCGTCTCGTGCTCAACAAGGTGGAGCCCGACGTCGGTATCACCGTCAAGCAGGCCCAGGAGGCCTTCAACGGCCGCTTCATCGGGTTCGTGCCGGCTGACCGGGCCGTGTCCCGCTCCATCAACTCCGGGCACCCGATCGTCATCAGCCAGCCCCGGTCCAAGGTGTCCAAGTCGCTCATCGAGGCCATCAGGGCCACCTATCCCCGGCCCCTCGGCGAGCCCGTCGCCGCCCACCACGAGGCCGGGTCGAACGCCAAGACCAGGCGCTGGTGGCAGCACTTCATCCCGTTCCGTCGTCCCGTAGCCGGAGGTATCACGTCATGAACCTGTCCGAACGATTGGCCGAGGTCGAGGGCACCCACAACGGGTCCGCCCGCCGGGCGCCGGCCCGACCCCGTCCCGATGCCAAACCGGCCGGCGGCGCCGAGCGCGAGGGCCGCCGGAACGGGACGGCGCGGACCGCCCGGAAGTCACCCACCGACAAGCCGCGCGCCGCCGCGGTGAGCGACATCGACCAGCTCCGCCGGGTCGTCCGCGCCGCCGTCGTGGCCGAGATGGGGCCGGGTCTGGCCGCCCACGGTGTCGACGAGGAGCGGGTGCGCCGGCTGCTCGAGACGCGCCTCGACGAGGCCCTGCGAAGCTCGTCGGTCACCGTGCCCCCCAACTACCGGGAGGATTTCCTCGACTCGTTGATGGCCGACATGCTCGGCTACGGCCCCCTTACGGCGCTGATGGACGACGCCGAGATCACCGAGGTGATGTGCAACGCCCACGACGAGATCTGGGTGGAGCGCCGAGGCCGCATCGAGTCGACGGGTGTGCGGTTCTCCAGCATCGAGGCCTACCGCCTGGTCATCGACCGGATGCTGGCGGTGGCCGGCCGGCGGGTGGACGAGGCGGCGCCCATGGCCGACGGTCGTCTGCACGACGGCAGCCGCATCAACGCCATCATCCCGCCGCTGGTGGTGGGCGAGCCCGTCCTCACCATCCGCCGCTTCCCCGAGCAGGCCCTCACCGTCACCAACCTCATCGGCGGCGAGTCGCTGTCGGCCGACGCCGCCCTCTTCCTGGAGGCCGCCGTCCGCGGCAAGCTCAATGTGCTCGTCAGCGGCGGTACGGGCACCGGGAAGACCACGCTGCTCAACGTCTTGTCGGGTTTCATCCCCGAGGACGAGCGGGTCATCACCATCGAGGACGCCGCCGAGTTGCGCCTGGCCCAGCCCCACGTCGTGAGCCTGGAGGCCCGTCCGGCCAACATCGAAGGAGCCGGCCTCATCGGCATCCGGGACCTGGTGCGCAACGCCCTGCGGATGCGGCCCGACCGGATCGTGGTCGGCGAGGTTCGCGGCGGCGAGGCCATCGACATGCTTCAGGCCATGAACACCGGCCACGAGGGTTCGCTGACCACCGTCCACGCCAACACCCCTCGAGATGCCCTGTCCCGCATCGAGACCATGGTCCTCATGAGCGGGGTGGAGCTGCCCCTACGGGCCATCCGCGAGCAGGTGGCCAGCGCCCTCGACCTCATCGTCCAGCTCGAGCGCCGTTCCGACGGCGCCCGGGTGGTCAGCCAGATCGTGGAGATCCAGGGCCGGGAGGGCGACACCATCACCCTCCAGGACGTGTTCGCCCGCACCGCGACCGGTCCGCTCCACGCCACCGGCCTGAGGCCCCGCTGCGCCGAAACGCTGCGCGAGCGGGGTGTCACCCTGGCCCCCAGCCTGTTCCGTGGTCACCTCGACGTTTCGCTCGGAAGGAAGAAGTCATGACAGTGCTCGCCGCACTTTTGATGGCCACCGGTCTGTTCACCGTGGTGGTCGCTCGCCAGGCCCGCTCGGGACGGCGGGTCAAGGATCTCCGAGCACTGCTGGAGGCCACCTACATCGAGGAGGAGCGCCGCCCGAGCGAGGAGGTCAGCACGCTGCTGGCCCGCAGCGGCCTGGCCGCCGAGAAGGCCTTCAAGGGCACCAAGACCCTGGCCAAGCTGAAGGCCACCGTCGCCCGCAGCGACTGGAAGCTCAGCGCCGGCGAGCTGCTGGCGGTGTGCGGGGTCTTCGGGTTGATCGGCGCCTTCGTCGGTGTCTCGGCGGGTTCGCTTCCCCTCACCGTCCTGCTCGGCGGCGCCGGCCTGTTCGCCCCCATCGGGCTGGTCAAGCGTTCGGTGGCCAAGCGCCGCTCGAAGTTCGAGGCCCAGTTCCCCGACGTGCTGGAGCTGCTGGCCGCCGGCCTGGAGTCGGGTTCGGCCATCGGCACCGCCCTAAGCCTGGTCGTCGCCGAGGCGGAGGAGCCGGCGGCCAGCGAGTTCGCCCGGGTGCTGGCGGCCACCCGGTTGGGCAGCCCCCTGGTCGAGGCCCTGTCGGCGCTGGCCGAACGGCTGGACTCCGAGGACCTCTCCTGGACCGTGCAGGCCATCGTCGTCCAGCAGCGCACCGGCGGCCGGCTGGCCGACATCTTGCGCAACGTGGCCAGCTTCATGCGAGGCCGCGAGGAACTGCGTCGGGAGGTCAAGGCGCTCACCGCCGAAGGCCGTCTGTCCGCCTACATCCTGGGCGCCCTGCCCTTCGGTCTGGGAGTCGTGGTCAGCCTTGGCAACCCCGACTACCTCACCCCCCTGTTCACCACCCTCCCCGGGCTCATCATGCTGGGGGGCGTCGGCGTCTTGATGACCGTCGCCTTCATCATGATGGCCCGCATCGTGAAAATCGAGGTCTGAGCCATGCTGGTTCTCGCTGCACTTTTCGTCACTGTCGGTCTCGGGACCGCCGCCTTCGGGCTGGCCCGGACCAAGCGCATCGTGGCCGGCACGGCCACCCAGATCGACGTGGCGTTGGGTCGCGCCGAGCCCCCACCGACGGGCGATTCCCTCGGCGTGGTCTACCGGGCCCTCGAGCCCATTCTCCAGGTCGGTGGCCGGCTCATGGGCCGGGTGTCACCGAAGGGTCGCATCGAGCTGATCCGCAGTCGCCTGGTCTACGCCGGCATGGAGGGCAAGGTCAGCCCGGAGAAAGTGTTGGGCTGGAAGGCCGCCGCCGCGGTGGGCGGTGCCTTCCTCGGCTTTGCCGGCGGACCGGCGACGTTCCCGCCGCTGGTGTGGGCCATCGGGCTGGGTGTGCTCTTCTCCTTCATGCCCGATGTGCTGTTGAGCAGCCGGGGCACCAAGCGCCAGGCCGAGGTGGCCAAGACGCTGCCCCAGGCCATCGACCTGCTGGCCATCACCGTCGAGGCCGGCCTCGGCCTGGAGCAGGCGCTGGAGGTCGTGGTCGAGAATGTCAATGGTCCGCTGGCCGACGAGTTGGCCCGCCTCCTGCGGGAGATCGAGCTGGGCGTGTCCCGGCGCGACGCCCTGGTCGGCCTTCGGGCCCGCACCGACGTGCCCGAGCTGTCGTCGTTCATCGTGGCGCTGGTCCAGGCCGACGAGATGGGCGTGGCCATCGCCGAGGTCCTGAAGGTACAGGCCGCCCAGGTCCGGCTGAAGCGCCAGCAGCGGGCCCGGGAGCAGGGGGCCAAGACCCCGGTGAAGATCCTCTTCCCCATGATCCTGGGCATCTTCCCGGCCATCTTCGTGGTCACCGTCGGTCCCGGCGCCATCAACATCGCCAAGAACTTCAACTTCTGACGGCCTGAGCCCAGCTCGAACCACCCCGCCGCGGGCCACCTGGTCTGCCAGTATGTCGAGGTCGAGCGACGGAAGGGGCCAGCCCATGTCCGACAACAGCACCGCGCTCTCTGTGGGTGACTTCGGTGCCGCGTTCAAGGCCTTCCTCGAGCAGTCGGTGGCCCAGGCGCCGGCCCGGGTGCCGTACTTCCGTGCCCGCCTGAGCGAGCACTTCGGGCAGTCGCCGACCGAGCTACCCAGCGTCGCCGAGACATTCCCGAGCCACAATCATCCCAACGTCCAGATGGCCCTGGATTCCTACCTGGGCGAGCTCGGGCGGACGCACCAGCTGGTGGGCGTGGCCTCCGAGCAGAAGCGCATGATGGGCGTCGGCCTGGGCGACCTGGCCGCCGGCGCCCGGGGTGGGCTCATGGGCGGGGCGCCCCAGCAGGGCCCCGTCGATTACCTCAACCTGTCCTCGGGCGACGACGAGAGGATCGCCTGCGTCCAGTTCGGCGTCTACCTCATCGCCTCGGGTGACGAGCGCCTGGCCGTCCTGATCCGAGGGGCCGACCGACGTTTCGGCAACTCCGACGTGTCGGTGGAGGTGATGGCAACGGAGCGGGCGGATGCCGAGCAGTTCTTTGCCGACATCCGGGCCCGGATGAGCGCACTCAACATCTACCGGGGCCGGATCGTCTCGCTGGCCCAGCGCCAGATGGGCCCGCTGGAGGTGAAGTTCCACCACCTGCCGACCATCGAGCGGGACGGGATCGTGCTGCCCACCGGTGTGCTGGAGCGCATCGAGCGCCAGACCATCCGCTTCGGCGAGCTGGCAGGACGCCTGGCCGCCGCCGGCCGTCACCTCAAGCGGGGCCTGCTCCTGTGGGGCCCGCCCGGGACGGGCAAGACCCTCACCGCCATGTACCTGGCCCGGCGGATGCCCGAGCGCACGGTGCTAGTGCTCACCGGCCAGACTCTGGGGCTGATCGAGACGTCGTGCGCCATGGCCCGACTGCTGCAGCCGGCGACGGTGATCCTTGAGGACGTGGACCTGGTGGCCGAGGAGCGGACCCGCCAGAGCACCGGCACCAACGCCGTGCTGTTCGAGCTGCTGAACCAGATGGACGGCATCGGCGACGACGCCGACGTGTTGTTCATCCTCACCACCAACCGGCCCGATCTCCTCGAGCCTGCGCTGGCGTCCCGGCCGGGCCGGATCGACGAGGCCATCGCCGTGCCCCTCCCCGACGCCGAGTGCCGGTCCCGGCTCATCGAGCTCTACGGGCGACGGCTGGTGCTCGACCTCTCCGACCGCGACGGCCTGGTGGCCCGCACCGAGGGCGTGAGCGCGGCATTCCTCAAGGAACTGCTCCGCAAGGCCGCGCTCATCGCCGCCGACACCGCACCGGCAGACGGCGATCTGCGGGTGACCGACCGGCACGTCGACGAGGCCATGCTCGACCTGGCCGCCGGCGGGGAGCTGACCAAGGTCCTGTTGGGCGTGTCGCCCCTCGTCGGCCGCCGGCCCGACTGCGGCTGACGGCGGGTCCTCGTCGCCCGACTGCGGCTCAGTCGTCGATGTCGGGCCAGTCGATGTCGGTGGCCAGGTCGGTGGCGGTGGCCAGGTCGGTGGCGGTGAGGCCCAGCAGGGTGCTGGCGCCGATCTCGTCGTAGCCGCTCTCGTCGGGCTGACGCGCCCACCACTGGACCGTGCGGGTGGCCGAGTCCACGGTGAGGATCTCGTCCACGCGGTGGCGGGCGTAGAAGCCGAACTTGGCGAAGCTTTCGTCGTCGGGTGACACGATCTCTACGACGACGGCCGCGGTGGGCAGCCAGACGCCTCGCGGTGGCGCCCGGAGGTAGCCGCGGTCGGGCACGCGGTAGTCGCCCGGCCGCCCGAGGTTGAACGGTCCGACGCCGACGAGCCCGGCGGTGCGGGCCAGCGGACCCAGCAGTTCAGCGAGGACGTTGTCGAGATAGCCGTGGGCCGAGTGCGCGGCGGGGGCCATGTGGTACTCGCCCTCCCATTCCTCGTCGTAGGTATCGAGACCGAGCGCCTGACGGTGGTCGATGAGGGCCTGCAGCTCAGGGGGCCGGGCCCCGAGGACAACCGTCTTCATGCCGCCAGCGTACGGCGGGCGGACTAGTCCGGCCGGCCGGGCGGAAATGACCCGACCGGGCCATGGAGCCGACCGGGGGTCGCACCGATGCTCATGGTGGGAAATCGAACTACGACCCCCGAAAGGAAACTCCGATGCTCGCACTGTTCTGCTGGATCCAGGCCCGCATGGCCACCTCTGAGGAGAAGGGTGCGACCGCCGTCGAGTACGGCATGATCGTGGCCCTCATCGCCGCCGTCATCGTCCTCGCCGTCACCACCCTGGGCGGCCAGGTCAACAACGCTTTCAACACGATTTCCAACGCGCTGTAAGGCGCATCTGGTGATCGCCGGCAAGGGGCGCCCCATGCGGGGCGCCCCTCGGCGCGACCGAGAGGAGATGGTCCAGTGCAGCCGACCCAGGCCGGAGCGACCGCCATCGAGTACTCGCTGATGGTCTTGCTGATCGCCGCGGTGGTCATTGTCGGCGTCGGCTTGGTGGGCAGCACCGTCGCCGGCCTCTTCCAGACCACCGTCAACGCCCTGACCCCCTGACGGTCGTGCCAACGCCCGTCGACCCGGCACCGAGGAGGTGACCGCCGATGTCGTGGAGAACACTTTCGCTCGTCGTCCCGCTGTTCAACGAGGAGGAGCGGGTCGCCGAGCG
>Ga0187893_10013845_pt1 | contig 11134 bp, 9 predicted proteins | sample MA1701074metaG_FD_139574 | JGI IMG/M metagenome (GOLD analysis project Ga0187893, IMG submission 139574) | White microbial mat communities from a basaltic lava cave in the Kipuka Kanohina Cave System on the Island of Hawaii, USA - MA170107-4 metaG ...
GACCTTTTCGTCCGCCAGCAGCGAGGCGGTCCGGCCGATCATCTCGTCGCGCGAGTATCGACGGTACACCGCACCGACAGAATCCAGGTACCGGGCGATCGCCGCGTCGTCGAATCCGGGTCCGAGCAGCGAGCCTTTCATGCTGTCGCCTGGGGCGGCGGCGCGCCCGTTCCCGAGAACCTTGTGGTGGATGACCTGCGCCACGCCCAGCGCGCCGCCCGCGTCCCCCGCGGCCGGTTGGATCCAGACATTCTTGAACGGCCCTTCCCGGAGGATGCGGCCGTTTCCGACACAGTTCAGCGCCACACCGCCCGCCAGGCACAGGTTGTCCAGGCCCGTTTCCCGGTGCACGTGACGGACCATCCGCAGCATGATTTCTTCGGTGACTTTCTGCACGGAGGCGGCGAGGTCCATCTCGCGCTGGGTCAATCGGCTCTCGGGCTGCCGAGCCGGACCGCCGAACAGCCGATCGAACGCGCCGTTGGTCATCGTCAGGCCGTGGAGGTAGTTGAAGTACGCGGTATTCAGCTTGAACGAACCGTCCTCCTTGAGATCGACCACCTCGTCGAGGATCGCCTGCGCGTACTTCGGCTCACCATACGGGGCCAGACCCATGACTTTGTACTCGCCGGAGTTCACCTTGAAGCCTGTGTAGTAGGTGAACGCGGAGTACAGCATGCCGAGGGAGTGCGGATAGTGAAGCTCGGCCCGCAGCTCCACCTGGGCTCCTTTGCCGACGCCCCAGGACGACGTCGCCCACTCGCCGACGCCATCCATCGTGAGAATCGCGGCCTCGTGAAACGGTGAGGGATAGAACGCGCTCGCGGCGTGGGATTCGTGGTGCTCGCTGAAGAGAATCGGGCCCTCGAAGCCTGGCATCGCCCGTCGGATGGCCTCGCGGGTGAAGAGCTTTTCCTTCACCCAGACCGGCATGGCCGTCATGAAGGAGCGCCATCCAAGCGGCGCCACGCCCAGGTAGTTCTCGAGAATGCGTTCGAACTTCAGGAGCGGCTTGTCGTAGAAGCCGACGTAGTCGAGCCCCGCAGCCTCAATCCCGCCGGCCTTCAGACAGTACTCGACCGCACGTGTCGGAAAGTCCGGATCGTGCCGTTTCCGGGTGAAGCGCTCCTCCTGCGCCGCGGCGACGATCTCTCCGGCACGGAGGAGACACGCCGCGGCATCGTGATAGAACGCCGAGATACCGAGAATCGTTACAGGCATGTGTTCAGCGTTGTCCGAATCAGAATTGCCGCTCGTACGTCGAGCGGTCCAGCGGCCCCTGATCCCGCGGAATCCAGTAGCTGGGCTGCGGCTGGCGGAGACGTCGGTCCAGCGGGTCACGGAAACGTCGCATCACAACGCCAACGGGAGTCACGACCAGATAAAACACTCCCGTGAGGATGATGCGGGTGTTCACCCAGGCGAGCCAGCCCCCGAGCGTCAGCCACCCCCGCTCGACAGGGCCCAGGAGCGCAGGGGCGACCGCCGCAGGCACGGCGAGGAGCGCCGCGAGTATCCAGAACACCCGCGGCGCAATCGTGTGATCCCGCCACCAGCTGAGGCCACCGAGCAGGGTGAAGCCGACCGCCACCGTCAGGCCGAAGCGGCGCAGACGACGAACCGAAGCGTTTGGGGACTCCGACATGTCAGAAAATCGTGTAGATGAACGGCGCGACCGCCGATCCCTGGGTGAAGAAAATCAGCGCGCCGAGCAGGACCAGCATCATCACGATTGGGGCCAGCCACCACTTCTTGCGCACGCTGAGAAACGCCCAGAACTCGGACAGCAGGGAAAACGTTGCGTTGCCCATGACACTCGTCTCCTTCGCGACGTCCCTTAGGCCGCGCCCGAACCCTTGATTACGGCGGGGACCGTCTTCAGCAGGATCTTCAGGTCGAGCCAGAATGACCAGTGATCGATGTATTGCATGTCGAGCTTCATCCACTCGTCGAACCCGATGTTGCTCCGCCCGTTCACCTGCCAGAGACAGGTGATACCGGGCCGGACGCTGAACCGCCGACGGTGCCAGTCTTCGTCGAAGCCGATGTAATCCCGCACCGGAAGCGGACGCGGACCGACGAGGCTCATGTCGCCGATCAAGACGTTCAACAGCTGCGGCAGTTCGTCGATGCTCGTCTTGCGGAGAAACCGTCCGATCGGTGTGATGCGGGGGTCGTTGCGCACCTTGAAGACGGGACCGCTCGCCTCGTTGAGCTGTTCGAGCTCCGCCATGCGACGCTCGGCATCCGCCACCATCGTTCGGAACTTGTAGAGGCAGAAACGCCGCTTGCCAATGCCCACGCGCTCCTGCACGAAGAATACCGGGCCGGCCGAGGTCAGCTTGATGGCCAGCGCGGCCGCAATGAAGACGGGCAGAAGCAGCACGAGGCTCAGTCCTGCCAGCGTAACATCCAGCGCCTGTTTCACGAGCACCGGCCAGCCATCGAGCCGTCCCGTGTAAACGGACAGAACTGTTTCGCCTTCAAACGGCTCGACTTTCGCGCGGGCCATCTGCAGATTGAACAGCCCGGAGAGGAAGCGCACAGTGATCCCCTGTCGTTCGCAGGCCCTTAGGATCTCATAGATCTGCTCGTAGTGCGATTTCACGGGCAGGGCCACGACGACTTCGTCGACGACGCTGCCGCGCAGGAATCCCTCGCACCCCGCCAGATCGCTGACCACGGCGTAACCGAGACGTTCAACGGATCCGATTCCCGACCACCGCTCATCGGCGAAGCCCACGAGCGCGTACCCCAGATCTGGCTTCGATTCCAGCGTGCGGGCGTACCGCATCGCCCGCTCGTTGGTTCCGACCATGAGAACGTGCCGGAGATTGTGTCCTCTGCTGCGGAGACGCGCGAGCAGCTTGCGCAGCGCCAAGCGGCTCAGAATGAGCGTGAGCGCCGTCGTCAGCCAGAAAATCGCGGCAAAGTACCGCGTCAGCAGTTCGATGTTAAACGCGAATTTGCCGGCGACCATCGCCACCGAGCAGAGGGACACGGCTATGAGGATGTCGAACCCCTCGTCCTGACGGCGAGAGAGCCGTCGGGACTGGTAGAGGCCCTGCGCGCTGAAGCAGAAGTGGCAGACCAGCAGAAACACGGCCAGAAGCAGAAAATTGACAGGCGTATACCGATCCGACAGGACCCCGGTAATCGACCGACTGAACCGCCCAGAGTCTACGACGGTAGCCAGGAGCAGCGACCCGCAGACGACAAACAGATCGAAGGCCTGCATGGCGGCAACGAGAACTCGACGGGGCTGTGGACGCATCGCAGTCAGATCCTCGACGCAACCTGCCGGGCCAACCCGACGACTTCGTTGTTGTTCAGCGTCGGGCATGCCAGCAGAGAGGTGTTCGCCAGGATGAAGGGGCCATCCGTGTGCGGCATCAGGTTCCCCGGAGGCGGTGCGGCCGACCCCGCGAGGCGCAACGGCTGAACGTACGCCGCGCGCTGAACGTGCCACGACACGATGTCGGCATCGCTCAAGCCCGGAAAGATACGGCGCAGCCCCCGCTCGACGAACTCGCGATACACGGACGCGTCGTCGGCCGCAAGCAGCGGATCCTGGCTGTCGACATAACGCGGGAGGTAGACGAGAGCGCGACCGGCTGTCTCCTCGGAACGATCGACCAGACCGGTCATTTCGATCAGTCCGGTCACTGGAATCTGCTCGTCGGCGACGTTGACGATGTAGAAGGGCGTCAGGGGACGCTTGAGCACGAGCGCGAGGCAAACGACGCCCAGATAGGAGGGGTCACCCGAGTCGTTTCGAGCTCGTTCGATCGCGTCGCGAACAAACGGCCCCGCGACCGGCAGTGCCGCTCTCATGGGAGCGGTGAACACGACCTTGTCGTACCAGCGGAGTTCGGTGGGCGAACCGGGAGTACGGAACTCGACGCCACACCCCGCCTCGGCGTCTACTGGAACGGTCCGGACGGCACGCGCCTCCGCGGCGACGCCGTGCGCCGCCCGGCTCATCGCTCCGACCGGCTCGAACGCGAAATCGCCCTCGACGCCGATGCGGGAGATGGTCACGCCCAGGCGGATCGAGCCGCCCGTCGTCTCGAGCTTTTCACGAAACGCGCGCAGGATGCGATAGTAGCCACCGTGCACGTACCCCATCGCTTCGTGTTTCGAGGCGCCGGTCCTCGCGCCGAAGAGCCGCTGAATCGCGGCGTGGATCGCGATCGCCGCGATTCGATCGGCGTAGCTGCCGAATTTCGCCCTGAGCAGGGGCCGCCAGAGAACTTCGTAGTTCGACCGGCCGAACACGCGCGAAAGCCATTCGGCAGCCGTCAGGCGATACAGGTCCTCCCGCCGGGCGAAGCGCAGCGCGTACAGCGTCGCGGCGCCCATCCTCAGCTTGTCGGGCCAGCTGAGAAGCGGAAACGCCAGCATCTCGCGCGTGCTGCTCATCGAGTACATTCGGCCCTTGGTAAAGAGCCCTGTTCCGGTGGGGCGCCAGCGCAGCTCGGCGCGAAGACCCAACTCGTCCAGCAATCCCAGCAGCTCGGTGTCCTGCGCCAGAATGACGTGATAGAACTTGTCCCAGGTGAACTCCCCGTAGTCGTACGAGCAGGCGAGCCCGCCCAGAAAGTCGTTTCGCTCGAACACGTCGACGCGATGCCCTCTGCGCTGAAGGAAATGCGCGAGCGACAGGCCCAGGACACCGCCTCCGATGACGCCGACGTTCACGCGCGTCTCCCCGAGCCCCACGCTCGTTCGTCGTCGTCGGCGTGCTTCAGCGAGCCGAAGATCGCGGTCGCGAGGTGGAACACCTCCTCGAAATACCGCTGGTTCTGAAGGGCCAGGATCCCGAGGCCGGTCAGCTGAATCCCCAGCATCAGGCTCCCGATACCGACGATGAAGGTGTGCGGCGCGGCCTGGTAGGCTGCGGCGACCGCCGCCGAGGCACGTGAGAAGAACCACGTCAGCTCGGCGTGTCGTCCGAACTGCTCGACAAAGTGGGCGAACATCCAGGCGTTGACGTACAGCGAGAACAACAGCAGCAGAAGTCCCGGCAGGATGAAGAACATCACCGGGCGGAACAGATACCCGGCGAGCAGCACCGACATGATCTGACGAAACACCCTCATGCTGGAGCGGCGCCCTTTGCCGACGGTCTGCAGAAGCTTCCAGTCGAGATGCGCCGGCACCTCTTCGATGCGGGCCTTCAAGAGGAGCGCCTTGTAAATGATCTCCGGGTTGATCTCCATGCCCGTCGAGGACAGATCGATTCCTCGAACGAACCGCCCGTCGTAGGCCCGCACCATTCCGGTGAGCGTCGAGAGACTGCCTCGCGCGGTCATCGAGAGAAAACGATTGGCCCAGATGCTGAGCGTCCGCCGCAGCCAGGGGACGTTCGAGACCCGTCCTCCCCGCATGTAGGGAGACGCCACGACGACCTGGGCGTGCGTCTCGCGGATCCGGGCGAGCAGCTTTTCGATGTGATCGGGCGAATAGCTCAAATCCAGATCCAGGACCACCACGAAATCGCCCTGACACTCGTCGAAGGCCGACTGGAACGCCCGGCCGATGCCGAAGTTCGCGACATGGTGCAGGACGCGGATATTCGGTTCGTGCAGCGCGAACGCTTCAGCAAGCTCGCCGGTCTCGTCGGCGCTTCCGTCGTTGACGAGCACGATCTCCCACCGATACTCGTGCTCCAGAGTCGTCAGGTGGCGGCAGAGTGCCGTGAGGTTCTGCTCCAGAATCGCCGCTTCGTTGAATGCGGGCACGACGATCGACACCAAAGGTCGATTGCGCTCGTACTCCGAGTCTCCGGCGACCGACGACGCCCGCCTGGGCGACACGGTCCGAAGCATCACGTTGAGCGGATTCACTGAGCCTCTTTCACCTAGTCACGCCTTCACGCCGGTCCACCTGGAACGGTCGATGGTCAGGCGCACGCGAAGACCGATCGCTCCTCGAGGGGACGCACCCAGCGCTGGTCGATCTCAACCGCCACTGAACGCTGCAACAGGGACACGGACAGGATGAGTCGGTCCGCGGTCTTGACGGTCTGCAGAAATCCTTCGACGCCCTGAAGGGGGCCACACTCGACGCGAACCCGCTGACCGATGTACTGATACGGCCACGGGTCGGCGCAGATTTGGGAAGCGACGACCGCCTGGAGGTTCAGGATCTCGATTTCGTCTACCGGGATGAACGCGCTTCCGCTGCCGACGACCTCGAGTACTCCCGGCGTCGTGAGAACGGGCAGGCGGCGGTTGATATCGAACCGGCAGAACACATAGCCGGGAAACAGCGCCTGCTCGATTTCTTTCATCCGATCCGACCATCGGCGTCTGCCGCGGCGCAGCGGCACAAACGTCTTGTAGCTTCGGTGCTCGAGCAGCGATGCGATCAGTTTTTCCTGCCGTGTCCGAACTCGCACGGCGTACCAAGGATGCACGGTGACCACCTCATCTCGCTCCCAAGGCAGGCTACCGCCCATAAAGTCCCATCTGGGACTGTGCGGGTGCGGGAAACGCCTGCCCGGGGGGACTCGATTCGAACCGGCGCGCTACCATAGGCGCGTCGATCGACCTCGCTGGCGTTGTGCAAAGCACCCGCCAGCCAAACCAGTTTGTGGGGTGGCTGTTATCCCCCTAAGTTATTGATTTCAAAGCTATACGACCCGTCAGCCTTAACGTCCGTCAGAGCTTCGGGAACCTAAAGTCACCTGTGGGGCAAACAAGAGGCTCGCTCACGCGTCGCCCGTCGGCGACCCCGAGCGTCTGTAGAGGGCTCCGCCGTAGTAGTCGTGGTGACCGGACGCACGCTGTGCGCAGGCCCGCCCATCCGCGCGGTTCAGCACCACGCCTACCACCCGCTCGACGCCGAGAGCGTCGACGGCTTGCCGGATCGCGGAAAACGATGTCCTTCCCGCGGAAACGACGAGCACGATGGCGTCCACCATCGAAGCCAGCACAGTGCCGTCTGGGACGAGCCCAACCGGCGGGGTATCGACCACGACCCACTCGAATCGCGCGCGCGCGGCCTCGAGGACCTGGCGCATGCGCTCTGACGACAGGGCGGCCAAAGGATCCGCCACCGGACCTTCGAGTGCCAGCACGGCGAGCCTCGGCCGCACCTGCGCCATCGGCAGCGGGCCGTTGCTGGTCAACGCACTCGTTGCAACGGCGTTTCCGTTGAGATCGAACAGCTGGTGCATCGTCGGGCGCCGAAGATCTGCTTCAACGAGACCGACGTCTCGTCGAAACGAGTCGTCGAGGGTCAGCGCGAGGTTTGCCGCGGTAAGTGTCTTGCCTTCCTCCGCGAGAGCGGACGTCACCATGACGACCTTCACGCCGCGCTCGAGCTGAGCATCGTGCAGAATCGCCCCGAGTCGTCGGTACTGCTCCCGGGCAAAGTTGGACAGATCCTGACCGATCAGCAGCTTTTTGGCGGTCAGCGCGTCGGCGGAGAGCTCGCGTCGTTCTTTCGGCCTCGTGACACTCAGCAATCCGCCGTCGGGAGGCGCTGTCGGGACGACAGCCTCCTGGCGTGGACGCTCGCGCTCGTCGGCGAACCTCCAAGGATCTGTCATGACCGACGGTGACTGATCGAAAGAAAAGAGCTCCCGGCTCGTCCCGTCCGTATGCGTTGCTTCCAAGGGCCGAGCGATGTCAGCGCCGGTTGCGCGCTTGAACGCATCCGCGATACGTCCCATGGTCTCTGAGCTCCTTTATGAGAAGAAATGGAATCGGCGGCGCGCCGGAGTATTCTGCGCAAAGAGGGTCGGACGCATGCCGGCAGTTACGGCCGACCTGACTTCCGGTTCCGCCTCGCCCGGATCGCCATCAACGGCTCCAGCGTGGCCGTCAAGTTGGCGAGACGCGGCCGGCGGCGCGGACGTCGCGGGCGCGTGCGGCGCTCGCGCGTTGTCCGGACCAGTCCGCAGATCGAGATCAACACACACTTCGTCTACGAGAGCGCGGCCGACCGGTTTTTCGTCCGCGGCGAAACCGGAGACGAGGGCGTTGTCGCAGATGACATTGATCCATCGCGGTATGCCGCGCGACGCTTCATGGATCAGCCGCACCGCGTCCTGAGTGAACACGCTCGCCGCGGTGCCTCCTGCGATTCGAATCCGACCGGCGATGTACGCCGCCGTCTCCCGAAGCTCCAGGGGCGCGAGGGAACATCGCAGCGCGACCCGCTGCTTGAGCTGCCGAAGTCCGACGGTCGACAATCGCTCAGCCAGCTCTGGTTGTCCCGCCAGAATCACCGAGAGCAGCTTCGTCTGCTCCGTCTCGATATTCGCGAGAAGCCGGACTTCCTCGAGCAGGTCGTCCGGCAGGCATTGCGCTTCATCGACGATGAGGACGCATGGATCCCCGGCCGCCTGTCGTTCGCGAAGGACGCGCTCCAGATCGAGAATCAGACGCGCCTTGGACGAGACCGCGCCTCGCGACAGCGCGAAGGCGTCGGCGAGGAACTCGAGGAATTCCTCGCGTGTGAGCCTCGGATTAGTCAGGTGCACGAACAACCCGTTCCGGCCGGCCGTCGCCAGAGCGGCGTGCAGCAGCGTCGTCTTTCCCGTTCCCGCTTCCCCGGTCAGGGCGAGAATGCCCTTGCGGGACTCGAGGCCATACCGCAGCGTCGCAAGCGCCTCACGGTGGTGCGGCGTGAGCAGCAGGTAGCGCGGGTCTGGCGTGAGATCGAAGGGCCGTTCCCGCAGCCCGAAGAAAGTCGAATACATAAGCTCAGCTTCGAGGAATCAGCGATCGAACCGGAGACTAAACACGAGTCCCAGGACGACAATCGCGACACCCGCCGCCAGGACGACGGTGCGGCCCAGCCGGCGTGCGCGCGCCCGCTCGCTCAACGATTGCAGCACGGGCACAACGGCCAGGACCGGCAGGTCGAGCGCGAGCTGAACGTCCACCTCGGTTCGCAGCGAGGCATCCCGGAACTCCTGAAACGCAGCCAGAGACACTCCCAGCGTGAGCCCGATAAGCGATCCGATCAGCAGAATGAGGGGACGGTTCGGAGAAAACGGTCGCTCGGGCAGGCCGGCTGGATCCAGGATGTTGAATTGCTCGCCTGCCCGCCGACGCTCGAGGTTCGCCGCAATCTTGGAGTCCTCCCTCTTCTGCAGGAGCTCGCGATAGGTCTGCTGGAGCGTCTCGTGCCCTCGCGTCAGAGCCGCGAGCTGCGACTCTCTCAGGGGAACGGCCTCGGCGCGGCCCTGATACATGCGAATCTCCTCCTGAATCTGCTTCTCAGTCGTTTCTTTGTGGGTCACCTGACGCTCAAGGTTCAGAATCTGGGCGTCGAGCTCCTTGAGGCGGTTCATCCGGGCGATCTCGGTCGCCGAGGGGGCCTGCGCGCCGGTCGCCCGCTCGGCTTCTTCTTTGACCCGCAGTTCCAGTGCATCCACGCGGCGCTGTGCCGCTCGGATGTCCGGGTGGTCCTGGGTGCGATTGAGCAAGAGGCGCCGCAGTTCCGCGCGTGCCGCCTCGAGCTGTACGAGAGCCGGCGCGGTATCGATGCTGCCATACGCCGGCGCCGGCGGTACCGTGTCGGGAACGGCCGCCGCGGCGGACAGATCCGCCCGCAGCCGTTCGGCGAGCAGCTTTTCACTTTTGTCGCGAGCCAAAGAGTCGCTCAACGACTGCAGCTGAAGCTGCCGATTCTGAATCGCCTGCATGATTGATCCGAGCTGATCGGGAAGCTCGCCGGCGTTCTCCTGCCGGAAAGCGGCGAGCTTTCGCTCCTGTTCGGCCAGGCGGCGCTCCGCATCCTTCAGCTCGCTCTCGAGGAATTCGCTCGTGTCGGTGGCCAGTCCCTGACGGTCCCTGGCGTTTTCCTCGCTGATGAGACTTGCCAGCCTGGCGGTCACTTTCTGGGCGGTAGACGGCTGATCCGCTTCGTAGATCACGCGAAAGGCCTCGCCCCGGTCCAGCTGAATGTCGATGTCGTCGCGTATCCGTGCGACGACATCTTCCATCGCCAGCTGCTGCCGCTCGTTCTTGTAGAGGTCGAACTCGAGGATGATCCGTTCAAGCGTCGAGCGGCTCAGGAGGAATTGCCGTATCGATTGCAACCGGTCCTCGATCCGCGCGGTGACGGTTGGCCGGACGTACTCCTCCGGAATCCGCTGGGGAACGACCATGATCAACGTTTCTGACCGATATCGGTCCGGAAGGCGCGCCGCCACTGCGGCGGCACCAGCTACGGCCAGGAGGCAGGGGATCAGAATCTGCCATCGCCGGCGCCACACGATGGCCAGGGTCTCGTCGAACGAGTAGACCTTACCTGGTATCACCTGATTGCCTCTCTCGAATGATGGGTAGCCACCAGCTCATTCCGGCGCGCAGACCCCGACGTTCCTGCCGACGGTCCTCGTCGGTAGCCGTGAAAAGGTACCCGGAGTCGTAGTAGTAGAAGAACTCGGCAAAGACTGCCGCCTGTCTGTGCACGGCCACGCCGACGCGTGCGGTGCCGCCGTACGTGTTGAACGTGTTCGAGACGCCGGACAAGCCGATCGTCCCATCCGCATAGGCGGCGGCGAGGCGAAGGTCCACCCATCGGTTAATCAGGCCTTCGGCCGAACCACCGATAGCGTCCAGGTGCGTCAGGTCTGGCAGGCCGGGTATCGGCTCGACGCTGCGCCGATAGTTGAGCCTCAAGTCCCAGCTTTGTCCGATGAGGCTCGACAACTGAAAGCCCCCCACCGGACGCACCACGCGCCCCTCGTCCATATCGATCAGCGTCCCTCCGAGCGTGACGCGCGCACTTGTGCGGCGCGTCCGCGAGTGGATCCACTGTCGTTCCAGCTCGAGCTCGGCTTCCTGCGTGCGGAAGGGATCGACGACACCGTTGAAGCTGTAATACCCGTCATTAAAGCTGTAAACGACGCTGGCGGTGCTGCGTGACGACAGGCGGTGATCCCACCGACCAGTCGCGGTCTGTGACTTCAGGTCCTGGATCGGCGACGAGCGTTCGGTCTGTGTCGGCAGGGTGTACCGGCTCGAACTGAACCCATAGCCCATGCCAACCGTTGAACGGCCGGTCAGCGCGTGTGAGACGCCGGCGCTCGTCGACACGAGCCGCACATCGACACTGGCGAGCGCCATGTCGGTATTCGGTGGCACGGCCTCACCGAGGTTCGGGGGAC
>Ga0187893_10013846_pt1 | contig 11133 bp, 12 predicted proteins | sample MA1701074metaG_FD_139574 | JGI IMG/M metagenome (GOLD analysis project Ga0187893, IMG submission 139574) | White microbial mat communities from a basaltic lava cave in the Kipuka Kanohina Cave System on the Island of Hawaii, USA - MA170107-4 metaG ...
CGCACGACGCGGGCGAGACGGTGCACGACGTGTGGATCACGCCGCGCGCCGCGCTCGAGCGCGCGGCGCGCGGCGAGATCGAGCTGGTGTTCGCCACGCAGCATTCGCTGCGCGACCTCGGGCGCTTCGCGGACGCGCGCGAGGCGTTCGAGTACGCAAGCGCGCTGCCCGAGATCGGCGAGAACCGCACCTGCTGGGCGCAGGGCAAGGACGGGCCGCGGGTATTCCGCCGCGCCGATCCGCCCTACTTCGAGATCCACTGGTGCGATCGCGACGAGACCGGCACCAGCACCTACGACCTCGTCGCGGGCGAGCCCAAGCGCCTCGACCGCCATGTGGCGCGCCTGATCGCGCCGAACCCGGGACTGATGACCGGGCCGGGCACGAATACGTATATCGTCGGTGAGAAAGAGCTCGCGGTGATCGATCCGGGACCCGCCATCGACTCTCATATCGAGAAGATCCTCCAGTTCGGGAACATCCGCTGGATCCTCTGTACCCACACCCATCTCGACCACTCGCCGGCGGCGGCGGCGCTCAAGGCGGCGAGCGGCGCCGAGGTGCTCGGGCGCCCGGCGCCGGCGGGGCAGGACGCGAGCTTCAAGCCCGACCTCGTGCTGGAGAACGGCCAGCGCGTCGAGCTCCTGGGCTCGATCACGCTGCGCGCGATCCACACGCCCGGGCACGCGTCGAACCACCTGTGCTACCTGCTCGAGCAGACGAAGATGCTGTTCACCGGCGACCACGTGATGCAGGGCTCGACCGTGGTGATCAACCCGCCCGACGGCGACATGCGCGCCTACCTCGCGTCGCTCGAGCGGCTGCTCGGCGAGGATCTCGCGATCATCGCGCCCGGGCACGGCTACCTGATCGGCATGCCGCACCACGAGATCCGGCGCCTGATCGCGCACCGCCTCAACCGCGAGCGCAAGGTGGTCGCCGCGCTCGAGCGGCTCGAGCATCCTTCGGTGGAAGAGATGCTGCCCCTCGTGTACGACGACGTGCCCGAGCGCATCCACCGGGTCGCGGCGCGCTCCCTCACCGCGCACCTGGAGAAGCTCGTCGCCGAGGGCGCGGTGCGCGCCGAAGAGAGCCGCTATACGCTGGTAAAATCGCCCCGGGCTGGCTAACATCGCTTCAAGGAGACGCGCCGATGGCCACAGACGACGAAAAAACGATGAAGCTGGTGACCAACCTCGATCGCAAGGCGATCGAGGAAAAGCTCACCCAGGTGCGCAGCGAGGCGCAATCGGCCAACCTGAAGGAGCTGGCGGCCATGTTCGCGGGCATCGAGGGAATGCCGCGCGCGCAGATCGAGCAGAAGGTCAAGAACGCGCTCAAGTGGCTCGCCGACAAGCCGCAGCACAACCGCATCTCCTCGACGCTCGAGCTCGTCGGGCTGAATCTCCCCAACCTGAAGTAGTCTGCGTTTCGATTACGACCTCTTCACCATAGGAGGCGGCTCGGGCGGGGTGCGCGCGAGCCGCGTCTCGGCAGGCTACGGCGCGAAGGTCGCGATCGCCGAGCCCGGGCGCTTCGGCGGCACCTGCGTCAACGTCGGCTGCATCCCGAAGAAGCTGTTCTCCTACGCCGCGCATTGGCGCGAGGACTTCGAGGTCGCCAGGGCGTACGGCTGGAGCGTCGGCGATCCCCGCTTCGACTGGCCGACGCTCCTCGAGAACAAGGACCGCGAGATCGAGCGCCTGAACGGCGTCTACGAGCGCGTGCTGGTGAACGCCGGGGTGGAGATCCACCGCGCGCGCGCCACGGTTTTAGGACCCAATGAAGTAGAGGTGGACGGAAAGAAACGCAGCGCAAAGCACATCCTGGTCGCCACCGGCTCGTGGCCGACGCTGCCGCCGCTCGCCGGGATCGAGCACGCGATCACCTCGAACGAGGCGTTCCACCTCGAGCGCCTGCCGCGCCGCGCGATCGTGGTCGGCGGCGGCTACATCGCGCTCGAGTTCGCCTCGATCTTCCACGGCCTCGGGGTCGAGACCACGCTCACCTATCGCGGCAAGCGCCTGCTGCGCGGCTTCGACGCCGAGCTCGGCGCGCGCATGGCCGAGGAGATGGCGGCGAAGGGCGTGAGCATCTGCTTCGGCTGCGAGCCGGCAGCGATGCACAAGCGGGCCGATGGCCTGCTCGAAATCGAATTTACCGATGGAAGCATCAGGCAAAGCGAGCTGGTCATGTTCGCCACCGGGCGGCGGCCCAACACGGCAAAGCTCGGCCTCGAGCGCGCCGGCGTCAAGCTGGCCGCAGACGGCGCCGTGATAGTGGACCGTTTTTCAAGAACCAACGTCGACTCGATCCACGCGGTGGGCGACGTCACCAACCGCATCAACCTGACCCCGGTCGCGACCGCGGAGGCGATGTGGCTCGCAAGAACGCTTTTTCGCGGCGAGCCGACGCCGGTCGACCACGACAACGTTCCGACCGCGGTGTTCGCCAACCCGAACCTCGCCACCGTCGGGCTGTCTGAGGAGCGCGCGCGCGAGCGCTTCGGCGCGATCGACATCTACAAGGCCTCGTTCCGCGCGCTCAAGCTCACCATGACCGACAAGAAAGAGGGCACCTTCATGAAGCTGGTGGTCGACCGCGCCAGCCAGCGGGTCGTGGGCGCGCACATGATCGGCGCCGACGCCGGCGAGATCATCCAGGGCGTCGCGATCGCGGTGAAGCTCGGCGCCACCAAGGCGCAGTTCGACGCCACGATCGGCATCCACCCCACCGCGGCCGAAGAGTTCGTGACCCTGCGCGAGAAGGCGACGTAACGGGAGCGTTTCTTGCTCGGCCTCGGGTCACCATGGCCCGACACCAATCCCCCTGGGCGATCGACCGCATCGAGACCCTCGTGCGGCGGCAGCAGATCGACTGCGAGTTCACGCGGCTCGACGGGTACCTGTTCCTCGCCGAGGGCGACTCGCGCACGACGCTCGAGCACGAGGCTGCGGCGGCGCACCGCGCGGGCCTGCGCACGGTCGAGCTGGTCGAGCGCGCGCCGTTCACGTCGTTCGACACCGGAGCGTGCCTGCGCTTCCCGAACGTGGCGCAGTTCCATCCGCTCAAATACCTGGCCGGGCTCGCGCAGGCGACCCGATGGACCACGAGAACATCCACGTCGCCACCGGCGATTCGGGCATGGGCATCACCCACGGCACGATCGCCGGCATGCTGCTGCACGACCTGATCCTCGGGCGCCCCAACCCCTGGGAGAAGCTCTACGACCCCTCGCGCGTGACGCTGCGCGCCGCGGCCGGTTTCGCGCGCGAGAACTCCAACATGGCGCTGCAGTACGCCGACTGGCTGACCGGGGGCGACGTCGGCTCGGCGGACGAAATCGCGCCGGGAAGCGGTGCGATCGTGCGCCGCGGGCTGGAGAAGATCGCCGCGTACCGCGACAGGGACGGCCGCCTGCACGAGCGCCACGCCGCCTGCCCGCACCTCGGCTGCGTGGTGAGCTGGAACCGCGCCGAGAGCACCTGGGACTGCCCCTGCCGCGGCTCGCGCTTCACCGCCTATGGTAAGGTGATCAGCGGCCCCGCGAATCGCGACCTCGCGCCGGCCGAGCGCAAAAAGGAACCGCGCGCCGCCTGAAGACCAAGCCCGGCTTTACCGTGCGCATGACCATCGAGCGCCCGCCGGCGCAGGTCTACGATTTCGTCTGCGACCCGAAGAACCTGCCGAAGTGGGCCTCCGGCCTGACCGGCGCGGTCAAGGTGAAATTCGTCGAGCGCAACCCCTACGGCGTGCTCGACCACTTCGTGAGCGTCGCCTCCGGCCCGACGGTCTACGTGCCGATGCGCGTGTTCCCGAACGGCGAAGGCAGCGAGGTGCTGCTCACCGTGTTCCGCCAGCCGGGCACCAGCGACGAGAAATTCGGCGAGGACACGCAGTGGGTGCGGCGCGACCTCGAAGCGCTCAAAGAACTGCTCGAGAAATAAGCGAAACCCCGGTGGCGAGCAGCAGCAGCGCGATCGCCCGCATCAGCGCGTCGCGCGAGATCCTGACGAAGATCCGGCGCGCGACCCAGATCCCGAGCAGGCAGGCCGGCACGACGGCGATCGCCTTGAGCCACACCTCCGGATCGAGCAGCAGGCCGGTGAGCAGGAAAGCGATGAACCGCAGCGAAATGCTGGTCAGCGTGGCGAGCCCCATGGTGGCGCGGAACTGCGCCTTGTCCAGGCCGCGCTGCGAGAGGTAGATCGCATAGGGCGGGCCGCCGGCGCCGAACACGGTGCTGGTGATGCCGCCGGCAAAGCCCGCAAACCAGGCCCAGCGCGGCGAGATGATCTTTCCGGAAGATCGCCTGAAAAGACTGAACAGCGCGAACCAGAGCACGAACGCGCCCAGCAGCAGCATGCCGGCGGCGCGCGGCAGGTTGACGAGCAGCGTGACGCCGCACGCGGTGCCCGCCACGATCATCGGCACCAGCCGCCGCCACTCGGCGCGCACCGCGTTGCGCGGGTTCTCCAGGCCGACGCCGAGCGCGGCGGCGAGGTCGGCGAGCACGAACAGCGCCAGCGCGAACTCGAGCGGCACCAGGTGCGTGGCGAGCGGGATCGTGACCAGCGCGGCGCCGAAGCCGGTGGTGCCGAAGATCAGCGCGCCGAGGAAGGCGATCGCGGCGAGGACCGCGGCTTCAGTCAAACCTTGACGGCGGGGTTGAGGGAGTAGAGACCGGTGATCTTCGCGGTGCCCAGGACGTGGCCCTTCATCGCCTTCAGTACGTCGGCGGCGGTGAACTTGCGCTGCACCGGGCATTTCTCCACATCGAGCGCGAACAGCGCGAACACGTAGTGGTGCGGGATCGAGTCGTTCCACGGCGGGCACGGGCCGTCGTAGCCGAAGTAGTCGCCCGCCATCTTCTCGTCGTTCGCGAACCACTTGGTGTAGTCGTTGAGGCCCTGGCGCGTGCCGCGCACCGCGTTGGGGCCGCTCTTGCCTTTCGGCGTGACCTCGCTCGAGAACTCGCCGTCGCGGATCGGGCTGCCGCTCGCCGGCATGTCGATCAGCACCCAGTGGCAGAAGTTGACGCGCTTGAGCGAGGCCGGGAGGGTGCGGCCCTCCTTGTTGACGTCGGCGGCCTTCGACGGCACGTCGGGATCGTGGCAGATGATCACCACCGACTGCGTTCCCTTCGGCAGCTCGGACCAGGCGAGCTGCGGGTTGCGGTTCTGCGAGAGCTTGACGCGCGCGCCCGGGTCGGGTGCGCAGAACGCGTGCACCGCCGGGATGGCGCCGCCGTCGGTGAAGCTCGCGCTCGAAAATTTCATGCGGCGATTATAAGCTCGGCCGGGTTCCACCGGTTCATCGCGCGCAGGCGCGAGACGTAGCGGCCGAACGGCAGCCCGAGCCGCGATTCGAGCTCCTCGGCATGGCGCCGCAGGCGCTGCCACGAGAACCGCGGCGCGACGCCCTTGAACGCGAAGGCGAGAATGTTCGGGTCGTGCAGCGCGGGCAGCGCGAGCACCGCGCCGCCGAACGCGCGCTCGAGGCGCGCGAGCGCCTGGTCGAGCTTCGGATCGTCGTCCATGAAGTTGACCAGCAGCGCGCCCGGCTCGGACAGCGCGAGGAACGCGCCGTCGTAGAACTCCGCGCTGGTGAGCCGGGGCGAGTGCAGCTCGTCCTCGAACGCGTCGATCACCAGCGTGTCGCAGCACTCGGGCGCGAGCGCGTCGGCGCCGTCGCCGACCTCCACCGTCAGGCGCGCATCGTCCCGGGGCAGCGCGAACTGCTCGCGCGCCGTCGCGATCACGCCGGAATTCAGCTCGACGACACGGATGCAGCTCCTGCGCAAATGCCGGTAAAAGAACTTCGCAAGCGACCCTCCCCCCAGCCCGATCATCACGACCTGGCGCGGATCCGGATGGAACAGCAGGAACGCCATCATGCAGCGCGTGTAGTCGAGCGCCAGCGCATAAGGATCGTCCAGGCGCATCGAGCTCTGGATCGCGGCCCCGCCGACATGCAGCGTGCGCACGCCGCGTGAATCCCTAACCGCGACTGACGGCCGCTGCCTTGCCATGGAGGAGAAGAACCGCGCACGCCGCCGCGGCGAAGGAGAACAGCGCCCCGGCGAGGATCGGGAGCTGATAGCTGCCCGTCGCGTCGAACGCCACGCCCGCGAGCCATGGCCCGATCAGCGTGCCCACGCCGCAGCCGGTATAGAGGCAGCCGATGATGCCCGACACCGAGCGCGGGCCGTAGAGATCCATGACGATGGTCGGCAGGAGCGCGACGTACGCGCCATAACAGACGCCGAAGACGACCGCGAACATCGCGAGCACCCAGTACCCGCCGCCCGCCCACCACACGAGGAACATGATGCCGAGGCCCGCGTACATCGCGGCGAGCGACGGGATGCGGCCGAGACGGTCGGCGAAGCCGCCGATGCCGAAGCGCCCGAGCAGGCTCCCCAGGCCGATCAGGCTGACGAGCGCCACGCCCTGCGCCTCGGCGTGGCCCAGATCCCTGGCGTAGGGCACGAGGTGCACCATCGGCACGAACAGGCCCACGCAGCTCAGGACGAGCGAGGCGAACAGCAGCCAGAACGGCGTGGTTTTCACCGCCGCACGCAGCGGGATGCCTTCCATGGGTTGCGCGGGAGACCGCTTTTCCTTCTGCCGGATCACGGCGGCGGCGACGCCGCCGAGCACCAGCGCGAAAACCGCGAGCGCGACGTACGCGCCGCGCCAGCCGAAAAGCGCGATCCACCACGCCGCGAGCAGCGGCCCGGCGAGGTTGCCGGCGCCGATGCCGGCGACCGCGAGGCCGGAGGCGAACGCGCGGTTCGCGCTGAACCACGGCTGCACCGCGCCCACCGAGGGCACGTAGGTCAGCCCGACGCCCAGGCCGATGCCGATGCTGTAGGTGGCGTAGAGCATGCCGAGCGAGCCCGCGGCGCTCGCCACCCACAGCGCCACCGCGAGGAGCACCACGCCGGCGAGCGCCACGCGGCGCGCGCCGTAGCGGTCGGCGAGCACGCCCGCCGGCGCCCCCGAAAGGAACCAGAGGAAAGCCGCCACCGAGAACACGAGCGCGATGTCGCCGCGCGCGGCGCCGAACTCGGACTCGAACGCGGTGAAGAACGCGGCGAAGGAATACGCCGCGCTGAAGCCGACGAACATCAGGGTGAAGGCCGCGGCGACCACCACCCAGCCGTAGGCGGTCGGGCTCAAACGGCGGCGACGACCTCGACTTCGAGCAGCAGGTCCGGGTCGACGAGCGCCGGCACGCCGACGAGCGTGCTCGCGGGGAGCGCGCCTTCCTTGAGGAAGCGGCTGCGCACCTCGCGGTACGCGGTCACGCGCTCGGCGCTCAGGCCGACCATGTAGCCGTTCATCTTGACCACGTCGCCCCAGCCCGCGCCCGCCGCCTTGAGCGCGGCGGCGACGTTCTTGAACACCTGCTCGCTCTGCGCGCGCAGGTCGCCCTTGCCGACCACCTTCCCGCCGGCGTCCCAGCTCACCTGGCCGGAGACGTAGACCAGCTTCCTCGCATCCTCCGCGGTGACGGCATGCGAGTAGAACCGCGGCGTGTTCAGCTCCTTGGGATTCAGGTATTGCTTTTTCATTGCTTCGTTCCTTTGAGTAGCCTTGCCTTCGAAACCAGCTTCCCCCCGACGAGGCCGAGCGACACGAACCGGGCATCGGCTGCATGCGTTTGCATCCAGCGGATGATCTCGGCCAGGGTCGACGGGCGGATGTGCCGGATGTTCCTCCCGCGCGACAGAAGCTGCGCCCAGAGGCGGCGGTGCTCGCGCTTCAGCCGGTCGAAGCGATCGCCGGGCGAAAGGCAGGCGTAGGCCCGCCCCCAGATGCGCTTTTTCGCCCCCCGCCTTTTCCTGAGCACCGCGGTCCAGAACAGGAACTCGCCCGCCTCGCGCCTGCCGTGCGCTCCGGCGCTGAACTGCACCAGGCTGACGTGCCTGGCGGCCAGCACGGGGACGCGCGCGCGGCCCACGCGCGTCAGCGTCAGTACACGGCTCCTCTCGCGGTGATCGGCCATAGGTCCTCTACCCGACCGTTGCGGACGCAAACATACCAGTCGTACAGGTTGATGGTCGGATCGCAGTGCCCGGGCACCAGCAGCAGCTTGTCGCCGAGCGCCGGCAGCGGAGACCCTTCGACCCAGCCGTGCTCGTCCGAGGCGTGCGTATAGCGCAGGCCCTCCCGGCCCCAGACCGTCGGCATGCCCGAGTCGACGCTCGAGGCCTTGAGGCCCGCGTCCACGACCGCATGCTGCGGCGCTCGGCTCATCACGGTGCTCAGCACGAACAGCGCGTGCTCGAAGCGCGGCAGCGGCGCGGCCCATTCGTTCTTCGCGTAGTCGGCGTCCATGAACGCGTACGAGCCGGGCTGGATCTCGTCCCAGGCGCCCGCCTCGACCTCGAGCATGAACGTGCCGCTGCCCGCGCCGGTGACGACGGGACAGGGAATGCCCGCTTTCTCAAGAAGCTTTCTCGTATGAAAAACATGCTGCGCCGAGGTCTCGATCGCCGCGTGGCGCTCCTCCATGCTGCGGATGTGCTGCGCGCGGCCGTGGTAGGCCTGCAGTCCCGCGAAGCGCAGGTTCTCGTGGCGGAGAATCTCCTTCGCCAGGGCGAGCGCCGGCTCTCCGGGCGCGACCCCGCAGCGGCGCATCCCGACTTCCAGCTCGACGTAGACATCGAGATTCCCTTGCAGTTGTGCAACGTTCTGCGCGTTGTCGACGCAGACCCCGATCTTTGCGCGCCGCGAAAGCGCAGCGAGCCGCTCGAGCTTCGGTGCGCCGACGATCTCGTTGGTGACCAGCACGTCCGCCACGCCGCCCTCGACCATCGCCTCGGCCTCGGACACCTTCTGGCAGCACATGCCCACCGCGCCCAGCGCGACCTGGCGCTTCGCGACCTCGGGGCATTTGTGCGTCTTGGCGTGGGGGCGCACGCGAACACGGTTTTTGACCAGATCGAACAGCGTTTTTTGATTTCGCTCAAAAACATCCAGATCAAGAATGAGCGCGGGCGTGTCGACTTCCTCGAGCCGCTGGCCCGGCCTGGCGGGCGCCGCCTGGGTCATGCCGCGGCCGCCTTCTGCGCGCGCTCGCGCAGCGCGTACCAGAGCACCGCGACGGCGACCACTGCGACCAGGGGCAGCGCGAACAGGTTGACGCGCTCCCAGCCGGCCGCGGCCACCGTCATGCCGGAGGTGAGCGAGGAGATCGTCATCATGATGAAGATCGCCTGCTCGTTCGTGCCCTGCGCCTTGGCGCGCTCCTCGGGGCGGTAGGTCTGGGTGAGCAGCGTGGTGCCGCCGATGTAGAGGAAGTTCCAGCCGACGCCGACCAGCACGAGCGACCACCAGAACTGCGCCACCGCGATGCCGGTGAGCGCGATGCCGATCGCCGCGAAATTGAACAGCGCCCCGGCGAGCAGCACCGGGAGCACGCCGACGCGGCGGATGAGCGGCCCGGTGACGAACGAGGGCGCGAACATGCCGATGATGTGCGAGGAGATCACGAACGTCGCGTCGCTGTAGGGAAGGCCGCAGGCCTGCATCGCGATCGGCGTCGACACCATGAGGAAGTTCATCACGCCGTAGCCGATCGCGCCCGCGAGCACGGCGAGGACGAACTTGGGCTGCGCCGCGATCACCCGCAGCGGCCGGCCGGCGCTCGACTGCTCCTCGGCGCCGGGCGTCGGGATGTCGATGTAGCGCAGCAGCAGCATGGTCAGCACGGCGATACCGATCAGCACCAGGTACGCGCCCATGAACCGGGGCCCGAGGAGATCGACCGTCCAGCGGCTCGCCGCCGGGCCGAGGACCCCGCCGACCAGGCCGCCGGCCAGCACCAGCGAGATCGCGGTGGCCTTGAAGTCGGCGCTCGCGACGTCGGCCGCGGCGAAGCGATAGTACTGGCCATAGGCGTTGTAGACGCCGAACACCAGCGTCGCGAAGCACAGCATCCAGAAGCTTTGCGCCCAGATCGCGGCCGCGCACGACAGCGCGCCGACGACGCCCCAGAGCGTGCCCGTCATCAGCCCGCGCTGGCGGCCCACGCGCTTCATGTGGAGCGACGCCGGCATGGTGCCGATCGCGCCCCCCAGCACCCAGCAGGTCACCGGCAGCGTCGCGAGGCCCGCGTAGGGCGCGAGCGCCAGCCCCGCCAGGCCGTTGATCGCTATGAGAGTCGCGTTGTTGGTGAACAGCAGCCCCTGGCACGCCGACAGCAGGGCCAAGTTGCGCTTTGTACTGGTCATATATCCATCATATGTACTTGACAAATGCAGATTAAAGGAGGAAAATCATCGCCATAGGAGAGAGGCGATGATTCACGAACCACGTTTTGTTAACGAAGATGCCGCCAGAGAACATCTGGAATCCCTGCGTTGGCCAAACGGCGCAGTATGCCCGCACTGTGGCGGCACTGAGCGAAACAGCAAGATCGCGACAGGCTCCGCACCGAAGAAGGGTCGGAAGCGCAAGGGCGCTCGTCCTGGTCTGTGGTTCTGCGGTGATTGCCGCGAGCAGTTCACCGTGACGGTCGGCACCGTGTTCGAGCGCAGCAAGATTCCGCTCCACAAGTGGTTGTTGGCAAATCATCTTCTCTGCGCGTCGAAGAAAGGCATGTCCAGCCATCAGCTTCATCGTATGCTTGGGGTCACCTACAAGACCGCCTGGTTCATGTCGCACCGCATCCGCGAAGCCTTCAAGAGCGACCTATCCGGGCCTGTTGGCGGTGGCGGGAAGATCGTTGAAGCCGACGAGACTTATTGGGGCCATGTGAAGCCCATGACGCGCCGTGGCAACCATCGCCCGGGCGGGTATGAGCATAAGAACAAGATTCTTGCGCTGGTCGAGCGCGACGGTACGGCGCGTTCCTTCCATGTCGCCAGCGTTGACCATGCGACCTTGAAGCCGATTCTGCAAGCGCAGATCGCGCACGACACGCACCTGATGACGGACGGGGCGAGTCACTACAAGCAGATCAGTCCGGACTTCTTGAGCCATGAATCGGTGAACCATGCCGCCGGGGAATACGCGCGCAAGAGCCGCAAGGTCAAAGGCGCAGTCGCCCATACCAACACGGTCGAATCGTTCTTCGGCCTGTTCAAACGCGGCCTGATCGGCACGTACCACCACGTTTCCG
>Ga0187893_10013848_pt1 | contig 11132 bp, 10 predicted proteins | sample MA1701074metaG_FD_139574 | JGI IMG/M metagenome (GOLD analysis project Ga0187893, IMG submission 139574) | White microbial mat communities from a basaltic lava cave in the Kipuka Kanohina Cave System on the Island of Hawaii, USA - MA170107-4 metaG ...
GGACGGGGAGCGCGCGGGCGGCGGCGACGTCGCCCGCGCGTGCTTTCGCACCGCGGGGTCCTTGTCCTAGACTGGCCCGCCCGCGGAACCGCAGGGGAGCGATTCGATGCCAGCGAATTTGAAGGGTATGACGCTGTCGCGCTTCATCGTCGAGTGCCAGCAGCGTTATCCAGACGCCACCGGACAGTTCACCAGCCTGCTTCTGGAACTCACCATCGCCGCCAAGCTGGTGTCGCGCGAGGTCAACAAGGCCGGCCTGGTGGACGTGCTGGGGGGCACCGGCAAGACCAACGTGCAGGGCGAGCACGTCATGAAGCTGGATGACTTCGCGAACGACGTGCTGGTGAAGGTGCTCGATCACACCGGTCACTTGTGCATCATGGCTTCGGAAGAGATGGCGGATCCGATTCCGATTCCGCAGCAATTCCGCAAAGGTCCCTACGTGTTCGTGTTCGATCCATTGGACGGCTCCTCGAACATCGATGCGAACGTCAACATCGGCACCATCTTCGGGATTTACCGGCGGCGCGACGGAGGCGAGGGACAAGACGGCACGCTCGGCGATCTACTGCAACCCGGGCGCGCGCTCCTCTGCGCCGGCTACATCGTCTACGGGCCCAGCACCATGATGGTGTACAGCACCGGGCAAGGCGTGCACGGCTTCACTTTGGATCCGAGCGTCGGCGAGTTCCTGTTGTCGCACCCCGACATCCAAACGCCGGCGCGCGGCAAGATCTACAGCGCCAACGAAGGCAATTATCGGTATTGGTCGGCGGAAACCCGCGCCTACGTCGATTTCCTCAAGAGCGAGAACAAGGACGAGCGCCGGCCCTACAGCGCGCGCTACATCGGCTCGCTGGTGGCGGATTTCCATCGCAATCTCATCTACGGCGGGATCTTCCTGTACCCGGCCGACCAGAAGGAGGCGAAGGCTTCGACCGGCAAGTTGCGCTTGCTGTACGAGGCGAATCCGCTCGCTTTCATCGCCGAGCAAGCCGGCGGCGCCGCCACCGACGGCGAGCGGCCGATTCTCGACCTCGAACCGCAAGACCTGCACCAACGCACTCCGCTCTTCATCGGCAGCCGCGAAGACGTGGCGCAGGCGATGGACTTCCTGAGCGGCAGGCGCCAGTCGTAACTGCGAGGCGCATTGCGCATCCTCCTGGTCAACACGAGCCCGCATTGGGGCGGCGGCGAAGCGTGGGCGCTCGAAACCACGGTCGCTTTGCAGCGCCGTGCGCACGTGGTCGGCATCGCCGCCGCCGCCGGTGACCTGGCCACTCGCGCGCGCGACGCAGGCGTCCCGGTCGTGCGGGTACCGTGCTCGCCGCTCGGGCGTTGGTCGGCGTCGCGCCGCCTGCGAGCCTGGATCACCGCGCTCGCACCCGACATCGCGATCGCGAATGCGGGACCGGATGTGCGGCGCATGGCGTGGTTGCTGCAAGGACAGCGCGCCGCGCGCGTGCTGCGTCGCGGACTCGATCGGCCGCTGAGCCGCGATGCATGGCACCGGTCGCAGTACCGGCGGCTCGATGCCATTCTCACGAACTCGGAAGCGACGCGTCGCACGGTGGTCGCGAGTTGCAATGAAGTACCGGCCGAGCGCGTCGCCGTCGTTCACAACGGGATCGACGTGGAAGCCTTCGAGCGATTCACGCCGCTGGACGTGCGCGCCCAGCTCGGTATTCCATCCGATGCATTCGTTCTCGGCATCGTGGGAAGGTTGACGCGCCAGAAGGGGCATGCGATCGCGTTCGAAGCCTTCGAACGCGTGCGCGTCGAGCGTCCCGATGCCCGGTTGCTGGTGGTGGGGGACGGCGAGGAGGAGCCGGCGTTGCGCCGGCATCCCGGCGCAACCCATGCTCGCTTCCTGGGGTCGGTTCATCCGGTGCAGCCGTATTACGAGGCTTGCGACGTGATCGTGCTGCCGTCGTGGTTCGAGGGATTCTGCTATGTGGCGGCCGAGGCGGGGATCTTGCAGCGGCCGGTGATCGCCGCCGATGCGAGCAGCTTGCCGGAAGTCGTCCGGCACCACGAGACCGGTTTGCTGGTGCCGCCGGGGGACGTCGCCGCGTTCGCGAGCGCGATCTTGGCGCTGGCCGCCGACCCGATTCGGCGCACGGCGATGGGTCAGCGCGCTCGCGCGCACGTGCGCGCTCGGTTCGACATCGGGGTCGTCGTTCCTCGCCTCGAGTCCTTCTTGCGCGAAGCGTGCGCGTGGGCGGCGTCGAGGTCGTCATGAGATCCTTCAGCGCGATCCTGATCGTGGATGGTTCGGCGCCGCTCGGCGGCGAGCCGTTCGACGCCGCGGGAGCCGGCGAAATCGTCTTCGCGGCCGCGCCGGCCCACGAGGCCGCGGTGCACGCTCGGGTTCGGACGGCACGGGTCGTCGTCGAGCGCGATCCGGCGAACGCGTTGCGCGCGGCCATTGCCGCCGCTCAGCACGACCGAGTGCTGGTGCTGGCGGCTCACGAGCGACCCGATGCGGCGCTGCGCGCCGCGCTCGACGCTTGGCGCGCCGGTGACGGTGGGCCGCCAGCGCACCGCGTGGCACGGTCGGTCGGCTATCTCGGCCGCGAAATCCGCTGTCGCGATTGGCAGGAGCGCGGCCCGATCCGCTTCTTCGATCGCAGCGCCGGGAATTGGGACGTGCGCGCCGGCGCGATCGTGTGGCCGGGCGAGTGCGGTCGATTGGAAGGTGTGCTGCAGGTTCATGCCACGACGTCGCTCGCGACGCTGGTGGCGGCGATCGATCGATCGACGCGGTCGGTGCAATCACGCGGAACCATGGCCGGGATTCTCCTGCGACCGCCCGTCGCCATCCTGCGCGGCTGCATCGCGGCGCGCGACCGTGCCGGCTTCTTTCTCGCGGTGCTCGATGGCCTGCATGCGTTGGTGCAGGAAGTTCGCGGCTGGGAAAGCCGGCGCGTGCAGTGATTTCCGCCGCTCGGGCCGAACGTCACGCCAGCAACTCCGACGAGAAGGTGCCGGCCGCGATGGAATTCGCAGGCCCCGCGAGCCACATCACGTCACCGGCTTCCTGCCAGACCTCGACCGCGCCGCCGGGAAGATGCACGATCGCGCGCCTTTCGGTGAGCCGACCCGACCGCACCGCCACCGCGAGGGCGGCGCACGAGGCGGTGCCGCAGGCCAGCGTCGGCCCGGCTCCGCGTTCCCACACGCGCAGGTGCAGAGCGCCGCTTTCCACCGCGACGAAGCTGGCGTTGGCACCGCTCGGAAAGGTCGTGTGTTCGGCGAGCGCGCGTCCGACGCCGGGAAGCGACACGCGCGCGAGTGCCTCGCGATCCGGAACGAACACGATCGCGTGCGGGTTTCCCATGGACACGACACTGACCAGCAAGGTCGCGCCGCCGACGTCCAGGGGCTCGTCGAGCACCGCACCATCGGGTGGAGGGCCGACCGGAAGCGCGGCCGGGACCGCGTCCGGCCGCCAGCCCGGCGTCCCCATGGACAACGCCACCCGCACGCTTCCGTCGGGTTCGACGCTGTACTCGGCGGTGTGCTCGCCGGCGTCGGTCGCCAGAATCAGCGGTGTGGTCATGCCGTCGCGCTCGACGGCATCGCGCACGGCGCAGCGAGCACCGTTGCCGCACATCTCGGCGCGCGAGCCGTCGGCGTTCCAATACTGCATGCGGACGCGCGGCGCACCGGCGCCGCGCACGGGCGCATGAACCAGCAAACCGTCGGCGCCGACGCCGTAGTGTCGATCGCACACCCGTCGCGCCAGTTTCTCCGGTGCGAGCGTCGCGCCTTGCAAGTCCGCGGCACGGACGACGATGAAATCGTTGCCGCAGCCGTGCATCTTCACGAACGGAATCATGCGCCGCCTCCGGGCCAGGCCGGGGTCGCCGTCGCATCGGTCGCGATCGCGATGCGCTCCGGCTCGTGCAGCTGTGCGTACTTCAACCAGACGCTGTACGCGGTCAGCAAGCACAGGATCAATCCGTGCGCTCCATCCAGGAAGCCGGCTTGCAGGATGTACATCCGCACGAAGCGCGCCGGCGGACGCACCAGGGTCGAGAACCACGAAGGTCGCCGGCCGCGGGCGCGCAGATCGGCCGCTCCCCGCACCGAGTAGCGTCGGATTTTGTCGAGATAGTCTTCCAGGGTGCGATAGGTCAGGTGCAGGAGCGGCGTGGACAGTGCGGCCGCGCGCCCGTCGAGCTGCAGGGCTTCGTGCACCCAACGATCGTCGTAGCTTGCCCGGCCGCGACGGAACAAACGCAAGACGCGGTCGCGCCCCCAGCCGCAGTGACGGATCTCGCGCTGCAAGAAAAAACTTCGCCGCCGCAGGAAGTAGCCGTCAGCGGGTCCGTCGCGCGCGATCACGGCGCGAATCTCGGCGGCGAGCGACGGAGGCACGCGCTCGTCGGCATCCAGAATCAAGACCCACGGATGGGAGGTGAGCGGCAAGGCCCAATTCTTCTGTCGCGCGGCGCTCTCGTAAGCGTGCTCGATCACCCGCGCGCCGTACGAACGCGCGATGTCACCGGTCGCATCGCTGCTGCCGGAGTCCACGACGATGATCTCGTCGGCCCACCGCACGCCCTCCAGACATGCGGGCAAGTTCTCCGCCTCGTTGAAGGTGGTGACGAGGACGCTGAGCATTCGTTCTCCTCGATGCGGTCGATCCGGTGCCCCTTGCCGGGGCCGCGCGGACGTCGCCTATAATCGTCGCTTCGTGGCGAGCCCGGAAGTCGGGGTTCGCCCCCCCCGCAAGCTCGACCTCGGAGCCGCTGTGATCGTCGCCGATCGACTGACCAAGGTATACCCCGGCAAACGCGCCATCGAAGGTGTCAGCTTCGAGGTCAAAGCCGGCGAAATCGTGGGTTTTCTCGGGCCGAACGGCGCCGGTAAGACCACGACCATGCGCATCTTGACCTGTTTCCAGCCGGCGACGTCGGGAACGGCGCGGGTCGCCGGCTTCGACGTTTTTGAGCAAGCGGACGAGGTCAAGCGGCGCATCGGGTATTTGCCGGAAGCGCCGCCCCTGTACCCGGAAATGCGCGTGCGGGAGTACCTGGAATTCGTCGCCCGCATCAAATTCGTGCCGCGCTCCGAAGTCCGGTCGCGGCTCGATCGCACCATCGAGCGCTGCGGGCTGGGCGATGTGCAGCACCGCAGCACCGGCAAGCTCTCCAAGGGATACCGCCAGCGAGTCGGTCTCGCGCAGGCGATCTTGCACGGGCCGCCGGTGTTGGTGCTGGACGAACCGACCTCCGGGTTGGATCCGAAACAAGTCGTCGAAGTCCGCAAGCTCATCGAGGAGTTGGCCGGTGAGCACACGATCATCCTCTCGACGCACATCCTGCCCGAAGTCAGCGTCACTTGCCAGCGCGTGATCATCATCAGTGCGGGCCGCATCGTGCTGGCGGAAGAGTTGCAGGAGTTGTCGCAAGCCGGTGCGCGCGAAACCGTGCTGGTGGAGCTGCAGGTGGATCGTGACGTCGCGGCGGAGTTGCGCGGCCTGCAAGGAGTCGAGCGCGTCGAGGCGCTGCCCGCGAACGGTGCGCGGCGGCGCTACCGGCTCACCGGCGCGACGGGCGGCGAAACGCGCCTGCGGGTGTCGGCGCACGCGGCCCGACAAGGCTGGGGCCTGCTCGAGTTGCGCCCGCAGGAAGCCAGCCTCGAACAGGTCTATCTGCGCGCGGTGACGTCCGATCGGAGGGATGCATGAAGGGCCTTTCGGCGATCTACGGTCGCGAGATGCGTTCGTACTTCACCTCGCCCATTGCGTACGTCGTGCTGACGGTGTTCCTGGTCCTGACCGGCCTCTTCTTCATGGGTGCGCTGCGTGACTACGTTTCCTTCGACACGTACTTGCGCGAACAGATGCTGCAAGCGGGTCAGGCGGCGAAGCCCGCCAACGTCGGCCAATTCTTGCTGCGCCGGATGTTCAACAGTTTGGCGGGGTTGTCGCTCTTCGTGCTGCCGTTCATCACCATGGGGAGCTTCGCGGACGAGCACCGCACCGGTACGATGGAACTCCTGCTCACGTCGCCGCTCGCCGGAACCGGCATCGTGCTGGCGAAGTTCCTGGCCGCGTCGACGGTGTTCGTGATCATGCTGGGGCTCGCGTTCGGAATCATGTGCACGTTGTTCGCGTACGGCAACCCGCACCTGCCGACGATCTTGGTGGGCTTTTTGGGACTGTTCCTGCAAGGAGAAGCGTTCTTGGTGGTCGGACTGTTCATTTCGTCGATGACCCGAAGCCAGATCGTGGCCGGCGTCGGAGGGTTGGGAGCGGTGCTGTTGCTGTGGCTTGCCGGGCTGCTGGGTGAGCCGGGTTCCACGCTCGGTCGGGCGCTCAGCGAACTGTCGCTGGTATCGCATTTCGAGGACTTCAGCAAGGGCATCCTCGACACCAAGCACGTCGCGTTCTACCTGTGCTTCATCTTCTTCGGCCTCTTCGTGACCCTGCGATCGCTCGAATCCTTGAAGTACCGGTGAGAGGTCGAACGTGAAACAACGCTTCTGGATCATCGTCGGGTGCGGCATCGTGTTGCTGCTGGCCGCGGCGCTGTCGGCGTTGATGCAAGGCCCCGGGGGGTCGCTGGCGACGGCGTTGCTGGTCGCCGGCGGCGCGGTGTGGACGGCGGCGGTGATGCTGTCCTGGCGACAGCTCAAGGGTTACCTGACGCAGCGATCGGCGCGCTACAGCGTCAACGCGGTCGTGCTGTCGTTCTTGGTGGCGGTGATCTTGGTCTTGATCGGATCACTCGCCGGCCGCAGCGCATGGCGCGCCGACCTCACCTCGTCGCGTGAATACAGCCTGTCGGAAAAGACCCTCAAGGTCTTGCAGGGGATTCGCAAGCGAGTCGACATCTACGTGTACTTCGATCGTTCGACCCGCGACTCCGCCCGCGACTTGCTGCGCGAATATGTCCGCCGCAACGGGTTGTTGCACTTGCATCTCGAGGAGTTGAACAAGGACCCCGAGCGCGCCGAACGCTTTGGAGTATCGAGCCTGGGCACGATCGTGTTCGATGCCGGCGACAAAGTGGAGCGTATCGGCGCCATCTCGGAGGAAGACGTCACCAACGCGCTCATCAAAGTGTCGCGGCCGGGACGCAAGAAGGTCTACTTCCTCGCCGATCATGGGGAGAAGGAGATCGCCGGCAAAGGCGTCGCCGGCTACGCCGTGGTGGCGGAGGCTCTGCGCCGCGAGAACTACGACCCGGTTTCGCTGTCGCTGGCCGGCGGCGGGACGGTGCCGGCGGATTGCGAAGTGCTGGTGATCGCCGGTCCGAAGTCGGGGTTCCTCGAGCACGAGAAGCTGGCGGTGCAGCGCTATCTCGAAACCGGACATCGAGTGTTGTTCCTGTTCGATCCGCGCTATACGTGCGGCTTGGAAGGTTACCTGCGCTCCTGGGGCGTGTTCGTGGGTGACGATCGCGTCGTGGATCCGAGCCCCACCGGTCAATTGATGGGGCGTGGGTCGTCGACGCCGCTGGTGAATCGCTATGGAGTGCACGCGATCACCCGCCAGTTCCGCCAGCCGACGTATTTCGAGTTGGTGCGATCGGTTCGTACCTGGAACCTCTACCAGGGGCGCGCCGAGCGCGTCGTCCTGGCTTTCTCGGGGGAACAGAGCTGGGCCGAAAGCGACGTGCTCAGCTCGCAGATCAGCCAAGACGCGAACGACACCGCGGGTCCGGTGCCGATCGCGATGGCGGTACGACTCGACATCACCGGGCTGCACCCCGAAAATGAAACCGCGATCGGCACCGCCAAGCCGGGGGACGCCCGCGTCGACCCCGAGGCGTTGTCCGCCGCGGGCGCCGCCGCCGCCAACGAATCACGCCTGGTGGTGATCGGCGATTCCGATTTCGCCAACAATCGCAATTTCCCCGACCTGGGGAACGGCAACTTTTTCATGAATTGCGTCGCGTGGTTGGCGCAGGACGAGGATTTGATCGCGGTTCGACCCAAGGATCCCGACTTGCGGCGAGTGACGCTGACCAAGGGACAGCTCGGGGTTCTGAATCTGATCGTGCTCGGAGTCGTGCCGGCGGCCATGGCGATCGCGGGCGTGATCGTGACGGTTCGCCGCCGTGCCCGCGGCTGAGAGGATTCGATGCGTTTCAAGACGACGTGGATCGTGTTGGCACTGGCGATCGCGCTGGGCGGATTCGTATGGCTGCAGGGGCGGCGTGATGCCAGCGATGCGGTGAAACGAGCGGCCGAGGCGCGCTTGCTCACCGGATTGGAGCGTGACGCCGTCGTCGCGATTCGGATCAGGACCGGCAGCAACCGCTTCGACTTGCAGAAGCGCAACGACGAGTGGTTCATGCAGGCGCCGGTGCCGGCGCCGTGCGACCCACGGGCGATCGCATCCTTCCTCGACACCCTGGTCGCAGCACGGCTGGAGGACGACATCGGCAAGCAGTCTCGGTCGCGATACGGCTTGGACGCGCCGGCGGCGAACGTCGAAATCGATGCGGCCGGCACCACGCGCCGTCTGGCGATGGGGCGAATCAACCCGCAACAGACGCTGGTCTACGTGCTCTTGGATGGCGGTCACGACGTGCTCTTGACGACCTCGAATCTGTTGACTCAGTCGGTCCAGAGCCCGTTCGGGTGGCGCGAGAAGCGCATGCTCGACGTGGATCCGGACTCGTTGGCGCGGATCACGTTGCGGGCGCTTCGTGCTGGATCCTTGGCGCTGCGGCGCGATCCGACGCATGGCTGGCAAGTCGAGGGCACGCCCCGGTGGCGCGCCGATCCGGTTCGGTCTCGCAGTCTTGCTTTCGGTTTGGCGAGGCTGGAAGCGGTGGGCGTCGCGGCCGAGAACAAAGCCGACCTCGCACCCTACGGCCTCGTCCATGCGAACTTCGGCGCCGTGATCGAGACCGCGTCCGGGCCGGCGGGCGAGCTCGCGGTCGGGGACGGATCGTACTTCGGGATCGTGCCGCGGGCGCCGGAAGTGTGGCGATTCGACGGCAAGCTCGCCGATCTGATCGCGGAAATGGTTGGGTCGCCGCACGACCAGGCCGCGTTCCCGCCTTACAACGCGGATCGCGTCACCCGGATCGACTGCCGTACCAGCGACGACGTATTCACGCTCGAACGGCGATCGGCCATGGACTGGGTGGTGACGCGGAGTACACGCGTGGACAGCACGTTCGCGCTGGCAACCGGCGCGGTGACCGGACTCCTCGCCGACCTGGCGGCCGTGCGTGTGCAGGAGTTCCCGAGCCGCCAGCCGTCGCCGGCCGAGTTCGACCGGCCGTCGTTGGTGCTGAACCTGTTCGAAGGCGAGCGCGCCGTTTCCGGCATCGAGGTCGGCAAACGAGATCCGAGCGGGATCTTCCTGTGGGCGCGTGGTCCCGGCGAGCCGGCGGCTTTCCTGCTGTCGCCGGCGGATCTACTCCGCATGCCGTTCGACCTCGATCGGCTCAAGTCCAACGAAGTTCAAACGCCCGCCGACGCCGACCGCGGCTGATTGCCCCGGCCTACAGCGCCTCCAGCACCGCATCGAGGATGGCGAGTGTTTCGTCCACTTCCGGCTCGGTGACGACGAGCGCCGGGCGGAAACGCACCGAGCGCTCGCCGGATCCCAGGATCATCATGTCGTGGTCGAAGCAAGCCGCAAGAACCCGGGTTCGGGTGGCCTTGTCCGGCAGATCGAAGGCGCACAGGAGACCGCGGCCGCGCGGATTCGACGCGACGCCCGGGTGGCGCTCGACCAAGCGCTGCAAGCCGCGCAACAGATGCTGGCCGACGCGCGCGGATCGCTCCACCAAGCTCTCTTCGACGATCGTTTCCAGAATGCGCGTGCAGCGCACCATGTCCACCAGATTGCCGCCCCAGGTCGAGTTGATGCGGCTCGCTTTCTTGAACACGTTGTCTTCGACCTCGTCGACCCGCGGCCCGACGCAAGCGCCGCCCATCTGCATTTTCTTGCCGAACGCGATCGCATCGGGCACGACGCCGAACTGCTCGAACGCCCACATGGAGCCGGTCATGCCGAGACCGGTCTGCACTTCGTCGAAGATCAGAAAGGCCTCGTGATCGTCCGCCAGGCGCCGCAGCGTGCGCATGAACTCGGGGCGGAAGTGGTTGTCGCCGCCCTCGCTCTGGATCGGCTCGAGGAGGATGGCGCAGATGTCGCCGGGAGTGGCGGCGAACGCGGCTTCGATTTCGGCGACGCTGCGCGCTTCCGCGGCCTCGACTTGTTCCAGCACCGAGGCGGTCACCGGGAAGGTGAGTCGTGGTGCCGATACTCGCGGCCAGTCGAGCTTGGCGTAGTACATCGTTTTGACGGGGTCGGTATTGGTGCACGAAAGGGTGTAGCCGGAGCGGCCGTGGAAGGCGTCACGGAAGTGCAGGACCTTGCCGCCCTTCTCGCCGCGACCGCGCGCCAAGTTCTTGCGGACTTTCCAATCCATGGCCGTCTTGATCGCGTTCTCGACGCCCAGGGTGCCGCCTTCGATGAAGAAGGCGTGCGGCAATGCCGCCGGCTGCGCCAAGCGGCGGAACGTGTCCACGAATTCCGCCATCTCGACCGTGTAGAGATCGGAGTTGGTCGGCTTGTGCACCGCGACCCGCCCCAGGGCGGCGACGAACTCGGGCTCGATGAGCCGCGGATGATTGAAGCCGAGCGGCGCCGAAGCGAAGCACGAGAACATGTCGAGATAGGTGCGCCCGGTGCGCGCGTCGTGAAGGCGCACGCCGCGACTGCGCTCCAGGTCCAGCACGACGGGGAATCCGTCCGCCATCATGCTGCGCGCCAGGGTCGCGTGGACGTTGGCGGCGGTCACCTGCGACAAGATACGTGTGTGCATGTCGAGTCCTCCGAATCCTGAGACGGCGGCACCGCGCCGCGGTGAACGGCTCGGGTCGCATGAACCTGAAATCGATGAAAAAACGGCGCCGGCTCAGGCGTGGGGCGGAGGCTTCTTCTCGATCACATAGATCAGTTTCGCGTGCACGGAAGCGCCCTTCGGCGGCGGACTCGTCCACGAGGCTAGCATCGCTCCGGCGGCGGCCACAACCCCGGGCCTACAGCACCGCCGCCGCGAGCGCCGCCAGCGGGCTGCGTTCGCTGCGCGTCAGCAACACTTGTCCGAACATGTCCTGACCCTTGAAGCGCTCGACCACGTAGGTCA
>Ga0187893_10013849_pt1 | contig 11131 bp, 6 predicted proteins | sample MA1701074metaG_FD_139574 | JGI IMG/M metagenome (GOLD analysis project Ga0187893, IMG submission 139574) | White microbial mat communities from a basaltic lava cave in the Kipuka Kanohina Cave System on the Island of Hawaii, USA - MA170107-4 metaG ...
GTCGGGCTTGCTGGCGGACTTGAATCAGTTGGCTTTGCAGCGCGGCGAGGCCATCGTAAATGTTACCGAGGATGCGCTGCAGGGCGGCTGGCCCGGACGGATGGCCGATTTCTTTGCGCAGTCTCAGCGCCTGCGTGAAGTATTCCTTCCCCCGCTGCCGTTCATTGAGCGAGTCATCGCTCAGCCCCAGGTTGTAGAGGGTGGCGGCTTCGTTTTCGCGGTCGCCCACGCTCTGTAGCAAAGGCAGCGCCTGTTCCAGCAATTCGACCGCTTTCTGCTTCTCGCCGATAGCCTCGTGATTGCTCCCCAGCAGAGCCAACGTGCGCGCCTCGCCCGCGCGATCACCGAGCGCTGGCCAGAGCGAGAGCGCCTGCTGTTGGGCTTCGATGGAGCGCAGCCGGTCGCTCAGCCCGGCATAAACTACGCCGAGGCTGAGGAGCGCCCGCGCTTCGCGGCGACGATCACCCAGCGCGCGCAACAACGGCAAGACCTGCTGGAAATAGTCCAGCGCCTGGGGCGCTTGATTCAGGGAATAGCTGAACGAACCGAGACCCTGCAGCAGGCTGCTTTCAAGCAAACGTTCGCCCAGGATTTGCGCCAGCGGCAGCGCTTGCTGGTAGCATTCAAGCTGCTTGCGCCTTTCGCCCGGGAGGTTGAGCGTCGCGCCGAGAGTGAAAAGAGCGAAGGTTTCGCCACGCCGATCACCTACGGCGCGGTAGAGCCCCAGCGCCTCTTCATACTTCCCGACCGCGCTGCGGCGCGCTGCGGCATCCTCTTGCGCGCGCAATCGCTCGCCCTGAGTGAGCGCCTGGTCGGCCGCCACGCGCTGGCGATCCGACTCGGCGCGTTTTCATTTCGATCGTAGAAACAGTTTTGGCAGGAGAGCGCCCCCCGTTGCAGAAAGATCGAGCTTACGGCAATGGCATTGAACTTGGCGCGAATGATTTACAGAGTCGAACGTTTCGTTTGAGTGGCGCTGGCTACTCGCTTCGCGTCCCAGCGCAAATAAAACCGCTCGATCCCGGCGCGACCGGATTCCAGGCGCTCGCGGGCAAAGACCAATTCGGCCCACCTCGTCGCGCCCACCGGGCTGGACAAAACTGCTTGAGTGCGGGCGCTGTAACCCTGGCGTTCGGGCAGGTTCAACTCGCGGCGCATCCGATTGATCATTTCGTCGCACGCGCCGAGTTCGTTCATCTCGCTGACCGCATCGCGCAGACCGCACACGCCGTGAACCAGCTCGTGCAAGATGGCAAAGCCCAGATCGAAAGCCGCGATGACTTCCGGTTCGCCGCGCAACTCCGCGAAGTCCGAAAAATCCAGTTGCGCCTGCCGCGCTTCGATTCGCGCTCCGGTCCGAAAATTGGTGTAGACGGTTCCCGCAGTGATGTGCGCGAAGGCGATGTGTGACGAATTGTCATGGGCTTCCAACTCGATGGCTACGCGCCCATCAACGGTCGCAATCAGCAATTCGCGCGCGGTCGCCGAGCCGCCCGCGAAGCGCGTCCGGTCGCCGAGCGTGAGAAAACCCGACTCATCAAACCGCATCTCGAGAAAGCCAGTCTTGTGGCGCAAACTTTCAAGCGCCTTTTGCAACTGCGACGCGCTCAGCCGCCGGCTTCCGCTGCTGTTGCGCAAACCAGCCTGGGGTCGAGCCGGATCGCCTGGGGCGGCGAACACGACCTGTGACAACGCGCAAAGGATTGTGAGTAACAAACAAAAGTTTCGCATAGCTACCTCCGCCTCCTAACGCGCAGACCGAGTCCGCAAACTGGCAGGCCGGAAAAAATATTTACCTGCTTGGCAGATGGACAGGAGAGGTGTAATTTGCGCACGTCAGACACCAACCAATCAGCGTTCGAGGAGAGATATGGCTACGTCAGCGCCGCAGGAAGTCACGCAACTGCTCGTCGCCTGGAGCAATGGCGATCAGGCGGCCCTGGAGAAATTGATGCCGCTGGTCTACGACGAATTGCGCCGCCTGGCCCGGCGCTATATGAATCGGGAGCCGGCCGGCCATACTCTGCAAACGACGGCGCTGGTCAATGAAGCTTACTTGCGGTTGATCGAGCAGAAAGAAGTGAAGTGGCAGAACCGCGCGCATTTCTTCGCCATCTCGGCGCAATTGATGCGACGGATTCTGGTGAGCATGGCGCGCGCCCGGCAGGCTGACAAACGCGGAGGCGAAGCGCGCCAGGTCTCGTTGGACGAAGCGATGGTGTTTTCAGAAGAGCGCGCGGCTGAATTGGTGGCGCTCGACGACGCGCTGAATGAATTGGCGGCGCTCGATCCGCGCCGGAGCCGGGTGGTTGAATTGCGATATTTCGGCGGATTGAGCGTGGAAGAGACGGCGGAAGTTCTGAAAGTATCGCCCGACACGGTGATGCGCGAATGGAAGAGGGCCAAAGCCTGGCTCTATTCTGAACTGAATAAAAAATGACTCCCAAACGTTATCAGCAGATTGACCAGTTAACTGACGCCGCTCTGGAATTGGCCGTTGAAGATCGCGCCGCGTTCCTCGACCAAGCCTGCGCGGGCGATGAGGAATTGCGCCAGCAGGTCGAGCGACTGCTCGAAGCGCACGAGCGCGAAGACAGCTTTCTGACCGCGCCCGCGCTCGAAGCTGCGGCCAAAGCGATGACCGCGACTCCGGCTGGCCCGCTGATCGGGAGCAAGCTGGGCCATTATCAACTCCTCTCGCTGCTCGGTGTGGGCGGAATGGGCGAGGTCTACAAGGCAGAGGACCTGAAGCTGGGCCGCACGGTCGCGCTCAAATTCCTGCCGCCGGCCACGGTCTCCGACTCCCAGGCCAAACGACGATTCCTGCGCGAGGCGCGAGCGGCGAGCGCACTCAATCATCCCAACATCGTCACTATCCACGCGATCGAAGAAGCCGAAGGGATGGACTTCATCGTCATGGAGTATGTGGAAGGCGCCACGCTCAAGACCAGAATCGAGCGCGAGCCGATGGAGTTTGAGCAAGTCATCGCTCTGGGTCTTCAAATCGCCGATGCCGCCGCCGCCGCGCACGCCGCCGGCATCATCCATCGCGATCTCAAACCGGCCAACATCCTGGTCACTCCGCAAGACAAAGCCAAAGTTTTGGACTTCGGACTGGCCAAGAGATTTCAGCCTCACCCAGGCGCGCTGAACAAGCCGGACGCGGCCTCGATAAGTGAACTGACCAGCGCCGGTCTGATCGTCGGCACTGTGGCTTATATGTCGCCGGAGCAGACGCGGGGCGAAGAATTGGATGCGCGTTCGGACATCTTCTCGCTCGGCTGCGTTTTGTATGAAGCCACGACGGGCAAGCGACCGTTCGATGGGCCGAGCGCGCTCAGCATCATGCACGAGATCGCCGCGGTTGATCCGCCGACGCCCAGCGCGATCAGAACCGGATTGCCGCGCGAGTTCGACGCTATCATTCAGCGCGCGCTGGCGAAGGACAGAGAGCAACGTTACGGCTCGACCAACGAGATGGCTGATGCCTTGAGAAGTTTGCAGGCTCCGGCGGCGGAGCGGCAGGAGGTAAAGCTCAAATCGGCGCGATGGCCAATGGCGCTGGCCGTGGGCGTGGCGTTGATTGTGGCGATCGCCGGGCTGTGGTTCTACTGGCGCCAGCGCAATCTGAGTTGGGCCAAAGAGGCGGTCGCGCAGGTGGAAGAGTTGATGCTGGCGGAGAAATATGGCGAGGCTTTTGAGCTTGCCGCACTAGCCGGAAAATATCTTCCGAATGATCCCGCGCTGGCGCGCTGGCTGCCGATCATCTCCGACGATCTGTCGGTCGAGACCGAGCCAGCCGGAGCGAGCGTCTACCTCAAGCGTTATGACTACGACGCGGCTGGCCAGTCACAGTCGCCCCGGCTGGCCGGAACCACGCCGATCAAGAATCTTAAAGTCGCGCGCGGCGATTACCTCCTCTACATCGAAAAAGACGGCTACGCCCCCATCCAACGCAGCGTCTCAAGCGCGATGGATCGGGTGAACAGGGCTGCGCTGGGGCCACGCGAACTGCGCCGGGAGACGAAGATAATCGAAAGCAAATCTGGCGAGCCGTCTTTCCTGTGGGACGCCGACGCCCCGATCAGAATCAAGACAAAACTGATCTCGGCCTCGCAATCGCCAGAGCGAATGGTCTTCGTTCCCGGCGGCGAATACCGGCTGGTCAGTTCCGGCAAACCAACCGAAGCCGCCGTCCGGCTGGATGATTTCTTCATTGACCAGTTCGAGGTCAGTAACCGCGAGTTCGGCGCCTTCATCAACGCCGGCGGGTATTTGAAGAAGGAGTTCTGGAAATATCCGTTCATCAAAGATGGCAAATCGCTCTCGTGGGAAGAGGCCATGCGGTTCTTCAAGGACCGCACCGGATTGCCTGGCCCGCGCGGTTGGTCGAACCAGAAACACCCCGACGGCAAGGATGATCATCCCGTGACCGACATCACGTGGCACGAAGCCGCAGCCTACGCGGCGTTCCGTGGCAAACAGCTTCCGACCGTCTTTCAGTGGGAGAAAGCGGCGCGGGGCGGAGCGATGAACCGGATTACCGGATTTGTCATGCCCTGGGGACTGATCAACCCCAAAGAGCGGCTTGGCAATCGCGCAAACATTCTGGGGAGCGGGACGGCGCCGGTGGCTAGCCTGGAATTTGGAATGAGTCCGTATGGCTGTTACCAGATGGCCGGCAACGTCGCGGAGTGGTTGCTAAATCCACAGGCGGATGGCTTCACCGTCGCCGGCGGCTCGTGGAAAGACCCTCCGTACCTCTTTTCGTATTTTGGCGCAGGTCCCGGTTTCAACAGCGTCAACACGCTGGGCTTCCGGCTCGTCCTCAATTCTTCAAACCCAACTGGGGATCAGGGGGCGATGGCGCTCAACTCCGCCGAGGCGATCCCGGTCTACAAACCAGTCGGCGATTCTCAGTTTCAGGCGATGCTCTGTCATTATCAATATGACAGGACGCCGCTCGATCCGCAGGTCGTGGAAGTGAAAGAGACCGACCTCTGGCGCCGGGAGAAGATCAGCTTTGCCGGCGCCGCTGGCGAGCGCCCGTTCGCTTATCTTTACCTCCCGAAAAACGCCTCACGCCCGCTGCAAGTGATTCATTACTACCCCGGCAGTGGCGTGGACGCCGGCCTGACCGTGCCGGATGAGGTTGAGGGACACGCCGCTCCCTACATCAAATCAGGCCGCGCTGTCTTCGCAGTGGTCCTCAAAGGCTACACTGAACGGCCCCAGCCGCCGAATTACACTCCGGCCAGCAGAGACTCGGTGAAGTTACGCGAAGCCGTGGTCAACAAAGTGATTGATAACCAACGCGGCCTGGATTATCTGGTCACGAGAAGCGAGATTGATCCGAACAAGATCGCCTTCTTCGGGGTGAGCATGAACCAGACAAGGATGTCGTTGCTTGGCGTCGAGACTCGCTATGCCGCGATCATCCTGGTGGGTTGCGGTTATCCATTTCCGGGGTTAATCCCTGAGACCGATGCGGTCAATTTCCTGCCGCGCGCCAAACCGCCCAAGCTCTGGATTCACGGTCGCTACGACGAGATTATTCCCTTGAAGACGACAGCCGAGCCGTTTTACAAACTGCTCAGCGAACCGAAGCGGATGATCGCGCACGATGGAGGACACATCCCGCAACTTGAGGTCTCTGTGCCGCTGATCAATGGCTGGCTGGACGAAACGCTGGGTCCCGTCAAACGGGATTGATTCAAGGATCATTTTCTAAAACCGATCACCTTTCCTTTTCTCCCCGTAACCCTTTGAACCTCCGAACCTTTGTGTTGAAATAAGCTCAATGGAAGGTGAGGTGAGGTTATGGTCGGCGGACGTAAATATTGAATCTTTCTCTCAGCCTTAGCCGCCGACAACACAAAGGTCAAAACGAATTATCAACCAGTCTGCTGAAAGGTGAGATTAACGATGATAAGGATCATCCCGGCGCTTCTGCTTGTTTTCCACAGTCTACTCGTCCAAGCCAGCGACCATTGGCCGCAGTTCCGTGGGCCAGATGGCACTGGCCATTCCGACGCGCGCGACCTGCCGCTCACGTGGAGCGAGACGCAGAACGTGGTCTGGAAGACTCAGGTCCACGACCGTGGCTGGTCATCGCCCGTCGTTTACGGCAACCAGGTCTGGCTGACGACCGCCAGCGCGGATGGCCGCAAGCTTTACGCGCTCTGCCTCGACCGCGAGACGGGGCGGATCATCCGCGACATGAAGCTCTTCGATGTGGCGCAGCCGCAGTTCGCCCATTCGTTCAATACCTACGCTTCACCTACTCCGGTGATCGAGCGAGGGCGCGTTTATATTACGTTCGGTTCGCCCGGCACAGCCTGCATTGACACCAGCAACTTCAAGGTCGTGTGGGAGCGGCGCGACATCGAGTGCAATCATTTTCGCGGCGCCGGCTCGTCGCCCATTATCTTCCGCGACCTGTTGCTCATGCACTTCGACGGCAGCGACCATCAGTTCGTGATGGCGCTCGACAAACGGACGGGCAAGACGGTTTGGCAAACAAAACGTTCAATTGATTTTCAAGACCTGGACGCGAATGGGAAACCAGCGGCTGAGGGGGACATGCGTAAGGCGTTCGCCACACCGCACGTCGCGATGATCAACGGACGTTTGGAGATGATCAGCCTGGGCGCGAAGGCCGCTTACTCGTATGATCCATTCACCGGCAAAGAACTTTGGCGCGTGGAAGAGCGCGCGCAGCATTCGGCCAGCACACGTCCGGTGATCGGCCACGGGATGATCTTTTACCCGACGGGATTTTCTACCGGACAGTTGTACGCCGTTCGAGTCGGCGGCAATGGGTTGATTACGGACTCGCACGTCGCGTGGAAGGTCAGGCGCGGAATTTCAAACAAACCTTCCATCCTGCTGATTGACGATTTGATTTACGTGATCAACGACACCGGCATCGCCAGTTGTTTCGAGGCGAAGACGGGCGAGTTGGTCTGGCAGAAACGGATCGGCGGCGAATATTCGTCCTCGCCGGTTTACGCCGATGGCCGCATCTGGCTTTTCAGCGAGGACGGCAAAACCACTGTGATCCGCTCCGGCAGGACGTTTGAGCAACTGGCGGAAAATCGTCTCGACGAAGGATTCCTGGCCTCGCCGGCGATTGCGGGCAAGGCTTTTTACCTGCGAACCAGGACGCATCTTTATAGAATCGAAAAGAAACCAGACGGAAAGTGAGCGACCAGCTATGAAAAACTTTTTCTCCCACTTAAATCAACATCGCGCGCTGACGATCGCGTTGGCTCTCTCCATCATCACCTTCGGCCTATCGTTCGCGCCGACAAAGACCTCTTCTTCAACTCAGAAGGCGACGCAACAACCGAGCGGCATCTACACCGACGCTCAAGCCACAAGGGGGCAGGCGTTGTACGACAAACGCTGCGCCGCCTGCCACGGCCAGCGGCTCGAAGGCGCGTCTTCGACCCCTCTGGCCGGAGATCGCTTCACGGCCAAATGGGGCGGCGGCGACAAGACCGTTGACGACCTCTACTACATCACCAGCACCCAGATGCCTTTCGGCGCAGGCGGAACGCTCACGCGCCAACAGTACATTGATATCGTCGCCTACATCCTCAAATTCAACGGATACAAGCCGGGAGAACGAGATTTGGCAGCGAATTCAGCGCGGCTGAAGCAGATCAAGATCGAACCGCAAGGCTCTTTCAAAGAGGTGGTCATCAACACTCCACCAAGCGGCGGCGCGAAGACCACGACTGCCGCTGGCGCCGGCCTCGACCCTTCCACAAAAGGCCCGTCGCAGGAAGAGTTGAACGCGGCGCAGGCGAACACCGCCGACTGGCTGATCTCGAACCACGATTATTCCGGTCAACGTTACGCAGACCTTAAACAGGTCAACCAACAAAACGTGGCTAGTTTGCGGCCCGCCTGTTTGTATCAGGCCAGCGATACCAGAGCCTTTCACAACAACCCGATCGTTTATCGCGGAGTGATGTACATCACCACTGCATCTTCGACCATCGCGCTCGACGCCACGAACTGTCGCGTGCGCTGGCGTCACGACCGGAGGGCGAAGTCCATCGAGGTCTGGCTGCCGAATCGCGGAGTTGCGATAAAAGACGGGCGCGTGATTCGCGGCACACCGGATGGACATTTGCTGGCGCTGGATATGGAGACCGGGAAGCCGCTGTGGGAGCGAAAGATCGTCGCTTCGGAGAAGAACGAAGGCGGATTCAATATGGCGCCGACGATCTTCGAGAACTTGGTCATCATCGGCCCCGGCGTCGCCGAGCAAGGGATCAAAGGCTGGGTCGGCGCGTTCAAACTGGAAAACGGCGAACCGGTCTGGAAATTCAACACCATACCAGACGAAGGCGAGCCTGGCTCGGAGACCTGGGGAAAGCCTGAAGGAAAGCTGCACGGAGGCGGCTCCGTCTGGTCGCCGCTCTCGGTTGATCCTCAAGCTGGACTCATCTACATCCCGGTGGCCAATCCCGCGCCGGATTTCTATGACGATATTCGCTCCGGCGCCAATCTTTACACAAACTCGATGATCGTGCTGGACGCGCGCACCGGAAAGTTGAAGTGGTATTACCAGGCGGTTCCGCACGACACGCACGATTGGGACCTCTCGCAAGTCAGTCCGCTCTTCACCGCCACCGTCGCTGGTAAGAACCGAAAGCTCGTGGCCGTGGTCGGCAAAGACGGGCTGCTGCACGTGCTTGATCGGGAGACCAAAGAGCATTTGTACGAAACGCCCGTGACCACGCGGTTGAACACAGATATTCCGGCGACCGTAGAAGGCGTGCGCGCCTGTCCGGGCGTGCTTGGCGGAGTGTTGTGGAGCGGGCCGGCGTTCAATCCGCGCGCCAATCTGCTCTATGCCGCCGCGATTGACTGGTGCGGCGTGTTCAAGAAAGCAAAAGAGAACCGCTTCATTCCCGGCCAGATTTATATGGGCGGAACGTACATCGAAGACCCGATTGAAAAATCGCGCGGGTGGTTGACGGCGATTGACGCTTCGACCGGCGCGGTGAAATGGCGTTACGAATCGAAGAAGCCGATGCTCGCCGCCGTGACCACCACGTCGGCTGACCTGGTCTTCACCGGAGAACTGACCGGAGATTTCATCGCGCTGGACGCGCGTACCGGAAAAGTTCTCCACCGGTACAACACCGGCGGGCCGATGAATGGTGGGCTGGTGACTTATGCGATCAACGGCAAGCAATACGTGGCCGTCGCTTCGGGAAGCGCTTCGGGTTTCTGGCAGGCGCCGCCGGGGTCCTCGACGGTGATCATCTTCTCTCTGCCTTAGTTCCCCGCTCCGTAGGAGCGCAATGTTTATAGCTCAGGCAATGCCCAGCGCCCCCAGCTCCGTCAGGAGCGATATATGATGGATTGCAGATGTCGCTCCTAACGGAGCTAGGGAGCAATAACATCCGATAGCTATAAACATTGCGCTCCTACGGAGCAAAGAAACTCTGGCCAAGCTTCGCTCAACTTCCAGGAGACAATACCGATGCCAGACAACGATGCCGTCCCGAATGGCAAAATAATCAGCGGCAACCGGGAATTAAGCCAATCCCAGTTGCTCGAAAACGCCGCCCGCGCCGCCGCCGGATTTTCAGGCATAGGAATTGGCTTTGAAGACACGGTGGCGATGATGCTGCGCAACGACTTCCCTTTCTTCGAAGCTTCAATAGCCGCCAATGCGCTAGGCGCGCACGCCGTGCCCATCAATTGGCACTTCCAGGTCGAAGAAGCCGGTTACATCCTGCGCGACAGCAGGGCGAAGGCGCTGGTCGTTCATTCCGACCTGCTGCCGCAAATTCAAGCGGGCGTTCCGGAGGACGTGCAAATCTTCGTCGTCCCGACGCCGCCGGAAATTCAAGCCGCTTACGACATCCCGCCGGAACATTGCGCGCCGCTCGAAGGTTTGCTGGTGTGGGACGATTGGATCAATCAACACGCGCCACAAGAACTGGCTGCGCCGCCTCCTCCATCGAGCATGATCTACACCTCGGGCACGACCGGGAATCCGAAGGGCGTGCGGCGCCATCCATACACGCCGGTGTCAGCGGCGAAGTTTACCGAGATGGTCACAGAAGCTTTCGGCATGAAGCCTGGAGGCGGCTTTCGGACGGTAGTCACCGGGCCGATGTATCACGCCGCGCCCAACGCCTATGGGCTGTTTGCCGCGAAGAACGGAGGCTTCTGCATCATCCAACCACGCTTCGATCCCGAAGAATTGCTGGGCTTGATCGAACGTCATCGCATCACGCATCTGCACATGGTTCCGACGATGTTTGTGCGCCTGCTCAAACTCTCTGACGAAACGAAGAGAAAGTACGATCTCTCGTCGCTGGAATTTGTCGTCCACGCCGCAGCTCCCTGCCCGCCCGAAGTCAAACGCCAGATGATCGAATGGTGGGGGCCGGTGATCAACGAATATTACGGCTCTTCGGAAACAGGCGTCGTTGTCTTCCACACGAGCGAAGAGGCGTTGCGCAAACCAGGAACTGTCGGTCGTCCGATCAAAGACTCCGTCGTGCGCATTCACGATGACGAAGGCCATCAGCTTGGGCCAAACCAGGTGGGCGAAGTTTACGTCTGGGTTCGCGGCTTCGCCGATTTCACTTACAACGGAGCGGACGAGAAGCGGCGCGAGATCGAACGCGACGGTCTGGTCTCGGTCGGTGATGTGGGCTACGTGGATGAAGACGGTTATCTGTTCCTGTGCGACCGCAAGAAGGACATGGTCATTTCGGGCGGCGTCAATATTTATCCGGCGGAGATCGAAGCGGCGCTGATCGCCATGCCCGGAGTGAAGGATTGCGCGGTCTTCGGCATTCCCGACGAAGAATTCGGTGAATCGCTGTGCGCTTACATCGAGCCTGAGCTGGGCGTCGAACTTAATGTGGATGCGGTTTGCGAATTTTTGTCAGGCAGATTGGCGCGCTACAAAATTCCTAAGGTGATCGAATTAAGCGACGAGTTGCCGCGCGAAGATTCGGGGAAGATATTCAAGCGCAAGCTGCGCGCGCCATACTGGGAAAAGGCCGGGCGGCAAATCTGAATGCGCCGCGAAACGTACCGCAGACTGTCCAGTCTGCGGAGGCTTGATCACTGAACAACTCAAAGAAAC
>Ga0187893_10013850_pt1 | contig 11131 bp, 9 predicted proteins | sample MA1701074metaG_FD_139574 | JGI IMG/M metagenome (GOLD analysis project Ga0187893, IMG submission 139574) | White microbial mat communities from a basaltic lava cave in the Kipuka Kanohina Cave System on the Island of Hawaii, USA - MA170107-4 metaG ...
AGCCCGCGTCGACCCACGTCGAGATGAGCTCCACCTCCCTGTCCGAGAGCCTCCGGTCGTTCTCCCACGCGCCGTGCTTCGGGTCCGCGTGCCACGGCGGCATGAGCCGCTGCGTCACGACTTCACGGATGCGCTTCGACTTCGACTTCGCCTGGTCGTACGCGACGAGCGAAAACGGCCCGACCTCGCCCGGGCGGTGGCACTCCTGGCAGCGCTGCTGGAGGATCGGCTCGACGTCGCGGTGGTACGTGACGGCGCCGCCGGCCGGCTTCGGCTCGCGCTCGATCGCGCACCCCGGCGCCTCCGTCGCGGCGATCTTCACGGGCCGTCCGGCGAGCACCGCGTCGACGGCGTCGACGAGATAGTTCGCGGTCGGCGACTCGCGCTGGTAGCCGACGCCGTACTGGTCGTCGATCGCCCCGCGGTAGCGCAGGACGCGCGCGGCGTCGACGACGAACGCGTCCGTCGTGCGGCGGGCGCCGAGGAGCGCGGCGAGGGCGCCGTCCTTGTCGTGCGTCGCGCCGTCCTTCGGGACGTCCGCGAAGCTGCCGTGGACGAGCACGAGCTTCACTCCCCGGGCGTCGAGGTCGGCCGCGAGCCGCGCGAGCTTCGGCCGGTAGAGCTTCGAGACGGGGCAGTCGGTCGCGGTGAACGCGACGACGACGGCCTTGCGGTCCTTGAGCCAGCCGTCGACGAGCGCGGAAGCACCGACTTTCTTTCCGAGGCCGTGTTCCTCAGGCTTGTCGAGGACGGCGGGGCCTTGCCGGGGATCCTGGGCGAGGAGCAAGAGGGCGAGAAGGGCTGCGCGGGTCATCCGATCCACCTCCGCCGTTTGGATGACTGGAGGTCGTTCCAGGTTCGCCGAGATTGCACGGTTCCGGCCCCGGACGGGTCCAATGATATGTGGCGGAGAAGGTCCGGGTCGACGTGACCGAAGAGACCGACCTCGTCGAGCGGTGCTGCCGCGGAGAGGCGGGCGCGTGGGAGGAGTTCGTCCGCGCGCACGGGCCGGAGATCCGCGCCGTCGCGCGCCACACGTTCGCGCGCATGCGGAGCGTCGCGGGAGACCACGACGTCGAGAACATCGCGCAGGACGTCTTCACGTCGCTGTGCGAGGACGACCATCGACGGCTCCGCGGCTTCCAGGGGCGCTCATCGCTCGCGGGGTGGCTTCGCGCGGTGGCGGTGAACCACACGCTCAACCACATCCGCGCCGAGCGCGTGCGTCGCGCGCGGTCGCTCGAGAGCGAGCCGCTGCTCGTGCCGGAGGCGCCGCCGGTCGAGCGAGCCGACGCGGAGGAGATGAGGCGGCTCGCGCATCTCGTCGACAAGCTGCCGTCGCGCGAGCGGTTCGCGTTGCGCCTGCACTACATCGACGGCGTGCCGCAGCGACAGATCGCCGCGATGCTCGGCGTGTCCGAGAACACGATCTGGCCGATGATCAGCCGCGCGCGCCAGAAGCTGCGCGATTTGATGCACGGCGGCGCGTAGGCGCCGTGTCGGAGGAGACGTGAGCGGGACCTGTCCGGAAGCGGAAACGATGGCGCGCTTCGCCGAGAGCCTGGCGGACGACGCCGAGCGCGAAGCGGTCATCGACCACGCGGCCGACTGCGCGTCGTGCCGCCGCCACGTCGCGATCGTCGCGATGCCGCCCCTGCCCGAGCCGCCGAAGGCGGAGCCGGTCCGGCCCGCGCGCGTGCTCGGCGCGCTCTGGTCGGTCGCCGCGGCGGGACTGGCCGCCACGGCGATCTGGTACGCCCTTGCGCTCAACCGCCCGGCGCCGCCGTCGCCGAATGCCGTCACGCCGGGCGATGAGGATGAGTCGGTGACGGCCGGCCAGTCGGAGGAGCGCTTGAAGGGTGACTTCACGCTCCCCCGCAAGCCGAAGCGTACCCCACCCCCGCCCGCGCCGCCGCGGACGAAGACGCCGGTCGATGCGCCGCCCCCGGACCCGCAGCCGGAGGTGACGCCCGATCCGGCGCCTCTGCCCGAGACGGCGCCGCCGGAGACCCCGCCCGCTCCCGCCCCGGAGACGCCCGCGCCGCGCGAGACCGTCGCGCCCGACTGGAAGCCGCTGGAGCCGGGCGAGCGCACGCGCGTCGCGCTGCGCCACGCGTTCGGGTCGCTCATGGTCCGCGAGAAGGGAGCGGCGTCGTCGACGCCCGTCGCGGGGGCGCGCACGCTTCCCGTCGACGCGATCGTCGCGGCGGGCAACCGCGCGGGAGGCGCGACGCTGCCGGACGGGACGCGCGTGCAGCTCGCGACGGGGGCGCAGGCCGCGCTCTTCCGGAGCGGCGCGTTCAAGTGCCCGGCCGTGCGCGTCGACCAGGGGACGATGCTGGTCGATCTCCCGGAGACGATCGGCGCGCTCTTCGTCGTGCGCGGCGAAAGCGCGGTGCTCGTGGAGGGCCTCTCGGGGACGGTGCTTCTCAACGCGGGGGCGCGCGCGAACGTCGTCGAGATCGCGCCGCTCGGCCGCGTGAGCGCCTGCCGCACGGGCGAGGCGGAGCGCGTGGAAGCGACGGCGTCCGAAGTGCTCATCGTCGAGAAGGGGCAGGTGCGCCGCGCCGCGCGCAACGGCCGCGCGAAGGAGGCGCTTTCGAAGTTCGCCGCCTGGCCCGACCGTCCGGAGGCGGTGCTCGCGGTCACGTTCGACGACCGCGAGGACGGCTTCGCGCGCGCGGAGCGCCGCAACCGTCGCAAGGGAATCCACGTCGCGCTGCCGCAGGCGGTGGCGGACGGCGTCTACGTGCTGCGCGTGCGGTTCCGGACGGCGGCGCCGCGGTTCGTGGTCGGTCTCGGGAGCCTCGAGGACGTCGGGGGCGACACGGTGGCGCTCGCGGCGGGCGAGCGCTCCGAGACGGAGTGGGCCGAGAAGTCGCTGTCGTTCACGGTGAGCGCGTCCGCCGCGCCGTTCGACGCGCGCTGCATCAGATTCTACGTCGACGTGCCGGGGCGTGCGGACCCCGACACGTTCGTCTTCGACATCGACGAAGTGGAGCTGTCCCGGAAGCGGTAGCGGCAGGAACGGAGGGTGCATCGATGAAGGCCTGGCTTCCCGTCTGTCTCGTGTTCGCACTGGCGGCCTCCGCACGCGCGCAGACCCCGTGCTGAGCGAAGGGCGAGGCGGCGCCCTGGAAGGGCTACAACGGCGGCATCCGCTGGGAACGCGATCCGGACGAGGCGATCCGGAAGGCGAAGGACGCGGGCAAGCCGATCCTCTGGTTCCAGCTCGTCGGCGACCTCGACAAGGAGGGCTCCTGAGCGGCGAGCCACGTGATGAGAACCGTGACGTTCTCGGATCGCGACGTGGCGGACTGGGTGAACGAGAACTACGTCGCCGTGTGGACGAACCGCCTCCCCAAATTCCACAATTGCGAGAAGGAGACGGAGCGGTACATCGCGACCCACAAGGGGGAGATCTTCGCGACGCGCAACATCAGCTCGTTCGTGATCGACGCGGACGGGCGCGTGATGCACGTCTTCGGCGGGTTCTACGCGCCCGACCACTTCGCGCGGGAGCTGATCTTCGGGCGCGACGTGTTCGAGGCGGCCACGACGGAGCGTCGCGCGCGGCTCCACGAGGCGAGGATCAACGATCTGAAGAAGGAGGAGAAGGAGCTGCGCGCGGCGAAGCCGGCGGTCGGGCCGGCGTTCCGCGAGAAGCTGAACGCGCTCGCGGCGCTCTTCCCGGACGCGGTGAAGGAGTCGAAGGACGACCGCGCGAAGCTGGGCCCGTGCGGGACGATCTATCTCCAGTCGGACGGCGACTACCGCAGCGACGAGAACCTCGCGGCCGTGTGGCGCTCGCGGCGCGAGCACCGGGTGGCGGGGCTCCAGCACCTGCAGCGGACGCACCGCTGGATCGCGGGGAAGGCGAAGCAGCGCGGGGAGATGCCGGCGATCGAGCAGGTGCGGATGGGGCACGACGGCGGCGACATTTTTGCGGAGGAATAGCGATGCGCGCGACGACGCTGGTCCTGATCGCGGCCGCGGCCGCGTTCGCCCAGGATCCGCCTTCGCCTGGCTACGGCGGGGCAGGCTCGAGCATCCACGAGTCGAAGTTCAAGTACGACAAGGCGCTCCGCCGCATCGCGGGCGTGCTCGACGTGAGCGTGGGCGGCGTGAACGGCGAGAACCGGATCATCGTGCGCGCCGAGGACGCCGGCGCGCGCGACGCGGTGACGACGCTGACGGGCGGGAAGCTCGACGGTTTCGCGGTGCACGTGCTCGTGAGCGGGACGTCGCCGGCCGCGCTTCCGCCGCGGGAGCCGGCCGCGGCGCCGAAACCCGCGTCGTCGTGCGCGGGGTGCGCGTGCCCGTGCCACGCGGGGCCGGGCCGGACGGTCGCGGAGGCGCGCAAGCCCGAGTCGAAGATCGACCTCACGCGGCTCGAGGACATGGACTACACGGCGGAGAAATGCGACGTGCTGCGCGAGATCCTCGGCCTGCCGGAGCGCGACGCGAAGAACGATGTGCGCTGCACGCAGATGACGGGGTGGACGAACGACGCCCTCAAGCTCAAGTGGATCCTCGCGGAAGGGCTCCCGCACTGGAAGTCGAAGGAATTCGCCGGGCTGCGCGGGTCGGACTACAAGGCGGCGGATCTGAAGTGCGAGCTCCACGGGTCGCACGGCAGCGGCGAGGTGGTGTGCTACACGTACATCCGGCACCGCCAGTTCTGTCCGCGCGGCATGAAGGAGATGCTCAAGGACTACGAGCGGATGACGCCGGGGAAGTAGCGCGGCCGGCGTCGGCGGTCTTCAACGGCTCGGGTGCAGGCGGCTGTTGGAGGCGGATCATGAGATACTCTGCCCTGATTGCGGCGATGTTGGTTTGTCCGGTGGGCCGCGGGCCCGCGGCGCAGTCGACGAACGTGGCCTTCAGCGAGACGGCGGAGACGCCGCAGTCGATGGAGGACTGGCAGTTCTCGCAGACGACCTACGTGGCGTGGAACCGCGACGGCACGCCTTGGATCGGCAGCACGGTGCCGTGGTCGAGCTACGCGAACGGTACGTGGACGACATCGTGATAACGGGGGCGGTCGCGGGCGGCACCGCGGCGGCCGCGGCGCCGAGCGACGATGATCACTCGTCGGGGTGCTCCGCCGGATCGTCAGCAGCGTCGGGAGCGCTGGTGCTGGCGGCGGTTCTGGCGCTGCTCTCCCGCCGCTGAGCGCGAATCGCGCGGCCCGCCGTTCGTGTACATTGAAGTGTGGGCGGGTTGATGGCGGTCGCGCTGCTCGTGTCGCTCCAGGACGACGTCGTCCGGGAGAAGTACCCGTCGGGCAGGGTGAAGCTCGAGTACCGCGTCGACGCGAAGGGGGCGAAGCACGGGTCGTACGCGGAGTTCTACGAGAGCGGCCAGAAGAAGCTCGTCACGACGTACTTCCATGGCGACCCGGACGGGATGTGGGACGAGTACGCCGAGGCCGGGAAGATCGTGCTCCGCAAGCGCTACGCGAAAGGCGTGCTGCGCGAGCTGACCCGCCTCGAGCCGGACGGCAGGCCGCTCCACCAGGTGACGTTCAAGGACGGCGTCGTCACGCTCGGCGTGCCGGGCGGCAAGGCGGAGGACGCGTACCCGCGGTCGAAGCGCGCGATCCGCGAGGAGATCCCGAAGATCGAGGGGACGCCCTGGGACCCGAAGGAGCCGCCGTACGAGGAGGAGTACTCGATCGCCGCGCCGCACAAAGCGGGGAAGCTGAAGGCCGAATACCTGGCCGATGCACTGCGGCACCACAAGGCGTACCGGTGGCTCTCCGAGCTGCACACGGACGTGGCGCTCGACCCCGCGCTCACGGAGTGCGCGCAGCACGGGGCGGTCGTGATGGGGGCGGTGAACAACCTCACGCACACGCCGCAGCAGCCCGCGGACATGGACAAGGCGTTCTTCGACAAGGGCTACCGGGGCACGTCCGGGAGCAACATCGCCGGCGGCCGCACGCTGCGCATGGCGGTCAACATGTTCATGCACGACTCCGATCCGTCGAACATCGACCGCGTCGGCCATCGCGTGTGGATGCTCAACCCGCGCATGGGGAAGACGGGCTTCGGACAGGTCAGCGGGTACATCGCGCAGTGGTCCACGGACGCGAGCTCGCCCGCGCCGAAGCCGGACGTGGTGCGGTACCCGTCGCGCGGCTGGTTCCCGACGGACTACCTGGCCGACGGCGTCGCCTGGAGCGTGACGATCCACGCCGACCGCTGGCAGGTGCCGAAGAACAAGGGCGGCCTCAAGGTGCGGATGTGGACGCTCAACGACGAGTACGACATCGCGGGCGAGGTGAAGCTGGATTACTACAACCTGAGCGGCCGGACGGCGATCTTCCGCCCGGTGCTCGAGAAGCGCGAGGGCACGCGGGTGCTCGTGCAGATCGCCGGCGTCAAGCAGGGGAAGGACGACGCGAGCATCCTCTATATCACGGAGCTTTTCGCGCTCGACTCCGGGAAGTAGGCATGTCGATCGCCGGCCGGTCGAGCCACGTGAAAAACGCCGGGTGGTGCGGGCGAATGTCGCGCGCGTAGTACTCGGCGTCCGCCCACGCGACGTACCGCGCCTGGAGCGCCGCGCGCCGGAGCGGCGGGACCGCGCGGCCGCGGAGCGTGTCGAAGAGCGCCTCCTCGGCGGCGTAGAGCGACAGACCCGTCACGTTGACCGCCGGCCACTCGCGCCAGCCCGCGGCGATGAGGCCGGACGCGAGCATCTCGACGAGGGGCTTCGGCTTCTTTCTCGTGACGTCGACGACCGCGCGTGCCCAGGGCCTGGCCGCGGTGTGCGCCTCCGTCGTGCCCTCGCGCGGTTCGGCCCACGCCCCCGCGTAGTACGCGACGCGGCCGTCGCCGCCCGGCGGCCACTCGAGCGGGAACGCCGCGGAGACGTCGTGGTCGTACCAGATCAGCTCGCCGGACCTCCACGGTCCGATCGTCTGCGCGGCGAGGCGGATCGCCTCATGCACCGCGGTTCGCACGGCCGACGGCTTCGTATCCGCCGGCAGCGCCGAGCGCAGACGCGCGCCGAGCTTCTTCAGTCGTTCCCGCCGCAGTGCGTGTGCGCGCGGCGCGTGCCGCCCCTCGAGCACCTCCCCGCGCGGGAGCCGCGGATCCTCGAGGGGTTTTCCGATGCGGAACGCGCTCACCCCAGGAACTCCCGCGTGTGCTCGCCGAGCGCCGGCGCGCGGCGCGGGACGGCCGACCCGACCGGTCCCGGCGAGATCCGCGGCGGGAACGCGATGCGGCGGAGCGGCGTCGCCTCGGCGACGAACTCCTCGACGAGCCCCCGGCCCGTGAACTGCGGGTGCGCGACCGCGTCGGCGAGCGCGAGCACCGGAGCGACCGGCAGGCCGTCGAGCCGCTTCATCCAGTCGTCGAGCGTGGCCGTCCTGAAGACGGACGCGAACGCCTCCGCCGCGCGCGGCTGCGCGTCGCGCTCGAACTGGACGTCGGTGAACTCGGCCTTCCCGAGACGCGCGCAGAGCTCCGCCCAGAATTTCGGCTCGATCGCGCCGACGGAGATCCGCGCGCCGTCCTTCGTGTCGTAGGCGCGGTACCACGCGGCCGCGCCGCCGAGGAACCCGGACATCGGCCCGCCGTCGCGCTCCCCGGCCTGCGCGGCCGCATCCACGTCCGCTTCGGCGTGGCGGAGGCCCGCGAACGCGTGCGCCGCCTCGATCTGGAGCCACGAGAGCATCGTGTCGCTGAGCGAGAGATCGATGTACGCTCCCCGACCGCCCTTCAGCGCGCCGACGATCGTCGTCGACGCCATGAGCCCGCCGGCAAGATCGGCGACCGTGATGCCCGGGAGCGGGCCGAGCGAGAGGAGCCCCGCCAGCCCGACGAAGTTGATGTCGTGCCCGGGCGCGTCGCGCATCGGCCCCGTCTGCCCGTAGCTCGTGAGCGAGCAGTAGACGATCGACGGACTTGCGGCGCGCACGGCCTCGTAGTCGACGCCGAGCCGCTTCGCCACGCCCGGCCGGAACGTCTCGACGAAAACGTGCGAGCTCGTCGCCAGGCGGAGGATCGCCGCCGCGGCGTCGGGCGACTTCAAGTCGAGCTCCACGCTCTTCTTCCCGGCGTTGAGCGCCTGGAACGCCCAGCTCGTGCCGTCGACGACCGGCGGGAGCACGCGCATCGGGTCGCCCGTGATCGGTTCCTCGACCTTGACGACTTCGGCGCCCATCTCGCAGAGAATGTGCGTCGCGTAGGGCCCCGGCAGATAGCGCGAGAGATCGAGGACGCGGACGCCGGCGAGGAAGTTCATGGCCGATTTCCGATTTCCGATTCCCGATGCCGGGGACGCGCTGCGCTTCGCACCGGGGTCAACCGCAGGCATCGTGTATCGGGCATCGGGCATCAGGCCCTTACGACGGCCGCACCCTCCGCGAGGACCTTCTCGCCGTCCTGGTTGACCGTCTCGAACGCGAGATGGCGGCCGTTCGCCCACACGTTCGTCGTCAGCTTGTCGCCCGGGTAGACCGGCTTCGAGAAGCGGATCGACAGCCGCTCGAGGTTCTTCGGGAGCGCCTTCGTCGCCAGCGCCAGCGTGCAGAGACCGTGCAGGATCACGCCCTTGAAGCCGACCGCCTTCGCGAACTCCGGGTCGACGTGGATCGGGTTGTCGTCGCCGGAGGCCTTCGCGTAGCGGAACGACTGGTCGGCCGCCACGACGATCGACTGGCTCGAGGCCGGCTTGCCGCGGTCGGGCGCGGGCGCCTCGGGCTTCTTCTCCCCCTTCGACTCGCCGCGGAAGAAGATCACCGACTCCATCTCGACCACCTTCTCGCCTTCGCGCCAGAGCGTCTGGCCGACGGTGAGGATCTCGCCGGACGCCTTCGTCTCGATGCCGAGCACCTTCGCCTTCGGGTTCACGAGATCGTGCGCGGCCCACGGCTGGTGGAACACGAACGTCTGTCCCGCGTGCACGAGCCGCGAGACGTCGCCGTTGAAGTCGGGGTCGTTCAGCACCTGCAGGAAGAGCGGCTTGACCAGGACGACGGGGAAGACGAGCGACCCCTTGTCGCCGACCGTCTCGTCGTAGAGCGCGATCTCCTGCGGCTTGACGATGCGCGCGGGCGACCCGTACGCGCGACCGATGAGCGCGCGGTTCAGGCCCTTGAGCGGCTCGAAGCGGAACACCTGGCGGAACTTGATCCAGCTCGGCGGGTGCGTCGCCTTGACGGGCGCTTTCGCCGGGTCGAGCACGCCGTCGAGCATGTTCGAGAACGACTCCGCGTCGAGGGTGATCGTGCCGGTGGGCGACGGGTGCGCGCCGAGCCGCGACGAGCATTTGCCGTCGCGGATCTCGACCCAGCCGTCGACCGCGTCGATCTTGAGCTGGATGACGCCGTTGAAACCCGTGGCCTTCTCCGGGATGAAGCGTTGCGGCAGCGACTCGATGAGCGACTTCGGATCGCCGACGGGGCGGCGGATCGTGGAGTTCGCGGCCGAGTGCTGCGCGATCGCGGCGAGGCTCGACGGCTTTCCGGCGGCAGGCGCCGGCGCCGGCGCGGCCGAGCCCGCGAGTCCGCGCATCTTCTTGAAGTCGAAGACTTTTCCGAACTTGCCGAGGTCGTCGATGCGCGTGGCCTTGATCTTGCCGTTGAGGAACGCCATCTGCGGATCGAGCTTGCCCTCGATCATCGCGGTGAGGCTGGCGGCGTCGACGGTGACGGTGCACGTGGCGTTGGCGGCCCTGCCGTCGGCGACCTTCGCCTTCCTGTCGGCGACCTCGACGGTCCAGTCGCCGGCGCCCGTGACGGACCAGACCATGACGGTCTTCCAGTCCTTCGCGCGCTCGGTGTCGAAGCCCTGCGGGAGCAGCTGGAAGAAGGATGGAATGAGCGCCGGCTCGACTCGCCTTGCGGGCTCGCTCACCCCAGACGCCGCGCCGGCGATCTTCTCGAGGTTCGCCGAGATGTCCGCGGGCGTCCATTCGGCGTCGCGCTTCACGCCGTCGGTGACGTCCATCCGGTACTCGAAGACGTGGCGGCCGTGGACGCCGAAGATGCGGCCCGTGACGTCCTTCGCGAGGTCGCTCGCCAGCCAGACGACGACCGGCGACACGTCCTCCGGCCGCATGTCGGCCTCGATCATGTCGATGTCTTCCGTCATGCGCGTCTTGGCCAGCGGCGCGATCGCGTTGACGGTGATGCCGTACTTGCGGAACTCCATCGCGGTGGTGAGCGTGAGGCCGTAGATCGCGGCCTTGCCCGCGCTGTAGTTCGACTGCCCGAAGTTGCCCTTGAGGCCGGCGGCGGACGTCGTGTTGATGATGCGGCCGGGCTGGTTCTTCTCCATCATCGCGCGCGCCGCGGCGCGCGTGCAGGCCCACGTGCCGCGCGCGTGCACGGCCACGACGAGGTCGAACTCCTCGTCGGTCATCTTGACGATCGTCTTGTCGCGGAGGATGCCCGCGTTGTTGACGAGCACGTCGACGCGCCCGAACTTCTCGAGCGCGGTCCTGATGATCGCCTCGGCGCCCGCGGACGTCGCGACCGAGTCGTAATTCGCGACGGCCTCGCCGCCGAGCTTCGCGATCTCCTCGACGACCATGTCGGCCGCCTTGCGTCCGGCGCCCGTGCCGTCGCGCGCGCCGCCGAGATCGTTGACGACGACCCTGGCGCCCTCGCGGGCCAACGCGAGCGCGTGGCAGCGGCCGAGGCCCGCGCCCGCGCCGGTGACGACGGCGACCTTGCCTTCCAGCAGCTTGCTCATGACACCCTCTCGATGATGGTCGCGATGCCCTGTCCGAGTCCGATGCAGAGCGTGACGAGCGCGCGCTTCGCGTTGCGGCGCTCGAGTTCGTGGAGCGCGGTCACGATGAGCCGCGCGCCGCTGGCGCCGAGCGGGTGGCCGAGCGCCACCGCGCCGCCGTTCACGTTGACGCGGTCCGCCTCGATGCCGAGCTCGCGCATCCACGCGATCGGCACGGGCGCGAACGCCTCGTTGCACTCGTAGAGGTCGATGTCCTTCGTCTTGAGGCCCGCCATCGCGAGCGCCTTCTTCGTCGCGGGGATCGGGCCGGAGAGCATGAGCGTGGGATCGACGCCGACGGCCGCGGTCGCGACGAACCTCGCGCGCGGCTTCTTCTCGAGCTGGCGCGCCTTCTCGGCGGAGCCGAGGAGGAGGATCGC
>Ga0187893_10013851_pt1 | contig 11130 bp, 12 predicted proteins | sample MA1701074metaG_FD_139574 | JGI IMG/M metagenome (GOLD analysis project Ga0187893, IMG submission 139574) | White microbial mat communities from a basaltic lava cave in the Kipuka Kanohina Cave System on the Island of Hawaii, USA - MA170107-4 metaG ...
AGATCGTGAAGGCGATGGAGATCATCGCCGGCGAGAAGGCAGGAAAGAACCTGCGCAACTTCTGGGCGGAGTGGGTCGGCCGCCACGAGGAGATCCGGCCCCACCGAGGCTACGTGTCCTTCAAGCGGTCCGTCTTCGAGCGCTACGACCAGAGATTCCGGGGATACCTCGACCCGCTCTTCACCTACCGGATCCGTCCCGAGGAGATCGAGTGGGGCGGTGTCACGAAGGACGGCATTCCCGCGCTCGATCGGCCGGGGTTCGTCGCCGCATCGGAAACGACGTTCTGGAAGGATGACGAGCGCGTCTTCGGAATCTATCTCGGCGGCGAGGCGAAAGCCTACCCGCACCGCATCCTCGACGCCCACGAGATGGCGAACGACGTCGTGGGGGGCCGTCCGGTCTCGCTCGCCTACTGCACTCTCTGCGGCTCGGGCGTTCTCTATGCCGGAGACCACTCCGCACGAAAGGGCCAAACTCCCTTCACCTTCGGCTCGTCGGGCCTTCTCTACCGTTCCAACAAGCTCATGTACGATCGTCCGACGAACAGCCTCTGGAACCAGCTCACCGGAGAGCCCGTCTCCGGCCGGCTCGCCGAGTCGGGCATCCAGCTCGAGCGGCTCCCGATCGTGGTCACGACGTGGGGCGAGTGGAAGAAAGAGCACCCCGGCACCGTGGTCCTCGACCCCAGGAAGACGGGCTTCGGCCGCGACTACGAAAAGAGCCCGTACGAGTCCTACTTCGAATCGTCGGAACCCATGTTTCCCGTGTGGCTCACGAGCGATCGCTTGAAGACGAAGGACGTCGTGTTCGCCGTCATCGTGAACGGAAGGCCGAAGGCCTATCCCATCGAGACATTGAAACGCGAGGGGGTGACGCACGACGAAGTCGGAGGAGAGCCGATCGTTCTTTTGACCAGCCCGCGCTCGGGGGCAGTGCGCGCGTACGAGACCGGCGGACGGAGCTTCAAGGACGGCGGGGGAGGCCGGCTTCTCGAAGAGGGAAAGGGCACCCCATGGACGGTGGAGGAGAGCAGACTCCTCTCCCAGAACGGAGAGGAGCTCCCTCGCATCGCCGGGCACAACGCCTTCTGGTTTGGCTGGTTCGCGTTCTATCCGACGACCGAAATCTACGGGAGGTAAGAAGACCCATGGCCCACGTCAAGCCCCTCGCGCGGGGCGACGTCCCTCAGTTCACGGAGCGCTTCGACCACTACGCGAAGACGAGAGGGTTCGTTCCCAACAGCATCCTCACGATGTCGCGCCGGCCCGCGATCGCCGAGGCCTTCATGAACCTGAACCGAGCCGTTCTCTACGAAGGCACGGTCGACGAACAGCTGAAGATGCTGCTGAGCCTCGTCGCGAGCCAGGCCGCGGGCTGCCAATACTGCCAGGCCCATATGGCCAACCTCTCGAGCATCTATCGCGCCGAGGATGACAAGATTCGAGCGGTCTGGGATTACGAGACGAGCCCGCTGTTCAGCGATCGGGAGCGGGCGGCGCTGCGGCTCGCGTGGAAGGCGGCGACGGTGCCGAACCAGGCCGCGGCCTCCGATTTCGAGGACCTGCGAAAACACTTCGACGACGGCGAGATCGTCGAGATCGTGGCCGTAATCGCCCTCTTCGGCTATCTGAACCGCTGGAACGACACGATGGCGACCGACCTCGAGGAGCACCCGCACCAGGTGGCGGCGCGCGCCATCGGCGCCTCCGGATGGGCACCGGGAAAACACTCGGGCGGATGACCCGCGCCCGGAGGCCGGCCGGAGCGCACGCGCCGAACGCGAGCGAACGAGGGCCGCGTTCAACCGTTAAGAACTCGCGCTCCGCTTCGAGAGGAGCATTTCCGAGAGGTCACGCCCTCTCCCCTCCTCGCTCCAGGGGCAGACCTCGATGCAGATCGCGCAGCCGCTCGTCTCGCAGAAGTAGTAGATGCACTTGTCGAAATCGACGTACCACTTCTCGACGCCGCGGACCCACTGCTTCTCGTCCCGTATCGCATCGACCGGGCAAGCCCGGGAGCAGGCCCTGCACTTCAGGCACAGGTCGTCGACCGCGATATCGACGGGAGCGTCCTCGAGAGCGAGCGGGATGTCGGTGAGAACGCACCCCAGCCGGAAGTTCGAGCCGTGGTCCCGGGAAATGAGCGAGCCATGCTTTCCGAGCTCGCCGAAGCCGCAGTCGATGGCGATCGGGATATGGAGCACGTCGCCGCTGTTCGGGTTCCCGTACGCGCGCGCGGGCCATCCCATCGCACGGATCTCCCCCGAGAGCCTTGACGCGATCGCGCCGATGCGCGCGTAGACCCGCATCACCTCGCCCGCGGACGTATCGTCGGGGACGTTTCGCATCTTCTCGCGGTTCATCCGGACCCCGATCGAGATGGCGAACCGGTAGGGGGCTTCGTGGCCGGCGTACACGTGCTCCGGCTTCAGCTCCGTCACGCCGACGAGATCGGCGCCGAGCGCCCGCGCTCGATCCTTGATTTCCCGGGTCATGGCCGCCGGGTCCGCCACTTCCCTCTGGACCGCCGCCGCGGGCCCCGCCGCCTTCCGCAGGTTCCAGATGTTCTTCATGATGTAGAGGACGGATTTCCAGCTATTGACGTAAGAGAACAGCCGGTCGAGGGCATCCCACGGGAGAGAGTCCGTGCCGTCGTTGTGAAAGACGTGCGAGGCGCGCCGAAACGCGGTCTCACCGAGACCGTTGATCTCGTTTCCGGAGCGCGGTGGGTTCCGGTAGGTGAACGTCGTCCCGCGCGGAATGTCGTCGCGAAGCCGGACTCTCACCGGCGTCAGCCCCTCGGCCTCGGTGACCGAGCCTCGTCCACGTAGAACTTCCCGCCGCTTCGCTGCAGCTCCCGGAACTTTTTCCGAATCGGCCGCCCCACCAAGACGTAGTTGATCCCGAGCTTCCCGATGTACAAGAGAAGGAGAAGATCGTCGACGAGGGTCCGCGCTCTCTCCTCTCCCTTGCGCGGTTTGGCGCTCACGGTTCGCACGGCGGGTTCATACCGCGAAAGAGAGTGCTCGCGCAACGCCATATGGTCTAATGGAGCCCGGAGGCCTTCGAGTGCTCGGAACATCGATGGCATTTGTCGCTCTCGTTGCCGCGGGCGCGTCACCGTCCCAGGAGACCCCGCCCGGGAGTGATGAGCAGCGTTACTTCGACTGGACGCGAATGCAATACCCGAAGGAGGTCTACCACGCCCGTCGGGAGAAGATGGTGGCGGAGCTGCGGCGCTCCGGCGGAGGCGTGCTCCTCGTCCCGGCCCGCCAGGGGGTCTCGGAGGGCTTCACGTTCCGCCAGCTCGATGACTTCCTGTACTTCAGCGGGCTCGAGCTCCCGGATTCGATGCTGGTTCTCGATGCCGAACTCACTCTGGCCCTGGCGCATCCTCGCCGCGAACTACGACCGCCGCAACCGGGTGATGCGCGACGGCGAGCTCGTCGTATTCGACGTCGGCACCGAGCTCGACTACGCGGTAAGCGACGTCGGGCGTACGTTCCCCGTCTCCGGACACTTCTCCTTCGAGCAGAAGGAGAAGCTCGACATGGTCGTCGCCGTTTCCGACGCGATCCTCGCCGCCATCCGTCCCGGCGTGACGTTCTCCGATCTGAAGGAAGCCGCTCTCGGAAAGATTCCCGAGAAAGAGCGGCCCTACAAGCAGGCCGCCGGCTTCTACGGGCATCACATCGGGCTCTCCTCGAGCGAGCCGGCTCTTGTGGAGGTACCCCTCGAGCCCGGGATGGTCTTCACCGTCGAGCCCTGGTATTACAACCACGACGAGGAGATCGCGATCTTCATCGAAGACGTGGTGGTGGTGACGTCAGGAGGCCACGAGAATCTGACGGCATCCCTGCCCCGAACGGCGGAAGGGCTCGAGCTCATGACCGGCGCCCGATCTCCGGGTAGCGGTGGCGGGCAGCGGCGTTGATCCCACTCGGCCCTTTCAACGCGAGCTCCTACGACAACCGTGCCCGACTCGAGGGAACTTTTGGACCAGAGGTCTTGTTTCAATATCTATGGAGAGCTACGTGGTTGAGAAACCACGCGCCCGGCCCTCCGACCGAGGCACCGGAATGGCTTTTTCAGGCAAGCTGCCGCCTGAGCCCGTGAGCCTCGCTCTTCCCGACGGACGCCCGCCGTCCGTTCGGAATCCGCGTTCCTGGCTCCTGATCTCTACCCTGGTCGCAACAGAAGCTCTGTATCTCGCGCTCCTCCGCTTCGACGCCAACAGCGGGTTGGCGCCGGTCCTCACTTTCTTGACCGCTCTGGCCGCGCTCTTCTTTCTCTACGGAGTCGCGTGGTGGTCGGCGCGCGGAGATGGGTCTCACGCGACTCTCGCCTGGATCTGGGCCGGTGGCGTCCTCTTCCGCTTGACGCTCCTCCCCGCAGGCTTGCCGTTCGGCGAGGACGCAGGCTCGAAGCTCGCGCTTCTCGGCGAGGACGCTCGAGGAGCGCACGTGACCTACGAACGCTTCCTGCTCTATGACTCGGACATCTGGCGGTACCTCTGGGATGGCCACGTCGCCGCCGCCGGGGTGAGCCCGTATCGCTACGCGCCCTCCGATCCCGCGCTCGATTTCCTCACGGATGACGACGAGCTCTGGAGCGACGTGCGCGACAACGTCAACCACCCGGACGTTCCGACGATCTATCCGCCTCTGTCGCAGATGTTCTTTCGCCTCTCTCACGCCATCGCTCCGGGAAGCGTCGTGACGATGAAGGCCCTCGTGACGGTATTCGATCTCGGAGCCGCGGGTTTTCTCGCACTCGCGCTCTCCGCTCTCGGGCGCTCCCCGGCCGGCGTTCTCCTCTATCTGTGGAATCCCCTCGTCGTCAAAGTGTTCGCGGGAAGCGGTCACGTGGACTCCCTTCTCGTTCTCGCCCTCGTGGCCCTCACTTTCTTCCTGGCGGCGGGCCGGAAGTCGGGGGCGGCATTCGTCTACGGTCTCTCCGTGCTTACGAAGATCGCGCCCGTCGTGCTCCTCCCCTTCGTGAGCAGGAGGCTCGGCTGGCGTCAGACCGCGCTCGCGATCTCGGTGGTCCTCCTTGGGTACGGGGTCTACGCGTGGGACGAGGGAGGGAGGGTCCTCACCGGGCTCTTCGTCTTCGGGCGGAACTGGCAGTTCAATGCCGGGCCCTATGCGCTCGCGGCTTCGCTTTTCCCGGACGCACTGGCGCGGGTTTTGTCCGGGGTCGCGCTCGCCGTTACCATCGTTCTTCTCGCGCGCGCTGACGATGGTCGACCCTCGAGTTTTGCGAAGCCCGCGGCGGCCGCGCTGGGCCTTCTCATCGTTCTCGGTCCGACGGCGATGCCGTGGTACGTGAGCTGGGTGCTGCCGCTTGCTATACTAGCGGGGCAACGGGTGTGGCTCATCCACAGCGGGCTCGTATGTCTTGCCTTCCACGTGATGATCGACGGCGAAGAACGAAGCTCTGTGCTTGCGCTCGAGTATGGAGCTCTCGCTTTCGCACTGCTGAGCGAATCGTTCCATCGAACCAAAGGAGGATGACGATGCAGGCGAAGACGATTGCGCTGTCTCTGCTCACGGTCTTGTCGCCCGCTCTCGGCTTCCCGCAGGGAAGCGGATCGACCTCGCCCAACGACGGAAGCTTCCGGGTGATCCACTCGATCCGCGGAACGCTGACGCACATCGACGAGGAGAAGGGTCTCGTTACGGTCCAGGACCGGAAGGGCAACGTGGTCACCGCGAGGATGAGCAAAGGGACAACCCTCAAGGCGGACAAGGGGACGGCCTTCCGGGAGCTCTCCGATGAGGGCGAGCTCGCCCTCGCTCATCTAGCGACCGGACTTCCCGTGAAGCTGACCTTCCGCAGCGTGGACTGGACCGTGCTGGAGCTGAAAGTCCTCAAGAGCTGATTCGGGATCCCATCGGGCCATCGCCGCCCGAGTCGCGTGGTATCCTCGCGCGATGAAACGACTCAGGCCGTTCTTCCTCCTCCTCTCTCTCGTTCCGGCTCTCGCGTCGGGCGCCGGAGAGGCTCGCCCGGAAGACGTCGGGCTCTCTTCCGAGAGACTATCGCGCATCAAAGCGTACGCGCTCGCCGAGGTCGAGAAGGGACGAATCGCGGGCGCCGTGAGCCTCGTCGCCCGCCGAGGTCATATCGTGCACCTTTCGGCCGTGGGAAAAGCGGACATCGAGGAAGGCCGCGAGCTGCGCGAGGACTCGGTTTTTCGCATCGCCTCGATGACGAAGCCCATCGTGAGCCTCGCCGTGATGATGCTTCATGAAGAAGGGCGCTTTCTTCTCGACGACCCGATCTCGAAGTTCATCCCCGAGCTCGCGAAACCCCGGGTCGCTGTCGTCCACGAGGGGGATCCCGTCGCCCCCCAAGCGCTCCAAACTGTGCCGGCCGCGCGGGAGATCACGATTCACGATCTGCTGACGCACCAATCCGGGCTCACCTACGGGTTTCTGAATCAGGGTCCGGTGGGCGATCTCTACCGGCGCGCCCGGCTCGTCGAGAACGTAACCGACAACGAGGAACTGATCCGGAGGCTTTCGGAGCTTCCGCTCGTCCACCATCCCGGAACCGCGTTCCAGTACAGCCACTCGACGGACGTCCTCGGGAGGGTGGTGGAGGTCGTCTCCCAACAGAACCTCGACCGCTTCCTTGCCGAGCGCATCCTCGACCCGCTCGGGATGAAAGACACGAAATTCTACCTGTCCGCCGAGGACGCCGACCGCCTCGTTACCCTGTACCAGCGCGGTGAAACGCCACCGTTGAAGCCTCTCGAACGCGCGCGGGAGAGCCGCGTCGTCCTCGGGCCGAAGACGTTCTTCAGCGGCGGGGGCGGGCTGGTCTCGACCGCCCGCGACTACTTTCGGTTCCTCCAGATGCTTCTCAACGGAGGCGAGCTCGACGGCACGCGACTGGTGAGCGCGAAAACGGTGGAGCTGATGACGATCGATCACGTGGGGAAAGAGATCAACATCTACCCCGGCTACGGCTTCGGGCTTGGATTCGCCGTTCGTCAGGAGCTCGGGAAGGGCCGCTCGCTCGGCTCCGAGGGCGACTACACGTGGGGGGGGATCTTCAATACCGTGTTCTGGGTCGATCCCGAAGAGGAGCTCATCCTGGTCTTCCTAACGAACTTCAGCCCGTACGATCTCGACCAGCGGTGGTACGTGAAGGCGCTCGTGTACCAGGCCATCACTCAGAGCTTCCAGTAGAGCTTGACGCGCAGCTTGAGTCCCGTCGCCAGGTTTTTGGCGTTGAACGCGTCTTCGGCCTCGACCTGGACTCCCCATTCGTCGGAGAGCTCGTATATCAGGGACGGGCCCACGACCGTATACGTCACGCCGTCTCCCAGTCCCGACACGGACTGGAGCCCCCCCTCTCCGGGCTCGCCTCGAAACGGCTGGACCCCACGAACGTTCCCCATGAGAAGCGCTCGGGACGAAATCCAGAATCCGAGCTGTCCCTCGTAGAGGAAGGCGTCACGGAGGGCTTTGCCGCGAAGTTGGTACCCCGCCTCTCCGTAGCCGTAGAGCCGTCCACGAGCAGACGATCGGCCGAACGAAAACCGCAGGTCCCCTTCCCAGGCGCCGCTCCCCGTGGGCAGGATGCCGAGCCCTTTCGTCTCGTCGCCGGTGGGCGCTTGCACGATCCCACGGGCCGCGAAGAGCCAGGGACCTTTCTTCCCGAGCTGAACCTGGAGCCCGGCACGAAGGTCCTCGATCCCCGAGGCGCTCTCGAACTCCGCGATCGAGGACTCCCGGAACCCGAGCCGGTCGAGCACCGCGGTCAAATCCTCCGTCAGTCCGTACGCGCCGTAGATCCCGATCTGATGGAGACGGTACTCGGGGATCGTCTCCGTGACGCCCTCGGGAGTCGCGAGCTCCGTCGTCTCGAGAAACTCGTACGCCACGTTCCCGTACGCGTGCCCCTTCCCCGTGGGCCAGGGCCCGGCTTCCGCTCGCTCGACCGATGCCAGGAGCGCGAGCGTGACGAGAACTCGCTTCACCGCAGGTTTCCGAAGCCGAAGGCGAGCTGCACCGCCCGGCAGTAGATGACGACCAGGCTGTAGGCGCTTCCGTCATTCGGGAGGTCGTAGCTCTGAGCCCCGGAGAAGCTCCGAAGGGCGCCGAGCTCGAGGCCCGCTCCACGGCAGTTCGTGTCGTTGCACAGACGCACGTCGAGAGCGGGCGACTGGCTGGACCGAAAATCCGAGCCGAGCTCGAGGGTGTACCGTCCCCCGCTCTGCAGGATGCGGGCCGACCCCTGGGTCGTGTAGCCGTTCGCGCTCTGAAAGCTCGCCTGGCGGACGACTTGAGTCGCGGGAGCGCTCGTGGTCGCGCTTGAGGTCGTGGTCGACGAGGCCGGGGGCGACGTCGTGGTGGTGGTCGCAACCGAGGGCGGTCCGCTCGGGCCCGAAGGCGCCGAATCGCCGCAGGCGACGGCCCAAAGCGCAATCGTCGCGACTCCACCGGCCTTCATCACACGATTCAGCATGAAGCACTCCCCCTCTTACGATGACGTCACTCTCGTGAAGGTTACGGCCGCCCCGCCTCGGTTTCAGACCTTGACGGCCTTGGCGAATGCAAGCTGGAGCGCGGCTTCCAGATCTCCATCGGCGGCGAGCACGCAAACGACGCCGCCCTCTTGCCAGAAGATCAGGTTCACCTCTCCGTCGCGGTAGATCTGAAACGTGATGCCCTCGTTCGTCCGTCGCTCGACGGGAGCGGGCAAATCGGAAACGCTGCCTTCGTACATCTGACAGAGGAGAACGCGTCCGTCGGCCGCGCGATACGCGATGAGCGCGCCCTCGCGGCCCGCCACCTCTCGAACCCGCCCGCCTTCGAGGAAGAAGCCCATCATGCCCAGATCGAAGACTCTGGTGGGAAACGGGAGGGCGCGCGCCAGGTGCCTTTCGATTTCCACAGGCTCGCCCGACGCAATCTCGAGCGGGAGTGCCCTCGACCCATACGCTCGGTAGGTGGAGGCGACGGAGTCTGGTGCGGAAACGGTCCGGAGACGCCCGCCGATCCAGACGGCGGCTGCGAGCGCCGCTGCCGCCGCGAGCCAGGAAATCAGCCGCCGCGAGCGCGCTCCGGATGATGCCCGAGCCCGGTCCTCCCCATCGAGCGCAGTGCGCAGTCGCGCGTCGAGGTCAGCGGGCTCGTCAGAGCTCTTGAGGGAAGCCGCCTTTTCCTTCGCCCACCGGAGCGCTTCGAGCTCGCGGCGGCAGCTCGCGCACGAGGAGAGGTGCGTGTTCAGCTCGGCGAGCGCAACGGGATCGAGACGACCGTCGAGAGCGTCCTGGAGCCTCTCCGTCGGATGCCTTGCTTCGTCGCCCACCGTCATTCCTTCGCCACCCCGGCTCGCCGCGCGTACTCTTGGAGCGCCGCGAAAAGGAGCTTGCGCGCCCGGTGAAGCCGCGACCGAAGCGTGCCCACCGGGCACTCCAGAACGAGGGCCGCCTCCTCGTAGCTGAGCTCGTCGACGTCGACGAGCAGCACGGCCGCGCGAAACTCCTCGGGAAGCTCCTGGAGCGCAGAGTCGATCTCCGGGGTGGCTCCGAGCCTCTGGAGCAGCGCCCTCTCGGCATCGGCGCCCGACGCGCGCAAGGCGGAGGCGAACCGCTCCTCGACCACTTCCAATGAAATCTCCTCGGGCGCACGCCGACGACGGCGCCAGTCGTTGGTCAGGATCGAGTACAGGATCGTAAACAACCAGGCCTTGACGTTGGTTCCCGGCTGAAAGGAGTGAAAGGTGCGGTAGGCGCGGAGCATCGTCTCCTGGACGGCGTCGCTCGCGTCCTCCGGCCGCCGGGTGAAGCGCATCGCCGTGCGGTAGAGCGCGGACGCCACCGGAAGCGCGGTCGCCTCGAACTCCGCGCGCCGATCTCCTCGCGGCGCGCCGCTATCGAGCACAGCCACGATCCGGCCGGACCTTCAGAGCCATGCCACCGGCCACGAAAGACGCCGCGAGCCAGGGAAATACACCGCGAGGAGACTCTTTCACGTCCAATATTGTTGCTCCCGCAGCACGAACGTTACACCGCGGCTCGCGGCGCGAGGGAGTCCCACCTTCCCGTTCGATCAGGGAGCTCGGCGAATGACGATACGGGCCACCGGGTTCCTCCAGTCCCTTTCCTTCGGGTCGAGGTCGCCGCCGCCCTGGATGGCCGCGTTGATGTGAACGACTCCATCTTCATCGGTTCCGGCGTCGATGGCGCCGGACCCTCCGCACTGGGGGCCCGGGATGTTCGCGCACGTCTCGTCGTTGACCTCCGTGCCGGCATCATAGCCTGGGGACAGGTGCACGCCAGGTTCGCCCCCGTTCGGGCCCTCGATACCATTCAGCGCGAAGAAGCCGTCGTTGGTCGGGATCAGCATCGACACCACGCTCACCCGCCGGAAGGGGCCGCGGGCGTTCACGACCACGCTTGCCGTCTGGCCGGGCCCGAGAAGTCCCGCGATGACCTGAATGTCGTTGACTTCGGGAAGCCCGTCCAGGAATGCCGCCATCGGGGCCGTGTCACCGGTCTCCGCGACCGCCTCGAGCTCCGGGCTCGCTTGCGAGCCGAGATCGAAAAGCCGTACGCCTGGCCGATGGGTCGCGACCAGGATGGGCGTGAAGGTCTGGCCCTTCGTGATGTTCGTGATGGATACCTCGTAACGGCGCGGGCTCTGCCCCTGGGCCTGGGCATCGACGGCCAACGCCGCCGAGAAGAGAGAAACGAGCATGAAAAGCTTCTTCTGCATCGCGATAAGACTCCTTTTGTATCGATGTCCAGAGCGCGCGGGATGCGGGCCTACGATCCAGGAACAATCGAGCGGAGTCGAAAGTTCCCGACACCCGTCGGGCGCAGGGCGCGCGTGTCCGCGAACTACACCCGAAACGCAGGCACGAACACCTTCCGCCAGGCGGCTCACGTGGAGACCCCTGGCTTCCTCCTGGTCGACGCGCTTCGATTCGAGCTCTACGAGCGCGTCGGGGACGACGGCAACTACGGATACAACATCTACGGGCAGAGACGGCTGCACTCCCGGCTCTCGGTCGGGGCCGGGTACGCGCGCATCGGCCGAGGTCTCCTGAACTCCGATCGGTTTCCCGCGGGAACGTCGCTCTACCAGAACGCGCTTTTCACCATCAA
>Ga0187893_10013852_pt1 | contig 11128 bp, 8 predicted proteins | sample MA1701074metaG_FD_139574 | JGI IMG/M metagenome (GOLD analysis project Ga0187893, IMG submission 139574) | White microbial mat communities from a basaltic lava cave in the Kipuka Kanohina Cave System on the Island of Hawaii, USA - MA170107-4 metaG ...
ACAGTCATCGACAAGTTTGGTCTGCTGATCGACGTAGGGCTTACGAGTCCTGAGCCGATCGAGATAAAAGGTATGCCGGTCGTTCCGCAGGATGTGCTCGTTGCCTGCGTCGGCAGGCTACCATCTGAGCCAGTTGAGCCCATCGAATATGGATGTACCAGGGTTGTTGTGACCGGACAGAAGAATGGCCAAGGACTAGAGTACACGGCCGAAATGTTCAGTAGACCATATTGTGGTTTGAATGCGGTTCAGCATCGCACGGGTCATGCACCGGCAATTGGTGCTCGCATGATCATGCGTGGCATCATCAATCGCCGCGGCGTCTTCCCTCCCGAGGCTGGTGTTCCGCCCGAGCCTTTCCTTAATGAGCTCAAGAAAAGAGAATTGAAAGTTAGCTACACCTCCCGGGCATACGCATAGTTAAAGAGAAATGTTGAGAGACATGCGAAGTTATGTCCTGCTGATGGTTTTTCTTGTTAGTTCGACGTTTGTCAACGGTCAAGGTTCGTCTACGAAGGCAATTACTGGAGCTACTCTCTTTGATGGCGCTAACCAAACTCCGCTAAAAGAATCAGTCATAATCATCGGAGGGGATCGGATCAAGCAAGTCGGACGCGCAAAAGAGATCAAGATCCCAAATGGAGCGCAAGTCATCGAGGCCAGGGGAAAATTCGTGATTCCTGGTCTGGCGGATATGCACAATCATCTCGATAGTGATTCGATTGGCATCACGCAACACACAGAGGGCTTTGACACCAGCCTTAGGCGAATGTTGGGTTGGGGCTTTACCTTGATCTTTGATCCCGCAAGCCGCGACCTGGCTCTTTTTCCAGAATTAAAGCGGAAGTCTCTCACCGACACCGCTTTCTATCCCCACTATTATGCTATCGGACGAACGTTTGGAGCCAAGGGTGGGCATGGTCCAGCCAGTAAATACACACCCGAAACAGTCGAAGAAGCGCGGGCCGCTGTACGTGACCTGAAAGCAACGAAGACCGATGGCGTGAAGATCTACTACACGGATTTGATATACGTAACAACCGCCCGACGGCCTATGCTCAAGCCTGAGGTGATGGCGGCCATTATCGATGAAGCCCATAAGCAGGGGTTAAAGGTCTACGTACACTCGCCGGTACTCAAATATGCGAAGGAAGTCTTGCGTGCGGGGGCAGATGGATTGGCGCATGGAATTCTCTCAGATCTGATAGACGATGAGTTCGTCGTTTTGATGAAAAAGAATCGAGCAGTCTACGTCTCAACGAATGCTGTTTTTGAGTCGGTAGCGGATATTACAGGATGGACTCGGCGCGCCGCTGCGTCAGATGGCCGGGGCGTCATCGAGAAAGCAATCTATGATATTGGCACAAGTCCTGAACTGAAGCGGCGCTGGGAGACAAAGTGGAACAACATTGCGTATATGAGGCAACGTTTGCCTCTACTGAAGGCTAACCTCAGGAGAGTCCAGGCTGAAGGGATTCCCATAGTTCTGGGTTCAGATTCAGCAGGAGCATTCGCCGGATTAGCAAGTCAGATCGAGTTGAACCTGCTGGTTGAGGCAGGTCTTACACCTCAGCAGGCTATTCAATCGGCCACCATAAATGCTGCCAGAATGGTTGGACGCGAGAAAGATCTGGGATCGATTGAGCCCGGGAAGTTTGCCGACCTCTTAATCCTCAATGCAGATCCGCTTAAAGACATTCGTAACATCCAGAAAATTCACCGTATCATGAAGAGTGGTGTGGTTTACGACCCTGTCCAGTTACTTCGGAAAACAAGATGACTATGATGCGGCTAGGTTGATAGTCATCATTGGCTCTTCTCATTGCTGAAGTTCGCAGTACCTTAGACGGTGACCTCAATGCACATTACTAGTTAGAGGTTTACGGATCCTCCTGTTTGCCCTCCTGCGGCGCCATCTTTAAGCAAAAGACTTCATTTGTAGGGCTGATCTTGAAGCATCACAAGACCAAGAAGCGGTGAATAGGGAGATGGCCTTTACTCATTCTCGGATACTGCTTACCGGTGCCACAGGGTTTATTGGAGGCCGGTTAGCCGAAAGGTTAGCTGTCGCACAGGACACAAGAGTTCGAGCGCTTGTCCGCAATCTAGATAAGGCCGAGGGCTTGCAGTTCCGTGGCGTCGAAGTTGTCCGGGGGGACGTTACCGATCCAGAGTCCCTGGAGCGCGCCGTACGCGATTGCCAAATCGTCATTCATTGTGCAGCTCTGATCCATGATGCAAAGGTAACGGTGGAGGGGTTTCGTCAGGTCAACGTCGAAGGAACGCGAAATATACTCGATGCCGCAGCTGCAGCCGGGGCCAATACCTTCGTCCACCTAAGTTCAATTGGCGTGTATGGCACCACTCCTCGCAGAGAAACTCGTGAGACTGATCCTCATCAGCCGTGCGGCGATCCATATTGCGATTCGAAAATTGAAGCCGAACAGGTGGTAATAAAGCATGCCCCCCAAAAGAATATGTCATTCGTGATTATCCGCCCGGCAAATGTTTATGGTCCACGCTCTTCTTTTTGGACTGTAGCTCTAATCGAAATGATCAAAGCGGGCAAACTTAAGCTGATTGATGAGGGAAGAGGGATGGCCAATCACGTCTATATTGACAATCTGATTGACGCGGTCGTGCTGGCGATTGAAAGGGAGCGAGCTCGTAACGAATCGTTTATCGTTAGTGACGGTGTCAATACGAACTGGAAGGAGTTTCTGGGCCACTACACGCGCCTACTACAACTCGAGCCTCTACCTTCAATATCTAAATCCAGAGCTTGGGCAACCGGCCTACTCCTTGAAGCCAAGGCCAGAGTGACGGGAAAGCCAGCGAGCTTTAGCAGGCGAGCCGTAGCTTACTGGACTCAGACTGGTACCTTTTCAATTGCAAAGGCCAGAACAATACTTGGATATTCGCCTCAAATAGGACTGGAACAGGGTATGGACCAAACTGGGCGCTGGTTGCGTGAGACTGGTCGGTTAAACTGATCAAGCTGAGCAAATAAAGTTCTAAACAGTAGAAATTCCCAATGGAGGTGTTTATGAACGATAAATGGTACTTCAAAGCATTGCAAGGTGGTCTTGAAAGGAAACTCGCGGATGGTATTACTACCCATGTTTTTTTTAGCTCGCAGATCATGCTGTCTGTGGCAGAGATTGAGCCCCATACTGAGCCATCAATTCATAGTCATCCGGAAGAGCAGTGGGGATATCTGCTGGAAGGGGAATGTATTAGGATTCAAAATGGCGAAGAGGTAGCAATGCAGCAAGGCGATTTCTGGCACACACCGCCAAACACTCCTCACGGTGTGCGAACAGGGGCGCGTGGAGCTCGGATTCTTGACATTTTCAGCCCACCCCGTGGTGCTTACACCAAGCCCGGTGAGGGGTTAGCTGCCACACAACATCCAAACGGGTCTGACCTGCTTTAAGTTTCAGAATTGCGAATTAAGACCACGACGAGATATTAAGATGAATACGTACGGTCATTACATTGATGGGCATTACGCGAGCCCTGCCTCTGGTGAGTATTTCTCATCTGTGGACCCGTCTACTGGGAGGATGCTTGCAAGCGTGGCCCGTGGCAGTCCGGAGGATGTACACCAAGCAGTAGCCGCGGCACGACGCGCTTTTGAATCATGGCGCCGGAGCGAGCCAAGTGAGCGGGGAAGAATTCTAAGTCGCGTCGGCGCTCGCCTTCTGGCTGAGGCTGATGAGTTGGCCCGAACCGAATCGAGTGATACTGGCTTTCCTCTGCGAGACTGCCAGCTGGTTGCGAAGACGGTTGCCGCCAGATACTTCGAATACTACGGCGGTCTGGCAGACAAACTAGGTGGAGAAACGATACCCGTGCCGGGTAATCACCTGGATTACACCTTGCGCGAACCATTGGGAGTAGTAGCCGAGATCATACCTTGGAACAGCCCGCTGTATGACGGCAGCCGGAGCGTAGCGCCGGCCTTGGCAGCCGGGAATACAATTGTTCTCAAGCCAGCGGAAGAAGCGATGCTAAGCATGTTTCGGCTGGCGGAGATCCTGACCGAAGAGGGACTGCCCAGGGGAGTCTTCAACGTAGTTACGGGATATGGTCCCGAAGCAGGAGCAGCACTCGCCGGCCATAACGAAATCAATGCAGTATGCTTTACTGGCTCGATTGAGACAGGCTCCGAAGTGATGAAGCTAGCGGCGGGGAACGTTGTTCCGATTATGCTTGAGTTGGGTGGAAAATCGGCCAACATAGTGTTTGCCGATGCAGATCTCGATACTGCGGTTATGTGGGCGGTGCTCGCAATATTCACCGCCGCGGGGCAGATCTGTACTGCTGGTTCCCGTCTTCTTCTCCATCAGAAAGTACATGATGAAGTTCTTGATAAACTCGTAACGCGTACGAGACAACTTCGCGTGGGTCCGGCACTGGACAGCCTGGATTTGGGTCCTGTGATCTCAGAATCTCAGCTTGGCCGGGTGCTTAATTATATAGAAATTGGAAAGTCAGAAGGCGCCACACTGGTGGCTGGAGGTACCCGATTGACAGAAGGAGCTTTGGCCGAAGGCTATTTCGTGGCGCCCACTGTATTTGACGAGGTAAGAAACAGTATGCGAATTGCTCAAGAGGAAATTTTCGGACCAGTTCTGTCTGTGCTCACATTCGGCGACGAAGATGAGGCGCTTGATATTGCAAATGGAACACAATATGGACTTGCGGCTGCTGTGTGGACCAAAAACTTGAGAACTGCCCACCACCTGGCCAGACATCTCGATGTGGGGAGCGTTTACATCAATCGCTACTACCCTTCAGGAATCGAGGCCCCTGCAGGAGGATATAAACGTAGCGGTTTTGGGCGCGTGGATGGGGTAGAAACCTTGCGTCACTTCACCCAACTCAAGAATGTGGTTGTAAACCTCGATTGAATCATGAAGACAGATTTGATGCGGGCCGTGGTCATCACCGGCCCAAAGGAAGCGTCCCTTCAGTACATCGAGCGATGTTCACCAGAGCCCGACGAGATTCTGGTTCGGTGTAAGGCGGCCGCAATATGCACCACAGAGCGGCGGGTTTTCTCGGGAGATCTTAAGTACTACCCTGCTATAGGTGGACACGAAGTGGCGGGTGTTATCGAATCGACCGGACAGATCAGATCCAATCTCAAACCTGGTGATCGGGTTGCAATCGATAATGCGAATCGGTGTGGTCTTTGTTACTACTGCATCAGAGGACGCGATAACCTTTGTGTTGATTTCTTCAAGCCCCGAAAGCAATCGGCTTATGTCGTGATTGGGGGAGGTTTCGCAGAGTACACGACAGCTCTGCCAAGTCAGGTTATAAAGCTTCCAGATAGTTTAAGTACCGAGGAAGCCAGCCTGATGGAACCTTTGGCATGTTGCATCAACAGCATAAAAAAAGCGCAACTGTCTTTCGGCGACACGATTGTGATAGTTGGGGCCGGGACCATGGGGGCTCTTCACCTCATGCTGGCAAAACGGCTCGGCGCAAGAACGATTGTCAACGATCCTGATGAACATCGCCTCCAATTGGCACGGCAGTTGGGTGCAGATGTGACAATAAACCCCACTGTCGATGAGCCAGTCAATGTCGTCAAAGACTATACAGGAGGCCGAGGCGCTGACGCGGTCATCATCGCCGCCAGCGTTAAGGCGGGAGGGGAACAGGGCCTGCGGCTGGCGGGTCCAGGGGGTCGCGTAGTTTTCTACGCCTCACTTTATCCGAAGGGAAACATAGATCTGGATTGGAACCGCATCCACTACCAGGAGATTGTCATCGCCGGCACTGAAGGCTGTACACACAAGGATTTTCATGAGGCGGTTGCCTTGGCTGGTAGCGGTGCCGTTAAGGTCGGCCCATTAATCTCAAAGACGATTCAGCTCGAAGAATTACCTGCCGAATTGGCTTCTCGGCCTGCGGGCGAAACTCAACGAGTCGTCGTCAAGCCTTAACCTCATCAGCTGATGGAAAAAGAGTCGCTGTTTCTTGGTTTGGACCTTGGAACTTCGGGTGTAAAGGTCGGCGTTTTCGATATTCAGGGAAACCGGCTTGCCGGAGCAAATGCATTTTACGAAACCCGAACACCACACCCCGGATGGAAAGAGCAGGATCCTCAAGAATGGTGGGCAGCCTGCACGAATGCGACCAGCAAGGCCCTTGACACGATCGACGCGTCAGCTGTCAGGGCCATCTGTGTTGTCGGACAGTCTCCAGCACTGGTTTGCCTTGATAAATCCGCCGAATCGGTTCGCCCGGCTTTAATCTGGTCCGATCAACGGGCGGTGAAAGAGGGACTCGCGGTAGCCCAGCGGCTTGGCCCCTTCGCACACTTTAGTCTCCTACCGCGACTGCTCTGGTTAAAGCGTAATGAACCAGTTGCTTATCATCAGACACGCTGGATCTTCGAATCATTTGAATACATCAACTTCAAATTGACCGGAAAGATTGCCTCAATTGCTACTTCCGAACATGTTTGGTCCGAAAGACACATTGGCGCCCTTGGGCTTGAGCCGGAAAAATTTCCATCTGATCGCTTCAGGTTTGGTGAGGTTTATGGTGAATTGCTGCCGGCGCTGGCGAACGCCTGGGCCTTGCCACACGGCTTGCCTGTGATTGCGGGAACCATCGATGCATTTGCTGCGTGGATCGGCACCGCGACAGTTTCAAAAGGTCAACTTTGTAACACCGCAGGCACTTCCGAAGGTTTAGCTGTTGTTTGGGACAAGCCGTTAAGTGAACCGCAAATGCGGGCTGTCTCAGTCCCTCACGTGACTGGCCACGATTGGATAGTGGGAGGGGCGATGTCGACTGGAGGAATCGTGCTGGACTGGTTTGCTCAACAATTCTATCCGCAAGCGAAGAATCCCTACGCCGAAATCGCAAAAGATGCTTATGCGATTCCGGCGGGTGCAGAAGGTTTGGTTGGACTGCCCTATCTGGTCGGAGAACGCTCACCGATTATGGATCCTCAGGCTCGGGGCCTGTTTTTTGGCATTAGTGAAATACACACCCGAGCTCATTTTGCGCGAGCAGTGCTGGAATCAATGGCTTTTGCTGTACGCGATGTTTATGAAGTTATCAGGGAGATGGGTGCGGAGATAACCGAGATTAGAGTTGGCGGGGGTGGGGCATGCAACGATGCGTTAAATCAGATTAAGGCCGATGTTTTGGGACAGCCCGTATGGATCCCCGCGGTTATGGAATCAAGCCAGGTTGGTGCGGGTATCATCGCAGGGTGGGGGGCCGGCTTCTTCGCAGACCTTGCAACGGCGGCCAAGTCCATGGTCAAGTTTCGCACTGTCTTCGAGCCCGATCCTAAAAAACAAGCAATCTATAATGAGTTATTTGCACTTTACAGGCAGCTCTATCAGCATCTGAAGATCGACTTTGCAACTCTCTTTCGTTTGAACAAAGAACTTTTGCAGTCAACTCATTTGGGCAAATGACTGATCCCCTATTTGGAGTTGAGGGTAAGGTCACGCTCATCACCGGTGCTGCTGGTGGGATAGGTGCTTGTTTAACCCGAGCCTTTTTAGCGCGAGGGGCGATTGTAGCTGCAATCGATAAGGATGAGGTCTTATTAAGAAAACTTACGACAGGGTTCCAGACCCCTGGGGACCGCTCGCGACTTCGAGAATTCCCTTTTGATCTAAATAACTGTCACGCGATGCCCAGCCTAATCCAAAAGGTTTTGGCGTCTTGTGGACGTATTGACGTTCTCATCAACAATGCCGGCGTGATGCTGCCGGCCCCAGCTACCGAAGTTAGTGAGGATGACTGGGATCTAACCCATGACATTAATCTGAAAGGGGCCTTCTTTCTTTCACGATTAGCTGCGCGAGAAATGCGAGTTCAGGGTGGTGGGAGAATTATCAATATATCTTCCCAGCTTGGTATCGTCGGACGTGACAACTGCGCTCCGTACACTGCCAGCAAAGGCGGGCTAATCCTCCTGACAAAATCCCTGGCCCTGGAGTGGGCCAAAGACAATATTCTTGTGAACGCCATTGCTCCCGGACCGATGCGGACACCCCTGACTGAACCCTTTCTGAACTCAGCCGAAGCTGAAGACGCGATCAAAATAGTAATCCCAGTTGGAAGGATCGGCTCACCTGAAGAAGTGGTCGGACCGGCCTTGCTACTGGCCTCAGCCGCCGCGTCATATATGACCGGCAGCATTGTGGTCGTGGATGGCGGTTACATCGCAGGTTGACCCGAAAACATGTCCGTAAGAACACCTGATATCGGTGAATTGAGGCGGCTAGCCGACGATTTTGGATTCGACTTGGAGGATTCCGAACTTAAAGAGTTGCGGAGCGTGGCTGCCGGAATGTTGGTTTCTTACGGGCGGATTGATCAACTGCAAGCGCCGACTTTGGCTGTGAAATATCCGCGCGATGCGGGATGGCCACCACTTGAAGATGACAACCCTTTCGCTGCTTGGGCCTGGCGCTGTTCGATCAAAGGCGCTGAGAATGGTCTTCTGAGAGATCGTAAAGTTGTTTTAAAGGACAATATCTGCTTGGCGAGCATTCCATTGAGGAATGGATCCGCGGTGCTCGATGGCTTTATACCTGACGAGGATGCGACCGTTGTCACTCGAATTCTCGATGCCGGAGCCGAGATTGTTGGCAAAGCTGTTTGCGAAAGTTTTTGTTGTTCGGGAAATAGTCACACCTGTGACGGTGAGCCCGTTCGTAATCCCGCAAATCCTGTTTATTCGACCGGGGGATCGTCAAGCGGATGCGGTGCCCTGGTTGCAACAGGGGGCGCCGATATGGCGCTGGGTGGGGATCAAGGAGGATCGATTCGCCTGCCCGCCTCTTGGTGTGGAATTGTTGGCCTTAAGCCGACTTATGGGTTGGTACCTTATACCGGAATATTTCCCATCGAGCTAACTTTGGACCACGTCGGTCCAATGGCCAGAACGGTGACCGATACAGCGCTCCTTCTTGAGGTCATTGCTGGTGCGGATGGGCTTGACCCACGACAGAACAAGGTCCGTACTGAAGCTTATTCTCGGGCTCTTACCAGAAATCTCTCTGACCTACGGATTGGAGTTCTCGAGGAGGGTTTCGGCTGGGAAGGTATTTCCGAGATGGCTGTGGACGAGACTGTTAGAGCAGCAATTGGTTCAATGGAGAAGCTCGGCGGGACAGCTAAGAAACTCTCTGTGCCGATGCATCGTGATGCCATTCACATTGCTTATGGGATCTACTTGGAGGGTGCCACTGACTTAATGGTGCGCGGTGACGGTGCGGGCTTTAACTGGCGCGGGCATTATCCGCTCGGGTTGCGTGACTTTTACGGCCGTGCACGGCGAAGCCGGTCGGATGATCTCCCGCCGACCGTCAAACTCCTCACTTTGTTTGGTCAATACATCAACGATCGTTACAACGGTCACTTCTACGCGAAAGCTAATAATCTCCGTCGCACATTGCACGCGGCTTATGAAGCCGTGTTTGAGGAGGTAGACCTCCTGGCGTTACCAACAACGCCGATGAAGCCGATGCTCATTCCTATAAAGCCAGACTTGCCAGCGTACTTTCATGCAGCGTTTGGTACCGGGGTGAATGCTGTGCCCTTCAATCTTACCGGCCATCCCGCGATCAGTGTCCCTTGCGGAAAGATTGATGGCCTTCCTATCGGCATGATGCTAGTAGGGCGTCTCTTCGAAGATAGTACCGTTCTTCGGGGTGCTTATGCCTATGAGCAGAGGGGAGCGTAAGAGATGTTAGACGTTATCGTCAAAGGTGGATTAACGGTAACTCCTGATGAAACCGCCGAGATGGACATTGGTGTTCTTGGTGGCAAGATCGCCGCCGTAACCGTACCCGGGGTCCTCACCGCCGAAGCGGGACGCGTCATCGATGCTCGGGGAAAGATCGTTCTACCCGGAGGTATTGAGCCACACGCGCACATAGGTATTCCCATTCCGGAAAAATGGGCCGGACGACCTGAGGCGATCACTTCTCCGCCGCAGAAGTCGAGTCGGGCGGCAGCGTTTGGGGGGGTCACAACCATTATCGATTTTGCCGGGAACTTCAATTTTGCTCCGGTTACTGGACCAGATCAGAAACCAATCATGAAGTCGATTGAGGAGCGGCGTAATGTTTTTAAAGATCACTGCTATACCGACTTTGCCTTTCATCAAATCCTGCGTGGCGACGAATTAGAAGCGGCGCCCCAGTTGATCGATCAGATTGGTGAGGCGATTCAAGATGGTCTCGCAAGTTTCAAAATTTTTACAGTACATGCTCCATTCCGTGTTCCCTATGGTCCTTTATGGGCGGTCTTTAAGGAGGTCGCAAAGAATGGAGGCATAATGGCAGTGCATGCTGAAGAGGACGAGATTGTGACCTACATGATCGATAAGTTGAAACGCGAGGGACAAGATCATGGGTATAACCTCCATCTGGTCCATAATAATCTTTCGGAAGACATCTCCTTCCGGAAGATCTTGCGCCTCGCCCAACATACGGAGACTGGAGTGTATTTCGTGCACGCCACAGCGAAAGAAGGTGTCGCGGCCATCGCCGAAGCACGCAGTGCCGGACAACCGGTCTACGGTGAAGCTTTGCACAACTATCTGGAGTTTACCTGTGAGGACTACAAGAAACCGGATGGAACTCTTATACATACATATCCTGCCATCAAGTATGCCGACGACCGGGATTCTTTAATTAACGGATTGCTCGATGGTCGACTATGCACCACCGCTACGGACGAATGGACCACCCATAAAGACGTCAAGCTTGCAGGTCAGACGGTAGAGACCGTATGTGGTGGGCACAATGGAATCGAAACCCGCCTAGCAGTAATCTTCACAAAGCTGGTCGTCGAACGGCACATGTCGCTCGAGCGATTCGCCGCCATTACTTCGACCAATGCCGCTAAGATCCTCGGTCTCTTTCCACGGAAGGGAGTGATTGCTCCGGGAAGCGATGCAGATTTCGTACTTATTGACCCATCCGTTACAAAGAAGTTGACGCTGAATGACCTGCACGCAGACTCAGACTACAGCATCTGGGAAGGGTTCGAATGTCGCGGTTATCCGGTTATGACCATTTTGCGAGGCAAAGTGATCGTCGAGGATGGCAAATTAATGGGGAACAGTTCA
>Ga0187893_10013853_pt1 | contig 11128 bp, 15 predicted proteins | sample MA1701074metaG_FD_139574 | JGI IMG/M metagenome (GOLD analysis project Ga0187893, IMG submission 139574) | White microbial mat communities from a basaltic lava cave in the Kipuka Kanohina Cave System on the Island of Hawaii, USA - MA170107-4 metaG ...
CCTTGCTCGCGCCCTCGAAGCTCGAGGCGTTCGGGTTGGTGCTGAAGAACGGGATCCAGTTGCTGCGGTCCTCGTCGACCATGCTCGACCCGGAGATGGTCAGGGTCTGGCCGGTCGAGATCGTGCCGGAGACGTTGCTGATGGCCGGAGTGGTCACATCAGCTGACCTGGCCGCAACCGGCTGACGAGCGCCGGCGGCTGATCGGCCACCGTCAGCGAGTCGATCCACATATCCTGCGCGATCGGCGAGCCGTCGCCGATGTAGGGCAGCAGCGCCAGCTGGTTGAACTTCTGCGTCGCGTACTGCGCGGTGCGCAGGTAGACGTTGGCATGGTTCACCACCCGGAGCCCGTCCACCCAGCAGCGGATCACGCCGTTCGCCTGCGGCACGCCGCCCGAGATCGAGTTCATCGCGAAATAGGCCGCGAACCTGTGCCAGGCGTTGTTGGCGAAGTTGGCCGAGGGCGAATCCCACAGCGTGGCGTTGGCGTAGTCGCCGCCGCCGATCGAGTACCAGTCCACCAGGTCCGGGTCGGGGTCCGTCTGCAACTGCCCGCCGTTGCCGCCGGCCACCGAATGGTTCGCGGCGCCGCCGAGCAGGCCAGGGGAGATTGTCTGCGGATACGGGGTCGTGGTGTGCATCCGCTGCCCGTCCTGGATACCGACCCTCGGCGTGAACGAATTCGGCTCGATGTAGCAGGTGAGATACGTCCACGCATAGCCGTCGAAATCGCCGTTCGCGTCGGTCAGCAGCAGCAACAGGTGCGGGTGATAGGCCACCCCCGAGCCCTGCCAGGGCACGCCGGCGGTGCCGAGCTTCATCCAGAACTCGACGTACACGCTCTCTGAGGCGGCGAAGAGTCTCCTCCCCGGATAGCCTCCGGCCGGAACGGTACCGGCCTGGTTCCAGTGGAAATTCACCGAACCGCTGCTGCCCGGCGCCACCACGACGGTGTCGATCGTGCCGCCGCCGCCGACGATGTCGTACCATCCGCGCGCGCCGAAGCTGCCGTCGTCGAAGCCTTCGCTGAGCAGCGTCGTCATGCCGGTTTGAACGACACCGTGCCGGCGATCCAGGCGTGTGACGATATGGTCCACGACGCGGTGTAAGCTCCAGCCGCGCCGGCGAGGCGGTAGATGTGGCTGCCGCACTGGAGCGATGCCCCGTTCTCCTCATCGTGGATCAGGGTCCAGGCGCCGTTTTCCGTGATCGACTCGTTCGCCGACCCGTTATGAGTCATCGCCGCCACAATCAGTGCGTTTGCCGCCACCGTCGTGATGCTGTCCGCCGGAGTCGTCGATGTGCCGTTGGATACCCCGCCGTCAACATCCAGAGGGGTCGCATGGACGCCACGGAAGGCGTCCACGGACATGAACCATCCCGCGCAGCTCTGATTCCATGTCACTGTTACCGTCGGCGTTCCGTTACCGTTCGAAATGGCATAGCCGATGACGAAAGCGTTGTCGCCGGCATCATTTCCCTGCACGAAGGCCCAGGAATTCGACAGCGTGTCCGTGATGGATGCAACGGTAAGCGCGCCGAATCCGGAGACGCAAACGACGAGCAGGTCACCGGTCTGAATCGCCGCGGAGAACGCCAGGGCGAGGGAAGTCGAAGAGGTAAAATTGGATACCTCGTTCTTGACGCCGGCGACCTCGGCAATGCCACCCCCTCCGCCGCCGCCAGCCGAAAGGATGGCGCCCTGCACCATCCCCCCGGCGCCGGCGTAACTGCGCATCGCCGTGGGCTAGTACGTCTCGAAGATGATGTGCGCGCTCATCAGCCCCGGGGTGCCGCCGGTGAAGGCCGACAGGCTGATCTCGCCCAGCGAGGCGGTGTTGCCCAGCACGCCGATCTCCTCGCCGGGCGCGGCCACCCAGCGCATGATCCCGCCGAAGGCGTTGAACGCCAGTTCCAGCAGCGAGAGCGTCGAGCTGCGCTGCGGCTTGGTGGTCGAGGAGCCCACCGCGAGCGGCGGCGCCGCGAGCGCGGCCGAGGCCGGGTCGAGCGCGACCGGGCCCCGGCCGTTGGTGCCGGGGCCGATCGAGGTCGCCGCCACGGTCGAATCGCGCGCCAGCTCCATGATCGTCGGGGCCGAGGCGCCCGCCTGCCCGCCCATCTGCACCTCGAGGATGTTGCTGCGCTGGGTGGTCGAGCCGCCCTGCAGCGCGAGGTAGCCGTTGTCGGTGAAGGCGGTCCCATCCGCCACCGCCACCGGGGTGAAACTCTTGTTCACGATTGACCAGCGTGCCATTTTTCCCGCTCCTTTCAGAAGAGAATCAAAACACCGTCACGAATCCGACGGCAGGATCAAAAACCCGTCGCCCCGCTGCGCGCTCAGGAACGCCGCTTCCTGCTGCCGGTCCAGCAGCGCCTTGAACGGCCGGCACTCACGGTTGCACTCCGGGCTGTCGCAGACGTAGTGGTCGCACCTGCGGCAGTAGCCGCGCTCGCGGGTGCGGCCCGGGTTCAGGATCACCACCGCGCTGCAGTGCGCGCAGGTGATCGTCGCCGACTCGTACACCTGGCCCTCGCCCACCGCCGGCACGTTCTTCTTGCCCGAGCGGCGCACGAACTCCGCGCTCACCCCAGGCCCGCAACGGTTGTCGATCAGCAGGTAGCCCTCGCGGCGCCGCTGCGAGCCCATCAGCTCCCCCTCGGCACGAACAGCAGCGAGTACTCCACATGCGACTGGCCGTTGACGAACATCTCGCTGCGGCGGATGCCGATCGTGATGCCGTACTTCTCCAGCGCCGCCTGCACCTCGGCCTGGCACAGCCGCACCGCGACCTCGTGGTCGCGCGCCTGCGCCGCCGCCTGCGCCGCGGTCCGCTCGGCGGCATCGAACCCGTTCGCACCCGCCATCTAGACAGCCTCCCGCTCCTTCGGCGCCACGCACCCCACCCCCGCCTCGCCGTACACCGCGAAGCTCATCCCGCAGCGCAGGCACTCGCCGTAGTCCGGCGACCAGTTGTGCGGCGCCACTCCGGCGGCAACCAGCGCCTCCGGCGGAATCGCCAGGTGGCCGCTCGGCTTCTGCTCGCGCAGGTCCACCACCGGCACATGCGGGTTCGGCGTGTAGCTCATCGGTTCCTTCAGTGGCGGTATCCGGTGACCCAGTTCCTGCGCGGCCGCGGGCGCGGCTGGTTGTCGGTGCCGGCGGCATCCGCCGCCGAGCGCCCCGGATTGTCCGGAGGCGTCGCGGCTGCGTCCGCCGGCTTTGCTTCCTGCGGCTGCGGTGCAGGCGTCTGCACGGCGCCGTCGGCCGGGGCGAATATGTCCCGCTGCTGCGGGTTGATGAGTCTGGCGAGCTCGCCCCAGTTGGCCCGCTGGCCGCCGGCATAGACGAAGGCGGCGTAACAGCCCACTTTCAGGTCGAGCGGCTCGTTGCGCTCGCGCGTCTTCACCCACTCGTGTTTCTCGATGCCGCGCACCTTGCGGCGCACGAGCTTCTCGGAAATCAGCCCGTCGAAGTATTCGTCCGGCAGCCCGCGCGGGAAATGCTGGAAGCCTGGTCCGCTGCTCTCGACGACCTCGCCGGTCTCGTGGTCTATTCCCAGATCGAGCCGCGCAAAAAGCCGTTCCTTGGTGGTATCTGTGCCGATGTGCCAGAGCTGCGCGCCGCGCTTGATCTTCTTCCCGCGGTGGTTGATGTCAACCAACGCCGGGCGTGAGAGCACGGGCTTGCCCGTGGCGCCGTCGCCCTTGGTGGCGAATACATGCCGGTGCGACCAGGTGCGGCAGTGACCATAGACTTCCTGCGTGAGGAAGCCGGAGTCGATGCCCATCGCGGCGATGCGCAGGGTCTGCCCGCCGGCGTGCGGGTAGGCCTTGTCGCGCAGCGCAGTCAGCGCTTCCCACACGGAGCCGGGCCCGCTCTTGCGCGGGTCGCCATGGATCACGTCGTAGTCCACCAGCCAGCATTCCTCGCCGGCGCCGAAGGCGTCGACCTCGATCTCGAGGCGGTCGCCCTGCACATCCACGAACGCGGTGAGCAGCAGCCCGCCGGGCGGCACGGTGCGCAGATCGTAGGCCTCGACCCGCTGCTTCAGCAGGTTGACCTTCGGCTGCTCGCCTGGAACCTCGAAGGGTTCGCCGCGAACCGTGTTCCAGAAGACCTGCAGCAGCGATTCGCCGGATTCCTCGTCATAGCCGCCCTTGGAGGCCTTGACGAACTCGGCGACGCAGTCGAACCAGGACTTCCAGCCCAGCGGCGAAAGCAGGGCCGGTGTGTGCCAGGTAAGCGCGCGCACGAAACGCGGCAGGAAGCGCACCATCTTGCCGCGCACCCAAGCCCAGATCGCATGCGGATCCGGGGCGTCGTCGGCGAGGATCTCGCCGGCGCCTGGCGCGGCGTGGATATAGCGCGCCAGTCCGGCTGGCCATTCCTCGAGCATCCAGGTCTTGTGATGCTCGTCGATCGCCTGCCCGCAGGATTCGCACTCGTACCAGGCGCGCTCGACTTCATCGGTGGCCGCGGTGCGGGTATTGGCATCGGCCAGCTCGGGCTGCGCGCCGCAGTGCTCGCAGCCGAGCGCATCGCTGCGCAGCTCGCTGATCCCACCGCAGTCGCCGCAGATAAGCTCGCGGCGCTCGACCATCGTCCAGCGCATCTGCTCCCAGCGCAGATGCTGCAGGTGACGGCAATGCGGGCACGGCACATGGTAGCGGCCCTGCGTGCCTTCCTCGAAGCGCGCCCAGATGCGCGACTTCCCCTTGATCTTCGGCGTGGAGCACTTGAAGCGCTTCGCCCGCGCGGAGAACTGGTCCGTGCGCTTGTCCGCCACCGCCACCGGATCGCCCTCGCCGTCCACATCGTCAGGGTAGGCGTCGATCTCGTCCTGCAGCACCACGCGCATCGGCATGTTGCGCAGGCCTGGGCCGGAGTTCGCGCCGGCGAAGGCCCAGATGCCGCCGGGGAACTCCTTCAGCGACATCGTGTTCGAGGAGTCGCGCGACTTGGCCGCCGAGAACTTCGCCCGCAGGACGGGCGTCTCCTCTATCATCGGCGTGATGCGCTGGCGCGAAACCTTCTTGATGCCGTCCGTGGTAGGCATCACCAGCATGGCTGGGCACGGCACCTGATCGGCAAGATAGCCGAGCACGTTGTAAAGCGCCTCGGAACCGCCGAGCTGGGTGCCCTTCACATGCACCCCTTCCTTGCACGGGTGCGACATGGACATCGCGTCCATGATCTCGCGCAGGTAGGGCGTGCGCGCGGTGGTCCAGCGACCGGGCTCGCCGGAGGCTTTCGACGACAGTATCCGGTTGCGGTCCGCCCAGCTCGAAACGGTAAGAACAGGCTCCGGGGCGAGCGCCCGCGCAGCCGCGCTACGGCACAGCTGCCGCGCGCTCCTCAAGCCAGCCGGCAGCATCAGCGGCAAGGCCGTGGGAAAGTTCATCGAATACCTGCGTGAATGCCTCGTTCATCAGCCGCTCCAGGCGGCCGGGATCGGTCTCGGCGGACCACTGGGGCGCTTTCTTCGGCACGAGGCGCATGACGCTGCTTTTCACCTGGTTGAAGATTTCAGACACTTCGCGATCGACTTCGGCCGCCGAGACCAGCTGGCCGACGTTGCGCAGATAATCGAGCTCCGCCTGGTCGGCGAGAAACTTCTCGCGCTTCGCGCGATGCTCGAGGTAGCCCTGCTCCGAGCCGGAAGCAGCCCGCTGGTCCGCACCCTCTTGCGAAGATGCAGCCCACGGCTGACCGGACGGCTGCTGATCAATCCCGAGCGCGAGCTCATCCACCAGAGCGTGCGCAGGGCCCCGGGGTCTGTCGGTTGCGGTACTGCGAGCGCCTGGCGCTGCTGCGTCAGCCTCGGCGCACCCGCTTTTCGCTGGGGTATTCTTTGTCGACTCCACCGGGTCGGTGTTGCGCTCCCACTCCAGATCGGCGACCTCGAAGTCGATCTGCGGCACACGCTTCCCGTGCCGCACGACGTAGCTGACCGATGCGCTCAGGCGCTTCGCCGCGATCGCCTTCCTGACGGCGTTATGCGTCCCACCGACCAGTCCGCGCGCGCGGCGGTGCTTCGCGTAGTCCCTGACGCCGCCATTGCGCTGCTCACTCTCTGACACCTTGGACACCCCGGCAGCGGATACCACAACGGCGGACACCCCACTGGAAACGGACACCCCGAGGGAAATCAACCACTAGCGCGTTTCCGCGCTCTCGCGATGCGCGGAGGGGAGGGCCTGGGAAGGACCCGAAAAAGCGGCCATCAGCCAACGGCCTAGACTCCGTCTCACCAAAGCACAATTACTGCGAAAAAAAGCCCGACGGCTCAAAAGTCGTCGGGCTTCTTTGGTAGCTATGCCCACGTAGGGCGATTGATCGGTCTGGTCTGGCGGTGCTGCTACCCGCACCTCACACCAGCGTGGCAGAGCCTACGGTCTTTCCTGCCACGTTGTCAACGCTATTTTGCACCCGTTCTCGAGACACTACCTTGCACCGCGAAGCGGCCGAGGCTCGATGCCGTTGGCCACCCAGTCGCGCAGGATTCGCGATATGGCATGGTGCGCGGCGTCGACCCGGCGGTAGAAAGTGCGCTCGCTGCAGCGGCAGTTGTAGCAGCGCTGCTCGAGTGTCGCGGCCTGGTAGATGTACTTCTCGAAGACAACGGTGTGCAGCACAGGATCGAGGGCGGCGATGCAGCGGTCGACCTGTTCGCAGTCGAGCTCGTTGACCGGGATGAAAAGGTCCTTGCGGACAAATACCTCGCACTCGGTCATCAACCTCGCCCACGGCACGCAGCTCGACCATCCTCCGGGGCGCTCGCGCCACCTGGCCCACTGCTCCAGCAGCTCGTCGATGACCGGGATCACGGCCGCCGTCCCGTTCGTCCCATTTGTCCCATTGAAAAACGAATAACTATCGGGTGCGCGCGCGCGCGCGCCCGCGTAGGGGCCGGTGCAATGGGACAATGGGACGGATTCAATTCTAGGCTTGATTCTCTGCTGTTTTTTTCTTCGTCCCGTTTCGTCCCGTTAGTTGTTCAACGGGACGGCGGAGGGCTTCTCGTAATACCAGGCGCGGTCGCCGGTTTTTTCCTTCCTGCGCTCCCAGCCGAGTCGGGCCATGCAGCGGCCGACGCGCTGCTGCTCGGCCAGAGTCCAGCGGGCGGTGTCCAGGGCCAGGGCCTCGCCGAGCACTTCGTTCACCTTGAGCGTGGCGCGCTCCGGGTGTTCCTTCAGCCATCGCTGGATCCTTTCCTCGTAGGCGTCAGCCATGAACCTGGCGTCCTGCTGCTCGCGGAATATGTCGCGGTTCTCGGGCTCCACCATCCAGTCGCAGCCGCCCTTATAGAGTTTGACCGCTTCGGCCCACAATTGATCGCGGTCCTTGCGCAGGTCGTCGAGATCGGCGCGAGTGCAGCGCACCGGCCAGTAGCGGCGGTTGCCGGTCTCGTCCTTGAAATAGGTGTAGTGGTTGACCGTGCCGGCGAACACGCACTGACGCGGCACGTCGGCAGGGCGCTTGCCCCAGGGCGATCGGTAGCGGTCGATCTGCTGCGTGAAAAACAGCTTCGCCGACGAGTTCTCCGCGCGGTTGAAATTGTCCAGCTCGCCGAGCTCGCATCCCCACTTGCCGCGGATGATCTGGTAGCCGGCGACGTCGCCGATCTTGAAGAACGCATCGGTGAACCACTCGCCGAACAGGATGCGCAGCGTGGCCGACTTGCCCAGCTCCTGCGGCCCTTCGAGGATCAAAACGTTGTCCGCCTTGCACCCGGGCCGGTACACCCGCGCCACGGCCGCCACCAGCCACTTGATCGCGACCAGCTCGAGGTACTTTTCCAGTCTGGAGCCTTCCGCAGCTTGCGCCCCGAGATAGGCACGGAGCCAGTATCGCACCCGGTCGACGCCGTCCCACTCCAGCGCATCGAGGTAGTTGCGCACGATGTGGAAGCGGTTGCGGTCCGCGGCGAGCTGCACCGCGTCGAAGATTATTTCCTTCTTCGGCGCCATGCCGTAATGCTGCGACACCCACAGCCGCAGGCGGGCATCGTCCAGGTCGCCCCACTCCCCCCGCTCGCCGGGCGTGAACGGCGGCTCCCTCAGCTTCACCACCAGCCCCGAGAACTCGTCGTAGCCCAGCACGCCCTTCCAGTTCACATCGTTCTGCAGGATCGCGAACACGTTCGACAGCTCTGGGATGAGCTTGCCCTTCTCCGACCTGGCCAGCCGCTCCTTCCATTTTTCCTCGAATGCCTGGCTAAACGAGACAGCCGCAACGCTGGGCTGCGGCGGCGAGCTGCTCGGTTCGGTGTTGTTCTCTTCGTTGGCCATAGAGCCGGTCTATCTCGTCGGACCACCACGACGGCCAGGCGAACTCCCGCCGGCCGAAGTCCCACTCCCGGCAGCACCAGGCGTACTCGCGCGCCTCGGTTGCCGTCGCCTCGGCTTCGCGCTGGCCGAGATAGAGCGCGTACGGCACGCGCAGCGTGACCTGCGCCGCCCACCTGGCCAGCTCGCCGGCGAGCTCGAGCAGCTTCTCGTGCTCGTCGCTTCGCTGATACAGATCCACCGGCACCCCGGCCACCACCCGCAGGTCGAACTTCCCGCGCTCGTAGTCGTCCGGCCGCAGCGCAAGCCGCGGGTGGGGCGAGGCGGCTTTCCAGTCCTCACCGAACACGAAGGCCACGCGCTGCGGATGATTCCCGGCATGACGCGCGTCGAGCAGCATGCGGCCGTAGGCGGGGAGCTTCACTCGTCACACTTTCGTTCGGGGGCTCAATCCACTGCCTCTGCGCAACCGTAAATGTGCAACGCCACGAACGGCCTTCGCCGATTGATCCACGGTAGCAGCCTTGCAGAGCTTGCAGGCCACGCGCCGCTTATATCCCAGGAAAAAATTGCCACACAGAGCGCACTTGTTTGCGTACTTGCCATTCTCGTCCTCGAAATCCTCGGGCCAATCTCGCAGCTTCGCAAGCTCGGCCTCATGGCCACGGGCTTCGGCATCAAGGTCGGGCTTCATCTCTTACCCTTTCTGCTCATCGGCGGCGAGAATCGTTATAGCCTCGTGCTCAACGTGGACGGCTACCAAGGTCTGCTCTGGGTCGCTCTCTACCAAAGCAATCGCCTCGTGCCATGCCTGACGGATGTCTTCTGCAGCGTAACGGTATTCACAGCGGATAATCTCGGTGCTGGTGTCTCTTTCAGTGACTACGCGGAATACCTTCACGGCTATCCTTTCTGCTCATCGGCGGCGCGGGCCTTGTCGTCGATGGCTTCGGCTATTCGTTTGGCAGCGCGTTCTCGCTGTTCTGCGGAGCCGTACTTGGCACAGCGTCGGCAACCGCCTGACATGTACGGATCAACACAGGTGCAGGCGTGGTTGCACGGGCCAATGACCAAACATGGGCATCCGTCCAGTTGCTCGCTTGCCGTTCTCTTGGGGGAGTAAATAGTCTGACCCAGCACATAAGTGTCACCATCACACGCGCCTACAGGATGCCCACCGTAATGCGCGAGTACTCTGGTTGGGCCAGCCGCAAATTGCGCGATGCAGTCTTGGAAAGCACAGAGGAGCTTGAGAAAGCCGAGTTTACGAGTGCAGGAAGGCATCCCACGATCTACCGTACCGTCGGCTTGCAGGGCGTGCAGCACGGGATCCCGTTGTCTACGGAACCCTGTGTGAACCGCTTGGCGCGCACATACTTCCACGGCCCCGGCGTTGCCTTCTCCAGCAGCCACCTCAGCGCCTCCGTGCTCAGCCTGCAAACCTCAAGGTCGTTCAGTACGTTTTTCATCGCGAGCTGCGCTTCGCGTAGATCTCGCGGGCGTAGTTGCGCGCGGTGTCGCGCAGGTCCTCCGGGTAGGCCAGCAGCTGCTCGTCGATCTCGAGCCAGTGCTTCGCCGTGCCCAGGAGCGCCCCGAGCATCAGCCCCACCGCGTCGTCCACTTCCGCCCGCCACGCCAGCGGGACCGCGTTCCATATCCGCCGCCGCGCCTGCAGGTCCCGCGCAACCACGATCAGGAACGCGGGCGTGCGTCTCGCCGCGGGCAGCTGCCGGCATCGTTCGCGCAGCGCCGGCGGCAGCGAGGCCTCGATCGCGTCCTGCATCGGCGCGGGCGCCGGCGGCTTCTTCGCCGTGGCGGCGAACAGCGCCTCGGCAGCATTGCGGGCAAGGCTCACGCGCCCAGCTCCGCGGGGATGCGCTCAATCCGTCCGCTTCCGACCCTGTAGCGCACCGAGCCTTGCTGCCGGCACATCATTTCAAACTTGGCGCCGCGAGGCACCCTGACAACGAGCGGGAACTCGGGCGTGAATACCAGCGGCTCCACTGCCCACCAACTCACAACTGAGAGCCCGCCGACCAGACAGCTCATCAGCTTGACTTCGCGGCGCAGGATCTCGACGGTGCCGCCGTCGCCGGTATGCTTCCAGGACAGAACCTCGCCCGCACCCGGCAGCAGGATCTGCTCGCAGATATCCGCCTGCTCTTTGGGCAGAAGATGGGCCGCCAGCGAACTGAATACCGGCGTCGCAAAGCCGAGGCCGACCAGCGTGCCGAGGAAGTGGCGCCGGTTCATGCGCTGGCGTCCTCGAAGCACACATAGTTCGGATGCTCGTCATGCCTGACCAGCAGGCCCCGGGACTCCAGGTATGTCACCGATTCCGCAAGGCCTTCGCTGTCCATGTCATCGGCCGAATCAAGGTCCCACCATTTGAACGGCTCACCTGGCTTATGCAGCGCCGGCGTTGTGCAACTCTCGATATCCGACCTCGCGCAGGAATCGGCGATGGCAATCGCCCGCTCGATCACTGCGCGGCTGTAGGCAGGAGGTTTCATGACCTGTTGCGCTCCCTGTATGAACGCCGGCGCGCGGCCACCTTTTCCTTGTTGCGCTCCCTGTATGAACGCTGGTACGCGGCCGCCTTTTCCCTGTTGCGCTCCCTGTACGAGCGCTGGTACGCGGCCACCTTTTCCTTGTTGCGCTCCCTGTATGAACGCCGGCGCGCGGCCACCTTTTCCTTGTTGCGCTCGTAGTACGAGCGCTGGCGCTCGGCCACCTTTTCCTTGTTGCGCTCGTAGTACGAGCGCTGGCGCTCGGCCACCTTTTCCTTGTTGCGCTCGTAGTACGAGCGCTGGCGCTCGGCCACCTTTTCCTTGTTGC
>Ga0187893_10013854_pt1 | contig 11128 bp, 4 predicted proteins | sample MA1701074metaG_FD_139574 | JGI IMG/M metagenome (GOLD analysis project Ga0187893, IMG submission 139574) | White microbial mat communities from a basaltic lava cave in the Kipuka Kanohina Cave System on the Island of Hawaii, USA - MA170107-4 metaG ...
ACAAACGAGCAGTTTGTCCAGGCCTTGTTCGATTCCGCGAATCTGACGCCGTTTACCAATGAACGCCAGCAGCAAATTGCGGCCATGAATAATGGCAAGACGCGGGCTGAGGTATTGTTAGACCTGATCGAGGTGCCGGCTTTCAAGACGCGCGAGTACAACGGCGCGTTTGTGCTGATGCAGTACTTTGGCTATCTGCGACGCGATCCGGACCAGGCTGGCTACGATTTCTGGCTCGGTGTTTTGAACAACCAGGAACTCAACAACTATCGCGGCATGGTCTGCGCTTTCCTGACGTCTCCGGAATATCAACGGCGCTTTGGCCCCACCATCACCCGCACCGACCGCGACTGCGGGCAGTAGACGCCGACTGCATACTGGGACCGCGGGCGTCCCGCCCGCCCCGAGCGCGAAACGGAGCGAAGCGGAGTGCAGCGCTCGCAGCCTCCCATCACCCAGAACTCAGAAGAGACCTGGAGCCTTGGAAATCAGAATCCACAGCCACTGCATGGAAACGGAAGGTTCTAGTCTTCATCAACATCAGCGTGATGTGAAGCTGTGAGCAAAGCCAGCGCCCGCTGGGCGTGGGCAGAACCAACGGTCTGGACGGAACGGAGTTTGACGGCACTCGAACAAAGAGTGAAGGGAGGCAAATGGTTCAGTTTTGATAGAAAAGGTCTACCGCTTGACGACGCTGTAGTCGCCTTTGCGCGCGAGTAAAGGCCAATCAGGGGGCGGCTGGGGTAGACTGGTTGCTGAGAAGAAAGTGGCGCAGGCTCAGAATAGAAACGTGCCAAGGCACTGTACCCCGGGGATTATGACAGAACGCGTCAAAACCAGTCGCTTGAATGACAAACTTAGAATCTCCATCAGAGGCATGGTCTTTCGAAAGACAAAGATGCTGTTGGGAACGATATTATGTATGATTGTTAGTGCTAATTTTGTACCGGCCTTCAGCACGTTAAAATGCATGATTCAGCGAGAGAAGGCTCGGATCCCTCAACCAAATCCTAAAGTTCGATATATAGTTGTTTCTAACCGCCTTTTACACAGTGGCCGTTTAGTTTTTGTCCTGGTCGATGAGCAATCGTTCTCAGAACAAAATCTCAAAGAAGTATTTCAGCTGGTATCCAAGAGATATCCAAAACCTGATCAGTTGTGGATCACCGTTTTCACAAACCTCGAACAATACCCGACACCAGAAGAGGAAGATTATATGCAATTAGTACCGAGCGATGATTCGATGCCCTTCATCACAAAGGGCGAGAAACATCCCATCGCTAATTATTCCCGTCTCGAAGGAAACGAAGCTTTCGAATATTCACGAGGAGACGGTCAGGAAAAAAAGAGGGTGGTATTGTCCCAAAGGCCGTAGTCTTCAGTCCCATAAGCGCACTGGTTGAGTAACAACTGTATCTACCGTAGCGAATCCCGTTTCTTCTGGCAATCGTGAACAGTGCTGGTAAGCACGCACCTTGTTGTTCCCCCCCTATTGATTTTTCCTGGTGTGATTTTTGCAATTAGAAACTCAATCATTGACAAAGGTGGTAGGAACGATTCGCGACGGAAAAACCTGCTCTCAGGCGAGCGCAAGATTTTTCTAACAACTGGAGCTTTAAGCCGGCAATAAAACTTGCTATTGAACGGAGTAAGTCTTTAGGGCGTGTGTAAAGCCGTTAGGGTTATCTCGTTCCGAAGAAAAAGAAGAAAGCCGTTATCCGTGCCGGCCCAAGTAACAACCTCTGTTTCCGATCAAGAATTTGAGCATGCGCCTAGTGTCCAGTTCCAGAAATAAATGACTAAGTCATAAGGTATTACTATCTCGAGCCCGCGGCTGGCTGTCGGAACAATTGATTTCTGCCCGAGTCCGCGTAGCGGACGATCGACAATATAGCCCAGCAGTTCACTGCTGGTCGCGAAAGGATCGAGGAGGTGGCTTTATCACTATGGGAGAGGTTCTTCGTGCCATAACAAGGCTGAGTTTTTGCGTTTGCTGCTTATTTGCAATGGCCGTTCAAGGCCAAGAGGCTTTGCCGGATGAATTGTCTAAAGAGCAGATTCGGAAGAACCGAGAAACGGCGGAGTGGCTCGCTCAGAAAAGGGAAGAGGGAAAGCGTGAGGACGCAGAACGGGATGCCTTTATTGCCCGCTTTGTCGAGGAACCGCCGCAAGAACGGGTTCGGCTGTGGTGCCAAGGGATGCACAAATTCCTGGTCGGTGAACGGATGACGCAGCTGATGATTGTCCGAGGGACGGACACGGCTGCGTACCTGGCCGAGATCGTGCGCAGTGGCAAATCTTGTGCTCGCTTGTACGCCCTCGACCTATTGTGTGACATGGATCGGTTCGTCCCCGCCGAGCAACTTTTTTTGCCAGACGCAGCAGAGCATTTCAAACCCCACATTGATGGTTGGCTGAACCGCTTTATGGTAGTGGACGGGCGCCGAATCGGGCCCGAAGCCTTTGCGGTAGTGAAGTGGGCTACTGAACAGACGAAAGACAAGGACTTGCGTTTTCACGCCCGCCAATACACCGGTATGCTGGATCAGGACCTGCGAAAACTCACACTAAGTGAAGTCCTCAGACAATGGCGTGAGGCGGTTGCAAAGAGTAAGGCAGACTACGGTTTACTTTCGGATGACGGAGTATTGCATGCTCACTTGGGCGACATACTTGTTGAGACGGCTCCGGAATCGCTACCCCCACTAATAAGTCTGTTAGAAAACGACCCTAATGGATATGTCCGCTTAGAAACTATCAACCTGGTCAGGTGGGTCGATAAATATCGGATGCGACTGCGAGGCACAGAAGTCGGGCGGCGGGCAATTGAGACGATGAGGCGAGCGCTGGAACGGGGTGGACTCAAGCCAGTCTACAAGAATCGCGAATCCCGCGAAGAGCTGTGGAAAACAATTTCATCGGAGGTCCTTTACGACTCCGATGATTCAGAATGGAAAGTTTACGGATTCATGGTTGAGAAGCTTCATGGTGTGCAGACGACCATTCCGGGCAGTGGCTATAACCCGGCGTTGAGCGGCATGGGTTTACCGCAGGCAACGGATGAATGGCGACGGTTCCGAACTTACCTGACCGAAATAGACCCGTACTATCCGAGCTGGGAGTACACCCATATAGGTATGACATATGATGAGGCGCTCCACCCGCGGATGCGGGAGAAGATAGCTCGCTATTTTGAATATTGGAAGCGGTTCCAGGCAGAGAAGAGGTAAGAGTTCTACTGCATAAGCCTACAAATCTTTTTGACAAATTGTTACTAGCATTGCGACTCCCGCTTAAAGTGTGTCTGCCGCACAATTCATTGAGCTCGAGTTTTCAGGAAACAGGGTACGTCGTCTATCAGATGCATCGGGCTGCCTTTGGGACTCTGCCGTCTGCGCCAACGCGAGCTAATGTCCTTTATACGGGTTCAGTCGGGGGTCAGCTAGTTGTGAACTGGCTTAAAAGCTTCCCCCTGGTTTATACTGAGCCAAACTAGGGCAATTATGTACTTGACTCACCTAGCAAAAATAGGTGAGTCAAATACTTCAATACCCTAACCAGGACTGCACCCGTCCGATTAAGAAAGTTAACCCAATTTCTCGGGAAGCCCCCAACCTTGAGAATCCTTCAGCAAATTACTCCGCCAAAACGTCTTCATCGAACACGAACGTTCGTGGGATTCTTAGTGCTCGGGATGGCAATCCCTGGCTGGTTCTTTTCAGCTACTCGTCCGGTGCGGTCACACGCACGATTGCGACCCTTATCCCCTCGAACTATCGGCCTGCAAAAGACTGATCCTCCTGCCGTCCCTGGGGAATTGCTGGTCCGCTTTCGTGCTAATTCGAAACTTAAAGAAGCCCAGAGTGCGGAACTGTCCATTGAAAGTGGGCGAAAGATCACCGTGCGACTTGAGCAACTGGGCGGTTCGGACATTGTTAAGGACCTGCGCTTGGCGCGTACGGCCTCTGTAGACGTCCGGCAAGCCATTAAGGCACTGACAGCTCGACCTGATGTTCTTTACGCGGAACCCAATTACATTCGGAAGAGAGACATTGGGCCGAATGATCCACGTTACGTGGACCAGTGGGCGCTGAAGAACACGGGCCAGCTTGGTGGTCTGGTTGGGGCGGACATTGAAGCCGAACCAGCCTGGGACCTTACTACTGGTAGTCGGAGTGTTGTGGTTGGTGTGGTAGACGAGGGCGTCGATATTAATCATCCCGATCTAAGAGACAACATCTGGCATAACCCGGGCGAGATCCCTGGGAATGGTATCGATGACGATCTGAATGGATTTGTTGATGATGTCAACGGATGGGACTTTTTGCATAACGACAACACTGTCTTCGATGGTGTTTACGGTGCAGGCGGTTACCAGACTGGTGGTAATGGGGATCAGACGGACGTGCACGGGACACATGTTGCCGGAGTTATAGGTGCTAACGGCAACAACGCTGTCGGCGTTACCGGAGTGAACTGGCAGGTGAGCCTGATGTCGCTGAAGTTTCTCGACTCCAACGGTGGTAACACCGCTAATCTGTTGCGCGCGTTCAGCTACGCAAAGATGATGCGCGACCTCTGGATTAGCTCAAACGGCACCAGGGGTGCAAACCTGCAAATTCTGAATAATAGTTATGGTGGCGCTAATTTCTCGCAAGCAGAGTTCGATGCTATTCGCGCGCTAAACGAATCCCAGATTCTGTTTGTGGCGGCGGCCGGTAATGATCATCAAGACAACGATCGCTTCCCACACTATCCGGCCAGCTATAACGTGCCCAACGTGGTTTCAGTAGCAGCTTCGTCTCGATCCGATGCTTTTACAAGCTTTACTAACTTCGGTCAAATTTCTGTTGATGTCGCTGCGCCGGGCGCTGATATTCTCAGTACGACCCCGAACAATACCTACGATTCCTTCGATGGGACATCAGCCGCAGCGCCTCATGTGTCCGGCGTCGCGGCCCTGGCCTATGTTAGAAATCCTGGTATTGAAATACGACACCTGCGCGCAGCAGTTCTGTTTGCCGGCGATGAGCATTCTAACTTCTCAGGTACTTTTTCCGGCCGCCGCCTTAACGCTTATAGTTCGCTGCAGAACGCCACGGAGACAGACTCCACACCGCCATCGGCGATAAGTGACTTTCGGATCAGCGCTCAATCGGGACGCAGCATCACCTTGCAGTGGACTGCTCCGGGTGAAGATGCGACGGTGGGAAGGACGGCAGCTTACGAATTGCGATTTGCCCAAAGTGACATCAGCACAGCAGATCAATTCGAGCAAGCGCGCGGTTTAATAGCGCCTCACCCTTCCAACCCGGGTGTTCCGGAAACCGTCGTGGTTCGTATTCCCTTCCAGCATCCGAGCGGATTCCTAGCAATTCGCGCCCTTGATAATGTAGGCAACGCCGGCGCTATCACCCAGATCAGCTTCTCGATAGCCCAGGACATCTCGGACCCGTACGTAATGAGCGAAGGCGGAAGTGAAGCGCTCTCAACTGGAGGCACACCGCTACAATTACGTGGGGATGATCGATATGCATTCCACTATTCCTTGCCTTTTAGAGCGACTTACTTCGGTCAGGGATATACTTCGCTAACCATTTCCACAAACGGAGCGTTGTATCTTCAGCTTCCTCCTACCAATCCTTCTCCTCCTTCGCCCGAAGAGAGTGGCGCAGACTTCCCGAGTTCGCTGGCTGGACTAAACTCGTTTGTGATGATCGCAGGACTGTGGGACGACTTGCGCACCGACAGGCGCGCGGGTGACGACGTTTATGTGGTTACGCCGGATTCAGATCGCATCATCTTTCGCTGGCAGGGAGTTACCTTTGATTCACGTTTAGCAGACGGCACTCAGCGCGGCGAAAATCCGGTCAATTTCGAAATCGAGTTGCGACGAAACGGCACCGTCCAGATGCGTTACGGCGCCGGCAATCAGAGGTTGTTGCCCGTGGTGGGGATTTCAGGTGGTGAGCCAGATGCTTATTTTGCCCCCAACCACACGTCGGAGGCCGCCTTAATCGACTTAACTAATGCACCATCGGTAAGTTTTGCTCTCCGGAAGCCGCCGCCACCACCGTCGGCTGACCTTGAGGTGCGCATAAACGCGAGTGCTGAGTTTATAGCTCAAGGTCAGACTCTCACCTATACAGTCATTGCTCATAACAACGGTCCCGAGGACGCGCCAAATGTTGTGTTGACGGATACCTTGCCCGCGGGAGCAACCTTTGTTTCCTGTTTTTCGGGTCAGGGCACTTGTACGGGACCCCCGCCCGGCTCAACCGGAACCGTGACAGCCAATATTGGCACGCTTGGAGGTTTTTCTTTTAGCACTGTACCCGTGGAAATAGTCGTTCAAGTAAGCGCAGCACCCGCGACTGATCTGGTAAATACGGCTACTGTCTCGGGGTCACTGCCCGACAACAACACAGTCAACAACTCTGTTGTCAGCATCATCGGCGTGGTTGAAAACCTTGCCCTCAGCGAGGTAAAGGCGATTGCTGCCGGAGTTGATTACAGCGCCGCTGTCCGCAGGGATGGCACTTTGTGGACCTGGGGAGATAACAGGTCGGGGCAGTTGGGCCAAGGTACACGGAACAATATCGTGTCGCCGACTCGAGTAAACAGCTTAGCGCCTGTTGCCGGGGTGGCTGCCGGTAATGGTTTCACCGTTGCGAATTTGGACAATGGCACGGTTTGGGCCTGGGGGAACAACAGTCAGGGTCAGCTTGGAGATGGCACCTTGATTGATCGCTTATCACCAGTTCAAGTCAGCGGGCTGTCCGGAGTCATAGCGGTTGCGGTGGGAAACTTCCACAGTGTGGCCCTGAAAGACGATGGCACTGTTTGGACGTGGGGTGCGGCATATGCGCTCGGTGTCGGGGCAACGGAAAACAGCAAAACGCCCGTGCAGCTAAGCGGGCTGGCAAGTGTGACCATGATCTCTGCAAGAGGGGATCATACGATGGCGCTAAAGGCGGACGGTACAATATGGTCTTGGGGCAGCAACGCTAACGGCCAGTTAGGTGATGGAACAACCACATTCAGGAGCACGCCCGTACAGGTAGTCAACCTTACCGGTGTGACATCTATAGCAGCCGGAGGTGCCACTGGCAGCTCAGATCATAGTCTGGCTGTGAGAAACGATGGCACAGTCTGGGCTTGGGGAGACAACTTCCACTTGCAGATAGGCTTACCGACAGCTGACTTCACTCCTCATCCCATTCCGTCACAGGTCAATGGAATAAGCCAGTCGTTAAGTGTTAGTGGAGGCGGTCATCATAGTGTGGCCCTGCGCAGCGACGGCACCGTTTGGGCGTGGGGTGATAATAACTGGCTGCAACTGGGGTACCCGGCGAACTGCTGCTCAGCTGTGCCCGGGCAAGTTAGCGGACTGGTGGGAGTGCAGGCAATCGCCGCTGGTTCGCAACACAATCTGGTCCTGCTTGGCGACGGATCTCTGCGCGCCTGGGGTAACAACAGTCAGGGCCAGTTGGGAGATGGCACTCGAGTAAACCGCGCGAATCCGGTGCTCGTTACAGGTTTGGCTACGGTTAATCTGCCAGAATTCAATCCGGACGGCGGGGAATACTCTGCTTCACAGAATGTAACCATCAGCGACTCAACCAGTGGCGCAATTATTCGCTATACAACAAATGGAGTGGATCCGGTCGCAACCGATCCGATAATCACTTCAGGATCGACTATTTCGATCGCGGCCGGGAGAATTACCATACTCAAGGCAAAGGCTTGGAAGGCCGGATTCATTCCCAGCGCCGTTAAGACGGCTACCTATACAATCTTCGTCCCGACTAATCCGATAGATGATGCCAGTAGTTTTATCCGCCAGCACTATCTCGACTTCCTCAATCGGGAACCAGATCAAGGGGGATGGGATTATTGGACCTTCAACATTACACAGTGTGGCAATGACTCGAGGTGCATACACAACCGGCGCATCGATGTCTCAGCGGCTTTCTTCATCGAGCTGGAATTTCAAGAAACGGGCTACGTAATTTACCGCTTACATCGGGCAGCATTTGGCACCTTACCTTCCGGTCCCAGCCGAGCGAACTTGTTTTTCGCCCGGTTTATGACCGATCGCAGTCAGCTGGTGGCCGGGCCCGGCCTGGCGCAGAGCACCTTGACGTTCGCGAACAATTTCGTCCAGCGCGCGGAATTCTTGCAAAGTTATCCACTCAGCCTGTCCAATTCAGAGTTTGTAAATCGAGTATTTGACGCAGCCAGTCTGACACCTTTCGCGGCTGAGCGGCAGGAACAGATTGCGGCTCTGGATGGAGGTAAGACGCGAGCGCAGGTGTTGCTGGACGTCACCGAGATTCCCGCCTTTGAGATGCGCGAGTACAACGGCGCGTTTGTGCTGATGCAGTACTTTGGCTATCTGCGACGCGATCCGGATCAGGCCGGGTACGATTTCTGGCTAGGAGTTTTGAACAACCAGGAGCTCAACAACTATCGCGGCATGGTCTGCGCTTTCCTGACATCTGCTGAATATCAACGTCGCTTTGGCCCCACCATCACCCGTACCGACCGCGACTGCGGACAGTAAACAGTTCGCCGGCTTGGCTTACAGGGACCGGCTGCTTACTGGGACCGCGGGCGTCCCGCCCGCCCCGAGCGCGAAACGGAGCGAAGCGGAGTGTAGCGCTCGCAGCTTCACATCACCCAGAACTCAGAAGTGACCTGGAGCCTTGGAAATCAAAATCCACAGCCACGGCATGGAAACGGAAGGTTCTAGTCTTCATTAACGTCAGCGTGATGTGAAGCTGCGAGCGCTGCACTCCGCTTCGCTCCGTTTCGCGCTCGGAGCGGGCGGGACGCCCGCCGTCCCAGTAAGGGGGGTGAGCGCTCGAAGCCTCACATCACCCTGAGGTTCCGAAGGACCTGAAGCCTCTGGGCGGGCGGGACGCCCGCGGTCCCAGTAGAGTTTAGCCGGCAAGCCGCTATAATTCGCGCATGACTCGGTTGCCGTTTGCTGCATCAATCAGGGATGTCTATGCGGCCGCGGTCCTGTTGGTTCTCACCCTCTTAGTCTTCTGGTTCTCGCCCGTGCATCAGGTCACGGACTCGCATTATTCGATATTGCTGAGTGAATCGCTCCTCAAGCACCGCAGTTTCACCTTGGACCACTTCAACTTGCCGCGGCTCGAACCTAACGCTTCAACCCGTGATTACTACGTCATGAACGGTGATATCTGGCAGTTGGAACTGGCCAAAGGCCGGATCTATTACTATTTTCCGGCGGGAAGCTCGGTACTTTCGCTGCCGTTCGTGGCCATTGCTAACGGCTTTGGGATTTCCGCCGCTCACGCAGACGGCACCTACAATCCCCGCGGTGAGATCAGAATTGAAACCACTTTGGCCGCGGTGCTGATGGCCTTGGCGACCATAGCTTTTTATTTCACCAGCCGGTTGCTGCTGCCCGAATTGTGGAGTGTGGTCATTGCACTTGGCGGAGCTCTCGGAACCCAGATCTGGTCAACCGCTTCGCGCGGGCTCTGGTCGCATACCTGGGCCACCCTGTTGTCGTGTCTGATCCTTTACCTGTTGCTCGCCGCTGAGGCTCGCCAACGAAAGCTCTTACCAATTTTCCTGGCAAGTCTGTGCGCCTGGCTCTACTTCGTCAGGCCAAGCGGGAGTATTGTCGCCGGGGCTGTGACCGTCTACATCCTTACCCTTCATCGAGAAGAGTTTCTCCGGTTTGCCCTTACCGGTGCCTTATGGCTGACGGCCTTTGTTACCTACTCGTGGCTCCACTTTGGAAAGAGTTTGCCAAGTTATTATCAGACAGCTCGGCTGCGACTGGATCTCCTGCCAGTGGCGCTGGCAGGAAACCTCGTAAGTCCGTCGCGGGGCTGGATCGTTTATGTTCCGGTTCTGCTCTATTTGATCTACCTCTTGCTCAGGTATTGGACCTTCGTCCCCTGGAAAGGCCTGGTATGGTTGTCGCTGGTGATCTGCACTTTGCACATGCTGTTGGTGTCTGCTTTCGCAAACCTCTGGGGCGACTGGTGGGGCGGGGCGAGCTTCGGACCCAGGTACACAACGGAATTGATACCATGGACTGTCTTGCTTGCAGTCCTCGCTATCAAGGGACGCACTCTGGCTGCGAGCAGTGATGCAGCACAGAATCGCTTTCCAGGACGGCAGGTCGAAAATATTTGTGGCGCGCTGCTTTTGATTCTCAGTGTCTTCATAAATGCGCAAGGCGCGCTCTCAGTGGATACCTGGAAGTGGTCTCAGCCGGCAACCGATCAGCAGCTGCGGTCCCGGCTCTGGGACTGGAGTCGTCCTCAGTTTCTTGCAGGATTTCAGGAACCCCCACAACCCCTCGAGTTTCCTTTACTCCAATTGAATTCTGAGATTCATCTCACGAGTTCCGACGGAGCATACTATCTTTGGTATGGTTGGAGTGGTGCCGAAGAAAACTCTCGCTGGACTGATGGGAAGAGCGCGACGTTAATTTTTGCAGATAGTCAGCAGCGAGATCTCTTATTTTTAGTTAAGATGGCGCCGTTTCTTTTCGGATCGGAACTTGCACAGCAGAGATGGACTTTGAAACTGAATGACCACTCAGTACAAGCGCTGGTGTTACTTGACAGCGAAGTAAGAGAGTATTCGGTTAAACTACCCGTGGAGCATTTAAAAATCCGGAATGTACTTACTTTTGAGCTTCCTGATGCCAGCTCGCCGTCCGCTTTGAAAGCGGGCTCGGATGATCGTCTTTTAGGAGTTAGGGTGGAATCGATCAGATTTCAGGGACTGTAGACTGTTGCTCATTATCTAGTCACACCCAAGTTGACATGTAGCGAGAGCATCGATCCAGGCGATTTTTGACCCTTTAGAGTCTTCGACAAAGGTCACCCCGGAGGGGTGCCATGTTTGGAAGCTGCAACAGTTTTGACCGCGCCACTAATATTGCACCCCTACCGGGTGTGAGACTTTCTTGCGCCCGTCGGCTATAAACATGGCACCCGAGCGCCAAGAAAGACCGCTGCGTCTTGCAGGGTGCAAGTCCCTGCTGAGAAAGGCCTAGCCAGCCACTCATACCGAGTGTTGCAGCTGCGAGGAGGTGTCAAGATGAACCGAACGTAACAGTTGAAGCGTACAC
>Ga0187893_10013855_pt1 | contig 11127 bp, 7 predicted proteins | sample MA1701074metaG_FD_139574 | JGI IMG/M metagenome (GOLD analysis project Ga0187893, IMG submission 139574) | White microbial mat communities from a basaltic lava cave in the Kipuka Kanohina Cave System on the Island of Hawaii, USA - MA170107-4 metaG ...
CATGAAGTTCTGCCTTTCAGACCTCTACAGGAAGGTGAGCGCCCAGATCAGAAAGGAGCTGCGCATGAAAGATGCCCAGAGCAGGCTCAACCTGTACAAGCACTATATTCCACTGATCGTATCTGCCATTTCTGAATCAATCAGGGTTGACTCCAACAAGCTCGCCAGCGCGTTTGCCGAGCTGGCTGAAAAACACGTGAAGGGCGAGATTACGGGGTCTGCCGTCCCTGAAGGGCAGGACGAGATAACCGGTGAGCGACTTGAGGAAGAGGCGAGGGATTCTGCGGGTACGAAAGAACAGGATGTAATCGACTCTGCCAGAGCAAAGGGCATGCCAACACAGCGGCCAAAGAAACAGGGTGCGAACTCCGGAACCCGGAGAAAGGAGCCAGCGAGCAACCAGAGCACTCTTGACGAAGTGATAAGACCGGCGAAAGGGAGGAAAAAGTAGTGCCAACAAAGGACAAGCGACACCAGCAGGTCATGAAAAAGATCAGTCTGATAATGAAGGACGTCAGCGACGACTTGATGGAGAAAAAAAAGATGCCAGTGCTCAATGTCCCAAAAGTCGGCTACGACAACACCGTCTGGTCTGACGAAAAGCGGATGTTGACTATAGGAGAAAAGAAAGTCGGTATAAGTCCGGACAGCACGAAAAAGATCCCTACCTTTGCCCAGTACCTCGTGATGGCCAACGCCATACGCAGGCTCTTGGACGAAGAGATGGAAAGCACCATCAGAGGGATGTATTACGCTACTTTGAGCACAGTTGGAGACGACAAGAACAAGCAGAAATTCTGGAGCGGTCAGGAAGACTCTGACGACGCGATCAAGGCGATTGAACTTTTGACAGAAGTTCCGCGCGAGGAATTTTCAGTTACTTCAAAGCCAAAGGGCATGATCTCTGGTCCTATCACCCTGCGAGTGGGAGGCGACATTATCGACTGTAATCTTGGCAGCAGGGCCACTTCGCAACTGATCCCGACCAACATCCGGGACGTGGAGATAGTGAAGGTCAAGGCAGACTTTGTCATGGTAGTCGAAAAGGACACCGTGCTCAACAACATCCGCAAGTCCGGGTTCATAAAGAAATACAACGCGATCCTTCTCACGGGTTCGGGCGAGCCTGACAGGGCGACAAGAATGATGGTCAAGACACTTAATGAAGAATGGAAAAAGCCCGTGGTTGTGTTTGCCGACGCCGATCCATGGGGCCTCGGAATCGCTCTTCGCTACAAGATAGGAAGCGAATCGCTCAGTTACGACAGCGACAGGCTTGTGGCTCCTGACGCGAAGGTGCTTGGCATGATGTTCTCTGACATTTACGAGTACAACATCCCCGAAGTCGCGAGGCTGGCCGCTACGGACGAAGATCTGAACAGGGCCAGCGACATGAAGAAAAAGCCCTGGTTCCAGGACAAAAAGTGGCAGAAAGAGCTGGACCTGTTCCTGAAGCGCAAGGAGAAATGCGAGCTGGACGCGTTCTTCAAGCACGGCTTCAAGTATCTGGCCGAGGTTTACCTGCCCCGCAAGTTGCGTGAATCAGGCGTAATATAGCGTCCAGACACGGGACTTGCCTCTCTTCTCCAAGTATTCCGACGAAGACTTATAATTCTCAGGTTCCCCGCTGAAAGGCGAGTCTCTTGCTGGAGTCGGTCCATTCGCTCTGCCTCTTGGAGGGTGAAGCAGATAGCTTTCGGCCCCTCTACGACAAGGTCGGCGCCTACGCTTCCAGAAATCTTGCGGTGATTTATGCTGTCGAGCCGGACACGACCCAGACTGTCTTCAGGATGCGCCAGCATGGCCTGGATGTGGAGACTCTTGTTGAATCCGGCCTCCTCACGATCGTCGGCAGAAATGAAATGTATTCCATCAAACGGACCGAGCTGGACGGCCACGCGCTCATGGATATATGGCATGATGTCTACATCAGGGTAAAGAGGCGCTCCAGCTTTGATGGCGTGCTGGCGATTGGGAGCGCCGAGAATTTCATCGGCTCGCCGTCTGACCACGACAAGCTGGTGAAATATGAAGAGATGGTCGGGAAAAAGTTCGAGATACCGTTAGAAGCTATCTGCTGCTACAGCTCGAAGGCTTTTGAAGCAATTTCGCTGGGAAACCTTCTTTCAATCCTAAACGCACACCATTCCATAGCACATGGCGGGACAAACACGGACGAATGGGATCCGCTCGGGATAATAGAGCTGGCACAAAAGGGGATGAGCAGGGCAGTCGGAGAGGAAGTAACCAATCTTTTCTTCAGGACGCTAAAGCTGTGCTACAGGATTGACGGAGAAGCAATAGCATCCAGTCCTGCAACGCTTGAACGGATGCTACCCAGACTACTCGGAGAAGACGCCGCGCGATCGGCTCTCACGTCGATTAAGGATGAAGTTAGAAGACGCATTTCGCCCTGACTGGATGGCGAACTGACTTTTTTGTTCGCGGATGAATACATTAACAATGCGCGCTGGTTCGTTTTCGCAATAAAGTTCTTTAAAGGGCTGTCGGGAGTGAATTCCAGCTTGGCAATGTCTTTGCAGCTAGCCGACGGGCAGATGCTGCAAATAGCGATTCGGACAAGCCCCAGGGCCCGGCGGCTGCGCCTCGTGTCTGGCATTGCCGGAGTCGAGGCAGTTGTGCCCATCGACTTTAGCACGCAGGCACTTTCCGACTTTGTTGCCAGCAAACGCTGCTGGCTCTTAAAGACCTCCAGATACTATGCCAGGTTGAGGGAGCGCTGCGGCGGGCATGAGCCGGGCACGATCTACTTCTTGGGAAACAGGTACCGGATCAGAATAGTCAAGGACAGGCGACCCGCAGCAACCGTGTCCGACGTTCTAAAGATCATAACGTTTCATGTTCCTGACCTGAGGAAATTTAAACGTCAGCAGCAAGAGTGGTATCGCCAGCAGACGACGCGAATAATCGGCGAGAGATTGCCAGCGCTTGCAAGCAGTCTGGGACTGCGCTACAACAAGGTATCGATAAAGAACCAAAAGTCCCGGTGGGCCAGCTGCTCAAGGAAAGGCAACCTGAACTTTAACCTCCTTCTCGCTGCGGCTCCGCTTGAGGTCATTGACTATGTGATAATACACGAACTGATGCATCTCAGGGAGCTCGGCCATTCTAGTCGATTCTGGGAACTTGTACGCAGTGCAGATCCCGAATACGAGCACCACAGGGAATGGCTGTCCAGCTATTCGCCGATAATCAGGATAGAGTAGTACGAAACACCTGTCTGGACGATTTTCCAACTGCGATCTCTCGCAAAGAGACAGCGGCAGCGGATTGGTACAAGGTTTATAGAATCGTGTCATGCGGTTTCCTAGGATGGATGTTGAAGATCGGCTCGAGCTGGTGATGAAAGAGCCGACAGAAGAGGTGATCATTGTTGACGAACTGCGCGCCCTTTTCCAGACCAAGGCCCGGCCAAGGCACTATATCGGCCTCGAAATTTCCGGCGCGCTGCACCTTGGCAGCCTTGTGCTAACAGGGTTCAAAATTAATGACTTTATCAAAGCTGGTATTGACACTACAGTGTTTCTTGCCGACTGGCACACCTATATCAATGACAAGCTGGGAGGCGACTGGGCAAGGATAAAAAAAGTGTCCGAGTACTATTCTGAAGCTTTCAAGTTGTTCTGCCCCGGCGTCAACGTCGTTCTGGGCAGCGACCTCTACAAGCAGCACGGTGAGGACTACTGGGAGGATTTTGTCCGATTCTGCAAGCAGATGACACTGGCAAGGACGATGCGGTCACTGACAATAATGGGAAGAAGCGAAACTGACAAGAACCTGGATCTCTCTCAGCTGCTTTATCCTCCCATGCAGTCAGTTGACATCAAGGCCCTTGACCTGGATATCGTGCACGCGGGCATGGACCAGCGCAAGATCCACATGCTGGTCAGGGAAATTTTTCCCAAGCTGAAATGGAAGGTGCCTGTCCTGGTGCACCACCATCTCTTGGCTGGACTTGCAGAGCCTGTAAAGATGAGCCAGGCAGAGGATGCAAAGCTCTCCAGCAAGATGAGCAAAAGCAAGCCAAGCTCTGGTGTCCTGATCCATGACGATGAAAAGACGATACGGGAAAAAATAGGCAGGGCTTTCTGCCCGGAAGGAGTTGCAGAAGGAAATCCCGTACTGGAACTGGTTCGCTATTTGGTCTTTCACCAGTTTTCCGAGTTTGTAATAGAACGTCCTGCCAAGTACGGCGGCAGTATCACTTATTCAAGTTACAAGCAGGTTGAAGCCGATTTTATCGCGAAAAAGACTCATCCTATGGACCTAAAGAATGCAACTGCGACATATGTCAACAAGATCATCGAGCCCGTCTACCGGCATTTCAAGGGCAGAGAGCCGCACCTTGGTTAGGCGTATTACGAATCTTCAAAGCCGTAAGAACCTGTTTCTTATTACTGAATTAATATAAGCCGGCAACTGCCCCTCTTGAGCACCCGCTTGAGAGCCCTCGCCGCGGCTGTTCTCGCATCCATTGTGATGTCCACTGTCAGCATAGCCAATGTAACCGAATCTGACACTGGGCACGTCTATTCCAGCGGCAACTGGGAGTCGCTTCCCGCGGTGCCTGGTGCGATAAGGAGTGCGGCCATGGCATATTCTCCGGAAGATGACCGAATAGTAATGTATGGTGGCAGAGCGCCTGACAGCACGTTTGTCAACGAGCTCTGGGTATACAATCCGAACACCGGACAGTGGACCGAGAAAACAGGATGGAAATGCAATCCTTCCTGTCCTGCCGGAAGAGCCGTGCATTCCATGGTGTACGACGATCACAACAAGAAATTCATCATCTTTGGCGGATACCTTGTTTCAGGCCATAGATTTGAGACCAACGAGACGTGGACGTACGACCTAAAAACCAACACGTGGCAAAAACTGAGCTTTGGCAACCAGGCGTTGCCTGGCCCGAGGCATTGGGGATCGCTAGAATACAACCCGGTAGACCACTCAAGCTATCTCTTTGGCGGCCACTTTAACAATGGTCCATGCCCCGGCGACATCATGTATGGTGATCTGTGGAGGCTCGACATTTCAGGACCCGCGCCAAAGTGGACAAAGCTCAACCCGGCCGGCGACCCTACCTTTGGCAAGCCGGCGCCCAGACAGTCCGACCTTGTCTTTAACACACAAGAGTCCAAGTTCTACATCTTTGGCGGCAAGAGCGAGCTGGGCTCGGTGAAAGGTAGCCCGTGCAACGCCAGCATCGACTCCAGGGAGACCCATTTTAACGACCTTTGGAAGTACGACTCTGTCGCCAACAAGTGGACGGTGATTCATGGCAACAAGACAGATTACACGCACTACCCAAAGGAGCGAAGGACAGACGTTGTATATGATCCCCAGACCAACAGGATGGTAATGTTTAGCGGAATGCTCGAGACCGCCAGCAACTATGGAAAGGATACGTGGATCTATGATTTTGATGACAAAAGGTGGTCCACAGTTCAGGACGTTGATTTGGTGCTGCCTCCGCTTAGGACCGGACTGGCTGCCGTTCTGGATCCGACTGAAGGCACCATATACTTGTATAGCATAAACGGCGCTACGAAGAAGGGAGGCTTTTGGACACTCTCTTTTATCAAGAACAACGTTAGCGTGAACTGCTTCAACATGCAGCCGCTCATATTCGGCACCGACAAAGACGACAGCTTGACTGGAAAGAGCGGGCGGAATGTAATGTACGCTTTACTCGGAGATGACGACCTGACAGGAGGTAAGGCGAGCGATTTCCTGTGTGGTGGAGAAGGAAATGATACCATTATTGGCAATGAAGGCAACGACAAGATCCTTGGCTATTCTGGAAACGACGAAATTAGCGGTGGTGCTGGCAACGACAGCCTGAATGGCGGGTCGGGTAACGACCTGCTTTTCGGCGATTCGGGCAAGGATCGATTTATTTGCGGACCCGGAACTGACACGATAGGCGACTTTAGCCCGGCGCAGGGAGATACAAAGACCTCCGACTGCGAAAACTTTTAGCCGGTCGCAAACGCGCCTGCCGTCTCGTGTGTCAGTTATATTGTGGAACATCGCAAACAGATGCTGTGCTGAACCGTGAAGAGTACTAAAACGAATATATTTATTGGCGCCGAAATGACCAGCTGCAGATGTCAGCAGAAGCGATTGCAAACTTTGACGTCTATGCATGGTTCGCTGTCGGGCTCTTTGTTGCAGGCCTGTTCGCGGTAATGATATATGAAAGAGAAAGCTCAAAATCGAAGCGGCAGCCACAGCAGCAAACTGGACCCGCTCCAGCAGACGCTGAAAAGTGATCTGCCGGAAGAAAAGCTAATTGTCGAAAAATTCAGAAAGGAAGGCTTTCATTCTCTAACAACCATCCAGCGAAAAGCTCTGCCTGTTATCGCGAGAAGGGTGAACTGCCTTCTTGTCGCACCGACGGGCTCTGGCAAGACTGAGGCTGCGGTTCTACCGGTCTTTACCATGCTTGCAAATCAACAGAAGATCGCGGGTAGGATACGCGCCGTCTACATAACTCCTCTGAGAGCGCTAAATAATGACGTCTTTAGGCGCGTGATAAAGTATGCAGAGTCCGAAGGGCTGAGAGTCCTTATCCGCCACGGTGACACCACCGTTTCGGCCAGGAAAAAAATAGTCGACTCGCCCCCGGATGTCCTTATCACAACACCCGAGTCACTTGCCGTTGTCCTGACAAGCGAAAAGATGCTGTCAGCACTCAAGGACCTGGAGTGGGCAATAGTAGATGAAGTCCACGAGCTGGTTTCAAACGAACGGGGCGCCCACCTATCAATAGGGCTTGAACGTCTCCAGGCTGCGTCGACAAGGAATGTCACCAGAATCGGGCTCTCTGCAACCGTAGGCAACCTAAAAGAAGCGGCAAAGTTTGTTTCAGGCACTGACAGAAAGCACGCTGTTCTGGTCGACACCGCGAGCAGGGGATATGACATCGATGTCAGGTTTGTCAAGGGCTCGCTCAACAATGTCGCGCATTTCGTGACGGACTATGTAAAGACCAACAAGGTGCAAGGCTCCATACTCCTTTTCACCAACACAAGAGACGAGGCAGAGTATCTTGGAACCATATTGAAGAACCAGAACGACATCAAGGTGGACGTCCATCACGGCTCGCTTTCAAAGGAGATGAGGGAGGAGACCGAGCACACACTTCGCGCGGGATCAGCAGGAATCGTGGTGTGCACGAGCTCGCTGGAGCTCGGGCTGGATATTGGCTCTGTCGACCTCGTGATCCACTATGGCTCCCCGCGTCAGGTATCAAAGCTGATGCAGCGGATTGGAAGGAGCAGGCACAGCCAGAAGAGCTTTGCCAAGGGCCTTATAGTTACGAACAACCCCGACGACGAGATAGAGGCGCTTGCGATCATCAGGAGGATGAAAAAGGGATCCATAGAGGAACAAAAAATGCATGAAGGCCCGCTTGACGTCATGGCACACCATCTGGTCGGCCTTGCAATGCAAACCAGGGACCCGGTAAAGGTGGACCATGCCCACGAACTTGTGACCGGGGCCCATCCGTTCCGCAAGATCACGGTATCTGACGTTGAAAGCTGCCTTGACCTCCTGTCCGCTCACAGCGTGATAAAGTATGACCGGGAAAAACGCACCTACACGCGCAAGATAAAGGCGTACAAGTACTACTTTGAGAACCTCTCAATGATACCACATGTTTTAAAGTTCGAAGTCATTGATTCGCTTGGCAAGCGAAGGATAGGGACCCTTGACCAGCAGTTCGTGGGCGACTATGGCGAGCGGGACAATGTCTTTGTGCTAAAGGGATCGCAGTGGCGCGTGCTGGCAGTCGACGAAAAAAGGCTGGTGGTTAATGTCGAGCCGCTGCGCGGGGCTGCCATAAACATTCCGTACTGGGTAGGCGAAATGATCCCGGTCGATTTCAAGACTGCTGAAGAGGTCGGAAACATCCGCGACCAGGCAGCGGAAGGGCGCGCAAAGCTGTCGACTGAATTGGTCAAGGACACTCTTGCCGTACTAAAGACGGTTCCGGATTCGAGCCGTATAGTAGTGGAAAGCATGGGTTCAAGGAACATGCTCGTAATGCACAGCGCGTTTGGCTCAAAGGTGAACAATACCCTGGCGGCACTGATGTCCACTATTTTATCATCGCAGCTGGGCTATGTGGTCGAATCGAGGTCAGACGCTTACAGGTTAATGCTCACTTCAAGTGCAAGAATTACTCAAGGTCGGCTCGAAGCAGCGCTAAAGGACGTATATGATCTGGAGCCAGTGATAATAGCTGCACTTGGCGGAACTCACAATATCAACTGGAAGGTGTGGATGGTCGCCAAGAGGTTCGGAATGGTCAGCAGGGAGGCGGTGTACGATAGGAAAGTAGCGCGCATGATATACGAAAGGTATTCAAAGACCCCGCTGAGTGCCGAGTCTATACGCGAGCTTGTGCACGACAAGTACGACATGGAGCAGACTCGAAAGGTACTTGACGACATAAAGGCAGGCAGGATAGAGATACGCTGGCTTGAAGTGGCTGAATTTTCAGACCTTGCGATGCCCATCATCGAGCACTCGGGCAAGGCGGCCGGAGCGACGCCACTCAGCATCGAAAAAGGAGTAATCGAGCTCGTGAAGGAGCGACTGGAAAAGACAAAGCACAGGCTTGTCTGCATCCGGTGCGGCAAGTGGGAGCGGGTGATGGAAACCAGAGAAGTGCCGGAGGATATAGCATGCCCGACCTGCAGGTCGCGCCTGGTCACGGCTACGTTTTGGTCTGATGACGAGATGGCAAGGATAATCCGGGTCAGGCTCGCAGGCGGCATGCTGACGCCAGAGCAGAACCACAGATTCGAGCGCGCATGGAAGGTAGCTTCGCTTGTGAACAACTTTGGGAAAAAGGCCCTGATTGTAATAGCGGGGCATGGAATTGGTGCGGACACTGCGGCAAGGGTGCTGAGGAATTATGTAGACGACGAGCAGATGTACCGCAGCATCTACGAAGCCGAGCGGCAGTACGTGATTACCCGCGGATTTTGGGCTGACTAGGCTAGCCCAGTCTTGATATCGAAGAATACGACCGAAGGGTCAGCTCTGTCCTGCCTTCGCGTCCTGCGCCGGCTGTAACGCCTATTGCCCTTATCCTGTCGCCGACGCTCAGCTTGTTTATCAGCGGGCTCTGGCTGCGCCATCCGACAAGCCTCATCTCCGCCGTGTCATCGCCGAGCAGAGTCGATGCGAGGGGAACGGTTTCGCCCGCCTTTGTGTTTACCTCGATGGTCTCCGGCGCCTGCAGGACTATGGCCTCAATGATATATGGGCGGTCCTGGGAAACTTCAACGTCTCTTATCTTTGATTCGAATTTTGACAGGGCCGGAAATGTGCTGTCCTCGTCTATGGTTCTTATGTACGAGTCGTCCTTTGAAAGTGTCACAGAGTTGCCAAAGATCCTTGAGGGGACGCACTCGATCATGGCACCGGACGCGAGCTGACCAGAGCTGGCCAGTGAATTATCGATGGTAAGGACAAGTGCCCTGCCGGCCCTGTCCGCGGCAAGGCAGACAAAGCTGCCCCTGCCGGTCTCTTCGCCGACGGAGACTATCCTCAGAGCCATTACTTCGATGTCATGCGCTGCTTCGGAGAATTTCAGGATCGTGCCTTCGTCTCCGTGGATCTCAAAATCGCCGCCTCCGTATTGCGGATTGCCCTGCTTTATCTTCACTCCTACCAGCCGCACCTTTGCGCCTGTGCCAAAGACCTTTGGAAGTCTTGATTCGTCCACGTTCCATATCACCGCCCGCAGGGTTCTAGACCCTGCCTCATTTGACAGTTGAAGCTGAAGGAGCTTGCTTGCCTCGCCCCTTGCGTTAATGAAATCAGTCACCCTTGGATTGGCATTGACCACGCCCGAGATAGCGGCGCTGTCTGTCGTCTCGCGGACATCGTCTATCGAGATTACCAGTGATTCGATATCGGGTATCGCAGAGTCGTCGCGGATGCCTTCTATCGCGCTGTAGCTTCCAAGGTTGATTATCGGCTTGCCGTCAAGGCCGGCCCTGACATAAGCTCTGGATATCCTTACCACGTCCCCAGATCGCAGACCCAGCTCATCTGGCACGCTAACATGTTTGTCCCATAGCTTTACCTTCACCCTGGCATCCTTGTCATAGATAACGACAGTGCGCGTCGCAGTCTGCTCTGCGCTATCGCGCCTTGTGAACCTGTAAACAGGGTAGATGTTCATGATCCTGCCAACTACTGTCACGTCTTTTGCGCCAACGTAAATGTCCTTCAAGCCTGACTGGGCCTTTGGGATACTGTCGAAGGAAATTCCAAGGTCTGCCGCAACCAGGAAAAGGGCTCCCTGGTCCGTCAAATAACCAGCGCCGACCTTGCGTTTCTTTTCGTCTATCAGATCCTTTATCTGGTCGGCCTTGAGCTCCGGTTTTTGGCTCATGAGGAGCTCCATCATTCCTTTGAAATCCTGAGACAAGCTTTCCACGAAACCCCCGATCTGAAAAGGTAGTTGCGAACTTGCCTATATATTTTAGACAAGATTGCTTTCTAGAGACGCGGGGATAGGAGCGCCAGGCCGAACCACATGTCAGAGTCGGTAAAGAATTCCTCCATTGAAAAGCCGCCTTCATGGGCTATTTTCCTGATCTGATCCGGTTCGAACTTGTAGGAATTTTCCGTATGGATCGACTCGCCCTTTCTGAATCGAAAATGCCGCCCTAGTGCTCCGACATACACCTGCTGATCTTCCTTTGAAAGCAGATGCATTTCTATCCTGCGCATCTGTTCATTGTAGTACGCGATGTGGGCGAACTTTGATGGATCAAATTCCCCCTGCAGCTCTGCGTTTATCCTCTCCAGCAGGTTAAGGTTGAATCTTGCCGTTACGCCGTTTCTGTCGTTATAGGCCGCGTCAAGGATCCTTTTTTCCTTGTGAAGGTCGAATCCTGCGAGAAACAGATCGCCAGGCTGCATGTTCTCTTTGACCGTGCGCAGAAAAGAGACCACCTGTCTGGGTTCAAAGTTGCCTATGCTGGAACCCAGGAAGAGGAAAAGCTTTGTCTGAGGCATTCCAGCCTCGTTGCCAGAAATAATGGTGTTTACTTCCCTGATTCCATGAACATAGTC
>Ga0187893_10013856_pt1 | contig 11127 bp, 7 predicted proteins | sample MA1701074metaG_FD_139574 | JGI IMG/M metagenome (GOLD analysis project Ga0187893, IMG submission 139574) | White microbial mat communities from a basaltic lava cave in the Kipuka Kanohina Cave System on the Island of Hawaii, USA - MA170107-4 metaG ...
ATCCGGACGCCAACGCGCTGCCGCTGGCCGTGGCGCCCAACGGGCGTTACTTTGCCTACGGAACGTTCGACGGCTCGGTGGTGCTGGCCTGGATGCCGCTCTGGATCGAGTCCATCGCCTTCAACACCGGCGAAGTCACTTTGAACTGGCAGGGCGGCAGCGGCCGTTACCAGGTGCAGGCGCGGACGGACTTGAACACCGGTTCCTGGCAAAACCTCGGCCCCATCACCACGAACACGACTTTCGCCCACGCCTGTCTCAGCCCGATGTTTTACCGTGTGCAAAGCCTGCCCAACCCGTAGCGGAATACATGGTGAACGCTGCTCTTGGAGAGCCGACAGCAGCGTAAGCCACTCGTGTTCAGGCGATTGAACCGTGAAGAAGTTTCCCTGAACCGCCCTGGAAAGTTTGGATTTCCACTCGGAAAACGTGAATTCCTGATCGGAAATCGCAGGAAGTTGATCGAGAATACTCCTCAGGTTGGGGAAGAATGCCCCTTGGGTGGATCAACTTTTCCAGTTTTCCGATCGGAAAATGGGGAGAGTAGATCGGAAAACCCCTCCGGTTGCCCAGGAATACCCTTCGGGTGGATCGGAAAACTCCATTTCCCGGCGGGAAATTCCCGTTTTCCGATCGGAAAACGCCAGAAGTTGATCAGGAATACCGCTCCGGCTGGGGAGGAATACCCTTCGGGTGGATCGACTTTTGGTGTTTTCCGGTCGGGAAACCGGAAAAACTCACCGGGAAAACCCCTTCGGCTGATCAAGAATACTCTGCCGCCAGGCGGGAACATCTCCCCGGTTGATGAGGGATACCGCGGCGGTGGATCGGAAGCGGTCATCAGGCGGGTCAAGAATTGCAGCGGCGGGGCAGGGAATACGCCGCGGCTCGGTGACCTGGTTGAGAGGTTCGTCAGATCGTCGAAGCGTTGAATCGTTGAAGCGTGAAGCGTGAAGCGGTAGGACCGCAGGGTTCAACGATTTGACGATTTATCGGTTCACGCTCCTCCCCTCTGCGCCGAATCCCCTTTGACAGCCGCGTGCGTTTGCCAAAGCCTTGCGGCGATGTCGAAGTTTGACGCCGCAAGGGTGCGGGCCGCGTTGCACGAGGTGTTCGATGCGGGAACGCTGGCGAAGGGCCGCGTGTACCAGGCGCAACGACGGGTCGTTTCCTGCGCGGTCTCGCGCGCCGCGGACGGGATTTGGAATCTCGCGGCCGATGTGCGCGGTTCGGAGCCGGAGCCTTATACGGTGGAGTTGCAAATCCAGCCGGCGGACGGGGAAAACATGATTCGCTGCGCCTGCTCGTGTCCGGTGGAGTATCACTGCAAGCACGCGGCGGCGGTGCTGTTGCACGTTTTGCAGAATCCCGGAAACTGGTTTGCGGAAGGAAATGCCCCCGGCAGTGCGCTGTTCCCTTTTCCCGACGCGGAGGACGCCGCGCAACTCAGCGCCGATTGGTTGCGCTGGCTGCGCGAGATGGATGCCACGCTCACCGCGCGCACAGGTGACGGCGGAGCGGCTGTCGCGGAGGATGAAAACGAAATCCCGGAGCGGCTCATCTACATCCTGCGGCCCGAGCAGGGGAAGGTGAAACTGGAATTCGCCGTGGCGCGCCGCCTCAAGGCCGGCGGTTACGGCCAGCCGCGAACTTGTTATCTGTCGAACGTCATCAACAACAACCCGCCGGCGCGCTTCATCCGTCCAGCCGACGTCGAACTGGCGCGCAAGGTCATGCTGTCCCAGCCCGTGTTCAACACCTGGCAGCCGGTGCTCGAAGGCGCGGCGGGCGCGGCGTTGCTTCCGGAAATCCTCGCCACCGGCCGCTGCCATTGGCGCGGCGGCGGGAAGGGGCATCCCGCCCTGGCGCTTGGCCCGGCGCGCGCGGCGCAGCCCGGATGGCGCGCCGACGCGCAGGGCCGCCAGCACGCGGTCTTCACGGTGGAGCCTCAGCCCACGGCGGTGCTGCCGCTGGCGCCGCCGTGGTACGTGGACGAAGGGACCGGCGTCTGCGGGCCGCTGGAGACGGGTTTGCCGGATGAAATCGCGCTGGCGTGGTTGAACGCGCCGCCCGTCGCGCCCGCCGTGGCCGAACAGGTGACGACCGAGATCGCCAAACGCGCGCCGCAAGTCCGCCTGCCGACGCCCCGGCACGTCGAAGTGGAAACGGTGGACAGGACGAAGCCCGTTCCCTGTCTGCGCCTCTACGCGCAACAGGTGCCGAAGGGTTATTACGGCTACGGCTGGCAACCCAACCAGCCCGCCGAGGAAGAACTCAACTTCGCCCATCTCGACTTCGACTACGGCGGCGTGCGGGTCGGCACGGAATCGGACGATGAAGTCATCGAGATTTTTTCCGACGGCAAGCTTCGGCGGATCATCCGCGATTTGCGCGCGGAGGAGAAAGCGGAGGATTTGTTGTTCAAAGCGGGATTGGAGCATGCCGACGGCATTCTCTTTGGCCGCCGTCTCGGCAAGCTGGCGAATGAGTTCGCCGCTGAGGAATCGGATGTTTGGTTCACCTTCGTCAAGGAGACGCTGCCGGCGCTGCGCAAGAAAGGCTGGCGCATCGAACAGGAACCGAGCTTCAGCTTCCGCCTTGTGGAAGCCGAAAGCTGGTACGGCGATGCCGAGGCCGAAGCCGGCAACGACTGGTTCGGCGTCGAACTCGGCGTCGTCGTGGACGGCCAGAAGGTGAACCTGCTGCCGATCCTTGTGCGCGCCATCCAGCAAAGCCCCGGCACATGGAACGCCGAAATGCTCGCGGAAATGCCGGCAGACGGCTTGATCCTCGTGCCGCTGGCCGACGGGCGGAAGCTGCAGTTCCCCGTCGCGCGCGCACAAGCGATGCTCGGCGTGCTGCTGGAACTGATGGACCCGGCGGCGTTGAGCCGCGGCGGCAAATTGCGCCTGAACAAACTGCGCGCGGCCGAACTGGCCGGCGACACCGAATGGCGCTGGCTCGGCAACAGCGAGCTGGCGGAGATGAGCCGCCGCCTCCGCAACTTCGACGGCATCCGGCCGGTTGAGCCGCCCGCCGACTTGCGCGCGACGTTGCGTCCGTATCAACGGGAGGGATTGAACTGGCTGCAATTCCTCCGCGAGTACGACCTGGCGGGTGTTCTCGCCGACGACATGGGCCTCGGCAAGACTGTGCAGGCCCTCGCGCATCTTCTCGCCGAGAAGAACAGCGGACGCATGAAGAAGCCCAGCCTCGTCATCGCGCCCACGAGCCTGATGACGAACTGGCGGCAGGAGACGGAACGCTTCGCGCCGGCCTTGCGCGTGCTGGTGTTGCACGGACTGGACCGCAAGCAGCACTTCGAGCGCATCGCCGACCACGACTTGATCGTGACGAGCTACCCGCTTCTCCCGCGCGACGCGGCGGTGCTGCGCGAGCAGGAGTTCCACTACGTCATCCTCGATGAAGCGCAGTTCATCAAGAATCCCAAGACGACTTACGCCCAGATCGCCTGCCAGTTGAAGGCGCGCCACCGCCTTTGTCTCACCGGCACGCCGATGGAGAACCACCTCGGCGAACTCTGGTCGCTGTTCCACTTCCTGCTGCCCGGCTTTCTCGGCGACGAAATCCGCTTCAACTCGATCTTCCGCCGCCCCATCGAAAAGGGCCGCAGCGACGAACGCCGCAAGCTGCTCGCCCGCCGCGTTGCGCCGTTCCTCCTGCGCCGCAAGAAGGAGCAGGTCGTCACGGAACTGCCGCCCAAGACCGAGATCGTCCAGAACGTCGAATTGACCGGCGCGCAACGCGACCTCTACGAGAGCGTCCGCCTGGCGATGCATGAGCGCGTGCGCGCGGAAGTCGATGCCAAGGGCCTCTCCCGCGCGCACATCATCATCCTCGATGCGCTGCTCAAGCTGCGCCAGATTTGCTGCCATCCGCAGCTTCTCTCCCTGGCCAGCGCGCAAAAGGTGAAGGAGTCGGCCAAGCTCGAACTGCTGATGGACCTCCTGCCCGAAATGCTCGATGAAGGCCGGCGCATCCTGCTCTTCTCGCAATTCACCTCGATGCTCGCGCTGATCGAAGCCGAACTGGCGTCGAAGAAAATCCCCTACGTCCTGCTCACCGGCCAGACGCGCGACCGCGCCACACCCGTCGCGCAGTTTCAAAAGGGCGAAGTCCCGCTCTTCCTCATCAGCCTCAAGGCCGGCGGCACCGGCTTGAACCTCACCGCCGCCGACACCGTGATTCACTACGACCCGTGGTGGAATCCTGCCGTCGAGAACCAGGCCACCGACCGCGCCCACCGCATCGGCCAGGACAAGAAGGTGTTCGTCTATAAACTGATGACCGTCGGCACCGTGGAAGAAAAAATCGCCGCGCTCCAGGCCCGCAAGCGCGAACTCGTCGAGGGCCTCCTCGACGAAGAACGCCGCGAAAACCTCAAGCTCACGCCGGAAGACCTCGATCTGCTGTTCTCCCCGCTACAGTAGCAGGACATGCTTCCAGCCTGTCTCAGCGGACCATCACGGGTTGGATCGTAGAATGGCCGGCAACACTTCGCGCTCGGCGCGGTCTGCATCGGCGGGGAAATCGATTTCCGTCCACGGAAGACCCGTCGCGTCCTCCGCGCCGAAGCGGCCCTCCATCACGAGCACACGCAACACGTCGTCGTACGAATCGCTGCGTCCCGGGCCTGTGGTCCGTTTGCGCGTTTCCTCAATCAACCGCGGCAGGTCCCGCGGGTCGAGTTTGAAGAAGCCGATGGACTCGCCCACGGCGTCCGCTTCTCCTGTCCAGTGCTTCCGAAAGTCGAATGGCTTTCCGGCGCGCATCGGCACGAGCACCGGGTCGTCATCGTCCGTGGAATAATCGCGGTCCACGAGCAGCGCCGTCGGGTGCGGCGAGCGCCAGAGCTGGCGGAGCATCGCTGTGGGATACAACACGTCGCCGTCCATAAGCAGCAGCGGTTCGCGCTGCGTCTCGAGTTCCGGCAGCGACGCGGCGAAGCTGAGGACGCTCCCTTCTGTATAGTCGGGATTGTTCCGCGTGCGCGTGCGCAGCCCGTGGCGCAAGCTGAGAACGGCGAGCGCCGCTTCGAGCGGCTCGCGCAAGTAGCCGGTCACGACCACGAGTTCGTCGCAGCCGGTTTCCTTGAGCCGCTGGCAATGCCAGTCCAACAAACTGCGCCCGCCGAATTCGAGCAGCAGCTTTGGCCGCGGGCCAAACCGGCCTTCGAGACGTTTGCCGACGCCCGCGGCATAGATGATGGCTTTCATTTGACCGACGTGGATTCACAACGCAGCGGCGCAGCAACCGTAGGGACGGAACGGGCGAACTCCCTCTCCTCCCTCCGAGGGAGGAGAGGGCCGGGGAGAGGAGGGCCTTTCGGTTCGACGTTGGGACTTCGCACGACCACGAGCACCCCCTCTCCCCGACCCTCTCCCCCGCTCCGAGCGGGGGAGAGGGAGTCCGGCGTTGCGAAAGCCGCCCTGCGGGTCTTCGTTCCCTTCTGCGAATTCCAGTTCATGATGCAACATCGGCTTTCACTCGCGCACCGAGTCCGCGCAGCGAGCCGCTTTCAACGTAAAGCAGCGCCGCGCCGATGGCGGCATACACCACGTCGCGGCCGCGACGCAGAATCGCGTAGGCCACGGCTTGCGGTTCGGCATAACCGAAGAAATTGAACATGAGCCACACGCCGGATTCCTGCACGCCCAACGCGCCCGGCACGAAGATTCCCAGCGCCTTGGCCACGGTGATGAAGCTTTCGATCGCCAGCGCTGTGCCGTAATCCATCGGAAAGCCGAGCAAGTGCGACACAAGAAACACTTCGAGCGCGTCGCACATCCAGCCGGCCAGATACGCCGCGCCGCTGGCCGCGAACGCGCGCGGGTTTTCGTGATAGAAGCGGAAGATGCGATCGTCGAGTTCGCGCAGCCGGGCTTTGCTTTTCTCGAACCACCGGAGGCGGAGCCGCGAGGCCAGCGCCTGCACCAGGCTGAACAAACCGCGGCTTTGAATCCAGAAGAGCAACAGCACCGCGGCAATCGCGAGCGCCGCCACGATCGCCATGCCGCTTCGCGCCGGCGACGCCGCGGGCAGCAGCGCCAGCGCGAGGCACGCGCCCAGCGCGATGAAGACGACTTGCGCGGCCACCTGCACGGTCTTTCCGATCACCACGCTCGTCGTCGCGGAGACCGGAGGGAACCCGCGCTTGTGCAGCAGCCAGGCCTTCACCGCTTCGCCGCCGACGTAGCCGGTGGGAATGACGTTGTTGATCGCCTCGCCGGCCCAGCGGACGCGGAACAGCGTCAGGAAGGCCGGGCGTTGCTTGTCCGCGCCGAACGCGAAGCACCAGCCGAGCGTGTCGAACAGGTAAACGACCAGATACGGAAACAGCACGACGGGCAGCCACCAGCCGAGCCGCTGGAAGGTGGCGAGAATCTCGCGCGGCCCGGCGCGGTGGACGAACCAGGCGAACAGCGCCAGGCCGAGCGCGAGCAGGACGAGATTAAGCGCGCGCTTCATGGGGAGCTTCGACCTCCAAGTCCAGACGCGCCTCGGGGCCTTGAACCGCGCCAGCGTCCTGGACTGCGCCAGTCCTCTGGCGCTTTCGGACGCGTCTGCCCACTCGAAAAGCGCCAGAGGACTGGCGCAGTCCAGGACGCTGGCGCGCGGAGGGGATGGTTCACGGAAAGGCGGATGCGCGACGTAGTTGGAGTGACAGCGCCACCATCCAGAAGACATGGACGCCGAACGCGGCGAGCCAGAGAAACCAGACGAGCCGGTCCAAAAGCGCCAGCGCCAGCAGCAGGACGGAGAAATCGCGGTTGGTCGTCGCGTCGATGAGGCGCTGCAGGGCGGTGTTTTGCTGAAGTTGCGGATTCAGCAAGCCGCGCAGAACGACCGCGAACGAAATCACAACACCTGCGCCTGCGCTTGCGGCCAGCGCCAGCACCGGCGCGTCCAGGCCCGCCCGCCAGAGACCGATGCCGATGGCAACGAAAACACCGACGTGGACGATTTGATCGCCCACGAGGTCGAGCCACTTGCCGAGCGGCGATTCTTTGAAGACAACGCGCGCCACGTCGCCGTCCACGCAGTCGATGATGGCGGAGAGTTGCAACAGGAGCGCGCCAATGAGTGCGCTCGTCCGCGTCCCAAGGCTGAACCACACGGCGGAAGCGATGCCGATGAGCGTGGCGAAGATGGAAATCTGGTTGGGCGTGACCGGCGTGCGGATAAGAACCTTGGAGAGGAAGCGGCCGACTGGGCGGTTGAAGCATCGGTCCACCAAGCCGTCTGCGGAACTCGTGAGCGAAGCCCACAGCGCCTCCGTCGCGGCGCGGGCCGAAGCCTCGTCCGTCACGAGCGCAACGATGCCTTCAGGAGCGATCGGCGCGGCAGCGGCGATGTCCTCCTCCAGGCGGCCGCAAGGTTTTCCGACAAACCCGGCCGGCAGGTTCCGTCCGCCCATTGCCAGGCGTCCTCGTTGTTCCACCAACCGTTTTACGTCTTTCGTGGTGAGCAGCAGATTCGCGAAAGCCACGAACGCCGGCTTGTCCGATGTGGGCGGCGTCGGGCTGGTCGTGAACTCGATGCCAAGCGCGGGCGCTCGATTGAGATCGGGGAGCGGCCCTGTGCAGACGACGTGGATGGGCGCGCAGCCGGCGCGATGCACGGCGACGAGCAGCCGGTCGAGCGCGGTGAGGGACGCGACTGTAAGGGACGCCGTGGCAGGCTCGCAAAAGAGCACGGCGGGGATTTTCACTGTGCGGATTTCGGATTTGGAATCCGCCACTCCACAAACGAATAGAGCAGCCCTGAATCTATCGCTTGAACTGCATCGGCATGGGTTGCGGTGTTTCGTGGGCGCAGGGCTGGTTGGTGGGCGCGTCGGGCTGGCGGGTGTTCGGCGTGACGAGGTTGTTGGAGAGGAGATATGCTTCGACTTCTTCGCCGCTGATGTCCGGCAACATGCGGCCGTCCACTTCGACGCAGGGGCTGAGCATCTGGCCGCTCTTCTCGATCATCTCCTGGCGCTGGGCGGGGTCGTTGATGATGTCGCGGTCTTCGTAGGGCAGGTCGTACTTGCGCAGGACGGCGCGCACGCCCTGGCTCCAGCCGCAGCTTGGTTTGAGGTAAGCGATGATCTTCGGTTTGTTCATGCGGGCAATTTTTGGGCAAGCAGGCCGGGGCGTCAAGAGCGGGGAAGCGAGACGTGTACGCTTTCGCGGGGCCGGCACTGAAGCGTAATGCGTAAACGCGGTTCGGCTGTCTTGAGGACGCCGCCATCGCTTTTACGTTTACGCATCACGCTTTACGTCTCCCATTTCACTTTTCCCATTGCCCGTCGCTTCACTCGGTCGGAAGATTCCTCCATGCCGCTGCGCGCGCTCATCGTTCCCGACAAGTTCAAAGGCACGCTCACTGCGGTCGAGGCGGCGGAGGCCATCGCGCGGGGATGGAGAACCTCTCGCCCCGGCGACCAAATCGAGCTTCTGCCCATGAGCGACGGCGGCGACGGGTTTGGGGAAATCCTCGGCCGGTTGCTTGGCGCGGAGACGCGCATGGTGCAGACCGTCGATGCCGCGAACCGGCCCATCGAAGCGGCGTGGTGGTGGCATGAGGCGTCGCGGGCGGCGGTCGTCGAATCGGCGCGCGTCATCGGCCTGGCGATGCTGCCGCAGGGGAAGTTTCATCCGTTCGAGTTGGACACACGCGGGCTGGGCGCGGTGCTCAAGGCCGCGGCGGCGCAAGGCGCGCGGCGATGCATCGTCGGCGTCGGCGGCAGCGCCACGAATGACGGCGGCTTCGGCCTGGCGCGCGCGCTGGGCTGGCAGTTCGGCAATGCGCGCAACGAACCGGTCATGCGCCGGACGGAACTGCACGCGCTCGTCGCCATCCGTCCGCCGGACCGAGTGCGCCTGTTCCTCGACGAGTTGATCGTGGCGGTCGATGTGCAGAATCCCCTGCTCGGGCCGACGGGCTGCAGCCGCGTCTATGGTCCGCAAAAAGGGTTGAAGGAATTCGAGTTCGCCGAGCGATGCCTCGGGCAATTGGCGCGGGTGCTCGAAAAGGAACTGCACCTTCAGCACGCGGACGCGCCCGGGGCCGGCGCGGCCGGCGGGCTGGGCTTCGGCCTTTGTTCGTTCGCCGCCGCGCGGATCGAGTCGGGCTTCTCGCTGTTCGCACAATTTGCCGGACTCGAAGAACGCCTTCGCCGCGCGCAACTCGTCATCACGGGCGAAGGCGCAATTGACGCGCAAACGTTGATGGGAAAGGGCACGGGCGAGATTGCGAATCTTTGCCAGCGTCTCGGCGTGCCGTGCATCGGGCTGGCTGGAGTGGTGCCGGACGCGGAGGCGGCGCAGGCCAAGTTCGCGGCGACGCACGCGCTCGCGCCGGAATTCACCTCGGCGGAGCAGGCGATGAACGAGCCGGCCGCGTGGCTGGAGCGCCTTGCGGCGAAAGCGGGCGCAGAGTGGCACTGACGTTCGGAGTCCCGCCTTCAGGCGGTTCGGACGCCCCCGCCGCCTGAAGGCGGAACTCCAAGCGGATTTTCAGACCGGCTCTTACGGCGCGAAGCCGCGGTAGAAGCGATGGGGCAGCGTCAGCGAGTTGTTGTCCTGATACTGGATGCTGCCGCCGAAAGCGATGTTCGTCCCAAGGGAAACCCAATCCGTAAAGTTCGTTGAAGCTTCGGCGGCGTAGATGCGGTTGGATTCTCCGAGCAGCTTGAATTGGAACCGGCCCGTCACGAGCCGCCGCGCATCGGTAAGCATGGGCGCCGCAGGCGGGACGAAGTTCGTGCCCGTGGTGAAGCGGAAGGCGGTTTCCATCGCGAGCGGGCTGCGGTTCAGGTCGCCGAAGAACTGCGGCCCATCGGACGGATTGAGCACCCAGGCGATGGCCGTGTTCGGCGGCCAGTTCGACGTGGGCGTGACGACGAGCGTGAGGCCGTCAGGATTCCAGTTGAACGTGCGGCCCGCCGCTGTTCCGCTGATGAAAAAGGAGTGGGCGGTGCGCATCGGCTCGTTGAACGTGAGCACGAACGGCGCGGTGCGCGAAACGTTGGTCGCGCCGTTGGGCGGGCTGGCGGTCGTGACCAGCGGAGGGGCGATGTCGCCCGCGCCCGTGGTGGCGATGAAGAAATCCGTTTGAGTGAAGTAGGTCGCTGCGCCCGTCACGCCGGGATACGCCGTCGTGTTGTTCGCGACGGTTTTGACGAAGGCAATTCGTCCAGAATAGGCGCGGCCCGGCGCCAGGGTGTTCGATGGAATGAGCACCGAAGTATTCGTGCCGTTCAACGCGCCGACAGCGCCGGGAGTGTAGGAAGTGCGGAAGACCAGGCCCGTCGCCGCGTCGAGTTGCGCGAAGATGAAGTCGCTCGTCGTGCCGCCGAGGAAGGCGCTCCAGCGCAGCGTGAAGTCGTTCGAGGGGTTGATGGCCTGGGCCTGCGAGTAGTTCACCACGGAGGGCGCGTTCGGATAGTCGTCGCCGGAAAGGGCCAGCGTGCCGGAGCGCGTTCCGTCATGCGCGTTCGTCATGTGGATCGTGTAATTTCCGCCGGGGTAAAACAAGTCGAGCGACTCCTGCGTCGGCTGGCGGTCGGTGAAAGTGGACGGCGCGCCAAGGAAGCGTGGTCCCATCGGGAACGTGCCGAAGGGCAGTTGCACCGTCGCCGACAACAGGCCGTTCGACACCGGGACGACGGCAGCCTGGAACAAGAACGGAAGGCCCGAACGGATTTGCGGCAGGCCCGCGTTGTTTTGCGCGAAGAGGACGCCCTTGCCGACGCTGTAATGGCTCACGTCGGCGGCGCGAAGGGGCGCGGTCGCGAATCCGAGCGCGAGCGTCGTCGCCACGGCTTTGGCCGCCGCGCGGAGAAACAAGTCGGGAGGTGTCCGGAGAGTTTTGCAGCATTGATACAACACAGCGCTCATTCTCCGCGGGAACCCGCGGCTCCGCAAGTTTCAGTAGCGCAGGGAGCATGGCAGGGACGCATCCATACACTGTTATGCCTGCGGACAAGCGCCAGAGGACTGGCGCAATCCAGGACGCTGGCGCGCAGACCGGCCCCCATTGCTCGCGAAGCGTCCTGGACTGCGCCAGTCCTCTGGCGCTTTTAGATGCGCACGCACCGGAAAAAACAGTGTCAGATGC
>Ga0187893_10013857_pt1 | contig 11127 bp, 9 predicted proteins | sample MA1701074metaG_FD_139574 | JGI IMG/M metagenome (GOLD analysis project Ga0187893, IMG submission 139574) | White microbial mat communities from a basaltic lava cave in the Kipuka Kanohina Cave System on the Island of Hawaii, USA - MA170107-4 metaG ...
CGTTGATGGTGACGGAAGCGGCGGTGTGGTTGTCGGCCGAGGCAACCAGGGTGCCGCTGCCGAGTGCGACGCCGGTGACGGTGAAGCTGGCGCTCGTCTGGCCGGTGGGGATGAGCACGCTCGACGAGGTTCGTACCCACCACGATGTCGTTCGGCGGCACGAAGTGAACGGCGGTCGCGCCCTGCAGGTTGCGCCCGCGCACGAAGAACGCCAGCGGCGGCTGTCCGGTGCGCAGCACGATCGGCGCAACGGAATGAATCTCCGGCTGCGGCTCGGTGACGAGGAAAGTCGCCAACTCTGGCAGCGTGAACGGCACCGCGGTCGATCCGGCCAGCACGCGCAGTTTGCGCAGCGTGCGTGGCGCATCCGCGGCGATCGTGAGATCGACAGTGAACGATCTCCCGTCGGCCGCGACGACCGGTGTAGCGGCAGCCATTCCAGTGGACGGATTCAACTGCACCGCGCTCACGCCGCCGAGATCGTTGCCGCTGAACGTGACGGTCACGGTCTGGCCGATCGTGCCGGTGCGCGGTGCGACCGCGCTGATGCCGGTTCCGACCGTGATGCCGACCATGTTCGAGAACAGCGGCCCGCTGATCGTCGTTTGCGGTGGCGATCCAACGACCACGCCGACCAGCGCGCCGTAGATCGGCGTGAACACCGACGTGATCTCGTTGACCACCTGCAAGGTGTTGGACGGCGTCAGCGTCGCATCGGAGATTCCAGCCGGGGTTGCGACTTGCACCGCGTAGCTGCCGGCGCGCGCGGTGAGCGGCACTTCCATGCCGCCGGTGATCTCGGTGCCGTCGGCGTTTACGGTGAATGCGTTCGAGATGCGCACGTTGCTGATCGGCGCGATCACGATCTGCTCGGCGGCCGTCAGATTGCGCCCGCGCACGCGGAACGTGATGCCGTTGGTCCCCGACGCGACCTGGAACGGATCGATCGACGTGATAACCGGCAGGCCATCGACGATCCACACACGATCCGCCGCGCTGCTCGATGGCCGATACGGCGCAGCGCTTCCTGCCAGCACCACTTGCCGCAAGGTCACCGCCGCGTCGGCAGCGACGGTTACATCCGCGGTGACCGACAGCCCGTCGGCGGCCGCAATCACGTTCGCAACGCTGATGCCGGTCGCAGGCGAGAACGCCACACCGGTCACGCCTTGCAAACCGCCGCCGGTGACAGTGATGGTCGTGGTCTGTCCGCGCACCAGCGCGCGCGGATTGACCGCGCGTACGAACGAGCCCACGGTCACGCCGACCGCGGGACTCAACATCCCGTTGATGTTCAGCACGTTCTGCGGCGGCGGCACGGTGATCACCACGCCGACCAGCGCCGCGTACGCGGTGCGCACGCCCGCAAAATCCACGGTCACGAATACCGGCGCGGACGCAGCGCCGAGCGTGGCCGACGTCGAGCGCAACGTGGTCAGCCCGCCGGCGCGGCCGGTCACCTGGATCGCGGCGATGGTCTGTCCCGGCGCGATCGTCACGACAGCCGGTGTCACGGTGGCGACCGCCGTGTTGTCGATCGACAGATTGATCGTGTGCGCGATCGTGTCGGCGTTCGACAGCACGATGTTGAACGTGCGCGCCGCGTTGTCGGGCGGAATCGCGATCGGCTGCGGATTGAACGTGACTTGCGGCAGCGGCGGCGCAATTGGTCAACGACAAGAAAATGACTTGTCGCTCAGGCGACAAGGTGGAGACGAAATTTCGGGAGAAACTCCTTGCAATGACGCATGCAAGTGCGCGCCGGCGCGTGCTTTGTTCGATTCCGGCGATCGCATGCACCGGTTTGGCGCACGCACGACTGTCCGAACTGTCCGAACACATCGCGTCGATTGACCGAGGTTTGTTCGAACGCATTGCGCGACGCGTATGGCTTGCACGCATGGCAGACGAGTCGCGGACGGTTGCAGATCAATCAACCGTCGATGCGATCGTCAGAGCGGCGCGCGCGAGCGTGCGGGTGTCGGCAGAGGCATCGGCGGTCGACTTCTGGCAGCGCCATGCGCTCAAACTCATTCAGAAGTACCGGTTGAATCCGCTGCGCGCTGCGCGCTCGCTCAGCTATCTGGCGATCGCGATGCACGACGCAGGAGTCGAGCGCATCGCGCACGAGGCAGTCGCGAGTGAGGCGCTCGCCTATTTTTTCCCGGAAGAGCCGCACGGCTCCTTGCGCTTGCAAGCGGTACAGCGCGCATCGATGTTTGCGGCGAGCGCAAGCTCGGTGAGAACTGCCTGGCTGCGCGGCGTCGCGAGCGCTCGTGCTGCGATGAACGCGTGCGCTCGACGACGGCAGCGACCCAGGCGGCGCGGCTGCGCAGCCTCCGAGCGATCGGCAACAAGACATACCGCTGCCTTGGAAAGCAACTCCTCCACTGTGGGCCTCACACCCGGCAGAACCGCTCGCCGCAAACTGGAAAACCTGGTCGGTGCCGGCCTCAATCGCGGAAGGTGTTGCACCACCACCCACGTTGAATCGCGCGCAATATGCGGTCGAAGTGCGCGAGTTGTTCGAAATATCGCGCCGCTTGTCGGCGGAGGAAAGCGCAGCGCCGACGAGTGGAACCTCGATCTCGGAACCGTGACGCCGGCCGGCGTGTGGGTGATGCGAGCGCTCGATCTGCCGGAACTCAAGCAGCTGCCGATCGATCACCAAACCGCCGCGCTCGCGCTGCTAGCGACGACGATGCTCGACGCCTTTATCGCGTGCTGGGCCGTGAAGTTCCGCTGGTGGACTGAGCGACCGGTGACCGCGATCCGGCGCGACATCGATGCCGAGTTTCTTCTCTATTTGGTGACCCCTTCGTTTCCCGGCTATGTATCGGGCCACGCGACGGTATCGGGCGCGGCCGCCGCTGTGCTGTCGCGGCTTTTCCCGCCGCGCTCTGCTGAACTCTTGCGCGCCGCCGAGGAAGCTGCGCACTCGCGCCTGCTCGGCGGCATTCACGTTCGCAGCGACAACGCGGAAGGGCTGCGACTCGGGTTGCGGGTTGGCGCAGCGGCTGTGGATCGAGCTTCGTGAGGGTTCTACTCCGAGATCCGACGCTCCCGCGTACGCGCCGGCCGCCTGCGCGCCGTCCGGCCGGTGTGTGCCCTCAGACTCCGCTGCGCCTCAACCAACCTACCCGATATGAACTTGTGCAGCACGCTTGCCATCAACGTCTGGTACGGAACCCCTTCCTCCGCTGCTCTGGCCTGTAACCCTTCAAGGTCTCGTGACGAAATCCTAATGTTGACCCGCTTGTTCTTGGTTAACGTGGCCTCTGCAGCCGCCCTAAGGCGTGCAGCTTCGCGCTTCTGATTCCGCACAGGCTTCCATTCACCGCGTTCGAAGGAAGCGAGTATTTCCTGCTCCAATTGATGGTCGCGTTTCATCTCACTGGTCCTTCAATAGATAGTCCCGCGTAGCTTTGCGGTTCGCGATGATGCTTTTCAAGAAGATCACTTGCTCACCTGGATCGGCACGACTACCGGATCGCCACGGCCCGCCGCGCACAGCGGCGTGATCGTTGCAAACTCATCCGTGGCCCCGAGCATGCCGATAGCAACGCTTTCGCCGTCGACGCGCATGCATTTTGTCGGTAGGCCGGCGCACACCTCATAGCTGACCGCGCTGGGCGCGCGCTGCCACGAAATCCGGTCTCCACTTCTCTGGAAACTTGAACTCGCGATCGTGCAGTTGCCGCCGTCGCAGACAAACCACGTCTGCGCGCGCGATGAACTGGCTTCCCCGCATTCGACTACGGCGCTTACGGTCACTTTGACTCGGCGCGCGCTTCCCAGGAAGGTCTTGTCGACTGCAAAGGACGCACCGCTATCGACAAGCGCAAGCACCGCTTCGCGGCGCGCCGTTTCAGGGCCTTCAGGTACGCGCGCGGTCACCAGCAAGCGGACCCGATGCTTGCGATCAGGTTCGCTCGCGGCTCGTGCCGCGATTCGAATCTGCAGTGCTCCTGCAGCGCCTTTCACAACCGCACAATGCTCGGGCCCGACGATGCTCGGGGCGGAACATTCCTCGGCGCGCGCCGCGCTGACCGCGAACAACACGAGAATCGCCCACGCGCGTCTCACTCCTCCAGCCCCAGCTCCTGAATCTTGCGCGTGATCGTATTGCGGCCGACACCGAGCTTGTTCGCGGCGTCGATGCGCCGGCCGTGGGTGTAGCGCAGCGCGGTGCGGATCACCGCCGCTTCGTAGTCGCGTAGAAGCCGCTCCATCACCTCGGGCTCGCTCGCGCGCAGGCGCCGCTCGACTTCGGCAGCGAGCATCGTGAGCCAGTCTCCAACAGGCGCAGGCTGCACGACCGGCGCACTCGGCGGCCCGCCCGCGACCTGTGGAGACACCGGCGCCGCCGGCGCAGTTGCTTCCTGCCGGATTTCCAGCGGCAGATCCTCCACCTTGACCACTTGCGCCGGCGCCAGCACCGTCACCCAATGGCACAGGTTCTCCAGTTGTCGCACATTGCCGGGCAGCGCCAGGTTGCTGACGAATTTCATTGCATCCGCCGACAGCCGCTTCGGTTCGACGCCGAGCTCACGCGCACTCTTTGCAAGAAAGTGTTTAATAAGCACCGCGATGTCTTCGCGCCGTTCTCGCAAAGGCGGCAGCCGCAGGCGAATCACGTTGAGCCGGTGATAGAGGTCTTCGCGAAAGAGCCCCTGGCGCACGCGTTCATCCAGGTTCTGGTGGGTGGCTGCAATGACGCGCACATCGGCTTTGATCGGTTCGTGTCCACCAACGCGGTAGTACGACCCGTCGGACAGCACGCGCAGCAGGCGTGTCTGCAACTCCGCCGGCATGTCGCCGATTTCGTCGAGAAACAGTGTGCCGCCTTCGGCCTGCTCAAAGCGGCCGCGCCGCATGGCTTGCGCCCCGGTGAATGCGCCGCGCTCATGTCCGAACAACTCCGACTCGAGCAGGTCGCGTGGAATCGCCGCCGTGTTCAACGCGATGAACGGCTTCGTGGAGCGCGTGCTGTGTTTGTGCAGGGCACGAGCGACGACTTCCTTGCCGCTGCCCGATTCGCCGGTGATAAGAACGGTGACGTTCGACTGCGACAGGCGACCGATCGCGCGGAACACGTCCTGCATCGCCGGCGCTTGCCCGAGAATTTCCGGTACTTCGACCGGCGCGTCGTCGTCGTTGGCGTCGCGCAGGCTTTCGTCGACCGCGCGCCGGATCAATTCGACGGCGCGGTCGATATCGAACGGCTTCGGCAGATATTCGAACGCCCCGCCCTGAAACGCGGACACCGCGCTCTCCAGATCCGAAAACGCCGTCATGATGATGATCGGCAGTGCCGGATGCTTGCGCTTGACCGTCCGCAACAGTTCAAGCCCGCTTTGGCCCGGCATCCGTATGTCGGAAACCATCACTTGCGGACTGTCATGCTCCAGTTCACTCAACACTTCCTGTGCGCCGCCAAAAGCACGACACGGAATATTCTCGCGCGCCAGCGCCTTTTCCAGCACCCAGCGTATCGAGCGGTCGTCGTCGACGATCCACACGGGCTTCATCATCTCAACTGCGCGGCGAGCGTCCATTAGTGTGTTACGGGTGCGCTACGACAACGGCAGCAAGATGCGGAACTCGGTGCGTCCCGGCCGGCTGTCGAACTCGATCGTCCCCTCGTTCCCCTGCACGTAGGTCTGCGCCAGCGTCAGCCCCAGGCCGCTGCCGCCTTCGCGACCCGACACCAGCGGATAAAACACCCGTTCCTTCATGTGCTCGGCAATCCCCGGACCGTTGTCGATCACACGCAAGTCCAGTGCCAGGCGAAAGTGGCGGCGCGCGATCGTCATATGGCGTGTAATGCGCGTTTGCAGCGTGATCAGCGCGTCGCCGGTCGCGATCCGCGCGTCCAGTGCTTGCGCGGCGTTGCGAACGATGTTCAGGACGGCCTGGATCAACTGCTCCTTGTCGCCGCGAACGTCGGGGATCGACGCATCGTAGTCGCGCGCGATGGACAGGCCGCGCGGAAACTCGGCGAGCATGACCGAGCGCACGCGCTCGCACACCTCGTGCGCATTGAATCCGGCTACCACGCGCGGATTGCGGTGCGGCGCGAGCAGCCGGTCGACCAGGCTCTGCAGCCGGTCGGCCTCGGAAATGATCACCCGCGTGTACTCACGCTGCTCGCGCGAACGCAGTTCGCCGTCGAGCAGCTGCGCAGCCCCGCGGATGCCACCGAGCGGGTTCTTGATCTCGTGCGCCAGTCCGCGCAGCAACTGCCGGTTGGCTTCGGACAAGTCGAGAAATCGTTCTTCGCGCGTGACTTTCAACTGCTGCTCGATTTCAACCAGCTCCAGCAACAACGGAGTTTCTTCGTCATAAAGCGCGGTTGCCGTTGCCTGGACCTGCATCGCTTCGCGCAGCGGGCGACGCAGTTCGAAAACCTGCCGCCTTTGACCAAGGTCGTTCGCGCGCGCGGCGGCCAGCAGCCGATCGATCACGCCATCGTCGCGGAAGAAGCGACTCGATAACTGACCCGTCAAAACCCGGCGCGAAACGTCGAACAGCACTTCGGCCGCCTGGTTGGCAAAGATCACACGCGCCCGTGCATCGATGACCACGACCGCGGTGGATAGCAGTTCAAGTCCGGCGTAGCGCGCGGCATCGGCGCGCACGGGTTCGCGCAACGCGGGCCGGTTCATCGTGCGGCCCATGACTCGTCGCCGGATACGCCCGCCGGTCGGGTGGAGGCGGGGGCGGAACGGAAAACTACTGCCGCATCAGCGCCAGTTCGCGACGTAGCGCCACCAGATTGTTTTCGCTGCGCTGGATGTCTTCCAGCATGCGCTGGACGCGTTCCTGGTATCTCGCGTAGTTGCGCTCGTCGCCATTGCGTTCCGGTTCGCCGCTGTTGTATTCGGCACGCAGACGCGCAAGCCGCTCTTCTTCGCCCTTGACTTCGTCTTCGAGGATGCGCCGCCGATCCGAATCGCGCGCGCGCTGGGTTTCGGCCTCGACACGAGGAAAACTTGCCGGTGTAGCGCGCTCGGCGTTGACTCCTGCGCGCTGCGGCGGGACTTTCGGTGCAGGAATCGTCGCGGCCGGCGGTCCCACATCGAGCTTCTTGCACCCTTTGCTGTTGCCTGTGTTCTGGAAGGTTTTGCGACCATCGTCGTCGACGCAGACAAAAATTTCGGTCTGTGCGAACGCCTGCGCAGCGAACGCCAAACCAACGGCCAAGGCCATCACCAGCTTGCGATCCATACCTGCACCCGACATTGCGCGGACAGCGGGCAGTGTACTGCCGGCATAAGGGTCTCCAAAGCCCGGAAATCACCGTCATTTGCATGGTTTGGACCAGAGAACGAACAAAGGGGCGGTCACCCCGCCCCTTCACCTTGTCCCGCCGGTTGGCTTCCTTACAACCCGAAGTACATGTCGAACTCGACCGGATGCGTCGTCATGCGAAAGCGTGTGACCTCCTCCATCTTCAGCGCGATGTAGGCGTCGATCACGTCGTTGCTGAAAACGCCGCCGCGCGTCAGGAACTCGCGGTCACGGTCAAGGCTATCGAGCGCCTCGTCGAGCGACGCGCACGGATGCGGCACCTTGGCGGCTTCTTCCGGCTCCAGGTCGTACAGGTTCTTGTCCATCGGGTCGCCCGGATGGACCTTGTTCTGCACGCCATCGAGCCCCGCCATCAGCATCGCCGCAAAGCCGAGATACGGGTTCATGGTCGGGTCCGGAAAGCGCACCTCGACGCGCCGGCCCTTTGGGTTCGACACGTACGGGATGCGGCACGCCGCCGAACGATTGCGCGCCGAATATGCCAGGTTGATCGGCGCCTCGAAGCCCGGCACCAGCCGCTTGTACGAGTTGGTGCCCGGATTGGTGATCGCGTTCAGCGCCTTTGCGTGTTTGATGATGCCGCCGATGTAGAAGAGCGCGAAGTCAGACAGCCCGGCGTAGCCGTTGCCGGCAAACAGATTCGTGCCCTCTTTCCAGACCGACTGGTGCACGTGCATGCCGGAACCGTTGTCGCCGACCACCGGCTTCGGCATGAAGGTCGCGGTCTTGCCGTAGCTGGCGGCAACGTTCCAAATCGTGTACTTGAGAATCTGCATCCAGTCGGCGCGTTTGACCAGCGTGTTGAACTTGGTGCCGATCTCGTTCTGCCCCGGCGCCGCTACCTCGTGGTGATGCACCTCGACTTCGACGCCCTGTTGTTCCAGCAACAGGCAGATCTCGGAGCGGATGTCCTGCAGCGAATCGGTCGGCGGCACCGGAAAGTAGCCACCCTTGACCGGCGGACGATGCGCGAGGTTGCCCGCTTCATAGTCGATGCCGCTGGACCATGGCGCTTCTTCGGACTTGATCTTGACGAAGCAGCCCGACATGTCGACGCTCCACGTCACCGCGTCAAAGATGAAAAACTCGGGTTCGGGACCGAAGTAAGCGGTGTCCCCGAGGCCGGTGGATTTCAGATAAGTCTCGGCGCGTTTGCCGAGTGAGCGCGGATCGCGTTCGTAGCCCTTGCCGGTTTCCGGCTCGATCACGTCGCACGAAATGATCAGCGTGTTCTCCTCGCGGAACGGATCCATCCGCACCGACGTGGGATCGGGCATCAACAGCATGTCGGATGCTTCGATCCCTTTCCAGCCCGCAATCGACGAACCGTCGAACGCATGCCCCTGGTCGAACTTGCTGTCGTCGAAAGCCTTGACCGGCACGGAGACGTGCTGCTCCTTGCCTTTGGTATCGGTGAAACGCAGATCAACGAACTTCACTTCGTTGTCCGCAATCATTTTCATCACGTCTTTGGCCGTGGCCATCGATGTCTCTCCTCGCTCCACAAGGTTGAAACCGGCCGCGGCCGGTCGATTGCGCAGATTTAGCAGGAAGTGTGCCGCGTGCCTGGCGGGCAAGAGCGGCAAACGGTCCCGCACCGTGTCCGTGCATCAGCGAGTTAGCGCGTCGCGCCCAACCTCGGCAAACGCGATTGGAGACCTCGGCGATGCGACAGGCGAAGGCATTATGCACCGCGGTGGTGAGACAAGGCACCAATTCAGCGCATGCGAGCGGCGCCTTTATCCGGCGAGGAACAGCTGCTGCAAATCGCTCAGAAACCGCTGTCCGAGGCTGGTCGGGCGAATCAAATCAAGCCGGCGTTCGATCAGCCCGCGCGCTTCGGCTTTGTCGAGCGCGCTCTCGATTGCCGTGATCGCGAGCCCCGTCCGCTCGGGAAAAAGTCGCGGCGCAAACCCGGCGTTCAGCCGCAATGCATTGAGCATGAACTCGAACGGCAGATCGGCACGACCCACCTCGAAACTCTCCGCGACAAACTGCCGCTGGCGCGCCTGCGCCAGATACGACACCGGTTGTTTGAATCGCACCTGGCGCACGACCCGGTGCGGAAACGACAGCTTGCTGTGGCTGCCCGCGCCGATGCCCAGGTAGTCGCCGAAGTTCCAGTAGTTGAGGTTGTGGCGGCATTCATGCCCCGGCTTTGAATACGCCGAGACCTCGTAATGGCGATAACCCGCTGCGCTCGTGCGCGCGACGATGGCTTCCTGCATCAACGCGGCCGTGTCTTCATCGGGCAGCGGCGGCGGAAACTTCGCGAACACGGTGTTCGGTTCAAGCGTCAATTGATACAGCGACAGGTGCGGCGGTGCCAGAGCGAGCGCCTGATCGAGGTCGGCGTGCGCCTGTGCCAGGGTCTGTTCCGGCAGCGCGAACATCAGATCAAGGTTGAAGCCTTCGAAGTTTCGCTGCGCCACCTCAACCGCGCGCAAAGCTTCCGATCGATCGTGAATGCGGCCCAGGCGCGTCAACATCTCGTCGTCAAACGACTGAATGCCGATCGACAGCCGATTGACTCCGGAGGCGCGATACGCCGCAAAGCGGTCCGCTTCCACCGTCCCCGGGTTCGCTTCGAGCGTGATCTCGCAGTCGGCTTCCAGCGGAAGCAACGCGCGTACGTCGGACAGCAGCCGCTCAAGCCCATCGGCCGACAGCAGGCTCGGCGTGCCGCCGCCAATGAAAACGCTGACGATCTTGCGGCCCCAGATCAGCGGCAACGCCGATTCAAGATCGGCGCGCAGCGCGTCCAGGTACTCGGCTTCGGGTATCGCGCCCGTGCCGCCGGTGTGCTCGTGCGAGTTGAAATCGCAATACGGGCACTTGCGAATGCACCACGGAAAGTGCACGTACAACGCCAGCGGAGGCAGCGCACGAAGTTGCAGCGAACCGGGCCGCAGATACGCCTGCGCATCGACGCCTGCAGCGACCACCTCACCCGCCACGAGCGGAATTTTCACCATGACCATAGCAACCGCAGTTTGCTCGCGAGGGCGGCCATTGCCAGGCCGCGATGACTGATTCGATTCTTCGCGTCGGCGTCAAGTTCGGCGGCAGTGCAATTGCGGTCCGCCAGCCAGAAGTGCGGGTCGTACCCGAATCCATTGGCCCCGCGCGGCGTATCGATGATCTCGCCAGACCACCGGCCCTCCGCGATCAGCGGTTCGGGATCGTCTGCTGTGCGTAAAGCAACGAGCACGCAGACATAGTGCGCGCGCCGATTCGATTGTCCCGCGAGCAGGCGCAGCAGCGCTGCGTTGTTGTCACTGGAGCCCGCGGCGCCACCCGCCAGGCGCGCCGAACGCACGCCCGGTGCGCCGTTCAGCGCTTCGCAACACAGCCCCGAGTCGTCGGCCAGCGCCGGCTGGCCGCTCGCCTTGGCTGCATGGCGCGCCTTGGCGAGCGCGTTTTCGATGAAGGTGGAATGCGGTTCGTCAATCGAGGCAACGCGCAGCTCACCTTGCGCGAGCACCTCGCAATCGAGCTGCGAGAGCAACGCACGCAGCTCGCGCAGTTTGCCGGCATTGTTCGAAGCGACAACGAGGCGTCGCACGGCGTGCCAGATCCTTCTCCCCTCTCCCCCGGCCCCTCCCCCCAAGGGGAGAGGGGAGATTTCGCGCAGCAAATGCCTTTCAAGGCATTTGCTGATGATCAGCTCCCGAGCGCGGCTTTCTGCGCAGCGATCAGTTGCACGATCCCAAGGCGCGCCAACTCCAGCATGCGCTGCATGTCCGCTGCGGTAAAAGGCCGCGACTCGGCCGTGCCCTGCACTTCGACAAAGTGACCGGCGCCGGTCATCAC
>Ga0187893_10013858_pt1 | contig 11126 bp, 11 predicted proteins | sample MA1701074metaG_FD_139574 | JGI IMG/M metagenome (GOLD analysis project Ga0187893, IMG submission 139574) | White microbial mat communities from a basaltic lava cave in the Kipuka Kanohina Cave System on the Island of Hawaii, USA - MA170107-4 metaG ...
CTGGTTTTTCTGGGAGGCTATCTGCTATTGTCAAAAAGCGCCCAAGGCCGCTACATCTATGCCATCGGCGGCAACGAGGAAGCCAGCCGGCTGTCCGGAATCAACACGCGAGGTGTGATTCAGCGAGTGTACCTTTTAAATGGGGCGCTCGCAGGACTGGCAGGCATCACGCTGGTGTCGCGTCTTGGCGCGGGAGTGCCCAATTCGGGGCTCAATTATGAATTGGATGTGATCGCAGCAGTGGTGGTCGGCGGCACCAGCTTGATGGGCGGTTCGGGAAGCGTGGCAGGAACCTTCTGGGGAACGGTTTTCATCGGCATTCTAAACAATGGATTGAACCTCGCCAATGTCGACCCTTACACACAGAAGGTGGCGTTGGGCGTGGTGATCCTGCTTGCGGTATTGTTGGACCGGATGAAGAAATGAGGCCTAGTCGCAGAGGCCCGCGAATCACTCAAATCTGGAACAAGGGATCTGTGAATGAAATTGTTTCGAACTTCGGTGAAGTTTACGTGCGGTTGAAATCGCTTGCTGCGATTTTGGGTCATGACAGGATTGTCGTGCATCCTCGAGATCTAAATCCAATATTCTGTCTGAGCCTCTCTGTCTCTACGGGGAGCAAGGGTCCGGGAAGGAACGGGGCATGAGCTACTACCTTGGAATCGACATCGGAACAACCGGCACTCGCGCTGTACTGATTGACACGGCCGGCAAAGTCATCGGGGGCCAGTCTGCAGACCATGAGCCGATCAGCACACCGCAGCCTCAGTGGGCCGAGCAAAATCCGGAGAACTGGTGGGCAGCGGCATGCCTGGCCGTGACCGGAGTACTCAGGCGTACCGGCGTCAAAGGCGATGCCATTCAAGGCATTGGACTCTCGGGGCAGATGCACGGATTGGTGTTGCTCGACAAGCAGCATCGGGTGCTGCGCCCATCCATCATCTGGTGCGACCAGCGATGCCAGGCGGAAGCAGACGGCATCACCCGCACGGTAGGCTATGACAAACTGATCGAGATTACCTGCAACCCGGCGCTCACCGGCTTCACCGCCCCTAAGTTGGCCTGGGTGCAAAGCCACGAGCCCGCTGTTTTCGGCCAGATTCAGAAGGTCCTGCTGCCCAAGGATTACATCCGATTCCGGCTAACAGGCCAGTTCGCAGCTGAAGTGTCGGACGCTTCAGGGACCACTTTATTCGATGTCGTCCAGCGGCGATGGTCAGACGAGATCATCGCCGCGCTCAACTTCAATCGGGATTGGTTACCCGAGGTACACGAGTCGGTTGTGGTTTCTGGAGAACTAAGCGCTTCGGTGGCGCAGGAGCTCGGCTTGAAGGCTGGCACACCGGTAGTGGGTGGGGGTGGCGACCAGGCTTCTGGAGGAGTGGGGAATGGCATTGTTGCCCCCGGAATCGTTTCCTCGACAATCGGCACCTCGGGGGTCGTGTTTGCTTTCATGGAAAAGCCGGCGCGCGACCAGAAGGGCCGCGTGCACACATTCTGCCACGCGGTGCCTCAAAAGTGGCATGTGATGGGAGTGACACAGGGAGCCGGCCTTTCGTTACGCTGGGTGCGTGACCACTTTGGCGGCCTGGAACTGAGCCTCAGTGCATTGCTCAGGCAGGACAGCTATGAGTTACTGACGCAGCAAGCCGCCTACGCGAAGCCTGGCTGTGAGGGTTTGATTTTTCTGCCATATCTCATGGGAGAGCGGACGCCACATCTGGACGCAAATGCGCGCGGAGTGTTGTTTGGCTTGACAGGCCGGCACACGCGGGCCGATGTTTTGCGAGCGGTTCTCGAGGGCGTTGCGTACAGTTTGAAGGACTCGTTTCTGATTTTCGAAGAGATGAAGGTGCCGGTCACGCAGGTTCGCGCCTCGGGAGGCGGCGGGCGCAGTGCGTTGTGGCGGCAAATCCAGGCTGACATCTTTGAGAAGGAGATCTGCACGGTGGTTGCCGACGAAGGCGCAGCTTTCGGGGCTGCGCTGGTGGCCGCTGTTGGAGCCGGCGGTTTTGGATCCGTGGAGGAGGCCTGCAAGCAATCTATTCGGCTCGCCAATCACACTCCTCCCAGTCCTCAGAACGCCAAGCGGTATGCGGAGTACTACCAGGTGTACCGATCCCTCTATAGCGCGCTGAAGCCAAGTTTTGATACAGTAACGCGCCTCGCGGCAGGTGAGTAAGCGAAGCAAGTACAACCCTCGGAAAACTCAGGGGTATTGAAGGTTAGAATCAGCGGGCTGTGACAAACTTAAAGTCCGGCTCGAGCCCGCAAACGATGAGAGTGTGACCAGACTGGCTGCCTGTTCTCTGACTCACCCGTTGGTTTCCTCCCTCTCAGCCTCTCGAATGTGCCTGGCGCTCCTTGCGACTTGGTTGTTCGTGTTGGTTTTAGACAGGACCTTATGACTCGATTCGCAATCGGTGTGGACTTGGGCGGCACGAATTTGCGCGTGGCTGCTGTCAACGAGAATGGGGGTCTGTTTGATCAGCTCAGTTTGGAAACCCTGGTGGAGCGAGGTCGCGAGGATGTTGTAAACCGTCTGACCAACGGCATCTTGGAACTTGTTAGTCGCTGGAAAGACCGTTACCAACTCGCAGGAATCGGGGTCGGCATACCAGGCATTATCCGGATGAAGGAAGGAATTCTCGTTGCGTCGCCGAATCTACCCGGGTGGGAGAATTTCAACGTTCGTGCCCAGATTGCGAAGCGTTTGAACAGCCCGTTTTTTCTTGAGAACGATGCCAACGCGGCGGCGCTGGGCGAAAAGTGGATTGGAGCAGGCAGAGATGTAAGGCATCTTTGTTTCCTGACAATGGGTACCGGAATCGGGGGCGGACTCATTCTTGATGGCAAGATCTGGCATGGGGTTTCCGGCATGGCGGCGGAGTTAGGACATGTTACTCTCTATCCGGGTGGGCGACTCTGTGCCTGTGGCAACCGAGGCTGCCTTGAGGCCTATGCCGCCGCCTCGGCGGTTGTAAAAGCGGCTCGAGAAATGCTGCAGGAGGGCCGGGCCAGCGAGGGTTTGCAAAAGCTGTCAGCTTCGAGCCCGAAGATGACTTCAGCAAAAATCTATGAGCTGGCCAAAGAGGGCGATTCGTCCGCGCAGGAGATTTTTCAGATGGTGGGTCGTGCTTTGGGAATGGCGATTGCCAACTTCATCAACATCTTTGACTTGAATACGTTTGTTCTGGGTGGAGGTGCTGTAGACGCATGGGACGCTTTCGAAAAGAGCATGTTCGAAGAAGTTGCCGAGCGGTCTTATGTCTGGCGTAGTGATCCCAGGGAGATTGTGAAATCCAGTCTGGGTAGTCAAGCGGGCATTTTCGGCGCGGCCTACCTGGCGTTCAGTAGATGACCAGAGTCTTCCTTCTCAGCCGAGGGGAACGTGTTGAACTGGAGTGCCCATTCAATTTGTTCTCTGTCTTCGAATGCGGTGCCTGCTTAAGAGCTGACCGCTAGGGTCTTTCTTCTCTCATGAGTGAATTCGAGCGCATCAAGCGGTTACCTCCATACGTCTTCAGTATTGTCACCGAGCTTAAGATGAAGGCACGCCGGGCCGGGGAGGATATCATCGACCTTGGCATGGGCAATCCGGACCTTCCAACACCGCCCCATATCGTCAACAAGCTGGTGGAGGCAGTTCAGAAACCGCAGAACCACCGGTATTCAGCGTCGAAGGGTATCTTTCAGCTGCGGTTGGCAATCTGCGAGTGGTATAAGCGAAGATATGACGTAGATCTCGATCCTGAAACTGAGGCCATCGTCACGATTGGTTCAAAGGAAGGCATTGCGCACTTGTCGCTGGCCTTGCTTGAGCGCGGCGAAAGTGCGTTTGTTCCCAATCCGTCTTATCCGATTCATTTGTACTCGGTGCTGATTGCCGGAGGCGACATCCACAGTATTCCCATGCTTCCGGGCCACGATTTTATTGAAGAGTTGCAGCGCCGCGTCAAGTTGCTTTGGCCGGTGCCAAAACTGCTGATTATTTCCTTTCCCGCCAACCCGACCACCCAGGTGGTCGAGCTGCCGTTTTTCCAACGGATCGTCGAGTTTGCCGAAGAGCACAAGATGCTCGTCGTGCACGATCTGGCTTACGCCGATCTGGTATTTGACGGCTACAGAGCCCCGAGTATTCTGGAGATTCCAGGAGCGAGAAAACGAGCGGTCGAATTCTTCACGCTATCGAAGAGCTACAGCATGCCGGGTTGGCGGGTGGGGTTCTGCGTTGGCAATAGAGAAGTGATTCACGCGCTGACGCGCATGAAGAGCTACCTGGACTACGGAACGTTCCAACCGATTCAGATCGCTTCGATTGCGGCATTGCGCGGACCGCAGGAGTGTGTTCAGGAGATTGTCGATGTTTACCGCAGTCGTCGCGATGTGCTGTGTGACGGTCTGAACCGAGCCGGTTGGGCGATTGAGAAACCAAAAGCGACGATGTTTGTTTGGGCAGCGATTCCCGAGAGGTACAAGGCGATGGGGTCCTTGGAATTCTCCAAACAGTTGCTGCAGGAGGCCAAGGTTGCCGTGAGTCCGGGCATTGGCTTCGGCGAGTATGGTAACGAGTTCGTGCGTTTCGCCCTGGTGGAAAATGAGCAACGCATCCACCAGGCCGTGCGCGGTATCCGCCGGTTCCTGCGATGACACATCAGCCTGGCTACGCACGGCGGTCCAGTTGTTCCCAGGCTCGCCGCGTCGCTCAAACGAGGTGCTGACGCAAATGAAAATCAGCCTACGCTCTTTCTTGTGCCTGGCAGCTTTCCTCGTTTCAGCTGCGTCGCTGATTTTCGCCCAGGGGGGAACAAGACCGATTCACGATGAGGTTACTTTCAAAAGCATCGACGGGATGAAGATTTACGGCAACCTGTACGGCCCGGAAGGCAGCGGACCCTTTCCCGCCATCGTGCGTGTGCATGGGGGCTTGCACGGGCAGGCTCAACTGCGTAAGCAGGACTTCTTTGTTGATAACGGGTACGTGGTCCTGGATGTGGACTACCGCGGAAGCGAAGGGCACGGAAAGGATTATCGGAACAAGCTGGCAATGGCCGACAAGGAACTTGACGATGTCCTAGCCGGCGCGAAGTTTCTGCAGACTTTGCCGAATGTTCACAAAGACAAGCTGGCCATTATGGGTGACGATCGGGGCGCTTATATCACTTACTCGGTGATTGCGCGGCCTAATCCGTTCAAGGCGGCGGTGGCGATCAGCGGGTATACCGATCTGGCCAAGCAGTACGAGTACGAAGCCGAAATCGCCCCGAACTTCATGGGAATTCAGAAGCTGATGAAAAGCTCGCCGTACACGATGGAACAGAGGTTTAAAGATCTCTCCCCTGTCAGTTTTGCCAACAAAATCAATGTTCCCGTGCTGGTACTCCACGGCAACAACGACCGCCTCGTTCTGCCCGACCACGCCTGGAAAATGTCCGAGGCGCTCTTTCTGCACCAGAAAGAGCACGATATCGTTGTCCTTTACAGTCCTGAGGAAGACACAGGACACAACCTCAAAGGGAAGGCTCTGGCTGAGGCACACGAGCAAGCTCTCAAGTGGCTGAACAAGTACCTGTTTCCCGACAAGAAGAAGTGAATTGTTAGTCCGACTGACGAAGTTCCAAGTGCGATCCTGAAGTACGCCATCTGAAATCCGACCTTTTGATACTTCGCAGAGCCGATGCCTCAATCCGCCGTGGCGAGTCGCTCGAGCCGCCGACAAGACGCCTCACGCGAAGGTCCGCTCGCGACCATCGAAAAATTGACCGATGCCTGGATGCGCAAGGACGCTCGGGGCATGTCCCGGCAGCTATCGGATGACATTACCGAACTGGGACCGGCTTTCGCAAAGCCCCTGGCAGGGAAACGGAAGTTTTTCGAGAATTACCGGGCTTATTTTTCTGGTTCAATGGAAATTGAATCTTACCGCATAGTGAGTCCCCGTTTCATTTACCTGACCCCCCAACTGGTTCTGGCTCACTTCCGCTATCGGATGACAACCAGGAACCGCGGTTCAATAGAAAAGTCGAGTGGCCAGGAGAGCATGCTGGTTGAGCTTAGACGCGGACGTTGGCGGGTCAAGTTCATTCATTGGCATAGAGAGTAGTATCGTCGGAAGCGACTTTCAGTCTGGTTTGAACGAAAAAAGAAACAAGTACGGGAAGGGTGATTTGCAAGAGTAAGCCAATGCTTCAGCTAGAACACTGGTTGTGATTCAGCCCAGGAAGTTCCTGTATCCCCTCAATTGAAGCGATGGAAAGGGCGAGAGCAGAGCTTGCTCCGAGAGGGCCGTTGTGAATCGTATTATCCTGGTTGACCAGGACTTCGGCGCAGGAACCAACCGGGCAGTGCTGCAAGGTCGGCGGGCTATTCACATTCAGAAAGTCATACGAGGCCGTGTCGGAACTGTTTTGCGAGTCGGCCTGCTAAATGGCCCGATCGGCAAGGGAACGGTGGTGGCACAGGCCGATGCCCGGGTGGAATTGGAGGTTGAGCTTTCCGACGGAGATTCCACAATGATGCCGTGCACGCTACTGCTGGCGTTACCCCGGCCAAAAACGATGAAGCGCGTGCTGCAGGCCGCAGCTGCTTTTGGAGTTGAACGCGTAGTGCTCATGGAATCCTGGCGGGTTGAGAAGAGTTTTTGGAGCAGCCCGCTGCTCGAATCTAAAGCGTTGAATGAACAGCTGATGTTGGGATTGGAGCAAGGTGGCGGTACTCGGGTACCCGAGGTTCTTATCCGGCGACGCTTTAGACCGTTCGCTGAAGATGAACTGCCAACGCTGACTTCGGGAAGGCTGGCTCTGCTTGCACACCCACGATCCATCGCGTGCTGCCCGGCACGAGTGGAACAGCCCTTTTGCCTGGCCCTCGGACCTGAGGGCGGCTGGACTCCGTTCGAGGTCGATTCGTTCAAGGGGGCTGGGTTTGTTCCCGTGCATCTTGGTGATCGGATTCTGCGGGTTGACCAGGCAGTGCCGGCATTTCTGGGCCGACTGCTGTAATTCGTTTGGAAATCGTCGGTGCCATTCTCATCTTCGATCTTACAGGCGTCTGACGACGAAGGTGGTGAGCAGTCTGGTTGTTCGCACCTTGCATTGAGTCTGATAAGTCGGACACGATCGAGTTTTCTGAATCGGAGACTGCAGAATGCGCTTGATAAATCATCGGTTGCTTCCTACCCGTGGATCGGGACGAATTGCGTTTCTTGCGGGTTTCGTGTTGCTGTTCGGCACAAGCCTTCGACTGATAGCGGCAGATTTCGACGTCGTCATCTTGCGTGGCCACGTGATGGATCCCGAGTCGGGGCTTGATGCGGTGCGAAATGTCGGAATCCGGAAGGGGAAGATTGAAGCGGTGACGTCTCGGCCAATCAAAGCCCGTACTAAGATTGACGGAAAGGGTTTAGTGGTCGCTCCAGGATTTATCGACTTGCACCAGCACGGACAGATTCCCGAAAACTATCGCGCACAAGTCATGGATGGCGTCACGTCGGCGCTTGAGCTGGAAGTGGGTGCTCCGGACATCAACGAGTGGTATGCGGAGCGAGCGGGCAAAGCGGCCGTGAACTACGGTGCTAGCATTGGTCATATCCGTGTCCGGATGAAGGTGATGAACGATCCGGGGGACTTTCTCCCTAGCGGGGCCGCGGTCGATAAACCAGCTTCGAACGATGAACTGACAAAGATCGCGCGCCAGCTCGAACTTGGATTGAAACAAGGAGCCGTGGCGGTGGGCTTTAGCACGGCGTATACACCGGGCACAACGGCATGGGAAACGATGGAGGTGTTCCGTATCGCGGCCAAATACAAGGCCTCGGTTCATGTGCATCTCCGGTCGGCACGAGGTAAATCATTGGAGTCGATCCATGAGGTGCTTGGACCGTCAGCAATCACCGGGGCACCACTCCACATCGTTCACCTGAACAGCTCGGGCACCGAGTATACGCCCCAGCTGCTTTCGGTGATTGCAGAAGCCCGGTCGCGCGGTCTGGACGTGACTACGGAGTGTTACCCCTACACAGCGGGCATGACGAAAATTGCGTCAGCGATTTTCGATGAGGGCTGGCAACAGAATCTTGGAATCAGCTACAAGGACCTGCAGTGGCCGGACACCGGAGAGCGGCTCACCGCGGATAGCTTTGCACGTTACCGGAAAACATCCGGATGGGTCATCACGTTCACGAACACGGACGAAATGGTGGCAGCTGCGGTTGTTAGCCCGTTGACGATGATCGCCAGTGACGGCATTCCTTACGTCGACGGCCGCAGCCATCCGCGGTCTGCGGGAACGTATGGGCGCATTCTTGGACAGTACGTGCGCGAGAAGAAGTCATTGAGCTTGATGGAGGCGCTGCGAAAAATGAGCCTGGCGCCGGCGCAACGACTGGAGAAGCGAACTCCGGAAATGCGCAACAAAGGTCGTATTCGAGTTGGAGCGGACGCGGACATCGTGGTTTTTGATCCTAATCGCGTTAGAGATCGCGCGACCTATCAGCAGCCAGGGCTGCATTCAGAGGGGATTCAACACGTCCTTGTGAACGGTGTGCCGGTAGTGCAAGACGGCCAGCTCCAGGCTGGAATCACCCCGGGCCGACCGTTACGGGCTCCCATCCAACATTGACCCCAACCCTATTTTCCCGGTGAGTACTTGGCAGCTGTCATGGCGTTTCAGCGATTCCCCAGGCAGCTTCGGAGCTGGCGACCAAAAATCTAGGAACCGGTTGCTGCAATCTTGGTCACTCGAACATCCACATGGCCTGGTTGCCAGTCGCTGGGACAAGCTGGCGATTTGAAAGCAAACTTCACTTGCTGGCCTGGCGCAAGTGCTTTACTGGTTTGTGCCAGAGACAGGGCTGAAACGTAAATCGGGTAGGCTGTCTCTTCGAAGATGATTTGGTTACGGCTATTTCTGAATGACAGTGTGAGCTCTACCATGACGAGGGTCTGATTGCTCAAATTGCGAAGCGAACCCCGCACTTGAGGCATTTTGGTCTGGGTGTTCGGTTCGAAGTAGAGAAACGACTGAACATTGCTGATTGCCAGTTGGCCGCGAAAGGCACCGCCGTGAGCGAAAGATGATGTCGGGGCGTGCTCCGAACCGCATCCGCAGGCGGCGAGCGCAACAACGATCACCACTAGGTACGGAATCCTAATCATTTTTCCTCGGGCTGCACTATTGGCAGTTCGATCTCAACCCTGGTATCTCCCGCCTAGGATTACCGTGCGTTTCCCAACAGCACAATAAGAGACGAAACCAGCGCCTGATCAAAATCATCCCGCAGCTTGCCCGTCATTAGTTGCACTGCGTTATAAGCATTCATGCCTGGAGCGTAGTGGCGATGCGTTGTCATGGCGTCAAAACAATCAGAGATGGCCGCGATACGGCCATGCAGATGGATCTGTTCTCCGCTGAGCGCTCTCGGGTAACCCCGTCCGCTGAGCCTTTCATGGTGCAGCGAAACCGGCAGCATGCGAGATGCGGTCATCCCTTCCTTCTCCTGTAGAATCTTTTCGCCCCGAACGACATGCGATTTCATCACGTCCATTTCCTCAGTAGTTAGCGGCCCTTTCTTGTTTAGGATTTCTTTAGGAATTTCACTCTTCCCGATGTCGTGAAGGAGGGCCCCGGTGGCGAGGTCGTACAGTTCCTGCCGATTTGTCACACCGGCCTCGTTCGCAAGCGCTATTGTGAAAGTACTGACGTTGATGGAGTGCGTGAACGTGTAGTAGTCATAAGACATGATTGAGATCATGCTGGAGAGTGCCTCTTTGCCTTGAACGAGAACGTCGACCATGTGAGGCATCACTTTTTCGACCCGCTTGACGAGATCGGTCGACCGCGGGTTGGCGAACGCATCCAGCAAGACGCCCTTTGAGACGGAATAGAGGAGTTCTGCCTTTTTCAGCGGCGAGACCGTCGGATCTGCGGCCAGCCTGCTGATGTTCAGTTCAATGTAGCGACCATACTGCCGCTGATCTTCTTCCGACACATACAGGGTGTGAATGCCGTGCGAAAGAAGGCCGTCGCGATGCCGCAACCCAAATTCCTTATCACGGGCGCGAAAAAGCACAAACGCCTCGTTGCCGGCTCTGGAGTGCAGATCAAAGTCCAACACCGTGTCGATGACCAAGCTGTCTAATTGAATGGGATGAAATTCAACCCCGGGCATTGTTCTCAGAATCCTCGGCGTTCTTTTCGTCCGGTTCCGGCGCAGAGTTAAAAATTTCATCGACTTCGATTCGGTGGCCGATACATAAGCCGCAGGCAAATCCTGCGTCGAGCCGAGCCAGAGGCTTCGCTGCCGACAACACCCGCAACGGCTCTGGAGGAGCTGGACAATCATCTATGCCCTGGTCAGGAAGAAGAACGATGGAGAACTCAGCCAACGACACGGTACTTCGCGTGTTGCTTGTTGATGACGATGATGCCTTTCGGGCTGCGCTGATTGAATTTCTGCAAGTTCGGGGCCGGCAGGTCAGGAGTTGCAAAGACGGGCAGGAAGCCATACGCGTCCTGCAGGAAGAGAAAGAGCCTTTCGATGTGGTGATCACGGACCTCATTATGCCTGCGGTAGGCGGGTTGGAAGTGATTCGGGCGGCGAAGAACCGGCATCCCGAGACGCAAGTCGTGGTGATCACAGGCTTTGCATCACTGGAAACGGCGATCGATTCTATGCGGCAGGGGGCCTACGACTATATTGCCAAACCCTTCAAACTCGTGGAGGTCGATCTGATTGTTGAAAAGATTAACGAACGCAAGAAACTCATGGAACAGAATCAGAAACTGACCGAGCGGGTTCAATCGCTTTACACCCGCCTAGATCTGCTGAAGGATAACCGTTCGAAGCTCGATCGATTCATAGCTGAAACAACCCAGCAACTCGAACAACATACCCATCAGATCGACGAATGTCTGGACTTGATCAAGAAAGTCTCGACGCAACTGGATGCATCCAACAACCCCTCCCGATTGCTCATTCGGAAGTAAACCAGGCTTGCTATTAACTTTTACATAATATAGTGACATTTCCTATGATTCATGCTACTGTTTGGGTCATGGGAAATATACGAGGATTCAAACGAGACGCAGCCTGTTTTAAGACGCTGGAGCAACGGCGGCTGAAGGCA
>Ga0187893_10013859_pt1 | contig 11126 bp, 6 predicted proteins | sample MA1701074metaG_FD_139574 | JGI IMG/M metagenome (GOLD analysis project Ga0187893, IMG submission 139574) | White microbial mat communities from a basaltic lava cave in the Kipuka Kanohina Cave System on the Island of Hawaii, USA - MA170107-4 metaG ...
ATCGCGCCGTCGCCGTCGAGGTCCGCGAGCACCGGGTCGGCGTTCACGTGCACCTCGCCCGTGCGCCAGCGGAGGCGGCCCGACGGCTCCAGGCAGACGAGCCCGAGGTGTCCGACGATGAACGCGCCGTCGTACGGCACCGGCCGCGACCCCGTTCCGCCGCCCGGAATGGAGCCGCGCGGCTCGCCGGAGGCGGCATCGAGCGAGTGGAGGCGTCCGTCGGCGCAGTTCACCAGCACGATCGGCGGTGCGATGACGACCCCTCCGTCGACGGTCCCCGGCAGTCGTCGCTCCCAGAGGAGCCGCCCCGTCGGGCCGTCGTGCGCCGCGACGCGACCGCCGCGGACGCCGAAGACGACATCGAGCGTGCCGTCGCCGTTCACGTCGGCGATGGAGGCGCCCGCCGGGACGCAGGCGCCCGCGTTCGTTTCCCAGAGCGGCCGCCCCGTGCGGCCGGACACGACCGCGCTTCGCCCGTCGTTCCACCAGCCGAGCGCGACGACGTCAGGCGTGCCGTCGCCGTCGAGGTCCGCGGCCGCGGGTTCGGCGTAGCCGAACGTCGGAGTTTCGATCGTGCCGGTCGTGCGGCCCGTGTGCACGTCGAGGGCGCGGATCTGCGCGGGCGCGCCGTTGACCCACGCCAGGATCTCGGGCGTCGCGTCGCCGGCAAGGTTCGCGAGGCCGACGCGTCGGATCATGTGGATGCCGGCGTGCGCCCAGAGGAGCGCGCCGCTGCGGCCGTCGAACGCGCAGACCTCCTCGCGCACGGTGGACATGACGGGGAGGATCACGTCGGGCGTGCCGTCTCCGTTGACGTCGTGCAGCACGGGCTGTGCGCGGACGGCGCCGGCCATCTCGCGCATCCAGAGCACCTTCGGGCCGCGGAGCGCGGTCATGCCGCCGATCGACTGCACGACGAAGTCGCGCAGGCCGTCGCGGTCGAGGTCGATGGCGTGCACGCTGATGGCGGGACGGTCGAGCCGGGCGCTCGCCACGGCGCGGCCCCGGCCGTCGAGCAGGTGAAGGGAGCCGGCCTCCGTGCCGACGGCGAAGTCGCACCGCCCGTCTCCGTCGAAGTCGTCCGCCGCGAATCCGTGCACCGCGCTCTCGGCGTCGAAGCGCCAGAACTCGCGGCCGGTCGCCGGGTCGATGAGCGTGAGGCGGGTGCCGCCGCGGAGGGCGAGGGCCGCGCGGCCGTCGTCGAGCAACACGTTGACCAGGTGCGCGGACAGCGGCGCTTCGAGACGGATCGTCCAACGCTCCGCTCCCGTTTCCAGCGCGACGGCCGTCATCGTGCGTCCGTCCGCGCTGTGCACGATGAACTCCGGGGGACGGCCCGGGTCCGGCTGGCGGAACGGGGGGATCGTGCGCCACGACTTGGAGTTGACGTCGAGCGGCTTCGACCAGAGCCGGCGGTTTTCCTGGGCGTCCCAGCAGGAGAGGAGGCCGTCGGCGTGGTGCAGCACGTAGCGGTCGCACTGCGCGAGGGCGCCGCCGCCCGGCAGGGTCGCGCGCGCGTCGCGGAGGACCGCGCCGGTGCGGCCGTCGAGGACGCGCAGCCAGCCCTCACGCCCTACCGTGATCTCAATGCCGCGGTCGCGCACCTCCGCGTACGGCGCGAAAACGGGCTCGGGAAGCGGGCAGTGCCAGAGACGGCGGCCGTCGCGCGAGGAGAGGGCGACGAGCGCGGGCTCGCGCGTGAGGCCGACCCAGTCGCGCAGGCCGTCGCCGTCGAGATCCACGAGGGTCGCGATCACCGCGCGCTTGCCGCCGGCCGCAGGGAGGAACGACTCGTAGTCGAGGAGCGGGAGCGCGGGGGTCCTCCAGAGCGGTTCGCCTGCGGGCAGGCGGAGGGCGACGAGCGCGAACCCGCCGGGATCGTTGACGCACGTCACCAGTTCGCACACGCCGTCGCCGTCGACGTCGAGCAGCAGCGATTGCGTGTTGACGTGCATGTCCAGCTCACGCAAGGGGAGCAGTGTGCCCGTGGCGCCGCTGACGACGGTGAGCCGGTATCCGTTCTGCAGGCCCGCGAAGTCGGTGACGCCGTCACGGTCGACGTCGCCGGCGGGTTCGAGGGTGCTCCAGTCGGGCTCTCGGAACGACCAGCAGACGGCGTCGGGCAGGCTTACCCATTCGCGCTGCGCCTGTCCCGCGCGGACCTCCAGGTCCAGGCGCCGGCCCCAGCCGCCGCGGCGCTCGACCCAGAGCGCGTGCCGGCCGGTCGGCAGACCCTGGTCGAGCAGGGGCGTGCCGTGGTGGCGGCCGTCGATGACCACCTCGCCGGGGGGCTCGGATTCGACGGTGATGGTCCCGGTCTGGCGGGCCAGCTCGAGGAGGACGTCGCGTGTTTCGTTGCGGCCGACGAACTCGGGCCGCTCGATCGGCTCGTAGTCGGAGCGCTCGGCGCGGACGCGGTGGAACCCGGCGCGGACGCGGACGTCTCCCGCCGAGCACGGGCGGTCGTCGACGAAGACGCGCGCGTCGGACGGCGAGACGCGCAGCCGGAGGATGCCGGGGCGCGTCCACAGCCATCCGGCGACGACGACGAGCACGGCGGCGGCGGCAAGGACGGGGACGGCGACGGCGCGGCGGCGCACGACCCACCGCCACGCGCGGAAGGCGGCCGAGCGCGGTCGCGCGGAGATGGCCTCGCCCTCGAGGTAGCGCGCGATGTCGTCGGCGAAGTCCTTCGCGGTCGGGTAGCGGCGCTCGGGGTCTTTTTCCATCGCCTTGAGGATGAGGGTCTCCACGTCGTCGTGCAGGGCGGGGACGAACTGCTTCGGCGGGGGCGGGTCCTCGGAAATGACTTTGAAGAGGTCGAAGGTGGTCGCCAGCTCGAACGGGGTGCGGCCGGCCACCATCTCGTAGAGGACGGCCCCGAGCGCATAGACGTCGCTTCGCGGGCCGACGCGGCGGAGCTCGCCCATCGCCTGCTCGGGCGACATGTAGGCGGGCGTGCCGACGATCATGCCGCTCACCGTGAGCTTCGTGGCGCCGGCGGCGCCGACGTCCTTGGCGCAGCCGAAGTCGGCGACCATGACGCGGAACGACGTGCGGCCGCGGCCCGGGACGTTGAGCGTAGAATCCGCGAGGTCGTGTTCGGGCGTGCGGGCGTCGGGCTCGTCGTACGCGAGCATGATGTTGGCGGGCTTGACGTCCCGGTGGATGACGCGGTGGGAGTGGGCATGGTGGAGGGCGAGGGCGGCGTCGCGGGCGATCTTGAGGGCGGTGCGGGGCGGGAGGCGCTTCATCTGGCGGATGAGGTCCGCGAGGGTGAGGCCGTGCACGAGCGACATGGTGTAGAAGGCCTGGCCGTCGTGCTCGCCCACATCGAAGACGGGGATGATGCCGGGGTGTTCGAGTTTCGCGGCGGTGCGCGCCTCGCGCATGAAGCGCGCGATGTCGTCGGCCGTCGCGTGGGGGCCGGTGGTCATGACTTTGAGGGCGACCTCGCGCTGGAGCTCGCGGTGGCGCGCGCGGTAGACGACGCCCATGCCGCCGCGGCCGAGTTCGCCGAGGAGCTCGTACGCGCCGAACGTGGTCGTCACGAAGCAGAGTATAGCCGGAGTCCGCGGTCACTTGGGTGGCGCGGCCAGTTGCTCGAGGATTTGCCTCGCGTCGGGATCGTCCCGCCGGATCTTGAGCAGGGCGTCGGCGTCGGCGCGGGCGCCGTCGCGGTCGCCGATCTTCAGGCGGATGCGTGCGCGCTCGCTCAGGGCGCGCCGGCGGTCGGGAGCTCCCTTCACGAACAACTCCAGCGACCGGTCCAGATCCGAAAGCGCGTCCGTCCAGCGTTCGCGCGCGGCGAGCTTGACGGCGCGATGGAGGTAGGCGGTGGGACGTCGGGGAAAGCGGTCGATGAGGGTCGTCAGAGCCTTCGTCTCGTCGCTCTCCGCGTTGAAGTGGTTTGCGAGGTTCAGGTGTGCGGTGTAGAAGGCCGGATCGGCGGCGATGGCGGCCTCGAGGTCCGCACGGGCGGCGTCGCGATTTCCCAGGGACAGGTGGGCGGCGGCGCGGTTCGTGAGGGCCCGCGCGTGACGCGGTTCGAGGCGAAGGGCCGCGCTGCAATCCGCGATCGCTCCGTCGAAGTCGTTCGTCATGAGTTTCTCCGCGCCGCGCATGTAGTAGGCCCAGACGTAATGCGGCCGGCGGGCGAGGGTCCGGGTGTACCAGGCGATCTGCTCCTGCTTGGACGACCGCGGGATGGCTCCCAGGATCAGCCAGAAATCCTCGGAGCCGACGTGGTCGGCGAACCGCTTCATGCCGTCCTCGCAAATCGTGATGACCTCGAGAAACCGCTGGCGTGCGACCGCGAGGTACGCGCGCGCGAGCTTCCGGTCGAACTCGCCGGCTCCTTCCCATTCCTTCACGATCCGCTCGAGGCGGGCGGCCGCGCCGTCTCGGAGTGCCCGCATCTGTCCCAGCTCGTCGGGGCCGATGCTCGGGTCGAGGTTGAGACTGTAGGAGCGCTCCATATCGACACGCGCCAGGGCGAAGGCGATCGCGGGATCGTCCGGTGCGCACGCCAACGCTGCTCCGAAGGCGTCGGCCGCGCCATCGAGGTAACCGAGGAGGTGTCGTCCGTGGCCGAGCGCAACCCAGATCTCGCTTGTCTTGGGCTGTACCTTGTCCAGGGCCGCGATGGCCGCCTCGACTTCATCGAATCGCGCGCGCAGGTCGGCGTCCTTGACGTAGACGAGCGGGCGGGCCGTGGCGACAGCATCGACGAGTCTTCGGCGCTCCGCGTCGCGGTCCACCTTCTGCTCGGTCCGCGAGACGCGGGTCTTCATGAGGACCAGGGTTGTGACGAGGATGGCCGCGGCGCACGACAGCACCCCGACGACGGCGAGATGGCGGCCCATGCGCCGCAGCGCGCGGTGGAGCGGACCGCGTGCGCGCGCCCGCAGGGGACGCCGCTCAAGGAAGCACGTCAGGTCGTCCGCCAGGGCGGCCGCTGTGGGGTAGCGGCGGGCCGGCTCCTTTTCGAGGCACTTGAAGACGATCGCCGAGAGGTCGGCGGGCACACGGGCGAGCGGCGGCGGGTCGTCGTGCACGACGCGCGTGAGCAGTTCGACGATACTGTCTCCGGCGAACGGCGGCCGGCCGCCGAGCAGGTCGTAGATCGTGGCGCCGAGGGACCAGACGTCGCTGCGCGCGTCGGCTCTTTCGCCGCGCGCCTGCTCGGGAGACATGTAGGCGGGGGTGCCGACGAGCATGCCGGACTGCGTGACCGACCGGTCGCCGCGCATCCGGCGGGCGAGGCCGAAGTCCATGACAAAGACGGCGCCCGCGCGATCGACCATCATATTGGCGGGTTTGAGGTCGCGGTGGACGATGCCTTTCTCGTGCGCGGCGGCGACCCCGCGGGCGGCGTCGCGGAAGAGGCGGGCGAGGTCGCGGGCGCCGGAGCGCGGGGCCTTGGCGATGGTGGTGCCGTCGACGAACTGCATGGCGATGAACCAGCGCCCGTCGGCGTGGCCGGTGTCGTAGATCGCGGCGACGTTGGGGTGGTCTAGGGCGGCGGCGGTCTGCGCCTCGCGCACGAAGCGCCGGACGTCGTCCGGGTCGTCCGCGGACAGGAGCTTGAGGGCGACGTCGCGGTCCAGTTCGGTGTCGTGTGCGAGCCAGACTTCGCCGAAGCCGCCGCGGCCAAGCTCGCGCCGGAGTTCGTAACGGCCGAGCCTCGACGTCACGTCGCGATCTCCGGCAGGATCGCGCCCGCTTGTCCAAAGAGCGAGAGCGTGGCGCGCGCCGTGCGCGGCGTCTCCTCGGCGTTGATCTCGATCACGGGATGGCCCGCGTCGAGCGCCGCGTCGGCGAGGCCGGCGGCGGGGTAGACCACGGCGGACGTGCCGACGACGAGCGTGACGTCGAAGGCGCGGGCGTCGCGCAGGGCGGCCGCGAAGACGAGATCGTCCAGGGGCTCGCCGAACCAGACGACGCCGGGCCGGAGGAGGCCGTCGCACGCGCAGATGGGCGGGAGCTCCGGGAGGGGCGACGTGCGGTCGTCGCGCTTCTCCTCGCACGCGATGCAGCAGAGCGTCCAGATCGAGCCGTGCAGTTCGAGCACGCGGCGGCTTCCCGCGAGCTGGTGGAGACCGTCGACGTTCTGCGTCGCGATCGTGACCTCCTTCGTGGCGTCGAGCGCGGCGAGCGCGCGGTGCGCGGGATTCGGCTCGGCTTTCGCGACGAGGCCGCGCCGCCAGTCGTACCACTCCCACACGAGCTTCGGGTCGCGCTCGAACGCCTGCGGCGTGGCGAGGTCCTCCGGCTTGAAGGTGCGCCAGAGCCCGCCCGCGCCCCGGAACGTCGGTACGCCGCTCTCGGCGGAGACGCCCGCGCCCGTGAGGACGAAGACGCGCCGCGCTTTCCGCACGATCGCGCGCGCTTCGCTGATACGTTCGTCCATTTTTCCCGTCGAAGTATACTGCGTTGGCCCTCCTTCGTCCGCGCGTTCGGCGGCGGGGACGGTGGAGAGGCTGCGGAGGACACGTGAACTTTCTCTTCGTCTCCCGGTGGGCGCTGATCCACGACCTCGCGTCGGAGGTGCAGCGCGAAGGGCACGCGGTCCGGTACTGGATCCAGTCGAAGGCGGACCGCGACGTCGCCGACGGCATCGTGCCGAAGGTCGAGCGGTGGGAGGACCACAAGGACTGGGCCGAGGTGATCGTCTTCGACGACAGCGACTTCGGCGAGACGTGCGAGAAGCTGCGTCGCGAGGGGAAGGCGGTCGTCGGCGGCACGCGCTACACGGACCGGCTCGAGGCGGACCGCGACTTCGCCTCCGCGGAGATGGCCGCGTGCGGCCTGACGACGCTCCCGTGCTGGGACTTCGACGGGTTCGACGCGGCGATCGAGTTCATCAAGAGGACGCCCGACCGCTACGTCGTGAAACCGAACGGAAAGGCGCAGAACGAGAAGGTGCTGTCGTACGTGGGGCAGGAGGAGGACGGGCGCGACGTCGTCACGGTGCTGGAGCACTACAAGAAGGGCTGGGGGGCGCGCATCAGGAGCTTCCAGCTCCAGAAGTTCGCGACCGGCGTCGAGGTGGCCGTCGGCGCGTTCTACAACGGCCGGGAGTTCGTGCTCCCCGCGTACATCAACTTCGAGCACAAGCGGATGTTCAACGACAACATCGGACCGTCGACCGGGGAGATGGGGACGCTCGCGTTCTGGTCGGGCGCGAACGAGCTCTACCGCCAGACGCTCGCGAAGATGAAGGACCGCATCGCCGGATACGTCGGGTACTTCGACATCAACTGCATCGCGACGCCGCGCGGCGTGGTGCCGCTCGAGATCACGCCGAGGTTCGGCTATCCGACGATCAACCTGCAGGTCGAAGGCGTGCTGTCGAAGTGGGGCGACTTCCTCGCGGCGCTCGCGAAGGGCGAGCCGTTCGCCCTCCGCACGAAGCGCGGGTTCCAGATCGCCGTCGTCGTCGCGGTGCCGCCGTTTCCGTTCGTCGACGCGGACGCGTTCGAGAAGTACAGCGCCGACGCGGCCGTCATCTTCAAGAAGCCGATCCCGGAGGGGCTCCACGCGTGCGACGTGAAGGTGGTGGACGGGCAGTGGCAGCTCGCGGGGAACACGGGCTACGCGCTGGTCGTGACGGGATCGGCCTCGACGGTCGACGACGCGCGCCGCGAGGCGTACAACCGCGTGAAGAACATCCTCATCCCGAACATGTTCTACCGGACGGACATCGGAGAGCGATGGTACCGGGAAGGGGACCTTCTGCAGACGTGGGGCATGTTGAGCTGAGTCACCGGTCTCCCGTCTCCGGTTTCCGTTCGGGCTCCGCGGCAGGCGGCGCGTCAGGGGGTGACGCATCGACGGCCGGCGGCGGAGGAGGCGGCTCCGCGGGCGGTGCGGGCGATGGCGGCGGCTCCGGCGCTTCCTCCGGCGCGGCTTCGGGCGGTGTCTCCGGCCGCACGACCGGCTGAGGAGCCGGGGTCGGCGTGGCCGCGCCGCGCGACGCCTGGTCGCGCGCGACGGCCTGCTGCATCTTCTCGAGCTGGCCGAGCTGGTCCTCGGTCAGCTTGTCGAACTCCACGCCCACGACGAAGCGGCCCGCCTGCGCGTGCGGGTGCGACCACTTGACCACCGCGGCGCCCTCGAACGAGCAGTCCCTGTACTTCATCGTCAGCCGGAGGCGCACGCCGAGCTCCGCCTTCCGCGCGCCCACCCAGCGCACGCCGAGCGGGCTCACGTCGAGCACGTCGCCGCCGAAGTCGTCCTTGCCGCCGCCGAAGAGACCGGCGATGGTGCCGGACTTGCGCGCGACGATGCGCGCCCCCTGCGGCGTGAACCGGAGAACGCGGCGGCGCTCGGCCGGATCCGGGCTCATGACCGCATCCCCGGAGGCGGGTCCATCTTCACCGCCTCGATCGGGACCATCTGCGCGAGTTCGTCGTCGATGAAGAGCACCAGGTGGTAGCGCCCCGGCGCCGGGATCGGCAGCGGCGGCGTCTGGATGCCGAAGTCGAGCGTCGTCGCCTCCGGCGGGGCCACCAGCGGAGGCGCGTCGAGCCTCGCGAGGCGTTCGTCTTTCGCGTTCCGGAACTCGATCGCGATGCGGTACGTGCCGCGCGCGTCGGCGAGCTTCACGTAGATCCCGACGGTCGGACGCGCGGTCGGGTAGGCGTGCGACCACACGCGGTCGAAGATCCCGATCACCGACCACTTGTTGCTCCCCTTCTCCTGGAGCACGGTGTCGGCGATGAGGAACGCCTTGACTTCGGGGATGCGTCCCATGCGATGAGCTCACACCGTCGTCGACGGACTGATCGGGCCCCACTTCATCGGCCGCGGATAGTAGCGCATCAGCTGGCCCTTCAGCCAGTTGAACGCCTCGCGCGGGTTGTCGCAGACGTGGAACAGGTCGACGTCCTGCGGCGAGATGGTGCCCCACCGCACGAGGGCGTCGAAGTCGACGAAGTCGTTCCAGAACTTGCGGCCGTAGAGGACGATGGGGAGCGGGCGGTCGACCTTGCGCGTCTGCACGAGCGTGAGCACCTCGAAGAGCTCGTCCATCGTGCCGAAGCCGCCGGGGAAGACGACGAGCGCGCACGCGAGGTAGACGAACCAGAGCTTGCGCATGAAGAAGTAGTGGAACTCGAAGAGCAGCTCCGGCGTGATGTACGGGTTCGGCTGCTCCTCCGTCGGCAGGCTGATCGCCAGTCCCGCCGAGAGCCCGCCGGCGCGCTCGGTGGCGCCGCGGTTGGCCGCCTCCATGATGCCGGGCCCGCCGCCGGACATGACGACGAAGCGGTGGCCCGCGTCGAGCGACCGCGCCCACTGCGTGATGAGACGCGAAATCTCCGCGGCGTCCTCGTAGTAGCGGGCGAGCCGCATCTGCATCTCGAGCTGGCGGATCTTCTGGTCGAGCTCGGGGGGCACCCTGTCTTTCAGCTTGCGCCGCTCGGCGAGCGCCTCGTCGAGCGACGGCCGCACGGCCTCGGGCGGGCGCGCGCGCGCGGAGCCGAAGAGCACGACCGTCTCGCGCACGCCGAGCCGCTGGAACCGCGAGAGCGGCTCGAGGTACTCGCACATCACCCGCACGAGGCGCGCGTCGCGCGACTTCATGAACGCCAGGTTCTCGTACGCCTTCGGCGCGCGCTTGCGCGGCGGCTGGCCGGAGCCGTCAACGACGATCCGCTTGGTGCTCATCGCGGGAGGATACGGGATGGGGCGAACGCGCGTCAATCGCGGTACGCGGCGGCCGCGGCGGCGAGGTCCGTTCCGGCGAGGGAGTCGAGCAGCGGACGGGCGCGGTCGGCGAGACCGGCGCGGCGTGCCCAGAGGGCGAGCCCGAGCCGCTCGGGCGGCAGCAGGGCGTTCGGAGCGCGGGTCGCGAGGTCGTAGAGCTGCGCCGGCTCGAGGTCGGCCCACGGGACCACGTGTGTCCGCTCCGCGGAATAGAGGATGAGCGCGTGCGGCGCCGCCTTGAGCACCTCGACGGCGGTCAGCCGGCCCGCCCGAAGCCGGAGCTCCGCGAGCCGCGGGCGCCCCTGATCCAGCGCGTCCACCACCCGGCCGCGCGCCAGCTCCATCCAGCGCAGCTCCTCCTCCAGTCGCAGGAACTCGGCGCGCCCGTCGCCGGGAGGCGCGGCCGCGATGGCGGCGCGGCAGTCGGCCAGCGCGAGATCGGGCCGGAACGCGGCCGCCTGCGCGACGATCTGCGACGGAGTGGCGGTCCCGCGCGCGCGGCCGGCGTCGGTCCCCGGGTCCGGCCGCACGAGGGCCAGCGCCCCGAACCCCGCCGCACAGACGAGCGCCCCCGCGGCGAACATGAACGCCCGTCGCGGAGATGGCGGGGCGGCGCGCGCGCCGGGGGGCGCGGCGGGCGGAGCCGGCGTCGCGGGCAGGGTCGGCGCGGGACGCGGCGCCGGCGTGAACGCGCCGGGCGACGGCGCGGCGACCTGCGTGTCGCCCTTGACGATCCGCTCGACGGCGTCGGCGACGGCGTGCGCGGACGGGAACCGCATGGCGCGCTCCTTCTCGAGGCAGCGCAGGCAGAGGTCCTCGATCCCCGCCGGGAGCGCGGCGCGCTCCCGGTCGTGCGCGATCACGGTGAGCGCGTCGCCGGGCCGCTCGGGCATCTCCGAGAGCGACTTGCGCAGCACGGACATCACGGAACCGCGGAAGGGCGGCCGCCCGGTGAGCAGCTCGTAGAGGATCGCGCCGAGGCCGTACACGTCCGTGCGCGGGTCGATGTCCTCCGTGTGGCCGCTGGCCTGCTCGGGCGCCATGTACGACGGCGTGCCGCTGACGGCGCCCGCCGTGTCGTCGCTCATCCGGTGGAGGTGGCGCGCGAGCCCGAAGTCGAGGACGTACGCGCGCTCGCCCAGGTCGACGAAGACGTTCGACGGCTTCAGGTCGCAGTGGATGACGGGCGACGGCCGCGTGTGGGCGTAGTGCACGGCGCGCGCGACGTCGCGGACGATGCGCAGGTAGCGCTTCCAGGCGCCGTGGAACGGCGACACGCCGCCCTTCGCGCGGGCGTCCTGGATGAGCTGGCCGAGCGTGCGCCCCTCGAGGTACTCCATGCTCATGTAGAACTCGCGGCCGACGCGGCCGACGTCGAAGACGGTGGCGATGTGCGGGTGGCGCAGGCGGACGGC
>Ga0187893_10013860_pt1 | contig 11126 bp, 11 predicted proteins | sample MA1701074metaG_FD_139574 | JGI IMG/M metagenome (GOLD analysis project Ga0187893, IMG submission 139574) | White microbial mat communities from a basaltic lava cave in the Kipuka Kanohina Cave System on the Island of Hawaii, USA - MA170107-4 metaG ...
ACGAGAGACCTCTCCTTTCTCCGGGCCCTTGAGGGATTTTTTTGGACCTGACTTCTTTGATCAATTTGGCGGTCCACGGGAACGGCAGGAGAACAGTCTGGGATCGGGAGTCATTGTCAGTTCTGAGGGATACATCCTCACGAATAACCATGTTGTGCAAGGTGCCACAGACATTGAGGTCTTCCTGTCCGATGAGCGCCGCCTTAAAGGGCGGATCATTGGGGGAGATGCAAAGACCGATATCGCAGTGATCAAGTTGGACGAGAAGAATCTTCCGGCACTGACTCTCGGAAATTCCGCGAGTGTCCAGGTTGGAGATTTTGCCTTGGCGATCGGGAATCCGTTTGGAGTTGGACAAACCGTCACCATGGGCATTGTGGGAGCGACTAGTCGGGGTGGCTTAGGCATTGAACATTACGAAGATTTCATTCAAACCGATGCGGCCATCAATCCCGGGAACTCGGGCGGCGCATTGATCAATATCCGGGGCGAACTGATTGGCATCAACACCGCGATCGTCGCTCGGAGCGGCGGTAGTCAGGGAGTCGGATTTGCCGTTCCGACAAACATGGCTCGGCCCGTGATGGAGCAAATCCTCAAGCAGGGAAAGGTGATTCGAGGCTACCTGGGAATCAGGCTCCAGAGCATGTCCCCTGAACTTGCCAAATCGTTCGGCGCAAGGACGACTCAAGGAGCCTTGGTCTCTGACGTCGTGCCTGAGAGTCCTGCTGCCAGAGCGGGTTTGCGACGGGGCGATATCATCCTCGCCGTCGACGGTGAAGCTGTGCTCGACAGCCGGCGATTGACCTTAAGAGTTTCACAGGCAGCGCCGGGAACGGCTGTTGACCTTAGGTTGCTCCGGGATGGTAAGGAACAAAATCTGCGCATTACTTTGGGCGAGCTTCCGGTTGACGCAGAACGCGCGCAGGCTCCTGGTGGTGCGCCACGCGGCCAGGGCACGGCTCTCGAAGGAGTCGCAGTCGACAACCTGACGCCCGACATTGCACGTCAATTGAACCTGCCTGTTCAAACTCGTGGCGTGGTTGTCGTGCAGGTCCGGCCGGAAACCACAGCTACCACAGGCTTGCGGCGCGGCGATGTGATCGAGGAAGTAAACCGTCGAGGTGTTTCCAGTGTGGGCGAGTATGAGCAAGCGATACGACAAGCCGGCGGTGAGATACTTCTGCTCGTGAATCGGGGCGGAAGTAGCTCGTACATCGTGATTGGTCAGAACCGTTAGAGCCGCTCTTGCGGGAGGCGCGAGGAGTTTAACATGGAGCAGACTCAAGCTCAGATGCTTGGCTACGTGGCTCTTGCCATGTTGTTGGGTGGTTTGGTGGGGTTAGATCGGGAAGCGGCTCGTAAGCCCGCGGGCCTTCGAACACACATGCTGGTTTCAGGGGCGGCCGCGCTCTTGGTTCTCTTGGGGCATGTAATGGTCAGACACTATGATACGAAGCTCGCGAGTCTGTTGACTAGCGACCCGATTCGAATCATCGAAGCAGTTATTACCGGAGTCAGTTTTCTCGGAGCTGGTACCATCATTCGCAACCAGCGCGGTGGCGGCCAGGTTGAAGGTCTAACGACTGCCGCTTCGCTGCTTTTGGCTGCCGCGATAGGCATCTGCATCGCCTTGGCGCAATTCGTTGTTGCGCTCGGTTTAACCGCACTGGTCCTGTTAGTCCTGCGATTGCTGGGTTATCTCGAAAACCGGTTCGCCGAACAGTCAGTTCCGGCTTCTCCGACTGGAGGGCCGCCGTGAAACCCCTTTTTCTTTCTTTTTTTGAGTGGTTTGGCGAACTTGGCCTTTTTGGTGCCCGCCTGGCACGCGCCGCCGTGAAACCGCCCTATGAATTCCGGGAGTCGGTCCGGCAGATGGACGAGGTGGGTTCCAAGTCTCTACCGCTCGTTGCCCTTGCCGGAGCAGCCATGGGTGTCGTCTTGTCGTTGCACACCCGCGACAGCCTCATTCGTTTCGGCGCAGAAACCCTCCAGCCGGCAGTCATCATCATGTCCATCATTCAGGAGACCGGGCCAATCATCACGGCTCTGGTCGTCTGCGGCCGAGTCGCCGCCGGCATCGGCGCCGAACTGGGCTCCATGAAGGTGACTGAACAGATTGATGCGATCGAGGCCTCAGCTGTCAATCCTTTCAAATTCCTCGTAGCGACACGTGTTCTGGCATGCATTTGCATGTTGCCGCTGTTGACTCTCGCGGCTGATTTCACAGGGATTTGTATGGGTTGGATTGCCACGACGGCGGCTGATCCCATCTCGTTCAATCGTTACTGGGAAGAAGGAACCAAGAACCTTGCATTTCGCGACTTTCTGCCTGCCACATTCCGCACGGCCATTTTCGGATTGATCATCGGTCTGATTGGATGCTTTCAAGGAATCCGAACCAAGGGCGGAACCGAAGGGGTTGGCAGATCAGCGACGGGAGCGGTGGTCCTGGCGTCGCTGTTTGTGATCGTGGCAGATGTGCTTCTAGTGCGTCTGATTTTGATTTTCTTCCGCTGACGCTTATGACAAACCAACCTCTGCTTCAAGTTCGGGAATTGCGAAAGGCCTTTGGAGAACAGAAGGTTCTGGAAGGTATCGACCTTGAAGTGAGGAAGGGCGAGACCTTGACGATCCTCGGGCGCAGCGGCTCTGGAAAGAGCGTCTTGCTGAAACTGATTATCGGACTGCAAAAGCCCGACTCGGGATCGATTTGGATTGGGGATGCCGAAGTGACTGGCCTGGAGCGCGATCAACTCGACGAGATTCGCAAGAAGATTGGTTTTCTATTTCAGTACTCCGCTCTCTATGACTCGCTGACTGTGGAAGAGAACGTTGCCTTTCCTCTTCGGCGTCACACGCGAATGGCCGATCACGAGAGGCGAGAGCGGGTGCGGGACCTGCTGGCGCGAGTGGGAATGGAAAACGCCTTGGCCAAGATGCCTGGAGACATCTCGGGCGGCATGAAAAAGCGCGTTGGCTTGGCGCGCGCCCTGGCCATGGAGCCAGATCTTATGCTGATGGACGAACCTACCGCGGGCCTGGATCCGCTTACGGCAGGAGAAATTATCGATCTCATTCTGGAACTCCAGCGCTCCCGCAGCATGTCCTCGGTCGTCGTCACACATGAGATGCAGACGGTTCGAGCTGTTTCTGATCGTGTCGCTATGCTGGACGAAGGTCGTATCCGGGTTGAAGGCACCTTTGAAGCCCTGAAACACAGCCCAGATTCTCTCGTTGCGGCCTTCGTGAAGCAAGGCACAGAGGGGGAACCATGTCACGCGTAGCGCGTCTAGGCGCCTTCATTTTTGGAGCTTTACTGATACTGGGCTTTATTGTTTTCAGGATCGGCGACAAGGACTTCCTCTTCAGCACCACCTATCGACTCCAGGCTCCTTTCGATAACGTCGCCGGTCTCGGCAATGGTGCGGAAGTCAGACTCGGGGGAGTTCGGGTGGGGACTGTGGATTTCATCCAGTTACCCGGCCACGCAGGAGAAAAGGTGCTTGTCGTTATGAATCTGGACAGTTCAACACGAAAGCTGATCCGCAAGAACTCAGTAGTCGCCATTGAGACTGAAGGACTCTTAGGTAGTAAGTACGTCACGATCACGACCGGGTCTCAAGAGGCGCCAACGGTGGAAGAAGGAGATACGCTGCAAAGCCAGCCACCCCTGGAGTTTGCTGATCTCATCAGAAAAACCGACGTCATATTGGATTCCACGCACTCGGCCTTAAAGAACGTTAACGACGCCACGGCCGACATGAGATCCATCACAACCAAGATCGATCAAGGACAAGGCACTGCCGGTGCGCTCATCAACAATCGGGAGATCTACAATGATATGCGCGCCACCGTGGCCGATACTCGCGAGACCGTGAATCAGGCGAAGGCGGGAATGACGTCCTTTCAGGAGAACATGCAGGCCCTAAAGAGCAATTGGTTCCTGCGTGGTTTCTTCAAGAAGCGCGGCTATCAAGACTCTGCAGAGCTTACAAAATATGCGATCGCCAAATTGCCGGACCGGCCCTTCTCGAATCGCTTCGAAATCGGTGCTAAGGATCTTTTCGACAAGCCTGATACCGCCAAGCTCAAGAATGAGAAGGTTCTGAACCAAATTGGAGCACGACTGGAGCGCATGCCTTATGACTTGATTGCCGTTGCAGCCTACTCTGGAGTCCGAGGTGAAACAGCGGAAAACCTCGTGCTCACCCAGGCCCGCGCCATGGTTGTGCGGCAACATTTGGCAGAGCATTTCAAAATCGACGACCAGCGTATCAAGACGATTGGAATGGGTGAGGACACAGCCAACCCCGACCAACCGGCAGCGCGTGTTGCGATCATCGTCTATCCTCCCCAGCAGGCGCCTGAAGGCAAGAAAACGGCACCGACGAACCCTGTCGTCTCTTCTCACTGAGCTCAATCGCCTCGAAAAGCTGCGATCGTTGTCGAGGGAGAGTCAACCCCAAGGGATAAACAAAATGGTCCGATGGATACGATTTATTGTGAGTCTCTTGTCGGATCTCCCTTCCAGTCTCGCCACGCAAGCCCGGCTAGAACAAAGGCGACGAGCAATGTTCCAAACCCAATTTCGAACCAAACGGTTTGGAAGCTCTTTGAGGCGTGTTCCCACCACACTCGATGCATTCCCTGAGCCGCTGGCAGCTTAGCCTGCGAACCGGCTTTGAACCCCAACAGGAAACAGGCTGTCGATGCTATTGCCAGATAAATTGAGACCCGCAAAATAATGCCTTCAGTTGACCTGCTCTTCATCCCGGCCTCCTTGTGAATCCCTGTAGTCTTCCGACCCGGCTCCTCATTGAAGCACTTGGCAACTTCTTCGGGCGCTCCGAAGCGAGCCAGAGCCAAATCCACAGCTTCCTTCTCTGAATGGCCCCTGTCCTTCAACGCTCTTAATGCGTCGATCAGATGATCTTCAACTTCAGCGATTAAGCGTTCGGCCAGCTCGCGCGGGAGTTGAAGTCTGTCTCGCAGCTCAGCCAGGAAATCGGCAATCGAATCGGAAGTGCTCATTTTGCTGGCTCCAATCCGAGGGTGACGACGCGCGCAAATGAGGTCCACTCTTTCCGATGCCGGACAAGGGAACGCTGCCCTCTGGTTGTCAGTCGATAAATACGCCGCTTTCGGCCTGCAGCTTCTGACCAGCGGCTCGCCAAGAGGCCGGACCGTTCAAGCCGGTGGAGTGCCGGATAAACCGTACCCTCGGGCAGATCGAATGCTCCGTCGCTGCGATGGCGCAATTCCTCGACGATGGCATAGCCATGAGCCGGCCGGCCTTCGAGAGCTGCAAGAATCAGGAAATCAAGATGTCCTTTGAGAAATTCAGCACGCATACCTAATTACACTAGGTATTATCGGTTGAGATGTCAAGAGTGCAATCAAGGCGCGTTCCCACCTAAACAACCAAACTCAAGGATCAGCAATGCTGGAATATCGACACCACCAAATGAAGACGATTGCTCTTTGATTCCTTCTCTCTCTTCAGTGCTTGGGTGCCCTCAATAAAAGCGTTGACACACTCCTACCTGTACTAGTACAACTAGTACACGTATGCTGCCATTTAGGGTAGAGATCAAGACTGGCTTGCCGGTCTACGAGCAGGTGGTCTATGCGGTGAAGAAGGCCATCGTGGCCCGCCAGCTCCTTCCTGGCGAAACCTTTCCTTCTGTTCGGACCTTGAGTCAGGAACTCAAGATGAATCCCAACACAGCCCACAAAGTTGTGATGGCCCTCGTTTCCGAGGGGCTTCTGGAAGTTAAGCCCGGCATCGGCACAGTGGTCGCTCAGGCTCCAGCCGCAAGCCGGGGGCAGCGTAGTTTGATTCTCAATGAAGAAGTCGAGCACCTGGTTGTGGAAGCCAAGAACCTTTCCTTGGACTTGAAGGAGGTACTGGAAGCCGTCAAGAGGCACTGGAATGGATTGCAGAGAGGCTAACAAGGCAAGGCGGGATTTCAGGTCGTCCGCACTCGGGACCAAGATCCATCCCATAGGAGCCGCCACAAAGCTGGCGTGCGTGGTGAGAACTTGCAAAGAGAAGGGCAGCCAATCCCCTCTTGGGAGGGGACAAGGGCCGTCAGGCCCTTGGGGTGGGTTAAGTGCGACGGGGGATCCACTCCGTCGTGCCGCGACTGCGTGAAGTCTTCTCAAGACTTCACCTTCTCGGCACCCTCCCATCGATGGATTTTCTTAGGAGTTTCTCATGCCGCCTGGTGGCGCCACGTTCGGTGAAAACAGCGTCCCCCCTTGGACAAGGGGGGACTTCAGGGGGTTTAGAACGCTGGAACAAACCCACCCGGCGCTTCGCAACCCGCGTGAAGTCTTCTCAAGACTTCACCTTCGCGTCACCTTCCCAGAGAGGGGACTATCTAAGGAGACCCATGAAAGACATCATCGCGACTCACGAACTGTCCAGATCATTTGGCCGAAAGCCGGTTGTGCGGGGGTCACGCTTTCCGTTCCGGAAGGAAGCATCTTCGCCTTGATTGGGCCGAACGGCGCCGGCAAGACGACAACGATCAAGACACTGGTCAACATTCTGGAACCCAGCTCGGGCGAAGCAACCGTTTTGGGAACCCGTTCGACAAAGCTGGGGCCTGCCCAGTTCGAACAGATCGGTTACGTCTCTGAGAACCAGGAACTGCCGGATTGGATGACAGTCAGACAGCTTCTGGCCTACTGCAAACCGATGTACCCGAACTGGGATGATGCGTTCGCTGAGTCACTGCTTCGGCAGCTCGATCTGGAGCCACAACAGCGAATCAAAAGTCTTTCGCGAGGCATGAAGGTCAAAGCAGCACTGCTGTCCTCGCTTGCCTTTCATCCACGGCTGCTCATCCTGGATGAACCGTTTGCCGGCTTGGACGCTCTTGTTCGGGAGGAATTCATCCGCGGCATTTTGGAACTCACCGGTCAGGATCGCTGGACGGTGCTGATGGCCTCCCATGAAATCGATGAAGTGGAACGTCTGGCCGACTGGATTGGAATTCTCAACAAAGGGCATCTCGAGCTTTGCGAGTCGGTACTCTCTCTCCAGGTCCGTTTTCGTCAGATCGAGGTTCGCGTCAACGAAGAAGTCGCCTGGCCCTCTCCACTGCCCGCCTCCTGGCTGCTGGCAGAGAGAGCAGCACAGAGACTGCAGTTTGTGGAAACGCAGTACGACCCCGGCGAGAACGAGAAAGCGTTGCGTCAGATGTTTCCCATGTCGCAACAAGTTCTGGCGACGCCGATGTCGCTGAAGTCAATCTTTCTTGCTCTGGCGCGGACCTATCGGCTTGCTGCGTAGGAGGAACCCCATGAGCCTCATTCTTCACCATCTGAAGAAAGACATCCGGTGCCTGCGTCTCTTGCTCCTGCTGTGGTTCATTCTTCTGCTGGTCAACTCACTGGTGATGAGGTCTGGACTGGACCGGCTAATCCTGAGCGATGAAGGGACAGAGATTCTGGCAGCCGCGTACGTGCTGCTCTATGTCCTGCAACAGATACTTCAAATCGTCATCGTCTGTCAGCTGGTGCAAGCCGACGCTCTGGCTGGGACGACGGCCTTCTGGCTGACCCGGCCCATTTCCAGAAAGCAGCTCATGCTCAGCAAATCGCTGTTCGTCCTGTTAATCCTGGTACTGCCGTCCCTGATCGTAGAAGGGATCGTGTTGCAGATCAACGGCATCTCCATTTCCCAAACGCTCTCCGTGCTGCTCCAGGAGATCATTCTTCAAAGCGCCTTCATTCTGGTACCGCCGATGTTGGTGGCGGTGTTGACTCCGAGCCTGGCGCGATTGGTGGTTACAGGTGTCGCCAGCACGACTGCCTTCTTTCTGATTCACTACGCAGTCGTCGCAAGCGTCTTGTCGTTTGGTACAGCTTCAAGAAGGCGGATGAATGCAGTCTTTCCGGGTCAATGGCCGACAATTCTTTCCACGAAACCATCGGCAATGGTGGTCTCTGCGATCTTAACGGTAGGGCTGGGCGGGATGGTCATCATCTATCAATATCTGAATCGGAGAATCCGCAATTCCGGCGCAGCCGCGGTGCTGGGAATGTGTCTGGTAATCACCACTCTGAATTTTTGGTCCTGGGACGTTTTGAAACCTAAAGACAGTTTGCCAGCCCGGTCAGAACTGATTCCGGAGAGTCTGAAACCGGTTGTCCGTCGGGAGGGTACGACTTTTATGCGTGGCGACGCCGACAAATTGACGATTCTGGAGCAGTTCGAACTCCAAGGCGTCCCATCTAATTTCTTCCTTGTGCTCACCGGCCTTCAAGCAACTCTGCGGCTTTCCGCCGAGAAGGTGGCCTCTTCTGCCTTTGACTATCCATTGTGGTTCTTCGGCGAAGAGTTTCAGCTCGAAAAAGGAGTCCGGGTTCTGAATGAACCCTGGCCAGGGATTGGGCCCAGGGCTATTCCCTTGCTATCCGTGGATGCCGAGACGTTCCAAGACTATAAAGATACTCCCGGAACGTACACGGCAGAGGCTCGACTGGCCGCGTATCAACGACTGAGTACCACGGTGCCGTTGAAGACAGGGTCTCGACATAAGAGCAATTCGGGAGAGATAACCTTGCTCGGAATTGTTCCCAATCAAGGCACGTTCTTGACCGCAATTTCCAATTCCAGGGGAGACGGTTTTATTGTCACCTTGCGTGAAGCAGGCGTCCGCCAATGGCTTCTGGGAACATCACTGACAGGTGCATCCTATATTCTCAGGAACCGCGACAGAAATGAGGCACTCTTCGGAAGGCTTCAAGGCAAAGACCTATTTGGCGGGTTCCCGACGCTTCATCGACTGGTCGTAAATCGGAGCTCGATCTACTTCACGACTGCGGGGATTGCCAACTATCAAGGACCTGTCATGGACGAAGAGTGGTTGGAGCAGGCGGAGCTGATACGCGTTGAGAGCCGTTTCATTGGCCACTTCTCAAAGTCAGTCCATATCGAGAGTTTCGTCATGAAGACGCGATAGAAGCTCCGCTGAAAGGCGATACCGTTGACACGGGGCCGCAGACCGTGCCGTGGCCAGCCGCAAGTTCATTACTTTAGTTTGAGCAGGAAGATCCCGTACCCTACTCCTGCCGGATCCACGCTCCGGGCCGATTGGAAGGCAATCCACTTCCCATCGGGGCTGACCACAGGGTTCGAGGCCTTGTATCCATCGTAGTCTCCCCAGCGAGTCATGCGCACGAAGTCGGTGCTGTTGGCTTCGAGTTTGAGTCTCCAAAGGTCCACGTGGTTTGAGTTCTGGCGGTCAGGACCCTGGTCACGGCTCGATTCCACCAGCGTGTATTTACCGTCTGGATAGATTCCCTCAACTTCATTGTATTCGTCGGGCAGCTTTCGGTAGGTCACACTCCGTCCCGTGTTGAGCTCGTAACCTAGCACATCCGCGAAAGGCGAGCGATAGCAGGTGTAGATCAGCTCGATGTCGTTGTTCCGGAAGTCCTGTGCCTCCAGCGTGCATTCCGGGGTTTTGGCTCGCATCAGTTCTTTCTTGTTGGCCAAAGTGGGAGTGCCGTCTTTGTAAATAATGTCGGCTGTGTAGATGACAGATCCTCCCGCAGCCAACTGGTCGGGATACTGCCCGGACGTGTTGGACCAGGCAATCTTCATCTGCCTGGCCGAAATGGCCACGCCTTCGGAGATCTTGTGATTCAACGGAATCGGCGGCGTCTTTGCGTCCGCCTTCATCACCCACATCTCCTGGTCGCGAGAGCGCGTGGTGCGAATGTCGGTAAACTTCCTGGCCCCGATCAAAAAGAAATCGCCGTTGGGCAGATATTGAATGCGCAGGAAACCCTCGTGATAAAAATGGCCGGTTAGAAGCCGAGTCAGCCTCGTCTTCAGATCGATTTCAAAGGCATCCTTGAAACTCTTGGCCATGAAGGCGATGCGTTTCCCATCGGGTGACCAGGAAGCACGCTCTCCAAATCCTGTTAACTGGGCGATGTTTGAAGGTAAGTGGTCTTCGGGATTCCCCTGTTTTGGCGATTCCGCTAGACAAAGTGAGGACGCGCAAAGAAGCATCAGCGGCGCGAGCCGGACAATCGCAATTTTCGTTCGCAGCTCCATCGGTAGCCTCCATCAAGCGTAGACAAATCTTCGGGATCCGTAATTGGGTGTCATTCTAACAAGCAACGGCGCTGGAGGGGCGAAATCAAAGATCGACATCCAGGGTTGCGTCTGCATGCCCTTCACAGTTCTGAACTCACAGCCCAGAACGCGCGCGGAGCGCGCGTTCCACCTGGGTGGAGCGGGCGCGTGGGACCGCTGTCTCCCTGTGCACGCTTCTGGCCGGATCGAACTAGTATTGGATGTTTTCGCGGCCCCAACCCCACGCGCGAATACTGTCCTTCTCTACCAATGGATTTTAAAGAAGGCTACTATGAAATTGGAGACCCTTGTTGTCCCATCTCATAGAGGATACATTGCCCTAGGCAAGCCGTTGCGGTTCGTTGATCAGATGAAGGAAGCTGAATCCCTTGCTGCAGTTGGGATGACCGGCGCGTTTACATCAGAAAGAGCGATGCAAAGACCGCGTGACCCTGCTAGGCCATTGCCAAAATAGCCAGCGAAAAAATCAACCATGAAACGAGAAGCCTACCCCGCTGCCCGGACCATCGCTCCGAAATTGCACGCTTATTTTGTCCGGCATGCAGCCGATGTCCACTATCGCAATCGGACGCGCGCTACTGTTCCCGACGCTGAAGCGATGGAAGCCCTCATCGACGCGGCCTTTTGGGCGAGCCTGCGACGGGAGGAAGGTTATACACCGAGAATCTCACTCGCCTTTCTGTCACCCCAGGAGACGGCGCATCCGCTCAAGTTCGAGCGGCCGCTTCAACTGCACCCAGCGACGCTCACACGAGTGGCACCGGCCGTCGAGCGGCCCGGGATTCATTTGGGTGTGTGGCGTCAACAGGACGAACTGGCTGTGTGGGGGACGACGCGCGCCATACCGAGCTTGTGTTTCGTGCTTGAGGTAGCGGCCCCCGGACTGTTGGTCATCAAGCACCACAGCGGCGACGAATCGGGAAAGTTTGTGAATGTGGCGGTGCTTGAGGGCGATCGGATCAAATGGGTGGATGAGCATGCCGCTGAGCTACCCGATTGCCCT
>Ga0187893_10013861_pt1 | contig 11125 bp, 6 predicted proteins | sample MA1701074metaG_FD_139574 | JGI IMG/M metagenome (GOLD analysis project Ga0187893, IMG submission 139574) | White microbial mat communities from a basaltic lava cave in the Kipuka Kanohina Cave System on the Island of Hawaii, USA - MA170107-4 metaG ...
GATCACGATGTATGACATTCGCTTCGGAATTTGCAATTTTTCCTGTTCGCTGGCGGGGCTGAACCGTTCGTACAGTTCCTCCGGCGTCAGGGCGTTGTAGCCGGTAATGTTTTTGACCCGCGCCTCGGCGAGAAGTTCGTATCTCTCTTCCATGTTGGTGACGGCCCAGCCGAGGATTTTCTCCGCCCGCGGCATGTCCGTGACGATCGGGCACATCAAGTGCGGTACTTCCTTGTATTGGCTCATCTCGACCATCTTGGGGTCAATCAGAATCATCTTGACGTGATCGGGCCGCTTGGTCATGAGCAGACTGAGTATGATCGCGTTCAGGCAGACGCTCTTCCCCGAGCCCGTCGTTCCCGCTATGAGCAGGTGGGGCATGGCCGTCAAATCCGTCACCAACGCCGCCCCGCCCGCGTCCTTGCCCAGAAACAGCGGCAATCCCATTTCACTCGCCTTTTTCCCGGAAAGCGACATCAATTCCTTAAGCCGGACCCGTTCCTTCTGAAGATTGGGGACTTCGATCCCCACGGTGTTCTTTCCGGGTATGGGGGCGACAACGCGGATGGCGTGGGCCTTGAGAGCGCGAGCGATGTCATTGGACAACGTGGCGATTTGCGACACCTTGATCCCCGCGCCAAGCCGAAGCTCGAACATCGTGATCACCGGGCCGGTGTCGATCTCCACCACTTGGGCATCGACGCGGAATTCTTCGAGTGTCTGCTCCAGTACCTTTGCCTGGCGGCGGACGACTGTTTCCTGCTGCGTATTAAAGCCGTACTCCGGCTCCCGCAGGAGCGTCATCGACGGCAGCCGCCAATTCTCGATCTGCTTGGGATACGGTTCGGCGGCGGCCACCTGTTGCGGCGAAACGAACCGCACAATCGGCTCGGTGGACGCGGGCTGCCCGGATGCCGCTGCCGGTCTTGATTTTCCCGACGTGGATGTCGCAGTGGCAACGGGCTTTGGTTGCCCCTTCGCGGAAATTTCGGTTTTGATGCGAACCGAATCCCCGGCCGCTTGAACTTCGGATGGAACCGGCCCCGCCACCTTCGACCCCTGGGTTGGAGTAGTCGACTCCTCGGCAGGCGATTCGTCGCGGTTCGGCTTCGTGACAGGCAGCGTTTCCGGCATCGACTCCGGAGCGTTGACGTCCGGTTTCATCAGTCGTTTAGAAGACGTGGCGGATTGTCTCGCGGGGTGGGAATCAGCAACTTGTGCCGGTGCCGGGACCGGTCTCGTCGGTACCGAGGCGCGTAGAAAGTTTTTGGCAATTCCACCGGCCGCTGTCGAGGCCTGGGCCATTCGCCGAAGCAACCCGGGCATTCTCAAAACCCATCCTTGTGTTGCGAAAATTAACCCAACCACCCAGCTTGCCGTAAGTACCAGTATTGTCCCGAATCTCGATAGGTTTTCCGTCAACAATTCGGCCAGTGAATAACCAATGACTCCTCCACGTCCGACCGGCAGAGCCCCCGCCGAGCTTCCGGCGATGAGGTGGACTGAAGCGGCGGTGCAAATTACAACGAGCGCCAATCCGAATACACGTTCACCTAGTTGCCCGATTCCCCCACGAGACAAATGCAGGCACGCGGACAAAGTTCCAAAAAGCAATAATGGAAATGATCCGTCTCCAATGAAGTGAAATGCCCAGAATGCAACGAATGCGCCGACAAAGCCACACGCGTTGGCGGGGGGTGAATTCTGGGGGAATTGGTGGGGACTTGGCCAGTCTCCGAGGTCAAAGGTTAGCAGAGAAGCCCAGGTGAAGGCGCAGGCAGCCAAGCCACTGAGCGGCCAGGCTACCGAGCGCGGAGTTTTTTTTCTGGATTCTGTCGAGTCAGCCATAAACCACATCACTTTCGCGGCGGGATCATTAAACTGAATTTCGTTGGGAGTCCGATCCTGCGTGCTAAAACAATCCCCGCGTCTGCCGCATACGGCGACGAAACCCGCCTTTTCATACTGAAAACCGCGCAACCCCATCTTTATCGGCGTCATCGCGGCGTTGTCACCAGCCGAAGGCGGGTCGGCACGGTGGAATAGGGGGAAGCGTGAATGGCTGATGTGGAAATCCAAAATCACCCGCCCACAACGCGTAAGTTCGCTGGTGCAATCGACGTGCGGCTGCGGAGGTCGCGAGAGGAAACTCGATTTCGATTCTCGAGGAAGCGGCCTAGCGCGTTCGCCCCCAGTCCGACGTGATTCCGCTTACTGGCGTGAGCGGGTCGGATCGGCGCGGGATCAATTCTTGCGCGGTTCGTCGGCATTTTGTGCCAGTCGCTCGTAGATCGCGTAGCGCCGGTCCGCCCCCTGCCGCGCTCGATCGAGCAACTCCGCCGCGCGCCGTGGATCGGAATTCGTCAGGGCGTGGAAGCGATTCTCGCCGGCCATGAACTCGCCCAGGGAGCCGTTGGGCTTCTTGGAATCCAGTTGCAACGGGTTCAAACCTCTTTCCGCGCGGCGGGGATCATGGCGGTAGAGAATCCAGTGTCCGGAATCCACGGCGTCCTTCTGGTGCGAAAGTCCCGTGCGCATATCGATGCCGTGGGCGATGCAGTGGCCGTAGGCGATGATGAGCGAAGGTCCGTCGAAACTCTCCGCCTCGACGAACGCCTGCACGGTGTGGTTGTCGTTGGCGCCGAGGGCGATTGAAGCGACGTAGACGTTGCCGTAGTCCATGGCGAGTCTTCCCAAATCCTTCTTGGCGGACGGTTTGCCGCCGCTGGCGAACTTGGCGATGGCGGCGCAGGGCGTCGCCTTGGACATCTGTCCGCCGGTGTTGGAATACACCTCCGTGTCGAGGACAAGGACGTTGACGTTCCGGCCGGAAGCGAGCACGTGATCCAGCCCGCCGTAACCGATGTCGTACGCCCACCCGTCCCCGCCGACGATCCAGACACTGCGCATAACGAGCGAGTCCGCGACGGCCTCGAGATTTCGGCTGGCGGGCCCGTCGAGGGAGCGAAGTCGAATCTTGAGCTCCTCGACGCGCGCCCGCTGCGCGGCCAATCCCGCTTCGTCACTCTGGTCCGCCGACAGCAGACCCTCCACCCGCGCGGGATCAAGTTCGGCCCTCAAATCCCGCAACAGTTGACGGGCGAACGCGGATTGATGATCCAGCGACAAGCGGAATCCCAGTCCGAATTCGGCGTTGTCCTCAAAAAGGGAATTGCTCCACGCCGGTCCCTGTCCCTTGGTGTTGGTCGTCCAGGGCGTTGTCGGCAGGTTTCCGCCGTAGATGGACGAGCAACCCGTGGCGTTGGCGATCACCGCCCGGTCGCCGAACAACTGACTCAGCAGTTTGACATAGGGAGTCTCACCGCAGCCGGCGCACGCGCCCGAATACTCAAACAACGGCAGGCAGAATTGCGACCCCTTCACCGTCGAGGTTTTCAATTTCGTGCGGTCGAACTCCGGCAGCGTCTGGAAGAATTCAAAGTTCGTCCGCTCTCGTTCGCGCAGCGGCGCCTGGGCGACCATGTAGATCGCTCGTTTTCCGGTCTCCTTTCGGTTTTCAACGGGGCAGATTTCGACGCACAGCCCGCATCCCGTGCAGTCTTCCGGCGCGACCTGAAGGGTGAATCGCAAACCTTTGAATTCTGCGCCCCTGGCGTCAACAGACAGGAAGGATTCCGGGGCATTTTCGAGCAACCCCTTCTCATAAACATTGGGCCGAATAGCGGCGTGCGGACAGACCAGGGCACACTTGTTGCATTGGATGCACAGGGCGGAATCCCATTGCGGGATTTCCAGGGCGATGTTGCGTTTTTCCCACTTGGTTGTGCCCACGGGAAAGGTGCCGTCGGCCGGCATCGCGCTCACGGGCAACTGATCGCCGCGACCCTCCAGGATCGGTCCGACGACGCCGCGCACGAAATCTGGCGCAACCTCGGGGACGACGGGCGGCCGATGGCGGACCGCGCCGCTTTGTCCGCCGATTCGGACTTCAAAAAGATTCTCCTGCGCTTGATCGACGGCGGCACAGTTCCTGACCACCACGTCCTCGCCTTTGCTTCCGTAGGATTTGCGGATCGCATCCTTGATTTTGGCGATGGCCTTGTCGCGCGGCAGCACCCCCGACAACGCGAAAAAGCACGTCTGCATGATGGTGTTGATGCGCCCGCCTAGTCCGGCCTCTCTCGCCACGCGAATCGCGTCGATAACGTGAATCTTTACATTCTTCGCCAGAATCCGCCGTTTCATTTCCGAAGGCAGCGTATCCCAGACTCGATCCGGCGGCGTGGGCGTGTTGAGCAGAAACGTTCCGCCGGTGGTGATCTGGTCGAGCATCTCCAGGCGATCGATAAAAGTCGGTTGATGACAGGCGACGAAGTTGGCCTGTTGAATGAGGTACGCGGAATGAATCGGCTTGTGACCGAAGCGAAGGTGCGAAACGGTCACGGAACCCGACTTCTTCGAATCATAGACGAAGTACCCCTGGGCGTGGAAACCGGCCTCCTTGCCGATGATCTTGATGGAGTTCTTGTTCGCCCCCACGGTGCCGTCGGCGCCGAGTCCGTAAAACACCGCCCGCGTCGAGTCCTGGTCTTCCGTGATGAACCCCGGATCGCAGTCGATGGACTTGAGCGTCACGTCATCGACGATGCCCACCGTGAAGTGATTCTTCGGCGTTTCCTCTTTCAGCTCATCGAACACACCCTTGACCATGGCCGGGGTGAATTCCTTGGAGGACAATCCGTAGCGCCCGCCGATGACGCGGGGCATGTCCGCAAGTCGCCTCCGAGGGTGGTCTTGGTGTTCGTTAAGGGCCGTGACCACATCCTGATAGAGCGGTTCTCCCGCGGCTCCGGGCTCTTTCGTTCGATCAAGACCTGCGATGCACTTCGTCGTCGCGGGCAGACTTTGCACGAATCGGTATCCGTCAAAGGGCCGGAACAACCGCACGCGAACCACTCCGACCCGCTCGCCTTCCGCGACCAGGCGATCCACCGCCTCTTCCGACGTTTCCGCGCCCGAACCCATGAGAACGACCACGCGCTCCGCTTCCGGGTGACCGAAATAGTCGAACAGCCGGTAGGCGCGTCCGGTCAATTCCGCGAATCGATCCATCGTCTTTTGCATCAGATCAGGAAAAGCGGCGTAATAGGGGTTCACCGCTTCCCGCGCCTGAAAGAACACGTCGGGGTTCTGCGCCGAACCGCGGAGAACGGGTTGACTCGGATTCAGGGCCCGCGCCCGATGCTGGGCGACCCATTGATCGTTGATCATCGCCCGCAAGTCGCCGACGTTGAGCGAACGAATCTTCATCACTTCGTGGGAGGTGCGAAACCCGTCAAAAAAATGCACGATGGGAACGCGGGACTCAAGCGTCGCCGCGTGGGCGATCAGGGCCTGGTCGAGCGCCTCCTGCACGCTGGCCGACGCCAGCATTCCCCATCCGGTGCTTCGTGCCGCCATTACGTCACTTTGGTCGCCGAAAATGGACAGCGCGTGTGTCGCCACCGTCCGGGCCGAAACGTGAAACACCGCGGGGGTCAATTCACCAGCGATCTTGAACATATTCGGGAGCATGAGCAGCAAACCCTGCGACGCGGTGAACGTCGTCGCCAGCGACCCTGTTTGCAGCGCCCCATGAATCGCGCCCGCAGCCCCGCCCTCGCTTTGCATTTCGATGACCGACGGAACCGCACCCCAGAGATTCGGTTTGCCCTCCGACGCCCACTGGTCCGCCCATTCCCCCATGGGCGAACTCGGCGTGATGGGATAAATGGCAATTACGTCGCTCAGGTGGTAAGCGACGAAAGCAGCGGCTTCGTTGCCGTCGATGATTGTGGGAAACGTTCGCGGCGGGGCTTCGACGCCCACGATGCGCTGCGCTCGCCCTTCCGTTTTCACCGTATCGGTCATGGTGGAACCTCCCTAACGGGCCTGACCAGGCGCCGAATCCAAGCACGGACCGATTCCCGCCGACCCTGCCAATTGCCCTGCAAGAACCGTGCCAGAGGGAGCTGGTTTGGCCCCACTCTTTCTCAAAATTTTCTCCGGGGAGGGTCTGGAGTTGTTACTTTCGGACGGTTGGCGTGCGAAAGTCCGGTTTGCACGCCGTTATGGGGCATTCCGTCTGATATGGAATGAATTGCGAGTTCGGGAGGAAGTTGTAAGATGGTGCCCCTTGGAATTGAAACTCATTCTGCTTTTCCGGGTTTGATATGGGAACATGGGAGAGACGAACATGCACGTATTCTGGCCGGCGTACGAGTCACTCTCGACCGGGGCGGTGATTGACGCTGCACAATCCGCCGCCGACGCCGAAAACACACTTACGGCCTGAGTCCCGTAGCTCGCCTGTCTAAACCGAGCCGCGACCATAAGGGAGCGGGCCTCTTTCCCGCCCCGAGGAAGCGTCATGGGGAGTTTTATGGACGGCTAGGTTGCTATGAGTCTGCGCCCAACGAGCTGCTAAACCTTCCCACGCCTATTCCAACAGCTTCTCCACGATTCCCTCGACCATCGCCGCCGCTACTTCGCTGGCGAAAGTAAGGTTCGGGTCGGTCAAGGTTTCGACGAGTGCGGCGCGCTCGCCCGCGTTGAAGTGGTCCGCGCACCAATGGGTAAGAGCGTTGATTGTCCGCTCGAAGTCTTCTCCTGTTAGTGCGTCCTTGTCCGAATGCCCGGTCAGGTAGTCAATGAACCAACAAGTCAAATCTTGGTTCACCTCACTCTTGGGAGCGCTACTCAAGGTTTCGGCGGGTCCCAGTGCCATGAGGCTCTCTCCGCCGCAGTCATAGGAAATCATCCCGTCGACGCAATCCGCGTTTTCGGGAAGTGGTGAGTGTTCGACGCATCCCACACGCCGGCCCCGTTCAGCAGATCGATCTCCGTGAGTATGTCCGCGGGATTGCACTCTCCGCTGTGATCAATGTCGCAACTGTAGGCTCCCCATGGAAACGTATATACTTCGTTGAGCCCGTCGATCAGGTCAAGAATGTCCGCCGGGGCGGATGCGCTGTCCGCGTTGACGTTAGCGGGATGCGCTACATACTCGACGAAGCTCCCGGTGGGTTCGTATCGAAGGGTTGTTACCGCGCCGGCCGTAATCGCACGCGCCAAAGTGAGCCGATACTGACCGCTGCCGAGCGCCGTTACCCCGGTGACGGAATTCACGCTTTCCGGGTAGGACTTGGATTCGCAGAGGGACCAACAAACTGGTTTGCCCGCTCCGCCGACGGATTCTGTAAGCGTGATCGTGATGTACTCCGGTCCGCCGCCGTTTGACGTGGGATTCCCGATGCCGTACCGCGGCGTCGTGGCACTGACATCGTTGGGCTGACGCGCGTCCACGGTTCCCGACGTCGGCGTCGCCGATTGAATGGTCGCCTCCGGGCACTCCGAAGTATCGACGGGAGACTCGTAGGCTCCGAAATCCGTATAGGGAGAATCGTCGGCGGGAGCCCCGGCATCGGCTGTGGCAGGGTCGTCTATCCGTCTGAGAACGACGGGGATTGCGTCAAGGTCAAGGGGAAGTTCCTCCGTCGTATTCCCATCCCCATCAATGTCTCCCACATCGCTTAACGGTACGTCCGTGTTGTTCCCTTTGTCGATCACCGGCGAATCCGCCAGCACGCGATAGTTATAATCAGCCCAGGTCGTTTCGTCGTCGTCCGGACCGTCCGGATCAATGAAATCCGGCGCATCGTCGCCGTCGTCCCCAATAACAAAATCATCTGCGGTGACGGTACCGCCAGACTGGTCGATCCCGTCTCCTGAAAACTCTTCTACGTTTGACCATTGCACGGTCGTGGTCGCGTAAGAGAAGTACATTTGCTGCCCCTGCGTCGTCGCTGTGTTTCCCCAGAAGATCGAGTTGCTGATTGTTGACGTTCCGCCCTGCTGATTTAATCCTCCCCCGCGCGTCGCCGAATTATCCACCACGGTCGAATTCAGGATGGTAAATGGCTCATTCTGGCTTTCGACTTGAATTCCGCCGCCGTACTCCGTTCCCGCGCTGTTCCCGGCAATCAGGCAGTTAATGAACGCTAGTCCATCCGTCCCGTACGAATAGAACCCGCCGCCGCTTGCGGCTGCGCTGGTTCGCAGAACCTTACAATTCACGAATGTTCCCGATCCCCCGTTTTTCCCTCCGACACCCCCGCCCCAGTTGTCCGACGAATTGTCGGCTATGATGCACCGGGTCACCACCGGGTTGCCTTTGAAAAGGTAGATTCCGCCCCCGTTTGATTCCGCGGTGTTCCCCGCAATCAGGCAGTCTCTCAGTGTTCCAGCCGCCGTCCATGCCGGACTTTCACTTCCCGACATGGCGATTCCTCCCCCGAATCCACCCGCAGAATTGTAGATAGGAGCGGAGTTGCAAGTGATCTTGCACTTGGAGACCGATGCCGACTCGAATTGCAGGTAGATCCCGCCGCCCACGTTTGCCGAATTGCCGCGAACGACGCAATTCGAAATTGTCGGTGTCACGTCGTGCCCGCACCAGATTCCGCCCCCTGCCCCGGCGGAGGTGGCCGTGTTGTCTTCAATGACGATTGCGAGGATGAACGGGGTGAACGTCTCCTGCGTGGTGCGGCAGTAAATCCCGCCGCCGTTGGCTGCGGTGTTTCCCTGAATCACGTTTTGCGAAAACTCGGGACTTCCCGAGCCCGCGCAATGAATACCCCCGCCCGATGGCGCCGTTCGCGTCAAAGTATGGTCGCCAATCGAGTTTCGTGAGACTACAAGCGATGCATTCTCACCCGTGTAGGAGTACACCCCGCCCCCTTTGTTCGCCGAATTAAGCTGGATGGTGTTGTCGGACGCCATGGGACCGGGGCTCCCATGAGATTCAAGGAACAGTCCTCCCCCGCCTCCATTTCCCGTCGCCGCGTACGTCGCCGAATTTGATTGAATGGTGTTCTCGGTGATGGAAGGAACCGACTCCCCCGCAACGAACGCATAGATTCCTCCCCCCGATACCGCCGTATTTCCCGTGATCGTGTTGCCCTGAATGATCGGCGACCAGGTTCCCGTGCTGGCCAGGCTCAGGTAGATTCCCCCGCCTAGCCCGCTGGTTCCCGTGGTCTAGCAACTCTGAATGATGTTATCAACAATCTTGGGGGCGGAGTTGAGAATCGCGATCCCCCCGCCGACCGCTCCACCCGCGCTACTCGTCGTGACGTATCCGTCGAGAATCGTGAACCCGTTAATGGTCACAACTTTCTGTTCACCGTTGAAGTAGAACGCTCGTCCGCTGTCGTCGCAGTCGATGGTGCATCCCGACTCCTCGTTGGCACAAAGAACCGAGATCCGGCGGTTGTTGTTGAAAGTGAGGTTTTTGTTGCCCGTTCCCGCGTAGGTCCCGTCGGCCACGACGACCACGTCGCCGTCGGTCGTGGTAGCGTTGATACCGGCCTGGATGGTTTTCTTGGCGCAGGTCCCCGACCCGGCGCAGGCTGACGATTGTCCGTTGCAAAGGGTGTCGCTCCCGCAGTTGTCGACGTAGTAAGGTGTCGCTTCAGCGGCGGAATGAAAGAACATCAGAAGCGAAATCGGCGCTGCCAAAAATGAGCGGTTCATGGCGGGTTCCTTTCACATGCGAGGAATGAACGCGCGGGGTCCATGCGATCCCGCGCAGGCTAGAAGCCTACCTTATCGCCCGCCCCCCCCGTCAAGCGGAAATCGAATTTGGGGTATTCGGCGTTTTGGTTAGTCGATTCTCGGATTCCTGCAGTCGATTTCATCCCGGCCACCTCCTACAATAAAGCGGATTTCAGAAACTCACCCAAGGGGAGGGCGACGGTGCCGGGAACCAGTCTTGTAATGACGCTTGCGATTTGGTTTCTCCAAACCGCTCCGGTACCGTGTTCGGGCGCGCCCGTAACCACGTGGGTTCAGCGTGTCGGGACGCCGAACCCGTACGGGTCGCCCGTTGTGGACGCCATTTCCATTGGGGCGGATGGACGCCTATACCTCGCCGGCGATTTCAGCCGGACGGTTGATTTCGATCCCGGTGAGAGCGATGAGTCGTACACTGCGCAGGGTGATGATGCATACCTCACGGGCTATTCTGAACGCGGCGAGTACTATTGGACTCGAATAGTGGGAGGCCCTACCGACGAAGGATTTCGTTCTTTGTTGATTTCCTCAACCGGAACGATTCTTGGAGTGGGCAGTTTTCACGGTGAAACCGACTTCGACCCGGGTCCTGGAATTGATCTTCATTCACCGGTCGGCGACTACAATGGTTTTGTTGCTCGCTTTACTCCCACCGGGGATTATCTGGGAGTTGTGATTTTTGGAGATGGCAACAAGGGGGTGGGCCCGTGTTGCGCGGGCCTTACCTCCGATGAAAGCGTCGTAATCGTAGGCACCTATAACGGCAGCGCCGATTTCGATCCCGGGGAGGGGCAGATCGTTCGTTCCTCACATTCCGCCGGAAGTGACATCTTTGTTCTGAAACTCAATCCCGATTTTTCGTTTGCCTGGGTGGGGACGATCGGCGGCCCCGCCTTCGACAAGGCTACAGGTCTTGCGGTCGACGCGGACGACAACGTCGTCCTTTCCGGAGAGTTTCGATCCGCCGTGGACTTTGATCCCAGTGAGGAAGGCGCGGACGTGCATCACGTCGTCAATGGACCCTCGGATACGTTCATCACCAAACTCGGACGTGACGGGTCCTACCACTGGACGCGCACACTTCCGCCCGATTTTACCGATCGGAGGAGACTCGCGGTCGACGGTGACGGAAATGTCTTGCTCGTCGGATCGTTCGATCGGGCCACCGATTTTGATCCCACGGAGGGTTTCGACGTCCGACCGGCACCCGCCCAGGTAGTCGATGGTTACGTCATCAAGCTAGGCGCTGATGGGTCCTATCTTTGGACGCGAACGCTGCAAGATGCGTATCATACACATCCTCAGAACGTCGTTGTCGACGCGGAAGATAACGTACTCGTCGTCGGACTGTACTGGGGAACGGTGGACCTCGACCCGGGTGTCGGCATCCGATCACAAACTGCCGACGGCGGGGACGATATCTTCCTACTGTTATGCCTCTAAATAACTGCAACCTTTGTCCCCTTGGCGGGTTTCATCTTTTGAAGGAGGATGAAACCCATGCGTCGAGCGGTCGTGATCATGTTGACGGACCCGGAGCGCCGCGTGCTGA
>Ga0187893_10013862_pt1 | contig 11124 bp, 9 predicted proteins | sample MA1701074metaG_FD_139574 | JGI IMG/M metagenome (GOLD analysis project Ga0187893, IMG submission 139574) | White microbial mat communities from a basaltic lava cave in the Kipuka Kanohina Cave System on the Island of Hawaii, USA - MA170107-4 metaG ...
CAGCCGGTATCGGGTGATCTTGTCGATCAACGCGCCGGCGGGCTGCCCGCGCGTCAGCAGCGCGACCGCCGCGCGAAACTGCTTCTGCGACGTCGCCGGGCCCGGCGAGCGCACCTGGTTCTCCTGCACGATTTCACCGATGGTGACTTCGCGCCGGATGCCGCCGATGGTGACATTCGGGCGCGGCGAGCTTGAGCGGCTGAGGCCGCCCGCGCCCGACGGGGCGGTGATAACGAAGGTCGGTGTGACGTCGGATGCCGGGCGAAAACCCATCAGGTATTGATCAAGCCGCGAGTACCCGTCGATCAGGCCGATGGAGGTGAAATTGCCGTTCGCGTTCTCGCGCCAGACGTTACCCTCCATGGAAGACGATCGGGGCGCGGCGGGAGTGCTTGTCGTCGATTCGATGCTGTAGAAGAAGCTCCAGTGCGCATTGTCGCGGCCCAGCAGAAGGAAAGGATTGCTGCCCGGATAGTTGATGAACGACATCCAGCGATGTCCCTGTTCCTGGCCCATGATCGAGAGCGCGTGATTCGATCCGAGGAACCGCCGCGTGGGAAAGTCGGGATAAGACGAGTTGATAGCGCCGAGATTGAGGAGACCCTGAATACGGTTGCTGGAGAGCGCGAGCTCGGGGCTGTACTCGCCGACGGGCTGCCCTATGCCTTCCGCGTCATTCGTGAAGGGCAGGTAGAACGCGAAGGCGTCGTCCAGGTCGACCTCGAAGTCCGTAACGAGATAGAGAAAGTCGTAAACGTCGCGGCCCGGGTGGGTGAAATAGAACGCCTCCACGGCGCCGATGATGTCGATCTGCTCGTTGAGAGTGAAAAACTCGGCCGACGTTCCGTCGAGCGCGCCTCCGGATGGATTTGCCAGGTCGACGATCACAGGCAGGCTCGATCTTCCACCCGGCGAAAGGCCGGCCAGCGCAGTGGAGGTCAACTGGGCCGTCGAATATGCGAACAGAATCCGCCCGTCACGAAACAGCGCGGCCTGGAAAGTGTGGATGCCCCTGTCCGTGCGAGGGTTGTTGGGAAAATCTCGAAGATTGTTCCAGGTGATGACAACGCGGTCGGTGTCACGACGGAGCCAGACGCCGCTCGCTCCGGCGGTTTGTACGGCGCGTCCGTCGAGGTCGTGCCAGAACGGCGCGATGCGCGGCGGCCCGGACGCGAGCACGAACAGTGCCTCGATGGGATCAACGGCGGCGAGATCAAATTCGAGTTGTGACATGCCCGGCGCCTGAAAACACAGGTTGCCGTTGCTGGTCACGGCCACACTGTTGTATGCGGCGCCGAAGAATCGGAATGAGAAACCGAGGTCCTGGACCAGGTAGGCGTCGTCGCCGGGCTCGGAGCCGGACTTCGGATTGACCGCCGCAGCGGAGGTCAGGTCGAGCTCCTGGCCGAGATCGGTGTCAAAGCCGGCGGACGGGGCGGAGGCCGTGTAGCCGTTGCCCGACGGGGAAAACAACACGGCGCGACCGTTGAGATCGAACGGATTCGGCGGGATGATCACCGAGCCGTCATCTTGGAGAACGGCGATATCGGCGATATCGGAGTTGCTGATGCCCGGACCGATGGCTGCGGCCGCGCGGCCCTTGCCGATGCGCTGCAAGTTGAGCTGGTGCCGGAACCGTAGTTCGCCGGCACGGGCTCTGCGGTCAAGTCCTTTTTCGGAAAGGCCGTGGGCGGGTGCGCCCGGGTGCGGGACCGTCTGAGGCCGGCCGCCGGAGAGCAGAGCGAACGCGCCGGCGGCGATGAGAATGTGCAGGTTCCGTCTCACGTCAGTACTATCGGCAGAGCTTCCCTGTTCGCTTAAACCCGGTTTCGGTCAATAGGTGGCGCCGGCTGGGCCGATCGGAACCTCCAAGACCATCCGACGCACCCGGCCCCCGCGCGGTTTCCAGCCGCGGGTGGACGGAGTGGACGCAGGGCTTCCAGTTCGGCTCCGCGCTGCTCCAGTTCGACGCGTCCACCATGCGCATGCTGCGCGCTCTCGTCTTCGGGCACCGCCTTGGCCACGCGCTTATGGGCGAGGGCGACCGCAGGATCCCCCCTGCTTGCCCGCGCGATCGACCTGCGCGCATCACCGCGCGCTACACCGCGACGCCTGCCTCGACCAATGTGATATGATTTACCTCTTTTGAGGCGCCGCAAGGCGCCGGGAGGAAGGATGCTGCTCGCTCCGATCATCTGGATCTTCGCCGTGGCGATCGTCGTCGTTTTTGCCGCCAAACTGTGGTGGTTTCCGCCCGCGATCAGTGAGCACGGGCGTTCCTACGACGACCAGTTCTTCATCACCATGGTGGTCACCGGCGTGATCTTTTTCCTGGCGCAGGTGGCGCTCGGCTACGTCATCTTCCGCTTCCGCGATCGCGGCAGGCGCGCCAATTACACCGAAGGCAACAACAGGCTGGAAATGTTGTGGACCGCGGCCGCCGCCATCCTGTTCATCGGCGCCGTGCTGATCAGCACGAGCCTGTGGGCCGGAGTACACTTTGCGCCGACCAGCGCCAACGCGTTGAAGATCGAGTTGATGGCCCAGCAGTTTTCCTGGAATTTCCGCTACCCCGGCGCCGATGGCAAGTTCGGGCGGCTCGATATCAAGCAGATCAATAGCGCCGGCGGCAATCCGTTCGGAATCGACGAGAAGGATCCGGCGGGCAAGGACGACATCACCAGCTCCGCCATCCGCGTGCCGGCCGGCCGCCAGATCCTGCTCGCCATGCGCAGCCGCGACGTCATCCACAACTTCTTCGTGCGCGAGCTTCGTGTGAAGCAGGACATCGTTCCCGGCATGGAGATTCCGCTGCGCTTCACGGCGGAGACCCCCGGAGCCTATGAAGTCGCCTGCTCGGAGCTGTGCGGGCTCGGCCATCACCAGATGCGCAGTACGCTGGAGGTGATGCCGCCCGCAGAGTTCGACAAGTGGCTCCAGGCGCAGGCACAGGCGCTTCAGGCGCAGCAGCAGCAGCAATGAACGTTCTTTCATAGGAAGGTTTGATGGCATCCCACGCAACACCTCATGTGCATCATCCTCCGAGCGGATTCATCCGCAAATACATTTTCAGCACGGACCACAAGGTAATCGGCAAGCAGTACTGGTGGCTGGCGCTGTTTTCGGTATTTGTCGGGATGGCGCTCTCGGTGCTGATGCGGTTCCACATGGCCTACCCGGACGCAAAGGTCTCGTGGTTCGAGAAATTGTGGCCCACCGGCGCCGAAGGCGGCGTCATGACGCCGGAGCTCTACCTTTCGCTGATGACCATGCACGGCACCATCATGGTGTTCTTCGTACTCACCACCGCGCCCCAGGCTGGCTTTGGCAACTCTTTTCTGCCGATCCAGATCGGCGCCGAAGACATGGCCTTCCCGGTCCTGAACATGCTGTCGTTCTGGACCACGCTTGTGGCTCTGATCGTGATGTGCGCGGCTTTCTTCGTCGAGGGCGGCGCACCGATATCGGGATGGACGGCCTATCCACCGTTGAGCGGCGTCGGCGAGGTCGCCGGTCCGGGGCTGGGGAAGGGACAGAACCTGTGGATCCTCAGCATTGCCATTTTCTGTGGGGCGTCGCTCATGGGCGCCATCAATTTCATTGCTACGATCATCGATCTGCGGGCGCCGGGCATGAGCCTGATGCGCATGCCGCTCACCTGCTGGGCCTGGTTTGTCACCGCGATTCTGAGCCTGTTCGGTTTCGCCGTGCTGCTCGCCGCCGGCATCCTGCTGCTGCTCGATCGCACGGCCGGGTCGAGCTTCTTCCTGCCGGCCGGACTCGTCGTAAACGACCGCCTTCTCGATCACCGCGGCGGCTCGCCGCTTCTGTGGCAGCACCTGTTCTGGTTCTTCGGCCACCCGGAGGTATACATCGCGATCCTGCCGGGCATGGGTCTCGCCTCGAATGTGCTGTCGATCTTCGCGCGCAAGCCGATCTTCGGCTACCGGGCTATGGTGTACGCCATCGTCGGCATTGGCTTCCTGGGCTTCGTCGTCTGGGGACACCACATGTTCATCAGCGGCATGAGCCCGTATACGGCAGTGGCCTTCTCCGTGTTGACCATGGCTATCGGCGTGCCGAGCGCGATCAAGACGTTTAACTGGGTCGGCACTCTGTGGGGCGCCCAGATCCGCTTCACGTCGCCGATGATGTATGCGCTGGGATTCGTCTCGCTGTTCGTGACCGGCGGCATCAGCGGCATCTTCCTCGGCCAGCCGGCGCTGGACCTCTATCTCCACGACACGTACTTCGTGGTAGGCCACTTCCACATGATTATGGGCGTGGCCGCGATCTTCGGCATGTTCGCGGGGACGTCGTTCTGGTTCCCGAAGATGTTCGGCAAGATGATGAATGAGACGTTGAACAAGGTTCACTTCTACCTGACGTTCATCGGCGTCTATGCCATCTTCACGCCCATGCACTTTATCGGTGTGGCCGGGAACCCGCGGCGTTACGCCGACTTCAAAGACTTCGAGTTCATGAAGGACCTGATGCCGGTGCACACGTTCATGACGCACGCGGCGATTTTTACCGCCGTGGTGCAGGTACTGTTCTTTATCAATATCTTCTGGAGTATGCGAAAGGGCCGGAAAGCAACCGACAATCCGTGGGAGGCGACTTCACTGGAGTGGAGCGTGCCGTCGCCGCCGCCGTTCGACAACTTCGGCGGTAAGCATCCCAGGGTCTACCACGGTCCCTACGAATTCGCCGTTCCCGGGAAGGCCAAAGACTACCAGATGCAGCACGAACCGGATTGATGTCTATGCCCGGCTCGCTTTCCACCGAACAGATCCAGTACACGCCTCCACCGCCACCCGATGGCGGAGGCGACTGGGGTGATCGTCCCGGCGGCGGCGCGCGCCGCCGCGCGTCCTTCACCGCGCTGTTCGTCCTGCTGGCGGCGGTGACCATGCTGTTCGCGGCGTTCACCAGCGCGCTGGTGGTTCGCCGCGGGCTCGGCGGCGACTGGGAGCGAGTTCCCATGCCGGGCATCCTGTATTGGAACACGTTGCTGATCCTGGCCTCGAGCGCCTGGATCGACATCGCACGACGCGCGCTGCATCGCGGCGCCCGGGGTTCGTTTAATCGGTTCTGGACGATAGGGACCGTGCTCGGCGTGGCGTTTCTCGTGGGGCAGGGCATCGCCTGGAGCCAGTTGCGCGATGCCGGCATCTATATGGCGGTGAATCCCGGCAGCGATTTCTTCTACGTGTTTACGGTGGCGCACGCGGCGCACGTATTGGGCGGGATTGCAGCGCTGGCCTATATCGAGGTCCAGGCCCTGCGGCTCCGGCTCGGTCCGGGCAGGCGGACGGGCGTCGAGATCACCAGTTACTACTGGCACTTTCTCGGCGGGTTGTGGGTTTATCTGATGATTTTGTTCCATTTCTGGGGGTAATGGATGGCATCTGAAGCGAAAGCTCTGGGGTCTGCGTGGGGTGGCGGCGGGTCGCCCTTTGCGATCGGATCCAAGAAGTTCGGGATGTGGCTGTTCATCGTCTCCGATGCGCTGACGTTCTCGGCGCTGCTGGCGACCTACACCTACTGCCGCATGTCCACGGCGAACTGGCCGACGCCGTTCCATTTCTCGCCGAGCGTCATTTTCTCCACGATCATGACGCTGGTGCTGCTTTCGAGCAGCCTCACCATGGTCATGGGAGTTCACGCCATGGCACACGGGAACCGTAAGGGCGCCGTGGCGTGGATCCTGGCCACGATGGCCGGTGGGGCCGGCTTCGTTATTCTGCACTTAACCGAGTGGATGCACCTGATCAGGGACGAGAAAGTAACGCCCTTCGGCAACCCCTGGGGTGAGCCGCTGTTCGGGGCGACTTTCTTCGGCATCACCGGTCTCCACATGACCCACGTAACAATAGGCGTCATCTATCTGGGGATCATCGCCCTCGGCGTCGGGCGCGGTAAGTTCACCTACGAGGACGTGGAAGTGAGCGGCCTCTACTGGCACTTCGTCGACCTGGTGTGGATGTTCGTCTTCCCGCTGGTCTACCTGATGTCGGTGAAGATGTAAGGAGGATCTGATGAGCGCGCACGAGGCACACGCGGAAACACACGTCGAGGGAACGACGAAACTGTTCCTGGTCGTCTGGATCGGCCTGCTGGTGTTGACCGGGATCGAGGTCTTTCTCGCCTACATTCAGACACCTCTGGCCATCATGCTGATTGTGCTGATGGGGCTCTCGCTGATCAAGGCGGCATTGATCATCGCTTACTTCATGCATCTCAAGTTCGAGCGCTTCAGCCTGTTCATGGTGCTGTTCCCCATGCTGATTTTTTGTATCATGATGCTGTTCGTCTGGATGCCGGACGCGCAGCGTGCGCTTCAGTTGCGGCCGGGCCAGTAGGCGGGTTCGTTTTGGTGCTTTTTGGAACCATGTTCCGCTGGATGGCACTGATCACAATCGTCGCGGCGAACGCCGCCGCTCAGTGCGTCATGTGTTCGCGCACAGCAGCGGCGCAAGCCGTCGAACGGGCCCGTTTCCTCAACCTGGGCATCGTCATCATTCTCGTTCCCGTCGTCGCGATCTTTCTGGGCTTCATGTACCTTGCCTGGCGGCGCCGCCACGCTGAATAAACTTCCGCCGACACGCCTCAGCGAAATACCCCGCCGATTGCTCCCGCGCCTCGCGATCCACTATGATGCAACGAGGACGAAAGGACTTTTATGTGGATCCGCAAGCATGAGCGCGACAGGAAGAAGAATGTGGACTCCCCGGTGCCCACACAGGTGGTCTCCAACGAAGAGTTTATTCCCCGGCCGCAAAGCGCCGAGCAGAAGCATGTCGAGCATCTGATCGGCGAACTCGCGAGCGCTAAGGCGAAGAAGCTCGGCCTGGACCGCCGCGATTTCATGCGCACCTCCATGGGGATGGCCACGTGTTTCACGGCCATGAACCAGGTCTATGGCAACCATTTCGAGGTGGAGGAAGCGGAAACCTATGAGGCCCAGGCCACCGAAGAAAAGTACCCCAAGGGCGAGTACTTCATCATCGACGTGCAGGCGCACTTCACCAACGGCTTCGCACTGAAATTCCGCCAGGACCCCATCGTCAAGGGCATGGGATTCGACCTGAAGGACGACGCCGAATCCTACAGTTTTAAAAACTTCCTCAAGGAGATGTACTTCGACAGCGAAACCGCGATCTGCGTTCTCAGCGGCGTGCCGGGCCGCGAAATGCTACGCGACAAGGAAGGCAAGACGCCGGAGGGCCGCGCGCGCGGCGGCGGAATTCTCCCGAGTTGGCTGATGTCGCAATGCGCCCGGGATATCAACGCGCTCGCCGGCAGCCAGCGCGCGCTCGCCCAGGGAAACCTCGCGCCGAACCACTACTGGGACAGCGCGGCCAACGCCCCGAGCAAGTCCCAGACCATGGAGCAGATGGAGCGCGAGCTCAAGACCTACGGCATCAACTCCTGGAAATGGTACTGCCACACCGATCCCGGCCGCTCCGGCGGCGGGTTCCAGCTCGACGATCCCAACGCCTACTGGTTCTACGAGCAGTCGAAGAAGCTCGGCATGAAGTTATTCAGCGTGCACAAGGGCTATAGCTACCAATCCCGGACGCTCGGCCACCTGGCGAATCCCAAGGACGTGGAGCGGGCCGCGCTCGACCACCCGGATATCAACTTCGTCATCTATCATTCGGCGATCCAGCACGGCGTCAACACGCCTGAGTTCAAGGACCCCGCCAATCTCAATGCCGAGACGGGAGACTTCGCCTGGCACAACGTGCTGATGGACATCAAGAAGCGCAACCCGAAGATGAACAACGTGTACCCGGAGATCGGCAGCTTCTTCGGTCCGCTCGTGCTGGTGCATCCGGCGCTGGCCATGCACGGCATGGGGAAAAACATCAGGTACTACGGCGCCGACCACGTCATCTGGGGTACGGATTGCATCTGGTGGGGTTCACCGCAATGGGTGATCGACGCCTTCAAGCGGTTCCAGATCAGCGACGAGATGTGCCAGAAGTTCGGTTACAAGAAGATCACCAAAGAGGACAAAGCCAAGATTTTCGGCCTGAACGCCGCAAGACTCTACGGCATCGACGTCAAAGCGAAACGCAACGCTTTGCCGGCCGATACGCTCACCCGGCTGAAGGCCGCCTACCACCACGAAGGTGGCCAGCCGAGCAATGCAGCCCAGGGTTGGGTCCGCGCGGACGATTAAACTTCCCGATAGCACACTTAGCGTTAGATAAGCCAGTCTTATGATAAGATTGGCTGGTGGGTTTCGAGCACCTCAAGCTCTTCCGCGATATTGCGCACGCGCGCAGCATGAGCCGCGGTGCGTCCATGAACGGCATTTCGCAGTCCGCGGCCAGCCAGCATGTGCAGGAATTGGAGCGGCAGTTCGATATCCGGCTTCTCGATCGCACGCGTCGGCCCCTGACTCTGACGCCCGCCGGCGAGATTTATCTTCGATTCTGCCGTGAGGCGCTGCGGCGGCGCGAGGAGTTCGACGCCGAGATCGCGCAGATCAAGGGACGCGTGGATGGGCAGGTGCGGGTCGCGTCGATTTATTCCGTGGGCTTGTCCGAGATGTCGCAACTGGAAGCGGAGTTCACCCGCCGCCATCCTGACGCCGAGCTGAAAGTCGATTATCTGCGGCCGGAGAAGGTCTACAAGGCGGTGGTCACCGACGCGGCCGATCTTGGGCTGATCAGCTACCCGGAGCGCGGCAAGGATATCAAGGTGATCCCCTGGCGGCAGGAGCGCATGGTAGTGGCGGTTGCGCCGACACATCCGCTCGCCGGTAGTGCGGCGCTCTCGCCGGAAGAGCTGGACGGCTACGATTTCGTCGGCTTCGATGAGGACCTTCCGATCAGCCGCGAGGTCGGCCGCTACCTTCGCGAGCATAGTGTTCAGGTAAACGGCGTGATGCACTTCGACAATATCCAGACGATGAAAGAAGCGGTCGCGCTCGGCTCCGGGTTCTGCATCCTGCCCGAGCGGATGATAAGCCTGGAGCGTGAGCAGGGACGGCTCAAGGCGATCCCGCTCAAGTCGCCCGGGCTGTTCCGGCCGCTTGGCATCATCCACCGCAAGAAGAAGAATCTCAACCGGGCCGCACAGTCTTTTCTTCAGCTTCTGCGGGAACAGCCGGCGCCGGAGGCGAGCTGAACTGCGGCAGTCTTCAAAGGACCCAATGAAAACGCTATCAACAATGGCCGTTGCCGTCACATTGTTTGTCCTACGCGCCGACGTGGTTGTCATGAAGAACGGCGATCGCCTGTCAGGGAAAATCGGGCGGATGGACGGCAAGGAAATCATTCTGAAGTCGGAGTTCGCCGGTGAGGTCAAGATCCCCTGGGACGCGGTGACCGGGATCACTTCTACCGCAGCCGTGCACGTCGGGCTGAAGGACGGCCAGCTCGTCACCGGGACGGTGGAAACCGTGGAAGGCCGATTCGAGGTTTCCACGGCGCGGGCGGGCAAAGTCGTTTTCGCCCGGGACGCGATCTCGTTCATTCGCTCCGAGGAGGGCCAGAAAGCTTACGAGCTGGAGATTGAGCGATACCGCAATCCGCGCGTGGTGGACCTGTGGACCGGCTTCGTCGATCTCGGCTACACGTCGGCGAAGGGTAATACCGACACGGTCACACTATCCAGCACCGCCAACGCCACGCGATCGACCAGCCGTGACAAGATCGGCGTGTTCTTCACTTCCATCTACTCGCGCAACGACACGTCCGGTATTTCGCTGCTGACGGCCAACACGATCCGTGGCGGGGTGAACTACAGTCTGAACGTATCGCCCAAAGGGTTCGTCTTCGGCTCCGTCGATCTGGAGTTCGACGAGTTCCAGGGACTTGACTTGCGGTTTGTCCCTGCCGCCGGCGGCGGCTGGCACGCCGTCAAAAACGACCGGACCACGTTCGACGTCTTCGCCGGCGCGTCGATGAACCGCGAGTTCTTCACGACGGGGCTGAGCCGGACGTCGGGTGAAATGCTGCTCGGCAACGAGCTGGTGCACAAGATCAACTCAACGCTCAGCTTGCGCGAGCGCCTGGTCGTGTATCCGAACTTCACCGATATTGGCAGCATCCGTATCAACTTCGATACTTCGCTCGCGGCCGCGCTTCGGCGGTGGCTGTCGCTTCAGGTATCGCTGAGCGATCGGTTCCTTAGCAATCCTCTGCCGGGGCGCGAGAAGAACGACGTGATTATCACCACCGGCGTACGGCTGACGTTCGCGCGCTGAACAGCCGGCCGCCCGGCGGCGGACCTGCGATGTCCTACATCTCCGCCATTCCGGCGATCAGGGCGCCGCGGGCAGTGGTATGCAGCGGATCGCTCGCCATGCGCACCTCCGAGATTTCCACCGGCAACTCGGACTCCTGCAGCGCCTTCTCGAAGCGCTCGCGGAAGCCGGCCGGGGCCGCGGTGCCTCCGCTGATGGCGACCGGTATCGGCCGCGCGAACTTGGGACGGCGGCTGGCGCTCAGGGCGTCGCGCAGAGCGGTCACCAGGGTCTGGATAACGTCGTCGTAGTAGACGGTGAGCGCCTTGTGCATTTTGTCGGAGACGAAACCGTTGAGATGGAACGAAGTCTCCTTGGTGATGCGGATGCGATTCGCCAGCTCGCCCACCACCGCCGCGGCGCTCGAGTCAATGAAGTCGCCCGCCTTGGCGACGCTGAAGCTCAGCACGGGCATCGAAAGGTAGGCCATCGAAACGTTGCATAGCCCTCCGCCGCAACTCACGCCGATGCCGGTAAAGTTGGTGTCTTCGAGCTCGGAGTAGATTACCGCAAGTCCCTCATTGATGGAGCGCGCCTGAAAGCCCATTTCGGTGAGCATTTGCGAGAGAGACGCCTCGTGATAGGTCAGGTTCTCTTCTGCGCCCAGTGGCGGCGCCGGGACGCTGAAACAGATCCGATCCCCCTGGCGTGACGCGCCCGCCAGCGACTCAAGAAGGCTGCGAATCACAACCATGCCGTCGTTCTCGCCGGGATTCAGAACGCCTTCGGTCATCGGCCGGCGGGTCTCCACGCTCAACAGGTCGGCGAAGCGCTGCGACTCGTTGCCGTGGACGACGATTTCACCGCCCCTCGTCAGGAACGGGACCTTCTCCCGCTCCAGCGCCGTCGACGTCATCTTC
>Ga0187893_10013864_pt1 | contig 11123 bp, 8 predicted proteins | sample MA1701074metaG_FD_139574 | JGI IMG/M metagenome (GOLD analysis project Ga0187893, IMG submission 139574) | White microbial mat communities from a basaltic lava cave in the Kipuka Kanohina Cave System on the Island of Hawaii, USA - MA170107-4 metaG ...
ATGTGCGACGCCGGCGTCCTGCGGCAGAGGTTCACGACGTTCGGCACCTCGCCGGTCTCCTTGTACGACCGGATGATGCGCACGGTCTCGGCGGCGATGGCCTCCTGCGCCTGGTCCGTCGACGCGCCGATATGGTGCGTGCCGTACACGCCGGGAAGCTGCACGAGCGGGTCGGCGAAGTCCCCCGTCGCGGAGGCGGGCTCGTTGGCGTAGACGTCCAGCGCGACGCGGATGCCGCGGGTTCGCACGGCCTCCGCGAGCGCCGCGTGATCGACGACCTCGCCGCGCGCCGTGTTCACCAGGATGGCCCCCGGCTTCATGCGCGCCAGCAGGTCCGCGTTGACGAGCGTGCGGGTCCCCGGCGCGAGCGCGACGTGCAGGCTGATCACGTCGGCCCTGGCCACCGCTTCGCCGGGCGTCGGCGCGAGCGACACGTCGATGTGATGCTGGAACGGATCGATCCCCAGCTCGCGCGCCTCTGCGTCGCTGATCGGCCGGTCCTCGGCATCGAACCGGCGGCTCCAGATCACGACGTTCATCCCGAAACCGGCGGCGCGGCGGATCATTTCCTGGCCGATGTTGCCGATGCCGATGAGCGCCAGCGTCCGGCCGTACAGACCCGCGGCCTTCGAATACTCCTTCTTGTTCCACTTGCCGGCGCGCAGCTCCGCGACGTTGTTCGGGATGCGGCGGTCGAGCGCGAGGATCAAGCCGAACGCCAGCTCCGCCACGGCGATCGAGTTCTTACCGGGACAGTTCGAGACGTAGATGCCGCGCTTCGACGCGGCCTTCACGTCAATCGTGTTGTACCCGGCGCCGGCACGCACGACGAGGGCGAGCCCGCCCGCCTCAAGCATCGGCTCGGTCACCTTCGTGCCGCGCACGACGAGGACGTCGGCGCCCGTCTTCGCGATGGCCTGCGCCAGGGCGTCATCCTTGAGATCAGGGTCGTACACGACCTCGCAGCCGGCGGCTTTCAGACCGTCCAGACCGGACGTCTCGAACTTGTCGGCGACGAGGACTTTCATATGACGTGTATCAGCAGCCCGTCGCGGAGCTTGGGCTCGAACCAGGTCGACTTCGGCGGCATGATCCCGCCCGCGTCGGCGATCGCCATCAGATCGTCGACGGTCACCGGATACAGCGAGAACGCGACCGCCGACGTCCCGGCGTCCACGAGGCGCTGCAGCTCTTTCGTCCCGCGCGCCCCGCCGACGAAGTCTATCCGCTTGTCGGTCCGGACGTCTTTGATGCCGAGGAGCGGGTCCAGGATGTGCTGTTGCAGCAGGCTGACGTCGAGCGTGCCAATGCGATCGCCCTGGAGGGATCGGTCTGTAGACCGGCCCAATCCAATGGTGTACCACCGGCCTGCCAGATACATCGCCACGTCGCCCTTTGTTCTCGGCGTCGCCGGACCTTCCGTCACGGTGAACCGCTCGCGCAGCCTCGCGACGAACGCGTCTGGCGCGAGCCCCGCGAGGTCCTTCACGACCCGGTTGTAGGGAAGGATCTGTACCTGATCGTCCGGGAACGCGACCGCCAGGAACGAATCGCGGGGCCTAAGAGGCCCGCGCTCCCCTTCTCGCCGCTCGAGAGCCTCCCGCGCGCGCGCGGCGCTCGCGGCTCGGTGGTGGCCGTCGGCGATGTACAGCGCGGGAATCCGCCCGAAGGCCTCGATCAACGCACGCGACAGCTCTCCGCCGGTCTTCCAAATCGTGTGCGTCACACCATCGGGCGCCGTGAAGTCGTACAGCGGCGCCGAGGCCATCACGCGTCGGGCGATGGCATCGACCTCCGGTGACGCGCGATACGTCAGGAACACCACACCGGTCTGCGCGCGCAGCTCGCTGATATGACGCGTGCGATCGTCTTCCTTGTCGGGGCGCGTCCGCTCGTGTTTCTTGATCAGATCGCGATCGTACTCGTCCAGCGAGTACGCCGCCGCGAGGCCGATCTGCTCGTGCCCACCCATCCGGAGGCGATAGAAGTACAGCGACGGCTCGGCTTCGAGGACGAGAGGCGCCTCGCGCTTGATCCGCTCGAAGTTCGCGAGCGCCTGCGCGTAGACCTGCGGCGCGTACGGATCGGTCTGGCGCGGCAGATCGATCTCCGAGCGCGTCACGCGCAGAAAGCTGAGGTCGTTGCCGTCGGCGAGCGCCCGCGCTTCGTCGGTCGAGACGACGTCGTAGGGAACGGCGGCGACGCGCGGGGCGGCGTCTGGCGCCGGTCGCAGCGCGCGGAAGGGGCGGATGGCGGCCACAGGCGCACGATTCTAGTGGAATTCAGGGCGCGGCGCGCACCGCGTCGGGCTTCGTGAGAGGCGCGGGCGGTCCGAAGGCGAGCCGCGCCTTCGACAGCTCGCGCCTGGCGGCATCGCGCGCCAGCGTGAAGGCTTCGGTGTAAGCGACCGAAATCGGAGCGCCCGGTGGCAGCCGTTTGTGTTCGGCGAGCGGGTTGACGAAGACGCCGTTCCTCCGCAGGCGGTAGTCGAGGTGCGGGCCCGTTGCCGTGCCGGTCGCGCCGACGCGCCCGATCAGCTGACCCTGGTCGACGTGCGCGCCGAAGCGAATCCCCTTCCCGAACGACGAGAGGTGCAGATAGTAGCTCTCGTATCCGCCGGCGTGCCGGATGCGGACCATCCGGCCCGATCCGCCGCTCCAGCCCGCGGACAGGACGGTGCCGCTCGCCACCGCGACGACCGCCGCGCCATACGGCGCGCCGTAGTCCACGCCGAGGTGCGGACGATAGCCGCCGTGCACCGGATGTCGCCGCCGATACGAGAACCGCGAGGTCACGCGCGGCTCGAAGCGCAACGGTGACGCGAGGATGAACCGCTTGAGCGACCGCCCTGTCGCGTCGTAGTACCCCGCCTTGCCGTCGACCGAGAACCGGTACGCCTGGAGGTCGCGATCCTCGTTCATGAGCTGCGCCGCGAGTATCTGGCCGTAGTGGGCGAACGAGCCCTCCCGATAGACCTTCTCGAAAAGCAACTCGAAACGATCACCCGGCTGCAGATCGCTCTCGAAGTCCACTTCGCCGGCAAGGATTTCCGCCAGCGCTATCGCGAGCTGGACGTTCTCGCCCGTCGATTCGAACGCCGCGACCAGCGACGGATGATCGCGGTCGATCGTCCCGCGTACGGCTGTGACGTCGGTCCGCTTCTCGTACGGGACGACGTCGACGTCGAGCGCGGCTGGCGTCCGGCGGTCAGGGCTGACGATTCGAAGGAACTTGTCGGCATCGATCTCGTACTCGAAGAGCCGCAACAGACCGTCGAGGGTGCGGACGAGCCGGTAGCTGTTGTTCGCGCGGAGATCCCGCGGGTCGAACGATCCGCGCGCGGCCTCGACGACCGCGACGACCAGATCTTCGCGGACCGCGTGGTCGCGCAGGAGCCGGTCGAGCGTCGCGTTTCGCGGTACGCGCGTCTCGATGGTCTCGGTGTCGTTCGCGAGGGCGATATCCGCTCGAGGAGGAGCAACAGGGACGGGGGCCTGCCGGCATCCGGCGAGGCAGAGCACCGCAGCCGCCGCAGTCAGCACGTCCGCTCGCTGCATGAGCTTGCGGCATCTTACTCCGGCCTAGACTACCGTGGGGTTTCTGAACGCCTATTGCCTGGGGTTACGCGCGGCGAGGGCGATCTGAATCCGCTTGCGGAATTTCACCGGAACGTTGTGGACCATCGCCGGGTGGTATCGCCACTCGCGGGCCGCCGCGATGACCATCGAGTCATATACAGGATGGACCGACTGGCGGATGGAAGCCTCCTGGACGCGGCCCTGCTCGCTGATGACGATTTCCAGGATGCCGCGCTCGCGCGCCTGCGCGAGGACCGGCGGCGGCACCCTCGGCATGTCCTGGCGGAGCACCACGGGCTGCACGATGTCCGGATCCTCGGCAACGTAGATACGCGCGGCAGCCGGGCGGTTCGGCTCCGCCGCCTTCACGGGTTCGGGCGCTTTCGGAGGATCCGGCGGTTTCGCCAGCGTCGCGGCCAGCTCGAGGAAGCCGGCGGCGATCGTCCGCAGGTCCTTCAACTGGCCCTGCATGTCGGGATCGTCGATGAGCGCGACCGCCTCGCGGAACAGATCGGCCGCCTCCGAGTAGTCCTTGCGGTCCCACGTTGACTTCGCCGCCTGGTATTTCTCGTGCGCAATCTGCGGGAGCATGCGGCGCCGAACGTCGGTGAAGGCGTTGCGGACGCGCGGCGACGCTTCCCCGTCTCCGGGCAGGAAAAACGGGTCGGTACGGACGACGGCGGCGATCGCCGCGTCGGCTTCGTTGCTCCGTCCGAGCGCGAGCAGGCACAGCGACCGGTACTGTTCGATCGCGCGGCGGTCGAGCGTCGTCGCGACCGTCGACTCGCGGAGGCCATCGAGCGTCGCCAGCGCCTCGTCGTAGCGAGCGGAGGCGTACAATTCGCGCGCCGAAGCCAGCGGATCCTGACCCTGGCCTGCCGCTGCGCCCGCGGCGGACGCGACCAGGATGCCGGTAAGCATCAGGGATTTGATCGTCATTGCTTGTTCATGTCCACGCTCACCCGGATCGGCCCGCCGAGCGTCACCGATATCGCCTGGCGCCGCTCACCGAACTGGGGATGCTTGAACACGACCTCGTGCGGTCCGATCGGCAGCTGGAGGTTGCCGATCGGGGTTTCCCCCACCGCCCGGCCGTCGACGAAGACTTCTGCCCACGGCACGGCGTTGATGTTGACCACGCCGTTTGGCAGTTCGATGCCGATCGGCACGACCTTCCCAGCCGGGACGTTCACGTTGCGCGAAATCTTGAACCCGAGGGTATCGTTCACGATTTGGAGATGATGCGAGCCGGCCGTCACGAGAATCCTGTCCGTCTCGGTCGAGCCGATGAGATCGCCACCTTCGTACACCTGCATGGCGAAGGGCGCGGTGATCGAGATCCAGCCCGATTGGGGTCCCGCGGCCATCGGCGTCACGAGGGCGGCCGTCAATCCGGGCTCGATCGTCACCGTGTGTCGCACGGTCCCGTGGTCGTTCTGCAGCACGACCGTGTGCTCGCCCGGCTGGAGATTCGACACGAGAATCGGCGCGATGCCCGCATCGTGTCCGTCCACCTTGACGCGCGCGCCCGGCGGATCGGATCGCACGTCGAGCTGGCCCGTCACCGGCGCCGACGCTTCCGCGAGCTCGACGTAGTGCGAGACCGTGGCGCCCGCCTCGACCATCACGCTGCGCACGCGGGGCGTGCCGCGTCCGCGCAGCTCGACGAGGTGCGCGCCCGGCTTCAGCGAGACCTTGGCGGGTGTCAGACCGCGCGCCTCACCGTCGACGAACACCTGCACGCCCGCCGGATTGGATTCGACCAGAACGATGCCGAGCTGGACTTCCGTCTCGGACGCTCCCGTGAACAGCCATCGCGACGCATACACGCCCGCGACGCCGACGACGGCGACGCAGGCGATGACCGCGGCCAGGAGCCGACGCTTGCCCCCGACGCCCCGTCTCCTCGGCTCGTCCGCGACATACGGCGGCGGCTCGGGCGTGTGCCGCTCGGGCGCCGTGTAGCGTCGGGGCTCCGCTTTGAGCGTGATCGGCTCGGTCGACGGCCGGCCGAAGGGGCTGTCGGTCGTGCTGGACATTCCGGCGGCGATCGGCTCGACCGGAAGGTCGGTGCGCTTCAACGGGACGCTCGGTGTCGTGGTCACGGACCGCGGCACCTCGACGCGCGGTATTCCACGCGCGGGCGTCACCTCGACACGAGGCGTCCCGCGGGCGGGCGTCGGGTCCTTTCCGAGCTGGAGCATCTGTCTGAGATCCGGCTCGAAGGGACGGGCGTCGATCGATGCGAGCTCGACCGGCGACGGTTGCGGCTGGTGCGGCTTTTCCGCCTCCACCGGAGGCTCCGGGATGATCGCGTCAACCTGCGAGACCGGAGGCGGCGGCACCGGCGGCGCCTGCGGAGGCGCCGACGACACCGAGACCAGCGGGTCCAGGTAACTGGCCGGCACGTTCGGCGCCAGTGCCTGCGGAGGCGGCGGTGGAGCGGGCAGCGGAGGGGCGGGCGGCGGAACCGGATCCATGACGACCGGAGCCGGCGGTTCTGCGTACGACGGCGCGGCGGGCGGCGCGGCCGCCGGCGGCGGTGGCGCTGGCGCTGGCGCTTGATCGATCCTGCTCGACTCTACGTTGTCCGGGGCGGCGCCGCCCGACGTGGCCTCCATCACGCGCGTGAGGAATGTCTCGAGCGAGACGGGCGCCGCAACGTAGCCCGGCTCGGCGGCGAGCATCTGCTCGAGCGCCTGGCAGGCTTCCCGAGCCGACGCGAAGGCGCGGCGCAAATCGATGTGCAGGGCGCGCACGAGCCACGAGTGCAACCCGAGCGTCAGCGGCCGCCGCTCGCCGCCCGCGGTCGTCATCGCCGCCTGATCCACGAGCGACGCGAGCCGCGCGGGATACTCGTCGGACCGCAGCGGCCGCCCGAGCACGAGCTGCAGGACCACGATGCCGATCTGCGTGACGTCTGCGTGATGGTCGAACCGCGGCGCGCCAGCCGACGGAGGCATCGCGACCCGCACCTCGCGCCAGAGGTGCTCGCGCGAGAACCGGAGCTGCTCGAGGGCGGATCCGAGAACGTGCTCGACGACCATCAGCCGGCCCAGCGGCGTGACGACGAGGCGCTCGAGCGCAATCGCTCCGTGGGCGACGTCACGCGCGTTGTCGTGAAGAAACGCAATCGCCGGGACGAGCTGCCGGACGAGACAGAAGGCCGCGCCGACGTCGAACGGCAGACGCCGCTGGCTCGAGACGTTCAACACGTCGGAGAGGCGCGCGCCCGGGATGTAGTCGGACACGATGCCCAGGCCGCCGTCCGGCGTCCGATCGATCCGGCGCACGCGGGCGAAGTCCTCGTGGCGGAAGTTCGCCAGCCGGGCCGACCGTTCCCGCAACGCGAACTCGAAAGAGGCGACGCGTGTGAGCTCGGGACGGATCGTCAGGAGCTCCAGCGTCTCGCCGGTGGCGCTATCAGCAATGATTGATCGGGTGCCAAGACCGTCGGTGAATCCCGGCCGGTCTGGCGGACGGACTGGTACCTGGGCGGCGTTCATGGACACCCTCTGCGCTTCGCGCGTTGCAACCGGCGCACCACACCGCCGCTCGCCCTCGATCCCATTCGCAACGCGGGGGTTGCAGGCGTCGCCAAAAAACGGCTCCGCCGAATCTGTTATTCAGGCTGTTACAGGAAGGGCCAGTCGCTTGAGAAAGTTGTAATCAGGACCACGGAGGATCACGAAATCACGAAGTCACGGATTCGACCGACTGACGACCCCGGATTTAGCGGATCCAGACGCCGGGAGTATGCTGTTGGGCCCTGGAGGGATGGGATGAAGAAGGGACTCCTCACCATGGCGCTCGCCGCGGTGCTCTCGCTGGCGAGCGCGGCGCGCGACCAGCTCGACTACGACGCGCTGTACCGCATGAAAGAGGAAGGCCTGCAGCGGTCGCAGGTCATGGAGACTACGAGCTGGCTGACCGACGTCCATGGTCCGCTCACCGGCTCGCCCAACATCCGCGCGGCGGCGGGATGGGCCGACGCCGAAGAGCCGCCCTTCAACGTCATCGCCGAGATCCCCGGGACCGACAAAGCGGCGGAGCTCGTCATGCTCGGCGCGCACTTCGACTCCTGGCACGCGGGGACGGGGGCGACCGACAACGCAGCGGGATCCGCCGTGATGATGGAGGCGATGCGCATCCTGAAAGCGGCAGGCCTGAAGCCGCGCCGCACGGTCCGGATGGCGCTCTGGAGCGGCGAGGAGAACGGGCTCCTCGGGTCGCGGGCGTACGTGAAGAACCACTTCGCGGATCCCGAGACCATGCAGCTCAAGCCAGAGCACGCGAGGCTTTCGGGGTACTTCAACGTGGACAACGGGACGGCAAGATCCGTGGTGTCTACCAGCAGGGAAACGAGGCGGCCGAGCCTGTGTTCCACGCCTGGATGGAGCCGTTCCGCAACCTCGGGATGACGACGCTCAGTATCCAGGACACGGGCGGGACCGACCATCTCGCGTTCGACGCGGTGGGGCTGCCCGGCTTTCAGTTCGTCCAGGATCCGGTCGAGTACGACACGCGCACGCACCACTCGAACATGGACGTGTACGAGCGGATCCAGGAGCCGGACATGAAGCAGAACGCCGTCATCGTCGCGACGTTCGTGTATCAGACGGCCAACCGCGAGGAGAAACTGCCGCGCAAGCCGCTGCCGAAGCCGCAGCCGCGAAGGGACACGACAACGACGGCCTCACGGTAGATGCCGAATGCCGAAGCGAGAAGCAACTTGAATTCGGCATTCGGCATTCGGCCTTCGGCGTGTCAAGATTTCAGTCTCTTCTTTAGCCACTCGATCCTCTCTCGAGTGGCCTCCTCATTCAGCTCATGCCCGGCCCTGTACGTCCGGACGTCGGGCGTGCCAGGCGCGGCGGCGACGAGCGCGTCCGCGGTGGCCTTCGGGACATACCGATCGTCGGTGGCGAACTGAAAGAGCAGCGGGATACCAGTCAGCTTCGGCAGCGCGGCGATCGGATCCAGCGGCGCGAGCCGCTCGACGAACGCCTTCCGCGCCTCCCCTTCCAGCTTGGGCTCTCCTAGCAGGAACCAGTCGCTGAACGATCGCGTGCCGGCCATGAAGACGAACTGCCCGATGCGTCGATCGACGGATGCCGCGAGCACGCCGTACATCGCGCCGAAGTCGTGCCCGACGTACGCGACGCGGGCAGGATCGATCGCCGGCTGCGCGAGGAGCACGTCGAGCGCCCGGCGCAGGTCCTTCACTTGCGCGATCGAACGACTGTCGTCTTCGTCTCGCTTGCGTTTGGGAAAGTAGTCAGGGTCCGACCAGGGCGTGTCGATCAACAGCGACGCGACGCCCGCTCGCGCCAGCTCGATCGCGTCCGGGACGAACTGCGACCGGTTGGACGTCGGCTCGGGCGGGCCGTACCAGTGCACGAAGAGGACCGCGGGCCGCGGGGGCCAACAGCCGATTTCTGCCAGCCAGCGTCACCAGCGTGGCGCCGTTCGGTCGGCCGTCGAGGGTCGCGTACGTGATCTCCTGAAGAAACACGCCGTCCCTCTCACGCCGCGAGGTTTCCTGCACGTCGATCGGCAGGCTCCGGTCGTAATCGAAGGAGGATGGGGCGAGAGCTGCAGCGACGACGAGGACAGCGATGCCCATTGCTGAATGCTGAATGTGGACTGCTGAATTCATGCAGCACTCATCAATCCACATTCAGCAATGATCAGTGTCCTCCTTACCTTGGCTCGGACGACGGCGGGACGATGCCCTTGACGCGCATGTAGGTGACGAGGTTGCCGTAGTGCTCGTTGTTGTGCGAGTTGTTGTTCATCAGCGGGACCGCGCGCGCGACCTGCCGAGTCGTGTTGTTCGGCCCGGGCATCGAGATCTTCTCAACCGCCGACGCGTCGGTCAGCGTCGAGTAGACCGTATCGCAGTAGGCGAGCGATTCGGTCAGCGCCTTGATCAGGTCCGCTCGCGCCGTCACCGTCTTCTCGATGTCGGCCTTGCTCGGACTCGGCTCCCCCTTCGCGCGGGAACAGAGGAGGTAGTTGGCGTTCGCGATGTGGCCGATGAACTGCCCGTACGTGCGGACCTCCGGCATGATGCCTGGCGGCTTGAACGAATAGTCCGCTTCGACCATCTTCTCGGCCGACTTGAGCAGGTTGCCCTTGATGTTGATGTGGCCGTTCCGGATGGCGGTCGCCAGATCGAGCGGAGGCGGCGGCTCGGCTGGCGGCGCGGACGCGCCGGGCGCCGGCTGGGCAGGCGGCGGGGCCGGGGCCTGCGCGAACGCCGGGAGGGCCGCAAGCGTCAAAAGACCTGCAAGCGCGAGAACCTTCATGTCATCGGCTCCTTGTAAGATAAAAAGCCACGCCTGCGCGGCCGGCATTGTCCGGGTCGCTTCGGCGAGGCAGGCTCTGCCTGGCCGCGGAAGCGGGCCGGGCCATCGTACTCGCGTGGGCGTCCCGCTCGAACGACTTTTTTGAGGGAGTTCCGTGAAAACACGACTGTTACTGCTCGTCACGCTGCTTGTCCCGGCCTCCGCGGAGGCGCAGACGCATCTGGCGTCGGTGCGCGGAATCGTGGGGGGGCCCACCGGCGAACCGATCGTCGGCGCGACCATAACCTTGAGCCGTGACGAGACCGGCGAGACCCGAACGGCGACCAGCGGCCCCGACGGAGAGTTCACGCTCGTCCCGCTCGCCCCGGGGACGCATCGCCTCGAGATTCGCGCCCAGGGGTATGCGCCGTTCGAGCGGCGCTTCGAGCTGACCGTCAACCGCGCGGAGTGGGTGGCGGCCACGCTGTCGGTCTCGGCCCCGCCGGTGACCGTGGACGTCACGGCGGACGCGCCGCCGATCGACCGGGATTCACCGGCGATCGGGACGGTCATCGACGCGGGTCAGATTGCGCGGCTGCCGCTCGACGGACGGAACTTCCTCGAGCTGACGCTGCTCGCCCCGGGGATCGCGCCGTCCGCCCAGGGGTCGGCGACCTCGGTGCGCGGAGACTTCGCGTTCAGCGCGAGCGGCGGCCGCGAGGACGCGAACTCCTATCTGCTCGACGGCGTCTACAACCTCGACCCGAAGCTGAACGGCGTCGCGGTCCGGCCGCCGGTCGATGGCATTCGCGAGTTCGAGGTCCTGACCAGCAGCTACGACGCGTCGTTCGGCCGCAACGCGGCCGCGCAGGTCAATATCATCACGCGGTCCGGGGCGAACCGATTGAACGGGACCGGATATCTCTTCCTCCGCAACGGCGCGATGGACGCGCGAAACTTCTTCGCGCCGCGCGACGAAGAGGCGCCCGAGTACGAGCGCTACCAGTTTGGAGGATCCGCCGGGGGGCCGATCCGGGCCAATCGATTGTTTTTCTTCGCCGATTACGAAGGGACTCGGCTGAACGAAGGGATCACCCGCGTGACCACGGTCCCCACCGCCGCCGAGCGGAGGGGCGACTTCTCCCGCAGCGCGATCCAGCCCACCATTCCCGGCACGCCGTTTCCCTTCCCCGGCGCCCAGATTCCAGCCGCGTTCCAGCACCCGACGGGGCAGGCGATCGCGAACCTGTACCCG
>Ga0187893_10013865_pt1 | contig 11122 bp, 9 predicted proteins | sample MA1701074metaG_FD_139574 | JGI IMG/M metagenome (GOLD analysis project Ga0187893, IMG submission 139574) | White microbial mat communities from a basaltic lava cave in the Kipuka Kanohina Cave System on the Island of Hawaii, USA - MA170107-4 metaG ...
AGCAGCAGGGAAAAGAGGGCCGGAGCAATTTTCGTCACGCGATCAGCCGCCCGCCGAGCATGGTGAGGCGCTCGGCCATGATCGAGAGGAAAGCCTCGTTGAAGCGCGCGCGGCACGGCTCGGACAGGGTGTCGATGTCCTGCACGCGCAGGCGCATCGCCCAGCTCGGCTCCACCGCGGTCACCGTGGCGCTGCGCGGCCGGCCGTCGCGGCGTGCGTACGCCATCTCGCCGACGCATTCGCCCGGGCTCACCGCGTTCAGGAGCTTCCCCTTGCGCGTCACCTTGAGCAGCCCCGAGGCGATGATGTAGAAGTACTCGTCGGCGCTGTCCTCGCGGATCAGCTCCTCGCCCGCGCGGTGGTGGCGCCACGCCGAGGGCCGCACCGCCTCCCACAGCTCGGCGTCGTTGAACCGCGCGAAGAACTTGAGCCGCCGCGAGGCGGCGAACTTCTCGGCGTCCGACAGGTCGGCCGCGCCCGAGTCGAGCGCGAGCAGCTTCGCGAGCGCGCCGCCGAACTCGTCCCAGCTCTCGTAGCGGTCGGCGCGCGACTTCGCCATGGCGCGCGCCACGATCGCGTCGAGCTCGGCGGGCGTATCGGTGCGCCGCTCCGAGGGCAGCGGCGCCGCCACGTTCAGGATCTGGTCGATCAGCTCGAAGGTGTTGCCGGCGTCGAACGGCCGGTGGCCGGTGAGCAGGTGGTAAAGCACCGCGCCGAGCGAGTACATGTCGGTGCGGTAGTCGATCTCCTCGCCCTTCAGCTGCTCGGGCGACATGTACGCCGGCGAGCCCACGCCCGAGACCTGGGTGATCTCGCTGCGCGCGAGCTGCGCCGCGCCGAAGTCGGCGACCTTGATGTCGAACTCGCGGTTCACCATGATGTTCGCCGGCTTGATGTCGCGGTGCACGACGCCGACGCTGTTGGCGAACTCGAGCGCCTTGCTCACCTTGTAGACCAGGCCGACGATGCGCTGCGGGTCGAGCACCGTGTCGCGGTGGCAAAAACGAAGGAGCGAAGCGCCGTCGATCAGCTCCATCACCAGGTAGCGCACCGACTCGGCGCCCGAGATGTCCTCGACGCCGGCGTCGAGGATGCTGACGATGTGCGGGTGGCGCAGCTTGCCGGCGAGCGCGGCCTCGTTCTGGAAGAAGCGCAGCTGGCGGCGCGCCGCCTCGGGGTCCGAGGGGAGCTTTTTCATCACCTTGAGCGCCACGTCGCGCTGGCCGAAGGGGTCGGCGGCGAGGTACACCGAGCCGGTGGCGCCCTCGCCCAGCAGCCGCTTGATCTCGTACTTGCCGATGCGCTCGGGGGTCATGCCGTCGGCACATTCCGGGCGAAGCCGTCGAACAAGTCAAGCATCTGCTCGCGCCAGCGGCACAGCGGGTCCTCGGGGCCGAGCAGCTCCTGCGGGCTCATCACGCGCGCCCACTGGAATACCGAGAACAGGATGTAGTCGGCGTACGCGGCCTTCGCGCCGCCCATGAACGCCTGGCGCTTGAACGCGTCCTGCAACGGCTGCAGCACCCTGCCGAGGCGCAGCAGCGCCTCGTCGCGCCGCGCGCGCGATTCCTCGAGCGTCATCTTGAGGACCTTCTCCATCGTCTGCCTAAAGTACTCCTCGTCCTTGCGGTGCACGCGCTCGTGGATGTCGGCGGCGATCACCGCCAGCATCGCCGGAACCACCGCGCGGTCGACCCAGGTGTTGAACGCCTGCGACACGCCGCGCCCGATCTCGCCGCCGAACAGCGGCGGCGCGTCCTTGTAGCGGTTCTCGAGGTACTCGGCGATCTTCCAGGAGTCGCGCACCACGGTTTCCTTGTCCTTGATCACCGGCACCGTCTTGCCGCCGGAGAATTCCAGCACCGCCTTGTCCGACAGGCGCACCGGGATCGACTCGAAGTCGAGCCCCTTGTGCGCGAGCGCCATGCGCGTGCGCCACGAGAACAGGCTGTAGCGCCGGTCGCCCCTGCCCTTCAGCTCGTACAGCGCAATCATCTCAATAGCTCGCGCAGGCGGCCCCGCATCACTTTCTGCGTCGGCGTGAGCGGCATCACGTCGATCAGCTCGAGGCGCTCGGGCCACTTGAACTTGGCCACGCCGGCGCGGTCGAGCTCGCGCATTATCGCTTCCAGCGTCGCCGCCGCGGCGCCCGGCGCCGGCTGCACGAACACGCAGGCGCGCTCGCCCAGCACCGCGTCGGGATACGGCACGATCGCCGAACGCGCCACCCCCGGCATGCGGTCGATCAGCGCCTCCAGGTCGAGCGGCGAGTACTTCACGCCGCCGCGGTTGATGATCTCCTTGACGCGCCCGGTGAAGCGCAGATGACCGCCGGCGCTCAATTCTGCCGTGTCGCCGGTCTCGAACCAGCCGTCGGGCGTGAACGCCGCGCGCGTCGCCGCGGGATTTTTCAAATATTCACGGAACAGCGAGACCCCCCGCACCTGGAGCCGCTCGCCGACCACGCGCAGCTCGGTCCCCGGCGTGGCCGCGCCGGCCGTGCCGTGGCGCACCTCGGCCGGGTCGCGCGGCCGCGAGAACGATCCCGCCTGCAGCTCGGTCATGCCCCATAACTGTATGGTTTTACCCCTTGCGAGCTTGCGCTCCACCGCGGCCGCCAATTCCGGCGGCACCGGACTCCCCGAGAGGCAGGCAAAGCGTACCGAGGAGAAATCGTGCCGCTCGAGCAGCCCGGCGTCCAGCAGCGGCTTGAAGTGCGCCGGCCCGGCGAAGATGCAGCTTGCCTTGTGATCTTGAATTGTCTTTGCAAGATCCCCAGGGGTGAATGCAGGCAGAAGCGACATCGCCGCGCTGGAGCACAGGCTCACGTGGTAGGCATAGAGGCCGTAGAGATGCGTAAGCGGCGCGGCCGAGAGCACGATTTCGTCTGCCCTCATCTCCAGCTCCGGCACCGAGACGCGGGCATTCTCGAGAAAGCCGCGCTGCGGATGCGGCACGCCCTTCGGGTTGTCGGTGGTGCCCGAGGTGTAGAGCAGGAGGTAGCGCTCGTCGGGCGAGCCTTCGCGCACGCGCTCGAGCGGGACCGAAGCTGCAACAGACGCAAACGGCCGGGCTCGCGTCGGGGACTCGCCCAGCGCAACGACATGCTCCAGGCCCCTCAGGGCGAGCGCCTCCGAAGCCGGACGTTCCTCCCTGAACCGGGACAGGCAGATGAACACTTTCGCTTCCGAATGCCCGAGCAGCGTGGCGAGCTCGGCGCGGCGGTACGGCATGTGCACCGGCTGCAGCGTCGCGCCGAGCGCGCAGATCGCGGCGAAGCTCAGCAGGTACTCGGGGATGTTCGGCAGCTGCACCGCCACCACGTCGCCGCGCCTGACGCCGAGGTCGGCGAAGCCGCGGGCGAGGCTCAGCGCCCTGGTCCGAAAATCCCGGTTGGAGATCCTGCTCTCCGCGAAGAGCAGGGCCGGCGCATCCGGCGCGTCACGCGCCCGGCGCTCGACGAGCTCCCACAGCGTCATCAGGCCGCTTTCTTCACCGGCCCGTCCTTCACCTCGTGGCTCGCCGGGCGCGCCTTGAGGCGCAGGTCGACCTGCTCGGCGCGCTCGCGCGCCGCGCTGCGGAACGCCTGGTCGCGCCCGGTGAGGTATTGCGGCGGCCAGGACTGCGGCAGGTGCTGGTACCAGGCCGAGGCCTGCAGGGTGAAGTAGGGATTGGCGAGGTGCGGCCGCGCCAGCGCGACCAGGTCGGCCTTGCCCGCGGCGAGCAGCGTGTTCACCTGGTCGGGCGTGGTCACCGCGCCCACGGTCATGGTCGCGATGCCGACCTCGTTGCGCACCCAGTCGGCGAACGGCGCCTGGTACATGCGGCCGTAGACCGGCTTCTGGTGCGGCACCGTCTGGCCGGTCGAGCAGTCGACCATGTCGCAGCCCGCCGCCTTCAGCATGCGCGTGAGCGCCATCAGGTCCTCGCCCGACAGTCCGCCCGGCGCCCAGTCGGTCGCGGAGATCCGGACCGACATCGGCTTGCGTTCAGGCCATGTTTTTCTACATGAAACAAAAACCTCGAGCGGGAAGCGCATCCGGTTCTCGATCGAGCCGCCGTACTTGTCCTTCCGCTGGTTCGTGAGCGGCGAGATGAAGCTGGCAAGCAGGTAGCCGTGCGCCATGTGGATTTCCAGCATGTCGAACCCGGCCTGATCCGCGAATTTCGTGCTCTTCACGAAATCTGCAATGACCTTCTCCATATCGGCCCGCGTCATCTCGCGCGGCACCTGCGAGACGCCCTCGTAGTACGGGATCGGCGAAGCCGACATCACCGGCCAGTTGCCCGCCTCGAGCGGATGGTCCATGCGCTCCCAGCCGAGCTGGGTCGAGCCCTTGCGCCCGGAATGGCCGAGCTGCATGCAGAGCCTGGCTTTTGAATGGGTTTTACAAAACTGAACGATCCGCTTGAAGGCGTCCCTCTGCTCTTCGTTCCACAGCCCGGTGTCTCCCGGCGAGATGCGCGCCTCGGGCGAGGGGCAGGTCATCTCCACGTACACCAGCCCCGCGCCGCCGATCGCGCGGCTGCCGAGGTGCACGAAATGCCAGTCGCCCGGCACGCCGTCGACCGCCGAGTACTGGTCCATCGGCGACACCACCACGCGGTTCTCCACCACCATGTCGCGCAGCCTGAACGGCGTGAACATGGGGACCGGGGGATTGTCGAGGTCGACTTGAAACCCCTCATCCCGGACTTTCTGGGCAAACCACCGGTGGACCTGCCGCACGAACGCGGGATCGCGCAGCTCCAGGTTCTCCCAGGTGATCTGCTTGGAGCGCGACATCACGCCGAAGGCGAACTGCACCGGCTCCATGCCCCAGTAACGCTTCATGTGCTCGAACCAGGCGAGCGACACGTTGGCCGCGTGCTGGGTCTTCTCGACCTCTTCGCGCCGGGCCGTGTCGTAGACGGTCAGGGCCTGCTTCACATCGGGATGTTTCTTGAAGGCCTCGAAAAGCGCGATCGCGTCCTCCATCGCCAGCTTGGTGCCCGAGCCGATGGAGAAATGCGCGGTCGCCTTGGCGTCGCCCACCAGCACCGCGTTCCCCTTCACCCAGGTCTTGTTGCTGATATTGGGGAAGTTGCGCCACAGCGAGCGGTTGGCGATCAGCGGATGGCCGTCGAGCTCCTCGGAGAAGACCTTTTCCAGGATGGGAAGCATTTCCTGCTCGCCCAGCCGGTCGAAGCCGAAGTTGCGCCAGGTGCCCTCGTCCATCTCGATCACCCAGGTCGAGCGGTCGGCCTCGTACTGGTAGCAGTGCGCGAGCAGGATGCCCTGCGGCGTCTCGCGGAAGAAGTACTTGAAGGCGTCGAGCGGCCGCGTCGAGCCGAGCCAGGTGAATTTGTTGGGCCTGAGGTCGAGGCTGGGCTGGAAGTGGTCTGAGTATTTAGAGCGGATTCTCGAGTTCAAGCCATCGGCGACCACGATGAGGTCGGAGTCGGCGAACTCCTCCAGCCCCTCGACCTCGCGCTGGAAGCGCATCTGCACGCCGAGCTCGCGCCCGCGGTCCTGCAGGATGTTCAACAGCGCGACGCGCGAGCAGCCGCAGAAGCCGTTGCCGCCCGAGCGCATCACCTCGCCCTTGTACACCACGTCGACGTCGCCCCAGTAGGCGAAGCGGCGCCGGATGCGCTCGTAGGTGACCGAATCGTAGGCCTTGAAGCTGTCGAGCGTCTGGTCCGAGAACACCACGCCGAAGCCGAAAGTATCGTCGGGCCGGTTGCGCTCGTAGACCGTGATGTCCCAGCGCGGCCAGGCCTTCTTCGCGAGCAGCGCGAAATACAGGCCGCCGGGTCCGCCTCCGATGACGGTCACTTTCATGGGATCACCGCCGTGGCTTCTATCTCGAGCCTCGCTTGCGCTTCGACCAGACCGCTCACCTGCACCACGGCCATCGCCGGGTAGTGCCGGCCCATCAGCTCGCGGTACGCCTCCCCGACCTGCTTCAACGAGCCCAGGTACTCCTGCTTGTCGAGCACGTACCAGGTGAGCCGCACGATGTGCTCCGGTTTGCCTTTTGCTTCTTGAAGAATCTCCAGGATATTTTTCAGCGTTTGCCGGAACTGGCCGGCGAAGTCGCGCGCCTCCCACTTGCGCTGGCCGGTGAAGCCGACCTGCCCGGCGATGAAGACCAGCTTGCCGCGCGCGGCGATGCCGTTGGAAAAGCCCCTGGGGCGCGCCCAGGCGGGCGGTTGCAGGATCTCGATCATGCGGACGTCCTCAGCTTGAAGCGCTGCAGCTTGCCGGTCTCGGTGCGCGGCAGCGTGTCGACGAACTCGATCGCGCGCGGGTACTTGTACGGCGCGATGACCTTCTTGACGTGCTCTTGCAGCGTCTTTGCCGTCTCATCGTTTTTGGAGAATTCTTTTTTCAAGACCACAAAGGCCTTCACGACGGTTCCGCGCGCCTCGTCGGGCGCGCCCACCACGCCGCACTCCGCCACCGCCGGATGCTTGAGCAGCGCGTCCTCCACCTCCGGCCCGGCGATGTTGTAGCCCGCCGAGATGATCATGTCGTCGGTGCGCGCCTGGTAGAAGAAGTAGCCGTCGCGGTCGCGCATGTAGGCGTCGCCGGTGACGTTCCAGCCGCGCTGCACGTAGTCGCGCTGCCGCTCGTCGGCGAGGTAGCGGCAGCCGGTCGGCCCTTTCACCGCCAGCCTGCCCACCTTGCCCGGCGCGCACGGCCTGCCTTCCTCGTCCAGCACGGCGGCCTCGTAGCCCGGGATCACGTAGCCGGTCGCGCCGCGGCGCACGCGCTCGGGCGTGTGCGAGATGAAGATGTGGATCATCTCGGTCGAGCCGATGCCGTCGATGATCTCGATCCCGCTCGCCTGCTTGAACGCCTGGCGCGTGGCGTCGGGCAGCGCCTCGCCGGCCGAAACGCAGTTTTTCAAAGAGCTCAAGTCAAAGTGCTTCGCAGCGGCGGCCATGCCGCGGTACATGACCGGGGCGGCAAAGCAAACGGTCGCCCTGAAGCGCTGGATGGTCTCGAGCAGCGTCTCGGGAGTGTGCTTCTCCACCAGCACGCTCGAGGCGCCGACGCGCATCGGGAAGCACAGCATCCCGCCCAGCCCGAAGGTGAAGGCGAGCGGCGGGGTGCCGCAGAAGACATCGTCCCTGTGCGCCCGGAGGATCGAGCGCGGGAAGCAGTCGCACATCGCCACCACGTCGCGGTGGAAGTGCACCGTGCCCTTCGGCCTGCCGGTGGTGCCCGAGGTGAACGCGATCAGCGCCACGTCGTCCGCCGCGGTGGCGACGTTGGTGAACCAGAGCGGCTGCTTCAGCACCAGCGAGTCGAGGGAGTCCGGGCTGTCGTCGTACCAGTACTTGACCTCCTGCAGGGAAGGGCAGCTTTCCTGCGCCGCCTTGAGCTCGTCCTCCAGCCGCTTATCACAGAGCGCATGAGTGATCTCGGCCTTGGTGATGACGTCGGTGAGCTCCTTCGCGCGCAGCAGCGGCATGGTGGCGACGCAGACGCCGCCCGCCTTCATCACCGCGAACCAGGCCGCGGCCATCATCGGGTTGTTCGGCCCGCGCAGCAGCACGCGGTTGCCGGGCTCGAGGCCCATCTCGCGCACCAGCACGCTCGCGAGGCGATTCGCCTGGGTGAAGAGCTGGGTGTAGCTGCACTCGCCGTCGGGCGTGCGCAGCGCGGCGCGGTGGCCGTGGCCGCGCGTCACCGGCTTGTCGAGCAGCTCGGTCGCGCAGTTCATGCGCCGGGGGTACTTGAGCTCGGGCAGCTCGAAGCGCAGCTCGGGCCACTCGCTCCTCGGCGGCAGGTTGTCGTGCGCGAACGTGTCGACGTGAGCGGTGTATGCCTTCATCTACCCACTATCCCTTCAGGAGGTCGCGCGAAATGATCAGCTTCTGCACCTCGGTCGCTCCCTCGTAGATGCGCAGCGCGCGCACCTCGCGGTACAGGCGCTCGACCGGATGGCCGCGCATCACCCCCAGGCCGCCGCAGATCTGCACCGCGTCGTCGATGATCGTCTGCGCCGCCTCGGTGGCGAACATCTTCGCCATGGCGGCTTCCCGCGTAACACGAGCGTTTTTCACATCTTTGACCCAGGCACTGCGATACGCCAGCAATGCTCCCGCGTCGATCCGCGTCGCCATGTCGGCGAGCTTGGCCTGCGTCATCTGGAAGTCGGCGAGCGACTGGCCGAACATTTTTCGCTCCTGCGCTCTGTGCAGCGACTCGTCGAGCGCGCGGCGCGCAAAGCCGAGCGCCGCGGCCGCCACCGTGGTGCGGAAGATGTCGAGGTTGCGCATCGCCAGCTTGAAGCCTTGTCCTGCTTCTCCAAGGAGAATTCCCTTGGAACCCCGAAGACGAACCACCGCCATCGGGTGCGGCGCGACGATCTCGATGCGCTCGGAGGCGTCGACTTCCTTCGCCTCGACCACGAACGCGCTGATGCCCTGCTCGGCTTTGGCGAACACGACGTAGAAGTCGGCAATGCCGCCGTTCGAGATCCACGTTTTGGTTCCTTCAAGGATCCATTGATCCTTCTGCCGGCGCGCGGTGGTCGTCATCGCCTGCACGTCGGAGCCCGCGTCGGGCTCGGACAGCGCGAACGCGGCAATGGCGTCGCCCGCCGCCGCCTTCGGCAGGTATTTTTCCTTCTGGGAGGAATCGCCCGCCAGGGCGATCGGCCCGCTGCCCAGGCCCTGCATGACGAAGGAGAAATCCGCCAGGCCCGCGTGGTAGGCGAGCACCTCGCGCAGCAGCGCGACCGAGCGCACGTCGGGCTTCTCCGACACGCAGTGGCGCAGGAAGCCGGCGCAGCCCAGGTCCTGCACCAGGCGCTTGCAGATCGCGTCGGCGTCCTCGCCGTGGGCGTGGCCAAGATTTTCAAGAGAGAATTTTTCCGCTTCTCTTGCCAGCGCTTCATGGCGAGGCTCGAAGAAGGGCCAGCCGTAGTGCGCGAAGCGGTCCATCAGTCGCCCTGGAACGAAGGCTTCTTCCTGGCCGCGAAGGCTTCGTAAGCGCGGTGAAAATCCTTCGTCTCCATCAGCTTCGCCTGCGCCACGGCTTCCATCTCGATCGCCTGGTCGACCGTGACGTTCCACTCCTCGTGCAGCATCTTCTTGGTCATCGCGTGCGCGAGGGTTGGCCCCGCGGCAAGCTCTTTGGCAATCTCCATCGAAATGCCGAGCGCGTCGCCCACCCGGTTGAAAAAGCCCCATGCCAGCCCCTCGTCCGCGCTCATCGAGCGGCCGGTGTAGAGGAGCTCGGACGCGCGTCCCTGGCCGATCAGGCGCGGCAGCATCGCGCAGGCGCCCATGTCGCAGCCCGCGAGGCCGACGCGCACGAAGAGGAACGCCACTTTCGCCGACGGCGCGCCGTAGCGCAGGTCGGAGGCCATCGCGAGGATCGCGCCCGCGCCGGCGCACACGCCTTCCACCGCAGCGATCACCGGCTGCGGGCAGTGGCGCATCGCCTTCACCAGGTCGCCGGTCATGCGCGTGAACTCGAGCAGCTGCGGCGGCGCCATTTTCGTGAGCGGCCCGATGATCTCGTGCACGTCGCCGCCCGAGCAGAAGTTTCCGCCCTCGCCGCGCAGGACGATGCAGCGGATGTCCTTTTCGTCCTTCAGTCCCCGGAAGTGATCTCTCAACTCGGCATACGAATCGAATGTCAGCGGGTTCTTGCGCTCGGGACGGTTCAGGGTGATTACGCCGACCCGGTCTTCGACTTTCCAGAGGGAATGTTTCATCAGGTGATTCCGACGGCGTGGCTCTTGAGCTTGGCCAGCAGCTTGAGCAGCTCGTCGCGCTCACGGCTCGAGAGGCCGGCGAGCAGCTCGACCACCCACTGCTCGTGCGCGCGCGCCATCTCGGCGAAGCTCTTGTCGCCCGAGCGCGTCAGGCGGATGCGGAAGGCGCGGCGGTCGGCCGGCTCATCCAGCCGCTCGACCAGGCCTTCCTTCTCGAGCTGGTCGACGATCGCGGTGACGTTGCCGCCGGTCACCATCAGCAGGCGCGAGAGCTCGTTCATCTTCAGGCCCTCGGGATGGCGCTCGAGCTGCGCCATCAGGTCGAAGCGCGGCAGCGTGGTGCCGAACTCCTCGCGCAGCCCCGCGCGCACCCGCTTCTCGATCAGCTGGGTGCAGGTGAGAAGGCGCAGCCAGATGCGCAGCGCGCTGTGGTCGTCGCGGCGCGCGATGAATTCCCGGTCCACGCCGGTACTATAGGCCTGAATAGATCAAGCTTCAAGTAGTTCTACTGAGGCTCGATGCCGGCGGCGCGCGTCACGCGCGTCCACTTGTCGAGCTCGCTGCGGATCAGCGCGCCGAGCTCCTCGGGCGTGCTGCCCTGCGGCTCGGCGCCGTCGGCGGCGAGCCGCTCCTTCATCTCGGCGCTGCGCAGCGCCCGGATCGCCTCGGCGTTGAGGCGGGCGATGATCGGACGCGGCGTGCCCGCCGGGGCGAGCAGCCCGTACCAGTTGATGGCGTCGTAGCCGGGGACGCCGGCCTCGGCGACGGGCGGCACGCCGGGCAGCGCCTCGACGCGCTGCGGCCCCGACACCGCCAGGGCGCGCACGCGGCCGGAGTCGATCAGCGGCCGCGCGGTGAGCGCCGCGGCGAACATCGCCGCGACGTGCCCGCTCACGACGTCGGCGGCGGCGGGCGCCGTGCCCTTGTAGGGGATGTGCACGAGATCGATCCCCGCCATGCTCTTCAGGAGCTCCATGCACAGATGCGGCGTGGTGCCGATTCCCGCCGTGCCGTAGCTCATCTTGCCGGGCTGGCGCTTCGCCAGCGCGATGAACTCGGCGAGCGCGCGCGCGGGCACCGACGGGTTGACGATCAGCACCAGCGGCGCGGTGGCGGCCAGGGTGATCGGCGCGAAATCGCGCACCGGGTCGTAGGGCACCTTCTTGTACAGCACCGAATTGAGCGCGAGCGTGGCCGGCACCATCAGCAGCGTGTAGCCGTCGGGCGCCGAGCGCGCCACCGCCTCGATGCCGATCATGTTGCCGGCGCCGGGCTTGTTCTCGACGACGAACGGCTGCCCCAGCGCCTTCGAGAAATGCACCACCAGCACGCGCGCCACGATGTCGGTGCCGCCGCCGGGCGCCGCGGGCACGACGATACGCACCGTGCGGGTTGGATAGTCG
>Ga0187893_10013866_pt1 | contig 11119 bp, 4 predicted proteins | sample MA1701074metaG_FD_139574 | JGI IMG/M metagenome (GOLD analysis project Ga0187893, IMG submission 139574) | White microbial mat communities from a basaltic lava cave in the Kipuka Kanohina Cave System on the Island of Hawaii, USA - MA170107-4 metaG ...
GCCACCTCGAGCCGCGCGTGGATCGCCTGCCAGTCCTTCTTCGACGGAAGGGCCGTTCGCGTCTCGAGCGCCGAACGGATGTCGCGCAGCGCCCGGTTGCCGGCCTTCAGTGTGATCTGCTCCGCGGCGACAAGTGTTTCGACATGGCGGCACACCTGCTCGAGCCGTCGCAGATTCTCTTGTTCCTGGCGCGCCCGCGCCTCGGCCTGTTGCTGCTCCTGCCCTTCGAGCCTCGCCACGGCGCGCTCCAGCCGGCCGGCCGCCTCCGGATTGGCCGACCCATGCTCGTGCAGCACCTCGGCATCCCGCCGCAGCATCCTCCACCGCGCAATCACCTCGTCGACCGGCTGATCGGCTGCCGCGAGTTGCTCCAATTCCGCCGCCAACGTCTGCAGACGCGCCGCGGCGGCCTCGGCGAGTATCCGGCGGCGTTCCCGATCCTCGAACCCGCGGCACGCATCCTGGAATCGGCGAGTCAACGACGCCGCATACTCCGATGGCATCGGCGGTAGACTGTCCCATCGCACTTTCAGCTCCGCGATGCGATCGGCCGCCTCCGGACCAGACAGCCGCTCAATTTCTTCGCAGATGGCGAGCCGGTCGGCCTGATCGCGAGCGAGCGCCTGCAGCCGCGCTTCTTCCTCCGCGCGCTCGTGATGCCGCTGCTCGACCGCTTCGCGTACGGCGTCGCACGCCGCCTCGAACTGCTGCGTCAGCGCCGCCTCGACGTCGACGTCGGCCTGCAGCTCCGCCCAGGCGATCCGCACCTCCCCAAGGGCGCCGCCCGCCTCCTCCGCGTCGGTCACCGCCACGAGCCCTTCGGCACGCTGGAGCAGATCGAGCGCGCGACGACGATCGTCCGCGGTCATGCGGATCCCCGCCTCGACGGCCGGCGACGCGTCCTCCGTCTGCGGCCGGAGCCGCGCCCGCGCGCGGCGCGCCGCGACTTTGTTCCGGGCCCGCTGCGCCACCTCCTGCAGCACCTCGACGTCCGTGATGCGCTCGAGCGCGGCCACCGCGACATCGGTATGCTCCGCCTTGAGCGCGACGCTCGAAATCTCGCCGGGGTCGGTCAGACGAGCCAGCGCGCGGAGGCGCGTGGTGCCGTCGCGCGCCTGACGGCCGATCGTGGCCAGCGTCTTCTGATCCGCGAGCAAATCGACGATCGCCGAGCGCACGTCGGCGTTCGAACTGTCGCGCGCGACGAGCACCAGCTCCTTCGTCCGGCCGAGCCCGTGAAGGTGGCGCACCGCTGCAATCGCCTGCGCCCCGTCGTCGGCCTCCGCACCGATGCCTGCGAGTCCCCGCACCGCCTCCGCCCGCACTTCCTCGTCCGGATCGGCACGCACCACCTCGGCGAGCACCGTCACGTCGTCGATCCGGGACACCGCCGCGCGGCGCACGCGCGCTTCTGGATCCTCGTGCGCGACAGCGTGGAGTACGTCCGCATCTTCAGGCCCGAACTCGTACACGGCCGCCACACGGACGGCCGGATCCGCATGCTTCCAGCGGGGCTGCGGACGGAGCCGATCGAGAATGCCCATCGCGTTCACTGCATTACTGGACCGTTTCAACTGATGCACAACCACCTACGACAGCCCTTGACGCCGATTTCCCTGGCCGCGAGAACGGAGCGGCCAGCCCAAGTGTGGGAAGGACATCCCACGACCGCGCTTCCCGTGAATCCTGGTTCGAAACCCGTAACTGGTTACCTCTCCCGTCGATCCGGGGCGGGCGGAATACGTCGCACGAAAAATTGGATCGGTGCAAACGATTGGCCGTAGATCCGGAGCCGCGACGCTATACCAGACGCATCACGGCAGACGTCGATGTACGGACCTGCAGGATGGGTACCAGTTTCGAGCGGAGGATGATACCAGTTTCGAGCGGAACGGGTCAGGCGAAAATCCGGTCGGCCGACGCCGTCCATTGCGGTAAGACGTCCGATCGGATGGGCTCCCCGCCGCGAAACAGCCGGGCGGGCATCGTCGTTGTGAGATCGACGATTTCGACCGTCTGCGCCCGGGGGTCGACGAGCCAGCACTCGTGAACGCCATATCGACGGTACCACGCGAGCTTGACCGTGCGATCGCGCCGGGCCGTGCGTGGCGACAGGATTTCGACGACCAGATCAGGCGCAGCGTCTCCTCGAGGCCGAAGTACTCGACGACGGTCAGCGTGTCCCTGGGGTTCGGCCGTCGACGACGACGATGCCATCGTCGGCGGCCGAATGTAAAGGCCCCAGGCCCCAGCCTCGAATCTACTTGACGAATAGCATCTCTCTGTATGTCGGCAGTGGCCAGATCTCGTGCGGCGTCCACACTTCAATCTTGTCACCGAGATCGCGCAGCCGATTCATCGCGGGCACGACCTTGTCGCGCATGTACTGTGCGTGTTTCTCCGCCGACCCGGCGCTGTGATCGATCAGTCGCTCGAGCGCATCGGTCTGCACTTTGAAGCCGTCGACAAGCTTCGTATACGCTGCCAGCAGCTTCTTGCCCTGCACCGTCGATCCGCCGGCCGAGCGGACCGCTGCGACGCTCTGCGCGATATCCTTCTGGTAGTTGAGGGCGGCTGGCACGATGTAGCGGTTGGCCATCAACACCATCAGATTCGCCTCGACGTTGATCGTCTTGTTGTAGTTCTCGAGGAATACCTCGTACCGCGCGTGCGTTTCGCGCGAATTGAGGATGCGGTATTTGTCGAATAGCGCCAGGGTCTCCTTGGTGATCAGCTGCGGCAGCGCGTCGACGGTGTTCTTCAGATTGAGCAGCTTCCGGCGGCTCGCTTCCTTCTCCCATTCGGGCGCGTAGTTGTTGCCGTTGAAGATGATCCGCTTGTGGGCCTTGATGACCTTTGTCAGGAGCTTCGCGACGGCCTTGTTCAAGTCCTCGCCTTTGGCGACGGCGCGCTCGAGCTCCGTCGTGATGACGTCGAGCGACTCGGCCATCGCGGCGTTGAGCGCCGTGTTCGGGAACGAAATGTTCTGGCCCGAGGAGACGGCACGGAACTCGAACTTGTTCCCGGTGAACGCAAACGGGCTGGTGCGATTGCGGTCGCCCGCGTCGCGCGGAAGCTTGGGCAGGACGCTGACGCCGATGTCGAGCGTGCCCCCGTGTTTGGTCGATTTCGCGCTGCCCTTCTCGATCTGCTCGAAGATGTCGGTGAGCATGTCGCCGAGGAAGATCGAGAGAATCGCCGGCGGTGCTTCGTTGGCACCCAGCCGGTGGTCGTTGCCGGCGCTGGCGATGCTGGCGCGGAGGAGCCCCTGCCAGACGTCGACCGCGCGAATGACCGCCGCGCAGAACACCAGGAACTGCACGTTGTCGTGCGGGGTGTCGCCGGGGCTCAGCAGGTTGTTGCCGAATTCGTCGGAGAGGGACCAGTTGTTGTGCTTCCCCGAGCCGTTGACGCCGGCAAACGGCTTTTCGTGAAGCAGGCACGCGAGGCCGTACTTCGGCGCCACGCGCCTGAGCGTCTCCATCGTCATCATCTGATGATCGACGGCCAGGTTGGCGTTCTCGAAGACCGGCGCGATCTCGTACTGGCTGGGTGCCACCTCGTTGTGGCGGGTCTTGACCGGCACGCCGATCTTGAACAGCTCGAGCTCCACTTCAGCCATGCACGCCAGCACGCGCTCGGGAATCGCGCCGAAGTACTGGTCTTCCATCTCCTGGCCCTTCGGCGGTTTGGCGCCGAAGAGCGTGCGGCCGGCGTTGATGAGATCGGGACGGGCGAAGTAAAAGTTGCGATCGATGAGGAAGTATTCCTGCTCGGGGCCACACGTCGCGAAGACACGCTCGGCAGTCGAGCCGAACAGGTTCAGCACGCGCACCGCCTGCCTCGATACCGCCTCCATCGAGCGCAGGAGCGGCGTCTTCTTGTCGAGCGCCTCGCCGGTCCAGCTCACGAACGCGGTCGGTATCACGAGCGTCGCGCTCGTACCGTTGACGTGCAGCCAGGGCGGGCTCGTCGGATCCCACGCCGTGTAGCCGCGCGCCTCGAATGTCGAGCGCATGCCGCCTGACGGGAAGCTCGACGCGTCGGGCTCGCCCTTGATCAGTTCCTTGCCGCGGAATTCCATGATCGCAGAGCCGTCCTGGGTCGGTACGAGAAACGAATCGTGCTTCTCGGCCGTGATGCCGGTCATCGGCTGGAACCAGTGCGTGTAGTGCGTGGCGCCGTGCTCGACCGCCCACTCCTTCAGCGCCAGGGCCACGGCGTCGGCGGTTGCCAGGTCGAGTGGCTCGCCGCGCGTAATCGTGGCGCGGAGCGCCTTGTACGCCGGCTTCGGCAGACGCTCCTGCTGGACCTTGTCGTTGAAGACGAGCGACGCGAACGCCTCGACCGCTTTGCCGGGCTTGGACGAGGCACGCCCTTCATTGATCGACCAGTCACGAATACTTCTCGCGGCTTCAAACAGAGCTACTGATCCCACAGCGACGCATCCTTTCTTGGGAAAGTCGGGGCCAGGCGGGCGACTTTGGTTGTAGGACCCGATTATCGCGCACCGACGCGCCGCGGACAACGACCGAAAACGGCGGATCGGCAAAACGTTCCACATTCTTGGCGGATCGCGAGGGCGCGCTGATTGACAGATCGTATCTATATATGTAGATTTATGGATGTCATGCATCGCACGACCGCGCTCTTTCGGGTGCTCGCCGACGGCACGCGGCTGCGCCTGCTCCGTGTGTTGTCGCGCGACCGCTTCAATGTCAGCGAGCTGACCGGAATTCTGGCGGTTGCCCAATCGGGCGTATCGCGGCATCTGGGGCTGCTCAAGGACGCCGGGCTCGTCATCGAGGAGCGCGAAGGCGGCTACGTCTACTACCGGCTGGCCGACGACCGTTCGACACGCTCAGGATCGTCCCGAGCAGAGCCGAGGGACGAGGAGCGCCGGCAGAATGGGCAGGCGCCGCTGTGGGCATTGCTGGAAACGCAGTTTGCGGTGTCGGCCGCCGAGCCGGCTGTGCGCGAAGACGAAGCGCGGCTCCAGGAGGTACTGCGGCACCGCAAGGAGAACTTCGAGACGCACGGCGATGTCCGCCAGCTCGTGCCAGGCCGCAGTTGGGCGGCGTGGGCGCGGGGACTCGGGCATCTGCTGCCGCCGCTCGACGTGGCCGACATCGGTTGCGGTGAGGGCTATCTGACGCTCGAAGCGGCCCGATGGGCTCGCACGGTCGTGGCGATCGATCGGTCGAACGACGTCCTCGAACGCGCCAAGGCGCTCGCGACGCGGCGCCGCGTCACGAACGTCCAGTGGAAGAAGGGCGATCTGGCGCGTCTGCCGCTTGGCGACGCCACGATCGATCTCGCGCTCCTCTCGCAGGCGCTGCATCACGCCACCGATCCCGAGCAGGCGCTCGCCGAGGCGGTCCGAGTGCTCAGGCCGGGCGGCCGGCTGCTCGTACTTGACCTCCGCGAACACGGCGAGCAGTGGGTGCGCACGCGATTCGGCGATCGGTGGCTCGGCTTCAGCGACACGGCCCTCAAGCGGCTGCTCGAGGGCGCTGGACTCCGCGGCGTCCGCCTCCAGGTTGGTGCGCGCCAGAGCGGCGACCCGTTTGTCGTCCTCATTGCCTCCGGGACAAAGCCGGAACTCCCCAAAGCCCTTCGCCGAAAGCCCAAGGCCCAATGACTACCATCGACCGTCTGCACGACCTGCTCGCCCGGCGCATTCTGCTGCTCGACGGCGCCATGGGCACGATGATCCAACGCCGGCAGCTGACGGAGGAAGAGTTCCGCGGCGTGCGGTTTGCGGATCATCCGCGCGATCTGCGCGGCAACAACGATCTACTCATCCTTACCAGGCCGGACGTCGTCGGCGCGATTCATCGCGAATACCTGGCGGCGGGCGCGGACATCATCGAAACGAACACCTTCAGCAGCACCGCCATCGCGCAGGCGGATTACGGCCTGGAGGCACTCGCCTGCGAGCTGAACGTCGAAGGCGCGCGGCTCGCACGAGCCGCGGCCGACGAGTGGTCGCGGCAGACGCCCGACCGTCCCCGATTCGTCGCGGGCGCGATCGGTCCGACCAATCGCACGCTGTCGATCTCGCCCGACGTCAACAACCCGGCTTTTCGCGCCGTCACGTTCGACCAGGTACGCGACGCCTATCGGGAGCAGGCGCGGGGACTCATCGACGGCGGCGTCGATGTGCTGCTCGTCGAGACCATCTTCGACACCCTGAACGCGAAGGCGGCGGTTGCGGCCATTCTCGAGACGTTCGAGGAGCGCGGCGTCCAGCTCCCGCTCATGATCTCCGCGACGATTACGGACCGCAGTGGCCGGACACTCTCCGGACAGACGCTCGATGCCTTTTACACGTCGATCAGCCACGCACGGCCGCTCAGCGTCGGCCTGAACTGCGCGCTCGGCGCCGAGCAGATGCGGCCCTACCTCGCCGAGCTCGCGCGCATCGCCGAGTGTTACGTCACGTGTTATCCGAATGCAGGGCTGCCGAATGCGTTCGGCCAGTACGACGAGCTGCCTGCCGACACGGCGCGCCTGCTGCGGGATTTCGCCGAATCGGGCTTCGTGAACATCTTGGGTGGCTGCTGCGGCACCACGCCCGATCACATCAAGGCCGTGGCCTCGGCCGTCGACGGCCTTCCGCCGCGGCCCCGGCCGCTCACGGGATCCGGGGTCCGGGATACGGGATCCGAACCAGGAACGAGGAGCCAGGAACGCCGGATCCCGGATCCCGGATCCCCGATCCCGGACGGATTCACCCAGTACGCTGGCCTCGAGACCCTGACGATTCGCCCTGACAGCAACTTCATCATGATCGGCGAGCGGACCAACGTCACCGGCTCGCGGCGCTTCGCCCGACTCGTCACCGCGGGCGACTTCGTCGAGGCCGCCGCCGTCGCGCTCGATCAGATCCGCGGCGGTGCCAACATCCTCGACGTCAACATGGACGAAGGCATGCTCGACTCCGAGGCGGCCATGACGACGTTCCTGAACGTCATCGCCACGGAGCCTGAGATTGCCCGCGTGCCGATCATGGTGGACAGCTCGAAGTGGTCGGTGCTCGAGGCGGGCCTCAAGTGCGTCCAGGGCAAGGCGATCGTCAACTCGATCAGCCTCAAGGAGGGCGAGGACGACTTCCTCCGGAAAGCGCGGCTGGTGCGCCGCTACGGCGCCGCGGTCGTCGTGATGGCGTTCGACGAGCGTGGACAAGCCGACTCGATCGAGCGAAAGGTGGACATCTGTCAGCGCGCCTACCGCCTGCTCGTCGACAAGGCAGGCTTCGATCCGTTGGACATCGTTTTCGATCCGAACGTTCTCGCCATTGCGACCGGGCTCGAGGAGCACAACGAGTACGCGATCAACTTCATCGAGGCAACGCGCAGTATCAAGGCGAGGTGTCCCGGCGTGAAGGTGAGCGGCGGGATCAGCAATCTGTCGTTCTCGTTCCGCGGCAACGATGTCGTGCGTGAGGCGATCCACTCTGCCTTCCTCTTTCACGCCATCAAGGCCGGCCTCGATATGGGCATCGTCAATGCCGGGCAGTTGGCGGTGTACGAGGACATCCCAGCCGACCTGCTCGAGCACGTCGAGGACGTCATCTTCAACCGGCGGCCCGACGCCACCGAGCGTCTCGTGCGGTTTGCCGAGACGGTGAAGGGAGACGCCGCCCGCCGAGAACACGACCTGTCGTGGCGGACGGGGACCGTCGAAGCGCGGCTCGCCCATGCGCTCGTCCACGGCATCGTCGACTTCATCGAGGAGGACGTCGAGGAGGCGCGGCGGACGCTTCCGCGTCCGCTCGACGTCATCGAAGGGCCGCTGATGGACGGCATGAAGATCGTCGGCGACCTGTTTGGCGCAGGCAAGATGTTCCTGCCCCAGGTCGTCAAGAGCGCGCGGGCGATGAAAAAGGCCGTCGCGTACCTGCTCCCGTATATGGAGGAAGAGAAGCGAAGGGCGGGCACGACGGCGCGTGCACCCGGCAAGGTCGTGATGGCAACCGTCAAGGGTGACGTCCATGACATCGGCAAGAACATCGTCGGCGTCGTGCTCGGCTGCAACAACTACGAGGTGATCGATCTCGGTGTGATGGTCCCTGCCGATCGCATCCTGCAGACGGCGGTCGACGAGCGGGCAGATTTGATCGGCCTGAGCGGCCTCATCACGCCGTCGCTCGACGAGATGGTGTTCGTCGCGCGTGAAATGGAACGGCGGCATTTCACGACTCCACTCCTCATCGGCGGCGCGACGACGAGCCGTCAGCATACCGCGGTGAAGATTGCGCCCGAGTTCAGCCAGCCGGTCGTCCACGTGCTCGACGCATCGCGGGCGGCCGACGTGGTAGCCAGCCTGCTGAACCCGGCGCACAAGCCGGCGTTCGTGGCAGCCAACCGCGCCGAACAGGAGCGCCTTCAGCAGCAGCACGCCGCGCTCAAGCCGCGCCCCCTCGTGCGGTTCGACACCGCACGCGGCCGACGGCTGCGCGTCGACTGGAGTCCAGAGACGATCGCACGTCCCGCCTTCACCGGCGCGCGCCTGGTTGAGGATGTGGACGTCGACGCACTCGTGCCTTATATCGACTGGACGTTCTTCTTTACGGCCTGGGAGCTGAAAGGCCGCTTTCCGGCCATCCTCGACCATCCGCAATATGGCGCCGCTGCACGAGAGCTGTACGAGCACGCTCGGACTCTGCTCGGCCGGATCGCCGCCGACCGTCTACTGACCCCGCGCGGTGTCTACGGCTTCTGGCCGGCGAACGCCGACGGTGAAGACATTGTCATCTACTCACCCGAAGCCCAGAGCCCAAAGCCAGAAGCCGAGATCGTTCGATTCAACATGCTGCGGCAGCAGGAGCAGATGTCCGAGGGGACGCCGTATCTCTCGCTGGCCGATTTCGTGGCCCCGCGAGACAGCGGCGTCCTCGACTACGTGGGAGCCTTCGCGGTCGCGGCGGGCCATGGCGCTGAGGAACTGGTCGCCGCCTTCGAGCGCGACCACGACGACTATCACGCGATCATGGTGAAAGCGCTGGCGGACCGACTGGTCGAGGCCTTCGCCGAATACCTCCACGCCCGCGCGCGGCGTGACTGGGGCTACGGCACCGACGAACACCTCTCGAAGGAGGACCTCACTGCGGAGCGCTACCGCGGCATTCGGCCTGCGTTCGGCTACCCGGCCTGTCCCGACCACACCGAAAAGGGGAAGCTCTTCTCCTTGCTGGGGGCGGAGCGCGCCGGCATCACGCTGACCGAGAGCTTCGCGATGGTCCCCGCGGCGTCGGTCAGCGGCCTGTACTTGGCCCATCCGGCCGCGCGCTATTTCAGTGTCGGACGCATCGGCCGGGACCAGATCGACGACTACGCCGCGCGCAAGGGGACGACCGTCGCTGCCGTCGAGCGGTGGCTCGCCGCAAATTTGTCGTACGAGCCCGTCGCCGTCTAAGGTATGCTTCGCCTTTCGGCGAGGCGCGTCAGCGTAGGCGGCCGCCCTCCCTGGCTCATTCTCTTCTTGGTCATCGACACAAACGCGAGCGGGCCGTCGGGGTGCGCCCGGCGGCTGCGAACGACGAGCGAGGAGTACCTATGACGCCGGACGATTTCCCGAAAAACCCGAAAGAGTTCTTTGCGTACGCCAAGAAACACCAGGCCGAAATGGTCGACCTGAAGTTCGTCGACATGCTCGGTAGCTGGCAGCACTGCTCGTTTCCGGTCGATACCCTCGACGAAGGGACTTTCGACGAGGGCCTCGGGTTCGACGGCTCGTCGATTCGCGGTTGGATGGGCATCCACGAGTCCGACATGATGGCCGTCCCCGACGCGACCACCGCACGGCTCGACCCGTTCTTCGCCAAGCCGACGGTAAGCGTCCTCGCCAACGTGGTCGATCCGATCACGCGCAAGGACTTCACGCGGGATCCGCGCCATGTGGCTCGCAAGGCGGAGGAATACCTGAAGCAGACGGGCATTGCCGATACCTGCTTCATCGGCCCCGAGCCGGAGTTTTTCATCTTCGACGAGGTCCGCTACGAGCAGAACCAGCATCGCGGCTACTACGAAATCGACTCGGTCGAGGGCGCGTGGAATACCGCACGCATCGAGGAGCCGAACCTCGGCTACAAGCCCAGCTTCAAGGGGGGCTACTTTCCGGTTAGCCCCACCGACACGTTCCACGATCTGCGCGGTGAGATGGTGTACGAGATGCGGAAGATCGGCATCATCGTCGAGGCGCATCATCACGAGGTGGCGACCGCCGGCCAATCGGAAATCGACATGAAGTTCATGCCGCTGGTCAAAATGGCCGACCAGTTCATGTGGTACAAGTACATCTGCAAGAACGTCGCGAAGCGCCACGGCAAGTCCGTCACGTTCATGCCGAAGCCGATCTTCGAGGACAACGGCAGCGGCATGCACTCGCACACCTCGCTGTGGAAGGACGGGAAGCCGCTGTTTGCCGGCGACGGCTATGCGGGCCTCAGCCAGCTCGGGCTGTGGGCCGCGGGGGGCCTGCTCAAGCACGCGCCGGCGATCCTCGCGTTCGCGGCGCCGACCACCAACTCATACCGTCGGCTGGTTCCTGGTTTCGAGGCACCGGTCAACCTCGCGCTCTCGGCGCGCAACCGGTCGGCCGCCATCCGCATTCCGATGTATTCGAAGAGCCCGAAGGCCAAGCGCCTCGAGTTCCGCTGCCCGGACCCGAGCTGCAACGGGTATCTGGCGTGGTCGGCGATGCTCATGGCGATGATCGACGGCATCCAGAACAAACTCGATCCCGGCAAGCCGCTCGACCGCGACATCTATGAGATGACGCGGCACGAGATGAAGGAGATGGGGATCCGGACGACCCCAGGATCGCTCGAAGAGGCCGTCAACGCGCTGGAGCAGGACCACGCGTTCCTGCTGCGCGGAGACATCTTCACGGAGGACCTCATCCGGACGTGGATCGACTGGAAGCGATCGAAAGAACTCGATCCGATTCGGCTCCGGCCGCATCCACACGAGTTCGCGCTGTATTACGACAACTAGACATCTCCAAAGGGAGACATCGTAACGGTTGAAGCAAGTTTTTCAGGCGACAAGGGCGGCCTCCTCGTGCAATCTGGCGATTTCGCGATCGAGTTGTTCCAGGGCGGCGCGAAGTGGGC
>Ga0187893_10013867_pt1 | contig 11118 bp, 8 predicted proteins | sample MA1701074metaG_FD_139574 | JGI IMG/M metagenome (GOLD analysis project Ga0187893, IMG submission 139574) | White microbial mat communities from a basaltic lava cave in the Kipuka Kanohina Cave System on the Island of Hawaii, USA - MA170107-4 metaG ...
CTTGGGCCGCACGTTCTTGGGCCGCACGGACATCGAACCCTACTCCATCATCCTGGACGTGAATGTGCAGGGTGCCAGCATGTTGTCGCACCTCGACCCACACCTCTCGGGCCTGCGCGTGTCGCGTCACGTTGGTCAACGCCTCCTGTATCAAGCGGAAGCATGCGGTCTCAATAGTAGGACTCGGGCGTGGCTCTAAAGGTTCAACACTGAGGTGAGTGACAAGTCCAGTCCGCTCTGCTTGTCGCTTGACATACCAATCGAGGGTGGCTGCCAAACCAAGATCATCAAGAAGGGAAGGTCGTAAATCGAGAGATAAGTTGCGCACCTGCTGTAATATACCGTCTACCAGCTCAATACTTTCCTGCAATTGTTCACTGGCGGTGTTAGGGTCCCCTTCAATCATCTGCAATCCGAGCTTGACGGCCGTCAGTCCCTGGCCAAGCTCGTCGTGCAGTTCGTGCGCCAGGCGGCGGCGTTCACTCTCCTGTGCCTCCAGCAGTTGGCTGGACAGCATCTGCATTGTTTCCTCCGCATGTTTGCGCTCGGCCTCGCGCTGTTCGAGCGTTTCTGCCATATCGTCAAAGGCAGCGGCTAATTGGTCCAGTTCTCCGTGCCCTTTTGGCAGCCCGGTGCGTGCGCTCACGTCGCCTGCGCGTAGCCGTTTCGTAGCACTCACTAGTGCATTGACTTGACGGAGAATGAGCAGGTTGCTGCCGATCCATACTGCTCCAAGCATCAGTACAGTGATAACTCCGAGCGTGGCAAGGTTGCGGACAAGGCGTTGGTTGGCAACGGCGAAAGCGACCTCCGTGGGTATGCCGATGCTCACGTACATGCCGGCTTCAGCCACTCCGCGCACTTGGGTAAAGGCATACAAGCGCCGAATGCTATCCACGTCGGGAACTTCCGCCGTGCCTTCGCCTTGAGTAAGCATGGCCTTAATAATGGGCGCTTCCGGGAGAACCAACCCGACCCATCGCTGCGGATCAGGGTAGCGAGCAACGATAGTTCCGTTACGATCAACTGCCGTAAGTGTGGCTCCTTGAGGCAGCCGGGCTTGGGCAGCGAGTTGATTGAGCCGGCCCAGATCAAGCGAAGCGGCGACCACAGCTTGCACGTGATTGGCTGCATCAAGCATGGGGTAACCCAAGACGAGAATAAACTCACTGCTGATTGCACTTCTCTGGTATTCACCGACAGTGAAATCTCGACTTTGCACAACCCGCCGGAACCAGGCGAAGCCGGAAACATTCAGCGGCTGAGTGAAGGGAGCCGCGCTGCAGAACACTTCCCCATTGGATCGGATTGCTCCCAAGTTGGCGTAGGCTGGATACCGCTTGAGTAGGTCAGTAAAGAGCGCCGTACACGTGCCTGAGTCACCATCACGTACTGCCGGAAGTTGCGCTAAGGCACTCAGCAGCTGGTGCGTCCCTTGAATCAATTCCGCTTGATCGGCGGCGGCGAGCCAAGCCAGGCGTAGCGCGTCTTCCTGCGCCTGGGCAGCAGCCAACCTCCGTTGTTCCAGGTCGGTGTATAGAATCAGTCCCAGCACCGGGAGGACAGCGACCAGAACGAGCAGCCATAAGCGGGCGCGCAAACTAGAAAACCGACTCATAGGGTACTCTCGCACTTCGCTTCACACCTCGAAACAATGGCCGAGAGAGTCAGGGGAAGCGGGAGAAGCCGATCATTGACCCGTCCGAAAGACTGCCTACCACTCTTACCCTAAGGAGGGCAAGAGGGAAATTCTGTGTTCAAACTCTCCCTTAGTTCATAACGTGCGCCGTACGTACGAGAGGAGGTTTTGGGACCGCTTTTAGTATTTTGTTCTGTGATTCTTTGCTCCCTTGTGATAAGGCAGGTCTCAAGCAAACCTGAGAGGATTGAATCACAGGGGTGCCTTGGTCTTCGCTATTGACGTTAGGAGGACATTGCCATGGAACTGAAATCACTCAGCAGCACTGGCGTGATGGTACCGGAAATTGGGCTGGGCGTGTGGAGATATAGCGGTGGAGTAGACCCCCTACGCCGGGGGATTGAACTGGGGGCATTCCTTATCGATACGGCAGAGGTCTACGGAACCGAGAATGTGGTAGGCCAGGCAATCAAGGGCATGCGCGACCGCTTGTTCGTTGCCACCAAAGTGTCAGGTGACCACCTTCGTTACGACGATGTGCTCCGGGCTGCGGAGGCGAGTTTACATCGGCTCGATACAAATTTCATTGATCTCTATCAAATCCATTGGCCAAACTCGTCCGTTCCTATCCAGGAAACCATGCGGGCCATGGAAGTGCTCGTAGACCGTGGTCTGGTCAAATACATCGGTGTCAGCAATTTCTCTGTTAACCAACTGCGTGAAGCCCAATTGGCCATGCGCAAATACCCGATCGTCTCGGATCAGGTCTTATACAATCTGAACCGTCGGCATATCGAGGCGGATTTGCTACCTTACTGCCAGCAACAGCAGGTCACGGTTATCGCCTATACGCCATTAGATGATGGCCGTCTGGCGACCAGATCCTGGTTCCAGCAGAGTTGGCGGATGCGAGCTTTGGAGCAGGTCGCGGCTGCCGTGCAAAAGACCCTTGCCCAGGTTGCGTTGAACTGGTGTGTCTCACGACCTCATGTCATTACCATCCCCAAGTCGAACAGTGTGGCTCGGGTTGCCGAGAACTGCCACGCTTCTGGTTGGCGTCTCTCCCAAGAGCAGGTCGGATTTTTGGATGCGGCCTTTACCTAGAAAAGCGGCCGGGAGTCTTTCCGTTTCTCTTCTTGCAAACGGTAGACGTTGGCGGCAGTCCGGTAGCACAGATCTTCGCGGTACGGTGGGGGGAGGCTTCTGATGAACTGGACGCGACGAAAGAACTTCTCTTCTCGGCCGAGGCGGTCACTACCGAACATAATCTTCTCGGACCTGCAGTGTTGCAGAAGGTAAGGCAACACTTGCGGTGGGAGATTAAGCTGCGCCTCATGCAACTGCAGGCCTTCCACCTCCAGGTAAACGTTCGGGCAGGTCGCGAGAAGGTGGGGGATCTCTTGGCGCCAGCCTCCTCCGGCATGGAGGCAGATAATGGAGAGCTGCTGGAAAGTGCGGGCCAGGACAGCGAAAAGGGAAGGGTGACAGACCGCCTCCATCCTGGGGTTTCCGCCAAAATGGAATTGAATCGGGAGCCGACGCTCCTGACAAAAAGCGTACAGAGGAAAGAATTCGCGTTGTAAAGGACTCTGGTACAGATAGGGAAAGACCGTTTTGACCCCGATCAGCACGGCAGGAAAGCGCTCCACGAGAAGAACAAGTTCTTGCAGGCTGCGATCTGGACTACGCGAGTCAAACCACAAAAGACTGTACACTCGGCCTGGAGAGTGAACTGCCTCACTTGCTAGTACAGGGACATCCTCAGGCCAGGTTACCACGAGAGAGGTGGTAAGCTCTGCCTGCTCCATGTCCTCTTGGAGGAGCTGTAGAGCCAGTTCTGCCGAGGCCGGCGTAGGCGTCCCGCTGAGTTTCCCCGTCCGCAGGTGAGTGTGGGCATCAACAATCTGCACTGATGTTCCTCACGGTGTCATGTCAGTCCTCAAGAAGAGGCAGGCCCGGTTAGTGATGAGAGTTCCCGTTGAGGCCAAACAGCCGTCGGGCGTTGTCGCCTAATACGAGTCGGGCAGCCTGAGGACCTAAGGCGCGAATAAGGGGGACGAGACCCTCATTGTACGTTTCTTTACCTTCCACATTCGGCGGGTGACGGCAATAGTGATGAGGTCCGTCAACCGAAGCGTCGGAGCCAAACAGCACTCGTTCCGGACCAGTCTCTTCAACTAACCGCAAGACCGTTCTCCACCGACACCAAGAAGTTTCGAGATAGAGATTCGGCTGCTCGCAGACGTGCTGGGCCGCTCGGTAACGTCCTTCCTGTGGCCCTAGATAAGTGTGATAGAGAATAACCGGCACGAGAGGAAAACGTTCAGCGAGGCGACGGATGTGATCAGGGTCGGCGTCTCCTGGTGCACTATGACAAGCGACTGGACAGCCAACTTCCGCGGCAAGCTCTAAGTACGGATCCAGGTCTGAGTCATCGGGACGGTAATCGTCAACTGTGGGGTGCAACTTGAGTCCGATGAAGCCGGCGGCCAGCCGCGAACGGACCTCTTTTAAAGACGTATCTCCTGGTCTCACCCAGACCAGCGGAAAGAGGCCGGTAGTAGCCCAATTGATGCGATCAAGCGCTCGATTCTCAACCCAGGACACGATTCCATGACTGATCCCAGCCGAGGCCATGGCCGTCCGTAAGCTGGTAATGCCCAGTTCGCCAGACCCTCGTCCACTGACATGCATATGTGAGTCGAGCGGATCAAATCCGATCCACAACCGATAATCGGCGTTCTGATTGTTGTCCCACTGCTTCCCGTCTGTGACTACACAGTCAAGCGAAATATGATCATCGAGCGTGAGCGGCTCGGTCATCGCTAGACCGAGCTGAACTGGTTCAAGTTTGACTTCGTGAATGGGTTCTTGCCAACCGTCAAAGCCATAATGCAACCGTAGATCTGAACCGGAGAGAGGTCCGCGATAGGCAACGCGGTGTTGCGTCCCGCCGTTCATACCTGTTTTTGTCCAGCTTATCGTTTGCTCCTGCGCCGTTGCCATTTTATCATCTCGCTTCGTCTTACTTCTGGTTTATCTTGTGCCGTCTCTTCTGACTGAGCTGCAAATGAGATGCCAAGAGGGCGCCAAAAGTGTCTCACTCGTCTGATTCTTTCACAGTCACGTGGACGATTGCCAGAGGGGGAGCGGAATGGTGGTTTCTCTCTTGGTCAGGTGTAGGAGCTTGGAAACTCACGCCGGTAGCGATCTCTTCTGTATAGAGCGGGGAATAGTGGTGGATGAGCTATCAGCCGTCAGCCTTCAGCTATCAGCAGGAAAGGGATTTAGGACTGGAGCCTAAGCTTTCGATTGTGTGCCCTATGAAGCTGAGTGCTGCTCGCTAGAGATTATGCACCACGTATCCCCAGTAGTCTTCCCACCGCTCGGCCGCGTTTGGGCTCCACATGGCGCCTACGTGCCAGCGCTGATGTACCTGCGAGCCTTTCGGACCGTAGATTTTCCCAACAAAACGGCGGGGCAGAGGGAGCGACTTCAGCATCTCGGAACGGATGCGCGAGAAGTTTTCTTTGTCTTCTATGCCATAGAACTTGTGGGAGCGATAAGGATTATCTTCGCCGAAGCGCTCGATGAAGTTGTGCTCCTCGGTTGGTTGATACTGCGGCGCGTCCCAGTCGTAGATACTCCAGAAGATGCACATCCCGCCTAGATTCCCCTGAAAATCAATGTACTCGACCTCTTTGCTGACGATCTCTTCGGTGTAGAGAGGACTCTGCTCGCGCTTGCCGTTACGGAAGACCTCGAAGTAGTGATGGAAGGCATAGTTCTCGCTGTAACCGCCAGAGGCCGAGGGATCTGGGATCGCTTTGGGGAGACGAATGATCTTGCGCCGAGTGCCGTCATCGGGCAACTCGATGCGCTCAGACGTTGTCTGGACGTATTGACCAGACTCGTCAACCGTGGTCCCACCCATGCCTCGGATGAGGACACCACCACGCGGCATCATCCGGGTCTCGCGGTGCGCCTCCCAGTTGGGCATCTCGCCGGGTGGGGTCCAGGTGTAATGAATGTTGACCAACTCGATACCAGGCTCGTTATCAACATAGGTTCTCTTGATATAGAACGACATCTGAGGACCCTCCTTGTTTTGTGTTGCAGCTCAGTCCGTCAGCAGATCTTGTAGTGAATCCACCCCCTAACACAGGTTCTTTTGGGGAACAATCCTTTTGCCATGTGTATGGTTGTCACCTTGATGACAGAACTGGCACTTTCCTAGTGAAAAGATAAGAAAAAGAGGCAGATTTGTCTTTTCGGTGACATCTCGTCTACTCGTTTCTGTCCCCCCTTGCTTTGCCTGCTCTATTCCTGGGTCCTTTGCTTTTCGTGAGAATCACACAATAATGACAGACCCATTACACAGAGAGGCGTGTTCATGTCGATCCGGTTGATCATCGTTCTCGCAGCAGCCTTGCTGCTAGTCGTCTTTGCCACGCAGAACACTTCGCCTGTTGGGGTGCAACTGCTCTGGTGGGAGGTGTCCGCGCCGGCGTCAGTCGCAGTATTTGCCGCCTTTGCCGTTGGTGTTCTTGTCGGTGCGCTCTTATTCTGGACCGATCAGCGACGGACCCGGCGGCATCAGCCGGCGGCAACGCCGACAACCACCGGACCAACGAAGAAAAAACAGAGTTGGTGGTGGTAATAAAGGGAAAGCCGTGGAAGAAAGCCTGCGCATTCTGTTCATCACTGCAGAGGTAACTCCTTTTGCTCGCACTGGTGGTCTCGGTGATATGACAGGCACCCTCGCTCAGGTGTTGGCAGAACTGGGACATGATGTGCGATTGGTGATGCCGCTGTATCAAACAGTCCGTGAGAAGGTGTTTCCACTTACCGAGCTCATTGACGATCTTCCTGTGCCGCTTGTGATTGGTCTCAGAACCGCACGGATATGGCAAGGGTCCCTTCCCGGACAAGTGGGGGCAGTAGAGGTGCCCGTGTACTTCATTGAGCAGGACGACCTCTTTGCTCGCCCCGGGCTGTATGGTGAGAGCAACGGCGATTATCCCGACAACGCCTTGCGTTTCATTTTCTTTTGCCGTGCGGCGTTGTCGTTGGCCGAACGTCTCGCTTGGTTTCCGCACGTCTTTCACTGCCACGACTGGCATACGGCGTTGGTTTCTGCCTACCTCCGCTTTCTCCCAGGGCTGGATGCTCGCCTGGCTACGGCTGCTTCGGTCTTCACGATTCACAACCTGGCGTATCAAGGCTGGTTTCCCGCCTGGGTCTTTGGCATTACTGGCCTGCCTCTGTTCCTTTTTCAGCCTGCCGGGGTGGAATTTTTTGGCGGCCTGAATTTTATGAAGGCTGGACTGTACTCTGCCAATCAGCTTTCTACCGTGAGTCCGACTTATGCCGAGGAAATCTGTACTCCGGAGTTCGGCTTCGGCTTGGATGGGGTGTTACGCGAACGTCGCGAGGTGCTGACTGGCATCCTTAACGGTGTGGACTCTCGTACCTGGAACCCGGAAACTGATCCAGTGTTAGCTGCGCACTATAGCGCCACGGATCTTGCTGGGAAGGCAGTGTGCAAGCGCGCTCTGCTCAACGCTTATGGGATGCCCGAGGAGCTAGCGACGCCTCTTGTTGGTCTGATTTCTCGTTTTGTGGACCAGAAAGGGATCGATCTGGTTGCGGACGCGATTGACCGTCTTGTCGCTTTAGGTGTGCGGGTGGTCGTCTTGGGTTCCGGCGATCCTCGCTATGAACAGCGCTTTGCTGAGTTGGGGCGAACCTATCCGGACCAACTCGGAGTACGGTTAGGCTTCGATGATACCTTGGCCCACCAGATCCAGGCCGGCTGTGACTGTTTGCTCATGCCTTCACGCTACGAGCCGTGTGGATTAACCCAGTTGTACAGTTTGCGTTACGGCACTATCCCCATCGTGCGTGCGACCGGCGGACTGCGGGATACCGTTGTCCCTTTTGACCCTGCCAGTGGCCAGGGAACAGGTTTTGTGTTTCAGGAGCCCAGAGCCGACGCGTTAATAGAGGCAGTACGTGCCGCGCTCCAAGTGTTTGCCGACCGCGAGGCCTGGCGGCAGTTGATGCAGAATGCGATGGCGCAAGACTTTTCCTGGGAGCGATCAGCGGCTCGTTATCTGGAACTTTACCGCCGAGCCCTGGTAACCCGATAGGTAGTGGTGCAATTGGTTCTCGCAGCGTGTCTGTGTCGGGGTGGCCCCGTGTGGCCACCCAGCCCCAGGGCAACCACATCAGGTTGCCCCTACACAGATGCACGAAATTGCACCGTCACCACCCGATAAGACACTTTGTTTACGGCCCTGTTCTCTGCTAGAAAGAAGCTATGGATTCCGCGGCTGTTGGTTCATTCGCGCTTGTCTTGCATGCCCACCAGCCTTTTGTCCTGGGATATAACCGCTGGCCGCACGGCAGTGATTGGCTGTGCGAAGCGGTGGTCGAAAGTTATCTTCCGCTGCTACGCACCCTGCGGACTGTGACCGCAGGCGGCCTCTCTCCTCAACTAACACTCAGCCTTTCGCCCGTCCTCTGTGAACAGCTCGCTAGTCCACAGCTGCAGGAAGAGCTGCAAATCTTTCTCGACACTCGTTTGCGTATCTGTACTGAGACTCGGAACCATTTTCATCACCTGGGCGAAGAGGACTTAGCGGCGCTGACCGATTACTGGACCAAGTTCTACCACGAGACTTTGGATTTGCTACACACGCTCGATGGCAATGTGCTCGGTGCGTTTCGCGACCTCATGGAACGTGGAGAGATCGAGATCATTACCAGTGCGGCGACGCATGGGTACTTGCCGCTCTTGAGCAGCGAGGAGAGTGTAAATCTCCAGTTGCGTGTAGCGGTGATGACACACGAAACGCACTTTGGCTGCCGTCCACGGGGAGTGTGGTTACCGGAATGCGCGTATCGTCCACGCTATTACTGGATCCCTCCAGTCGGGTCGAATCGCCAGCAACACCGTGTCTTACGCCGTGGTCTTGAGGAATGCCTGGCTGAGTGCGGGCTACAATTTTTTTTGGCGGACAACCAGTTCGTCTTGGGGGGGCATCCATTCCCGCCATACGATGACTACTTTCCCTTGCTCGCGAATTTACGTGAAACGAGTCGTGCCGGGTGGCCACAACGAGCTGACACCTCTCCCTATGAGATCTACCAGGTGACCTCGTTCGGGGGTACTGGAGAGGCTGTCGTATTCATCCGTGACCCTGAGAGTGCGCTGCAGGTCTGGAGCCGTGAACGCGGATATCCTGGGGATCCGTGGTATTTGGATTTCCATAAGAAACATTCGCCTGGGGGGCTCCACCTCTGGCGAGTCAGTGATAAAGGCGCGCTTTTAGCAAAGACGCCCTACGTGCCAGAGCGCGCTCAGGAACGGGCGCAGGAACATGCCCGCCACTTTGCCTCCTTAGTGGCCGGGGTCCTCCGACGCCACCAGGCCCAAGAAACGCCGGGAGTGGTCTGTGCGCCCTACGATGCTGAACTCCTGGGACACTGGTGGTATGAAGGGCCGCAGTGGCTCGGTTTTCTCTATCCGGAGTTAGCTCGGCAAAACATCGAAACGGTGCGGTGTAGTACCTATCTGGATCGACTCCCCCCAACAAAAGCCGTCGCTTTGCCTGAAGGCTCATGGGGAGAGGGAGGCGACCATCGCACCTGGTTGAATGGCGACACCGCTTGGACCTGGGAACGTCTCTACGACAGCGAGCTGGAATTCTGGGCACTCGTGCAGGATTGCCAGCACGCGCAGCACAGTCCTCTCAGTCGGGTGCTGAGTCAGGCGGCCCGTGAGTTACTGCTCATGCAAGCGTCGGACTGGCCGTTCCTCATCACCAGCTGGACCGCACGCGATTATGCCGAACAACGCTTCACTGCTCATTATTCCGACTTTAAGCGCCTTGTGCAGATCGTTCAGCGTGTGCGCGAACGCGGTCAATTAGAACAGGACGACTGGGTATTCTTGGCCAGTAAAGAGCAACAAGATTTTCTCTTCCCCAACTTAGAGAAGGTCTTGTTTGCATAACCAGAAGTGACTGTATGCGCCAACCGCGGATTCTCGGGATGATCCTGGCTGGAGGACGGGGAGAACGGTTATTCCCGTTGACCAAGGCGCGCAGCAAACCGGCCGTGCCGTTTGCCGGGAAACACCGGATCATCGATTTTGTCCTCTCGAACTTTATCAACTCCGGAGTCTTCGCCGTTTACCTGCTCGTGCAGTATAAATCTCAGTCGTTGATCGAGCACCTCCGTTCTAGCTGGCGCTGGCGGATCGGCGGCGCGTTGAAAGAAACCTTCATCACCGTTGTTCCGCCGCAGCAACGGTGGGGAGACAGTTGGTATCAGGGGACTGCAGACGCGGTCTACCAGAATATCAATCTGATCCGCGATTTTCGCCCGAATCTGGTCGCCGTGTTTGGTGCCGACCATATCTATCGGATGGATCTCAACCAGATGGTGACGTTCCATATTGCCAACAATGCCGAGATAACGGTGGCGGCGTTGCCGGTGCCAGTCTCCGCGGCGAGTAGTTTCGGCGTCATCGAGGCAGACAGCGCTCAGCGCATCATTGGCTTCGAGGAAAAGCCGAAAAACCCGCGACCGATGCCCAACGACCCTGACCACGCCTACTCATCCATGGGGAATTATCTCTTCAATACTGAACTTTTAATCGAAACACTTCTGGAAGATTCTCGGCGTAGCACTGAACACGATTTTGGTCGGACGATCATTCCTGAACTTTTTCCGCGGCACCAAGTCTTTGCCTACGACTTTCTTACCAATGCCGTTCCTGGGGTTAAACCGTACGAGGAACGTGGATACTGGCGTGATGTAGGAACATTGCGCGCCTACTGGGAAGCGCACATGGACCTCCTAGGTCCGACTCCAGCTTTTGACCTGCAAAATAGTGAGTGGCCGATCCTGGGGACTTTCTACGATGGTCCGCCAGCGCGCTTTGTGGAGGGCGAAGTGCGGGATTCGTTAATTGGCGAAGGGTGTCGGTTGGAAGGCGGACGCATCATGCGCTCTGTTCTCGGACGCGGGGTGCGGATCGGCAAAGGAGCAGAGATTGTCGGTTCTGTCCTTATGGACTATGCCGAGATCGGCGCTGGCGTCAAACTACAGGAAGTCATTGTAGACCGCTTTAACGTCATTCCTAAGGGCACGGAGGTTGGTGCTGGCTTAGGCAATGAGGATCATCGCTTTTTCCACGATCCCTCTGGCTTGATTGTGCTTGAGAGAGGAGAGACGCGGTAGGGTAGAGCTTCTCTTCCTCGCATATGACTCCGTCCTTTCCAGAGGGGCGAAACTTGTATGCGCCCGGGTGCATATCAGAATTCTGGCACGGTCCGCGCCGAGCAGTAGTCGTGCTTCGACAGGCTCAGCACGAACGGACATTCCTCAACAACTTCAACCCCGGCCCCGTTCGCCCTGAGCGTGTCGAAGGGTGAACGGCCTGTTTGCCGCTAGCTCTGACTGAATTA
>Ga0187893_10013868_pt1 | contig 11118 bp, 16 predicted proteins | sample MA1701074metaG_FD_139574 | JGI IMG/M metagenome (GOLD analysis project Ga0187893, IMG submission 139574) | White microbial mat communities from a basaltic lava cave in the Kipuka Kanohina Cave System on the Island of Hawaii, USA - MA170107-4 metaG ...
CTAGATACAACCGTTTAAATCCGAAATCCGAAATCCGAAATCTGCAATTCGAGATCCGAAAATGGAGTAACAGATGGCGCGTTCAGTTAAGAAAGGGCCTTTCATTGACGGCAGCATTCAAAAAGCTGTTGAACGAGCACGCGCCGGGGGCCAACGGCCTCCGGTAATTAAGACCTGGTCGCGGCGTTCAACCATTAGTCCAGATATGGTGGGCCTGACGTTTGGTGTTCACAATGGGAAACGGCATCTGCCCGTTTACATCACGGAAAACATGGTAGGCCACAAACTGGGCGAGTTCGCGCCGACCCGTACGTTCAAAGGTCACTCGGGTACGAAGGTTGAGAAGGCGACAAAAGTAGCGGCGGCGGCGCCGCCGAAGGCATGAGTGGTGAGGGGTGAAGTAGTGAGTCGGTAGATTGGTAGGTTTAGCGGATTAGTTGATCTGAGATTTGAGATTTGCGATTTGAGATTTGAGATCACGCTTCGCGATTAACGAGGTTAGGGAATGGAAGCAACGGCAAGTGCAAAATATTTGAGGGGATCGGCGCAAAAAGCGCGGCTCGTCATAGACATGATCCGCGGCAAAGACGTCAATAGGGCACTGGCCATTTTGCGTTTTACCCGCAAGCGGGCTGCCGACGGAATCGAAAAATGTATGCGCTCGGCGATTGCCAATGCGAATGAGGCCGCGGAGAAGGCCAATGTCTCGATCGACCCGGACGACCTCTGGGTGAAATCGGCCTTCGTCGATCGAGGACCAACAAAGCATCGACGCCGCGTACGGCCAGCGCCGCAAGGCCGGGCTTATCGCGAGCAAAGACATTTTTGTCACGTCACGATTCTCCTTTCTAACGACGCCCGGCCCGAGCCCAAAGCAAAACCCGGAAGCGAAGCCGGCCGGCCGCAAGATGCTGAAGCCAAACCCGCCAAATTGGCCGAAAGCAAGCGTCGAAGGCGGGGTGGAGCAGCAGCCGCACCGCGCGCAAAAAGAGTTGCGCCAAAGTCCGCGCCGGCGGCGAAAGAGGAACCCGTTGATACTGGGGAGAAGAAGGCCACGAAACGCGCCAAGAAACGCAGCACCGATAAGAGCAGCGATAAATAAACTGGAGATAAGATTGTGGGTCAGAAAGTTCATCCATACGGCTTCCGCCTCGGCTACAACAAGGACTGGCATTCGCACTGGTACGCGAAAAGGCAGTTTGGCGAGTTCTTGTTGGAAGACCTGAAACTCAAACGCGATTTGAAGAGTCGTTTCACCGGAGCCGGGGTATCCCACGTTGACATTGAGCGGGCGGCGAACCGTTTGAAGATCATCATCTACACGTCGCGCCCCGGAATTATCATCGGCCGCAAGGGCGCGGAGATTGATAAGCTCAAGACCGATCTTTCGGAAAAAACCGGACGCGAAGTGTTGGTTTCGATCCAGGAAATTCACAAACCGGAACTGAACGCTCAGTTGCAGGCAGAAAAGATTGCGGCGCAGTTGGAAAAGCGAATTGCATTTCGGCGCGCGATGAGAAAGGCGGTTGAAGAGTCGCTGCGTTTTGGTGCTCAGGGCATCAAGGTGAAAGTCAGCGGGCGGCTCAACGGGGCCGAGATTGCCCGCAGCGAGTGGCACTTGCAGGGACAACTTCCCTTGCACACGTTGCGCGCGGACGTCGATTACGGCTTGGCTGAGGCGCAGACGACCTTTGGTCAGATTGGCGTTAAGGTCTGGATTTATCGCGGTGAGATTTTGGATCCGAAAGCCGCCATGGCGCGCGGCACGGGCTCGGATCCGATTAATGAAACTCGCATGGGCGAGCGCGAGCGGCGGCCCAGAACCCGCCGCGAACGAGAGGGTGCGGCGGAGGGACGCCGGCCCCGCGGAGAAAACGGATAATTCGAAAGTCCGACAAACTTCAGTTTGTCGTTGACATGCGGCGGTGAGCGGTGGGAGTGAAACGACAAACTGAAGTTTGTCGGACAATGGTGACCTTATGTTGATGCCGAAAAAAGTTAAGCACCGAAAGCAGATGCGCGGGCGCATGACCGGCGTGGCCACCCGTGGCAGCGAGATTAGCTTTGGTGAATATGGACTTAAATGTTTGGAGCCGGCGTGGATTACGGATCGACAGATCGAAGCCGCTCGGATTGCGATGACGCGTCACATCAAGCGCGGTGGCAAGATCTGGATCCGCATGTTCCCTGACAAGCCGGTCACCAAGAAGCCGGCCGAGACTCGTATGGGCAAGGGCAAGGGAGCGCCGGAATACTGGGTCGCGGTCGTTAAACCCGGCCGGGTTCTCTACGAGATTGAGGGTGTTGACGAGACTACGGCGCGCGAGGCGATGCGCCTGGCCGCGCAGAAACTTCCGATTAAGACGAAGTTTGTGACCCGCGCGGATCAAGAAGGAGGCGCGATCTAGATGAAGCGGCGCGAAGAGTTGGACAAATACCTCGATTTTTCGGAGGACGAGCTGCGGGCCGAGGCAGCCCGTTTGAAAGAGTCGCTCTTTCGTTTGAAGTTCAAGCTGGCGCTTGGCGAAGTGGATGCGGTGAAGCGAATCCGGCAGGAAAAGAAGTCCCTGGCCCGAATCCAAACCATCACGCGCCAGCGTCAGCCCCAGGCCGGCTGAGCGGGCCGTGCCAGCGCGTGGGGCAGGGATCACAGGCTCAAGGTTGGGCCAATCGACATGAAGAATTACGGACAAAGGTCCAAAGCAACTGAGTGAGACGAATGGAACAAGAGAAGCAAGAAGAAGCAAAGCCGGATTCGAAAGAGTCGTCAGCCAACGCTGCCGGCAAGCGCGCCCACCGCTCGCAAAAGGTCGGAATTGTTCAATCCGATAAGATGCAGAAGACCGTCGTGGTCAGAGTCGATCGGCTGGTTCTGCATACGAAGTATCGCCGTTATGTTCGCCGAACGTCGAAATTCATGGCGCACGATGAGCTGGGCGCCACGGTCGGGGATAAGGTGCGCATTGTTGAGACTCGTCCGCTATCGGCCAGGAAGCGATGGCGGGTAATGGAGATTGTGCAGAAGGCGGCGAAGTAATTTGCGATTTTAGATTTGCAATTTTTGATTGGGTGAGGCCCCGTTTCTTCCAATCGCAAATCGGCAATCAAAAATCTAAAATCGGAGGTAAACGAACGTGATACAGATGCAGACCTCTTTGGAGGTTGCCGACAATTCAGGCGCGCGGCGGGTTGAGATGATCATGCCGATTGGCGGCTCGACGGGAAAGATCGCCAGCCTTGGAGATCGGATCAAGGTAACCGTTAAAGAGGCTTCGCCGGACGGCACAATTAAAAAAGGCACCGTGCAAGATGCCGTGATCGTGCGAACTCGCAAAGAGGTGCGCCGCAAAGACGGCACTTACATCCGATTCGATCAGAACGCCGCCGTTTTGATTAAAGAGGATGGCACGCCGATCGGCACGCGCGTTTTCGGGCCGGTAGCGCGTGAGCTGCGCGATAAGAACTTTATGAAAATTGTTTCCCTCGCGCCGGAGGTTATTTAAGAGATGGCCGGTATTAAACGTTCAAAGATCCGAAAGAACGATCAGGTGGTGATTGTCGCGGGGCGCGACAAAGGCAAGCGCGGCCGCGTGCTTGAAGTAGCGCTGGCTAAGGGCAAGATCAAGATCGAAGGCGCTAATATGATCAAGCGCCATCAGCGAGCCAATCCCCAGGGCAATCGGAGCGGAGGCATCATCGAAAAGGAAGCGTTTATCGATATCTCGAACGCGCAGTTGATTGATCCTCAAACCGGTAAGCCAACGCGGGTGAAATATCAGCTCGAGGCCGACGGCTCAAAGACTCGGCTGGCGGCCGGCAGCGGCCACACTTTGGAGAAATAGTTTGACAAACTTTAGTTTGTCGTTGGGCCGCGGTTCAGGGAGAAGCACTGGAAGAAGAATGACAGCCTGAGCGACAAAGCTGAGCGACAAACTGAAGTTTGTCGGACAAGCTGAGGTTTGTCGGACAAGAGATAAATCATGGCAGCAAGGTTAAAAGAGCGTTATCAGAAAGAAGTTGCGCCGGCGATTGCCAAAGAGTTCAGCATTAAGAACCCCATGGCCATTCCGCGGGTCGAGAAAATCGTCGTCAACATGGGAATTGGCGAAGCAATCGCGAATGCCAAAATACTCGATACGGCAGCAGACGAGCTGCGCGCCATCGTCGGGCAGAAGCCGATCATTACCAAGGCAAAGAAGTCAATTGCATCTTTCAAGCTGCGCCAGGGGATGCCGATCGGGACCATGGTGACGCTGCGCGGCGAAAGAATGTACGAGTTTCTGGATCGACTGGTGTCAATCGCCCTGCCGCGAGTAAGGGACTTTCGCGGCGTTTCGCCAAAAGCCTTTGACGGGCGCGGCAATTATACGATTGGGGTGCGAGAGCAACTGATCTTCCCGGAAATTGATTTCAACAAGGTCGATAAATTGCGCGGCATGAACATTTCGATCGTGACGACGGCGCGCAACGACGAACAGGCGCGGGCGCTTTTGAAGGGTTTGGGGATGCCGTTCAGGCAGTAGGATTGTGTTAGAGGTTGGAAAACAAGATCGATAAGACAGTTAAGACCTATGGCAAAGAAATCATTAATTGCGAAAGCGGAGCGGAAGCCAAAGTTTTCTGTGCGCGCCTACACTCGCTGTAAACGCTGTGGGCGTCCGCGCGGGTATCTGCGCAAGTTTAATTTGTGCCGCATCTGTTTTCGCGAGTTAGCGCTTCAGGGACAGATCCCTGGCGTCGTGAAGTCTAGTTGGTAAGGCAGGTGACGGGTATCGGGTGTCGGGTGTCAGTAAGGCGCCGGCACCCGGCACCTGAAACCCGATACCTGATTTGGAGTTAAGGAATGACTGATCCCATTGCCGATATGTTGACGCGAATTCGCAATGCCATTGCGGCAAAGCATTCGCGGGTGGATATTCCGGCCTCGAAACTCAAGCTTGAAATCGCCCGCATTCTGAAGGAAGAAGGCTACGTAAACAACTTCGTGCTAAAGGGCGAAGGGCTCAAGCGCACGATCCGGATCTTCCTCCGTTACGACGCGCGTGGCACATCGTCAATTACCCATCTGGAAAGAGTCTCGCGGCCGGGGCGCCGCGTTTACGTGGGTTCCAGTCAGATCCCCAAAGTGCTCGGCGGTTATGGCGTGAATATCGTCTCTACCTCCAAGGGGTTGATGAGCGGCAAGACAGCGCGCCGCGAAAACGTGGGCGGAGAATTGTTGGCCCAAATCTATTAGCATTGTCGATTGCCGATTGCCTCTTTGAGAGATGTATGGGAGCTGAAGCCTGGGCAATGCGGAGTGCATCCGAAGCTGAGCGATTGGGAAAATCGGCAATTGGAAATCGAAAATCGGAATTAACTTATGTCGCGTATTGGGAAAAAAGCAATCACCTTGCCGAAGGGCGTGACGGTTACGATTCACGAGCGTGAGCTCGAGGTAAAGGGTCCCAAGGGTACTTTAAAGACCCCGGTTCCGCAGGGCATCAGTTTCAAGCTCGAAGGCGACGAATTGCGAGCCGAGCGCTCCTCTGATGAGCTGGCGGCTGTGCATGGACTGGCTCGGGCCCTCGCTAACAACGCTATTCTCGGTGTCAGCGAGGGATTTACGAAGCAGATGGATGTGGTCGGAGTCGGCTACAAGGCCGACGTGCAAGCGAGGAAAATCGTTTTCTCACTTGGTTATTCGCACCCCATTGAGTTTCCTCTGCCGGAAGGCGTGGAAGCCAAGGCCGAACGCCTGACAACCAAAGGCAACATCCAGCAGTATCAGACGACCCTGACGCTGGCAAGCATTGATAAGCACAAGCTGGGCCAGGTCGCCGCCGAGATGTATCAGTTGCGGAAGCCCGATGCGTATAAGGGAAAAGGGATTCGCTATGCGGACGCCCCCATCAAACTGAAACCAGGAAAGACAGGCAAGTAGTAAATAGTAAATAGTAAATAGTAAATCGTGAATGGTGGTTTTTCTATTCACCATTCACCATTTACCATTCACAGGAAAAGAGATGGCAAACACGAGCAGAGCTGTGGTGCGGGCGGCAATTCATAAACGCATTCGCCGAAAAGTCAGAGGTAGCGCTGAAAGGCCGCGGTTGGCGGTCTATCGAAGCTTGAATCACATTTACGCTCAGGTAATCGATGACCATCGTGGCCAGACAATGGTTTCAGCGTCCACCACCGAAAAAGAGTTGCGCGGCTCGACCGGCGGCAACATTGAAGCCGCGCGACGAGTAGGTAAAGCCATAGCTGAGCGCGCCATCGCCAAAGGCATCGGCAGTGTGGTTTTCGACCGCGGCGGCTATCTCTATCATGGACGTGTTAAAGCCCTTACCGATGCAGCTCGAGAGGCGGGATTGAACAAAGAAGAGTCGGTCGAAGAGGAAGAAAGCAGCGACGAGAAAAGCAAAGAATAATGAGACAACCAAAGCAACGTATTCCGGCTCAGGGATTGGATCTTAAGGATCAGGTGATTTCAATCAACCGCGTGACGAAGGTGGTCAAAGGCGGCAAGAACCTCTCGTTTGCGGCGTTGGTCGTCGTGGGTGACGAAGGCGGCCACGTTGGCTTCGGCACCGGCAAGGCGCGCGAAGTGCCTCTGGCGATTAAGAAGGGCATTGAGTCTGCCAAGAAAAACCTGATTCGCGTCCCTTTGATTAACAATACCCTGCCGCATCAGTTGATTGGCAGATTCGGCGCCGGCCGCGTTATGGTAAAACCCGCCTCAGAAGGGACGGGAGTCATCGCCGGCGGTGCGGTTCGCGCCGTTATGCAAGCCGTTGGGGTGAGGGATGTGCGGACCAAGGTGCTCGGATCGACCAATCCGCATAATGTGGTGCGGGCGACGTTTGATGCGTTGCTGCGAATGAAGGATCCGATGGAATTAGCGCGCTTGCGGGGCAAGCAGGTCGAAGAGATGTGATTGGGCATTTCAACGGCCTAATCGTTACTTGAGGGAATTTGCGAGGTTTTATGCCAGAAAAGCCAGCGAGCGAGGCAGCCACGGCGAAAAGAAGCACTGCCAACTCAAAGAATCCAACAACCAGCACCATTCGGATTCAGTATTATCGAAGCTTCATCGCCGCGCCAAAGACGCATAAACAGATGGTGCGAAGTCTGGGCCTCAGAAAGCTCAATCAGATTGTTGAGCGGCCAGACTCGCCCTCGATGCGAGGAGTGGTGGCGAAAGTACCTCACCTTCTTCGAATTGTAGAATGATGAACTTTAGTTTGTGCTTTAAATCCTTCTAAAAAGAACTAAGTACAAAGTTCAAAGTTCAAAGCTCAAGGAAAGATTATGACCTTAAGCCTAAATAACCTGAGACCTGCGAAGGGCTCAACACAGAAGAAAAAGCGCGTCGGAAGAGGGCCGGGCTCTGGACTCGGCAAGACCGCCGGCCGCGGCGAAAAGGGACAAAAATCGCGTTCCGGTTATTCCCGAAAGCAAGGATTCGAAGGCGGCCAGATGCCCCTTCACCGGCGATTGCCCAAGCGTGGCTTTACTAATATCTTTAAGAAGCGCTGGCTCGAGGTGAGCATAGGCGCCCTCGAACTGCACTTTCAGGCTGACGAAGAAGTAACGCCAGAGTTGTTGCACGAGCGTGGCATCATTAAGAAGGCGAAACACGATGTGGTGGTGTTAGGCAACGGAGAGCTTTCCAAGGCGCTGCGGATATCGGCTCACCGTTTCACAAAGAGCGCCCGCGAAAAAATTGAAAAGGCAGGCGGCTCTGCCAGCGTGATTGGCGCCTGAGGGCCCGGACTTCAGTCTGGGAGCCTGACCGTCGGGTGAGTCTGTAACAGCGAGATCGATATGGAAAGGTTTCTAGTGGCCCGGACTTCAGTCTGGGAGCCTAGACGGTCGGGTGAGTCTGTAACAGCGAGATCGATATGGAAAAGTTTCTAGCCGCAGTACGCAATATGTTCAGCGTGCCGGACCTGCGCCGGCGTATTTTGTTTACGCTTTCGTTGTTGGCGGTTTATCGCCTCGGAGCGCACATCGGGGCGCCGGGAATCAATCGAGATCGGCTGGATCAGGTATGGCAGGAAGTTGCCGGAACCTTGCTGGGCGTGCTGGATCTTTTCTCTGGCGGAAACTTTCGCACCATCTCGATCTTCGCGCTGGGCGTGACCCCTTACATTACCGCCTCAATCATCATGCAGTTGATGACCGTCGTCTACCCGGCGCTGAAAAAGTTACAGGAAGAGGGCGAACTTGGTCGGCAGAAGATCAACCAGTGGACTCGCTATCTAACGGTTTTGCTGGCTGGGATTCAGACAACGTTCGTAGCTCACTGGCTGCAAGTCAATGGCGTCGGCGCTCCCACCTGGGGATTTCTGCTGACAACGATCCTGACACTTACCACCGGAACGATCTTTGTAATGTGGCTGGGGGAACAAATCACCGAACGAGGAGTCGGTAACGGTATTTCGCTTCTGATCTTTGCCGGAATTGTAATTGGGCTGCCCAATGGCATTCAGCAGGTTTTCGACCGTGTACGTAGTGGCGATACGCTGGAGACGGTCGGCGTTATAGGTTTGGTGGTGGCGTTGATTTTGATTATCGCCTTCATAGTATTTGTCGAAGCGGCCAGGCGAAAGATTCCGGTGAGTTATGCGAAACGTCACGTTGGGCGCCAGATGGTGGGCGGCCAGCAGACGACGATGCCTCTCAAGATCAACATTGGCGGTGTGATTCCGGTAATTTTCGCGTCGTCGGTGCTCTCGATGCCGCAAAGCCTGTTCGCGGCTTTTCCGCCCGATCAGAACAATATGAATTCGGTCTGGGCAAAAATTTGGAGCTTCTTCCAGATATTTCACGCCGGCGACCCCTACTACGAACTCATATTTCTTTCATTGATTATCTTCTTCACCTTCTTCTACGTGTCGATTGTTTTCAACGTGGAAGAGGTGGCCGACAATCTGCGCAAGCACGGCGGCTTTATGCCTGGCATTCGGCCGGGCCGGGCGACCGCTGAGTATCTGAATAATATTTTGACGCGCTTAACAGTAGTTGGCGCTTGCTATTTGGCCCTGGTGTCCTTTGCGCCTCAGTTTATGCTGAGCGGATTCAAGGTCGCCCGCCTTCCCGCGATTGGACCCTGGCTTGACGCCTGGGTCAGCAGCACACCGGGACTGTCATGGATTCCGACCGGCATGAACTATCAGTTTTACTTTGGCGGCACCTCGTTGCTGATCCTCGTGGGTGTTGCTATGGACACGGTGGCGCAGATCGAGGCCCAGCTTGTGATGCGGAATTATGAAGGGTTCCTGGGTGGCGGCGGGCGTTTGCGTGGACGCCGAGCGTAGGGATCAACGGCAGCAGGCAGGCGGCAGGGGGCAAGGCGGCAGGGGCAGGCGGCAGGGGCAGGCGGCAGCGGCAGGGGCAGGGCAGGGGCAGGAGCAGGTGGCAGGGGCAGGAGCAGGGGCAGGCGGCAGAAGGTGATCCAGGTAATCATTGAGTCGATATTAGCAGCCGGCAATCGGCATCGGCAGTCGGCAATCAGCATTAGCAATCAGCATCGGCAGTCGGCAATCGACAATCGGTAGTCGACCGTCAAACAATCGACAATTATTATTCGACACTCAGCAATCAGCAATCAAGCAATAGGCAATCGACAATCAGCAATCAAGCAATAGGCAATCGACAATCAGCAATCAGCAATTGGCAATCGGCAATTGAAAGAATCCTTATGTCGAAAATCATCGTGCTGATGGGCGCGCCTGGCGCCGGCAAGGGCACGCAGGCTCGTCTGCTTCAGGAGCACTTGGGTCTCCCCCAGATTTCAACCGGCGACATCCTCAGAGCAAGAGCTGCTCAGCAAGACGCGCTGGCCGAGGAAATAAAGGCCGTGCAGACCTCTGGAAGACTGGCGCCGGATGATCTGGTCATTCGCGTGGTGGAAGACCGAACTGCAAGCGATGACTGCAAGGGCGGATACGTGCTTGACGGGTTTCCTCGCACGACAGCTCAGGCCGAGATGCTTGAGACACTGGCAGCCGAGCAGGGGCACAACATCGTTGCCATTCTCATTGAGGTGCCCTTTGATTTGCTTGAAAAGCGCGCTACCGGCAGGCTGTCCTGCCCGGTCTGTGGGGAAATCTATAATATTTATTCAAAGCCGCCCCGCAATGACGAAGTGTGCGATCTGCACCCGGAAGTTAGGCTGGTTCAACGCGCCGACGACACTGCCGATAAGGTCAAGATTAGACTCGATACGTATAACGAACAAACCAGACCGCTAGTCGACTATTACGCGCGTGATGGCCGCTTGCGCAGGATCGACGGCGCCAAAAACCAGGAAGCAATCCAGGAAGAGATTGGAAAATTAATTCGGACAAATGGATATCCAGGGGGCCGTCGGGATTCCTTCCAGTACGCATGATTATCGGCAAGTCCAGAAAAGAAATAGAGAAGATGCGGGCAGCGGGTCAGCTGGTGGCAGCCGTGCTCCAGGAACTCCGCAAATTGGTGGTTCCGGGAATTACGACAATCGAGGTTGATCGAGCTGCCGAAAAGATGATCAGGGACGCGGGCGCTCACCCGACATTCAAGGGATATCATGGCTTTCCTTATTCCATCTGCGCCTCGGTAAATGAACAGATCGTCCACGGTTTTCCTTCTCGTTACCAACTGAAAGACGGCGACCTTTTCTCGATCGACTGTGGAGTCACTCTTGAAGGTTTTGTCGGAGATACCGCAACGACAGTGCCGGTCGGGAATGTCAGGCCGGAATGGTTAAAGTTGGTTCAGGTTACCGAGCAGTGCCTTGAGCGGGCAATTGAACAGTGCCGACCGGGAAAACATCTTGGCGACATTGGCTGGGCCGTTCAGGAGCTGGCCGAGAGTCATGGCTATTCCGTGGTACGTGACTACGTGGGGCACGGAATCGGCCGGCAGATGCACGAGGACCCTCAGATTCCGAACTATGGCAAGCCGGGACATGGGCCGAAAATCAAGGTTGGTTATGTTTTTGCGGTTGAGCCGATGGTGAACCTGGGCAGTCACTACACGAAAGTCCTTCCTGATGGCTGGACCGTGGTTACTCTTGACGGGCTCCCGAGCGCCCATTCTGAGCATACAATAGCCATCACGGACGACGGCCCGGACGTGCTTACCAGA
>Ga0187893_10013869_pt1 | contig 11116 bp, 12 predicted proteins | sample MA1701074metaG_FD_139574 | JGI IMG/M metagenome (GOLD analysis project Ga0187893, IMG submission 139574) | White microbial mat communities from a basaltic lava cave in the Kipuka Kanohina Cave System on the Island of Hawaii, USA - MA170107-4 metaG ...
CGCCTTCACCGACACGTTGAACGGGATCCACAGGGCGACCGCGGGCACCGCCCCCGCGATGAAGGAGGTCACCGCCTCGGACATGCGTTGGTTGACGATCTCCACGTCCTTGGTCGAGTCGAGGTTGACGCTCTTGAGCGCCTGATGCAGGAGATTGTGCGCGGTCGTCCCCCGCGTGGTGGCGATCTTCTTGCCCTTGAGATCCTTGATGCTCGCGATGCCCTGATCGGGATAGACCCAGATCTGCCCCACCGCCCACTCGAGGTCGTTGATCAGGAACACCTTGCCCTGGCCGCGCGCGGGGAAGTTGGAGAGGACGCCGCCCGTGGTCAGCACGTCGAGGCTGCCCCCCACGAGCGCCTGGAAAAGCTCGACGCCCGTGGTGAACTCGCGGAGCTGGAGGTCCAGCCCTTCCTTCTTGAAGGTGCCGAGCTCCTGGCCGATCATGAGCTGGGCGTCGACCGTCACCACGTGCAGGTATCCGACGTTCACCTTGGTCATGGCCTGGGCGTGGGCCGGGGCCCTCCACGAGGCGGTCGCAGCGGCGGCGGCGCCACCGGTGACCTTCAGAAAGTCGCGACGGTCCATGTGCGTCTCCATTGAGATCCTCCAGGACTACGATTTGAGGGAGATTTCGCTTTGCCGTTCCTGGTCGACGTACTCCCGCATGACGAGCTCGCGCAGCTCGTACTCCAGCTCGGCGAACTCCGGGTGGCGATGAAGCTCCTCGCGCCGCGGATAGGGGAAGGGCACATCGATCACCCGCCGGATGCGCGAGGGGCGCGCCGTGATGACCACCACCCGTGAGGAGAGATAGAGCGCCTCCTCGACAGAATGGGTGATGAAGAGGACGGTCTTGCCCTCGGTCTCGAGCACGTGCAGGAGCAGGTCCTGCATCGCCGTCCGCGTCTGGGCGTCGAGGGCGCCGAACGGCTCGTCCATGAGCAGGAAGTCCGACTTCACGGCATAGGCGCGGGCGAGGGCGACGCGCTGCTTCATGCCGCCCGACAGGGTCTTCGGGTAGGCCTGCTCGAAGCCGCGCAGGCCCATCAGCTCGATGTAGCGGGCGACGATGGCGTCGCGCTCGGCAGGAGGGACGCGGTTGGCCTTCAGGGTGAGCCCGAAGGCGATGTTGTCACGGACCGTGAGCCACGGGAACACGCCGTAGTCCTGGAAGATGACGCCCCGGTCGGGGCTCGGACCGGCGACCGGCTTCCCGTCCAGGGTCACCCCGCCCGTGGTCGGCTGGACGAAGCCCGCCAGCATGCTCAGGAGCGTGGTCTTCCCGCAGCCCGATGGGCCTACCAGCGAGATGAACTCGCCGTCGCGAACCTTCAAGGAGAAGTCCTCCACCGCGACCATCCGGCCCGTGGCGGTGGGAAACTCCTTGCTCACGCGATCGAAGACGATCCGCTCGCGCGCGCTCACGGGACGATGCGCTCCTGCCACCGCAGGAGGCGGGCGCCCAGGGCCCGGAGGCAGCGGTCCATGAGGAGCGCGATGACGCCGATAGAGATGATCCCCGCGTAGATGACGTCGATCTGGAAGTAGTTGGACGCGTTCTGGATCACCGCGCCGAGGCCCCGCTGGGCCGCGATGAGCTCGGAGGCGACGAGGGTCGCCCACGCCACGCCCAGGGCGACCCGCACCGCGGTGAGCACGTGGGGCACCGTGAGGGGGATGATGACGCGCCGGAACACTTCCCCGTCCGTGGCGCCCAGCGTGCGCGCCACCCGGATGAAGAGCGGGTTGATCTGCACGATGCCCTCGTACATGACGATGACCCCGGTGAAGAAGGCGGCGTAGAAGAGCATCACGATCTTCGCCGTCTCGCCGATGCCGAAGTAGACGATGACCAGCGGAATGAGGGAGATCGGCGGCAGGGCGCGGAAGAAGTTGACGAGCGGGTCGATGGCCGTGCGCACCGGGCGGTACCAGCCGAGCACGAAGCCAATCGGCACGGCCAGGACGATCCCCGCGGCGAGGCCCAGCAGCACGCGCTGGGAGGAGACCAGCATGTCGAACCAGAGCCCCTGCGTGGTGAGGAGGCGCCAGAACTGCTTGAACACCTGGGCCGGCGTGGGCACGAGAGCGCTGCTGATGAAGCCCGAGAGGGTGACCATGTACCACGCCAGGACGGCGGCGATCCAGGGTGCGATCATGAGGACCGGGCGGCTCAGCTTGCGGCCCACCACGCCGAGCCACGGAGCCGCTGCCGGCTCGACACGCGGATCCGACCGCGGCACATCGCCGGGGACGGGCGGCTTGCCGGCCGTGATCTCGTTCACGGCGTGGCTCCGCCCGAGCCCAGGAACACTTCCTCGACCCACCGCGTGTGGATGTCGCTCGCGATGAAGTCGCAATGAGCGAGCACTTGCTGGTGGAACGGGATCGTGGTGTGGATGCCACTGACGGCGAACCGGCCGAGGGCGCCCAGGAGGCGCGTGCGCGCCTCTTCGCGGTCGGCCCCCACCGCGATCACCTTCGCGAGCAGCGAATCGTAGAAGGGCGGGACGCGGTATCCCTCGAAGCAGTGCGTGTCCACGCGAAGGCCCTCGCCCTCGGGCGCGACCCATCCCGTGATCAGCCCCGGCGAGGGGCGGAAGCCCTGATCCGGCGCCTCGGCGTTGACGCGACACTCGATCGCATGCCCAAGCACCCTGACCTCGTCCTGGGTGAACGAGAGCGGCAATCCCGCGGCGACCCGGAACTGCTCGGCGACCAGGTCCACGCCCGTCACCAACTCGGTCACCGGATGCTCCACCTGGATCCGGGTGTTCATCTCCAGGAAGTAGTAGCGGCTCCGCGCCGGCTCCACGAGGAACTCGATCGTTCCCGCGCTGCGATAGCCCGCCTCGCGGGCCAGCGTGGTGGCAGCCTCCAGCAGCTCGCGACGAAGCGTGTCCGACAGCACGGGAGAGGGAGCCTCCTCCACGAGCTTCTGGTGCCGTCGCTGGAGGGAACAGTCACGCTCCCCGAGGGAGAGACAGGCGCCGTGGTCGTCGGCCAGCACCTGCACCTCGACGTGGCGCGCCTGCTCGACGAAGCGCTCCACGTAGAGCCGGCCGTCGCCGAAGGCGGCCTGCGCCTCCGCGTGGGCGCGCTCGAAGGCCTCGCGCAGGTCTGCGGGTGCCCGGACGATGCGCATACCCCGGCCGCCGCCTCCCGCCGCCGCCTTGAGAAGGATGGGGTATCCGACGGCCTCCGCCACCGCGCCCGCCTCGTCCGCCGAGTGCACCGCCGCCTCGGTCCCCGAGATCACGGGGACGCCGAGCTTGGCGGCGAACTGGCGCGCGGCGATCTTGTCGCCCATGAGGCGAATCACCTCCGGCGGAGGGCCCACGAAGGTGAGGCCGCTCGCGGCGCACTGCTCGGCAAAGGCCGCGTTCTCGGCGAGAAACCCGTAGCCCGGATGGACCGCGTCGCAGCCCGTCCCGCGCGCCGCCGTCACCATGGTGTCGATGCGCAGGTAGCTGTCCGTCGATCGGGGCGGACCGATGCAGAGGGCGCGATCGGCGAGCTCGGTGGGAAGGCTCCCCCGGTCGGCTTCCGAGTAGACGGCGACCGTCTCGAGCCCCAGAGCCCGGCAGGCCCGGATCACCCGCACCGCGATCTCGCCGCGGTTGGCGACGAGGACCCGTCTCACGCGATCGGCTCGATCAGCACGAGCGTCTGGCCGAACTCTACGAGCGCGGCGTTCTCGGCGCATACGCGGGCCACGCGCCCCCGACACCCCGCCCGTACGTTGTTCATGAGCTTCATGACCTCGATGATGCAGACCGTGTCGTCGGGCTCTACCATGCCCCCGACCTCGACGAAGGGCGGCGCGTCCGGGGCGGGCGCCCGGTAGAACGTGCCGAGCAAGGGCGCCGTCACCGCGACGAGCCCTTCCTCGGCCGCGGACCGTGGCGCAGGGGGCGCGGAAGGCCGGGCCGCGGCAGGCGGCGAAGGCCGGGCCGGCGGCGATGAGGGAGCCGGCGCCACGGCCACCGCCGTCCCGCCAGGAGCCGCGGCCGCGCCCTGCCTGGTCAGGTGGATCTTCATGTCGCCGATCTCGAGGGAGAACTCGTCGAAGCCGGCCGTGGCCACGGCGGCCAGGATCTCCTTCAGATCGTCGCGCTCAATGGGCATGATCGTGGTCCTCTGCCTTCTTCTCGATGGTGAGCTCGAGCGGCCCTAGCTGCATCTGGTAGCGATATCCCTCAGGGCAGGCGTCGACCGAGGCGAGGACGTCCGCGGCCTCGGCGTAGGAGAGAGTCGCGGCCGGGGTGCGGAGGCTCATCGAGCGGACGGTGCGGCGGCTGCCGAGCTCGGCGAGGAGTGCGCGCAACGGCGTCCGGAGCGCGGGCACGCCGTCCGCGGGGCGCCGCTCCCGCTGGAACTCCTCCAGCGTCTCCCGGCTGTTGAAGACGGCGAGGAGAAGCTCCTCGTCGGACGGGAACGGTCCTTCCTCCACGCGGAACCGGTCGAGGTAAGGCTCGGCGAAGTTCGCCGACGGATCGATGGCCGTGTCGCCTGCCTGGAGGATACGATCGAGCACGTTCGGCTCGATGGGCGCGGCCGGCCGACCGTAGTAGCCTCGCGCGTACATGCGAAGCTCCTGCGGGATCGTCCGGTAGCGCTCGCCCTCGACCACGTTGAGCGTGGCCTGCACGCCCACGAGCTGCGACAGCGGCGTGACCATGACGGGATAGCCGATCTCGCGCCGGACCTGGGCCGCCTCCTCCAGGATCTCGGGGAAGCGGTGCTGCAGGCCCAGATCGATGAGCTGGCGCACCATGTTCGACATCATGCCGCCCGGGATCTGGTGACTCACGTAGCGCCGGTAGTCCGCCGCGTCATACACCACGGGCCGCGGCACCCGCTTGCCCTGAGCCTGCGCGATCCACGCGAAGTAGTCGTCGACCTCGCGCACGCGATCCAGATCCAGCCGCGCGTCGAGCCCGAGGGCCGTGGCGTGCGCGACCATGTCGAGCGTGGCGGGAATCGAGTCGGCGTAGGAGAGTGGGCGCCCCGCCGTAAAGATCCGGCGCACGCCGAGACGCAGGCCCTCGGTGAGGCACTCCGCGCCAAGGCCGGTCGCGCAGTGCGCGGTGAGCTCGAAGTCCGCCCGATCGCCGATGACGCGCCGGAGGGCGGGGACCAGCGTTCTCGTGCGCTCCGGCGTCATGACGCCCGAGGCGTCGTAGAGCAGGACGGCGTCGACACCCACGTCCAGGAGATCCTGCGTGCGCGCCACGAAGTACTCGTCCGTGTGCACGGGGCTTTCGCTGAAGCACACGATGCCCGCCACCTTCATGCCGAGCTTCTGGGCGGTGGGGAAGTGATGCTCGATGTTGCGCATGTCGTTGAGGCCGTCGAACACCATGATCCAGTCGATGCCGGCCCGGCGCAGGCACTCGAGGAAGACGTCGATGACGTCGTTGGAGAGGCGGCGCCATCCCATCAGGTTGCGGCCGCGGATGAGGAAGCGCAGGGTCCCACCCGGCGTGGCGGCGCGGATCAGCCGGAGGCGCTCCCAGGGATCCTCGTGGAGATACTTCACGGCCGCCTCGAAGAGGGCGCCGCTCCCCACCACCATCTGGGCGAATCCCGCCTGCGCCACCGTGGGCGCGATGGACACCAGCGTCTCGGTGCTGACCCGGCCCGCCCACAGCGACTGGGGCCCGTCGCGCAGCGTCTCGTCGATGATCTCGACGAGGTTGGACCCGTCGGCAGGGCCCGCCTTCCTGGTCGGCTTGACGCGAGCGCTCCTCATCGCGGGAGGGTGAAGGCGCGGGTCACCGGCCGGCTGTTGCCGAAGCTCGGGAGCACGAGGGAGTGATTGCCCGCTCCCGCCGCGCCCGCCACGATCACCATGAGCTCGTCCGGGCTTCGCGCCACCGGCACCAGGGACTCCGGATCGTCCAGGGAGAGCTCGTCAGCACGAGGCTCGAGCCACTGCCGGGCGAAGTCCCGCACCCGCTTGTGGGAGCGCTCGAAGATCTCGCGCTTCAAGGTCGCCTTGTCGAGCCCGGACGAGGCGAGGAGCTTCGCCTGGGCCGGATTGAGCGCGAAGAGCGAGCAGCCGCCGAAGCGGTAGTCGTTGCTGCCTGAGAACGTGATCGCCTCGGCCAGCGCCTCGACCGTGGCCTGGAGCGTGTTCATGAAGCCCGAGATGCCGACCACGGTCACCGCGCTGCTCTCACGCGGCAGGCCGCGCTCGACGTGGAGCGGCTCCCAGGGATTCTCCTCCTCGTGCTCGGCGACGCAGAACGTGTACTTGCCCGGATGACCGGCCACCGCCATGTCGCCCTCTCCGGGTATGGCCCTGCCGATATTGATCAGGATGAGGCGGATGGCCCGCCCGACCGTTGCGTTGGCCCGGCACCCAGGCCCGAAGCAGCCGTAGCCGGAGTTGAACCCGAGCTGGAGACGAGCCGGCCCGTTGACGATCAGGAGCGGCGCCACGGGATTCGTGGTCGCCTGGACGCCTTGCAGGTTGAAGGCCGGATCGGCGAGGGCTTCGACAACGGCCACGAGCACCGGCATGTACTCGGGACGGCAACCCGCCATGACGGCGTTGATGGCGATCTTCTCCACGGTGGCCGCGCCGTGGCCGGGCGCCAGCACCGCGACCACGTCGGAGCCCACCCGGCCCGTCCCCCCGATCATCGCCTCCACCCGCTCCACCGTCGGCGGAACGATCGGAAGCCCGTCCGTCCAGTGGCGGGACTCGTAGAGATCGATGATGTCCTCGAGGGTGTCGGCGACCTCGACGAACTCGGACGATGCCGTCGTCATGGCTTTCCCCGCGTCAGCGCGCTCAGCGCGTCCTCCACCAGACGTTCCGCCAGCGCGCGGCGCTCCTGATCATTCAGGCCTATCAGGTCCTCCTTGATGGTGAGGCGCACGAGGTCTGGCATGCCTCCCGACTTCGCGGCTCCTGCTGCGACGGGCGCGAACGGCGGGGTGCAGAAGAGCGCCGCCGGCACCTTCCGGCGCTCCAGCTCGATGGTGTCGTGGACACTCCACGACGTGCACGACCCTCAGCAGGCGAGGCCGACCAGCGCCACCTCCGCGGTGCCGGCGATCTCGTCGAGGACGGCGGCCTCGGCGGGCCGGCCATACTGGGGCTTCCGGTACTCCCGGATGCTCAGCCCACCGCGGCTCTTGAGCACCGCCAGGAGATCGGGCGCGATGGCGTCATAGTGGGGCTGGCCGTTGTGGAGAAAGGCCAGGCGATGAATGGCGGTGGGGCGGGCCTGGATCTGACCCGCCTCCACCGTGCTGGGCGCGGTGGGCACGAGGAGCTTGACGGTCGCAGTCATGTCACGCCTCCCGCGGCAAAGGTTCCGAGCCTGCTCCCAACCACTTCACGATCTCTTCCTGATGGGCGATCTCGTCCGTCCCGAAGCGCCGGCGCGGACGCGGAAGATCGATGCCCACGTCCGCGCGGATCGAGGCGGGCCGGCCCGCGAGCACGATCACCCGATCCGCGAGGAACACCGCCTCGTCCACGTTGTGGGTCACGAACACCACGGTCTTCTTGAAGGTCTGCCAGACCCTCAGCAGCTCCACGTGCATGTCGGCGCGCGTGTGGGTGTCGAGGGCGGCGAAGGGCTCGTCCATCAGGAGCAGGTCGGGCTCGATGACGAACGCGCGCGCGATGGCCACCCGCTGCGCCATGCCGCCCGAGAGCTGATAGGGGTAGTAGCGCTCGAAGCCACGGAGCCCGACGATCTCGAGCATGTCGTTCACGCGGCGCGCGAGCGACGGCCTCGACTCGCCGCGGATCTCGAGGCCAAGCTTCACGTTGTCCCATACCGTGCGCCACGGGAAGAGACCCGGCTCCTGGAAGACGAAGCCGATCTGGGCCGTGCGCCCCCCGGACCATCCGAAGGTGACGCCGCCTGCGGTGGCCGTCTCGAGCCCGCCGATGATGCGCAGGAGCGTGCTCTTCCCGCACCCCGAGCGCCCCACGATGCAGACGAACTCGCCTTCCGGGATGTCGAGCTGGAGGTCCTCGAAGACGCTCAGGGCGCCCGCTTGCTCCGTGAAGCGCTTCGTTGCGCGTATGGAGATCATCCCGTGTCCCGGTCAGACCTTCACGGCGCGGCGCCAGGCGAAGAGGCGCTGCTCGAGGAGAAGGACAAGCTCGTTGGTGCCGTAGCCGATCATGCCGATGGTGATCATGCCCACGATCACCATGTCCACGCGGAGGAGGTCGGCGTAGTTCATCATGAGGCGGCCGAGACCGACCTCATCGCCGCCGATCATCTCGGCGGCCACGATGCACATCCAGCCGACCCCGAGGCCGATCCGCATGCCCGCCACGATCTCGGGCAGCGCTCCCGGAGTGACCACCCGGAGCACGATGAATGGCCGCCGGGCGCCGAAGGCCTTGCTCACCTCGACGAGGAGCGGGCTGACGCGCTGGATGCCCGCCATGGTGCCGACCAGGATGGGGAAGAAGGCACCGATCCAGATGATGAAGGCGTAGCGGCTGAACCCCCGGAGGAGCACGATGGCCAGCGGGATCCACGCGATGGGCGGGATGAAGCGCATGGGCTCGAGAATGCTCTTGGTCGCATCGTAGACGCCGCGCTTGAGCCCGAGCAGCATGCCCAGGGCCACGCCGGTCACCGCCGCCGCCGCGAAGCCCACCAGCACCCGGAACAGGCTCGCCCCGATGTGCGACCAGAGCTGATAGCCCTGGATGTCGCCCGCCGAGAGGATCTCGCGGAACGCCCGGCCCACGGAGGCGGGAGCCGGGAAGAACGACGAATGCGCTGCCCGGGCCGTGAAGTCCCAGACCAGCCACGCCGCGGCGAGGACCGCCACGTTGAGGGCGAGCATGCGGAAGCCTCGGATGGCGGCCGCGCGCATGGCTACTTGAGCGACGCCTCGGCCTTCTTCAGGAACGACTCGTCGATGGCCTTGTTCACGAAGGCGGCGGGATCACCGACGGCCTCCTTGCGAACCTTCTTCTGCTCGATGGCGATCTCGAGAGCCTCCTGGGTCGACGCGCGTTCGATGTACGGCTTGGTGATGGTCACCTGCCCGTAGGCGAGGCGGATCATGTCCGGCGGCTTCTGGAGACGCCGCGCCGCGATGTTCACCGCGTCGTCGAAGTTCTGCTCGAAGTAGCGATTGCCCTTGAGATAGGCACGCACCACGCGCAGGACCACGTCGGGCTGCTCGCGAACGAGCTTGCCGGACACGGCCAGGGCCTGGCTCTCCGAGCCCGGGCGCATCGACTTGGCCAGGTAGACGGCGCCCAGGCGATAGACGGCCTCGCCCACCACCGGCTCCCAGCCCACGAGCCCGTCGATCTCGCCCTTCTCGAAGTAGATGAGGAGATCGGTGATCTTTCCGTAGACGTGCTTCACGGTCACGTTGTGCGTCTTCTCAATGTAGTTGAGGTTGATGTCGTGCACGGTGCCGAGACCCGGGGTGCCGATGCGCTTGCCGTTCAGGTCGGCGAACGTCTTGATGTCTTTGCGGACCGCCAAGGGCGCGTTGTCCTTGGCCAGCGACATGACGAGGGTGAGATCCACGCCCTGCGCCTTCGCGGTCAGCAGGACGAAGGTGGCGGCCATTCCGATGTCGAGCTCGCCCGAGGCCATGTGCTGGGTGACGGCCGGCCCGTTCGCGTAGACAGAGCGCTTGATGTCCAGGCCTTCCTCGGCGAAGAACCCCTTCTCCATCGCCAGCACCGGCGCGATGTACACCACGTCGGCCGCCACGATGTCGCCCATGCGCACGGTGACCTTGCTGCCTTGCGCGTGGACACGGCGGGGAGAGGCGATCAGGCCTGCGGCTCCCAAGGCACTCGCGCCCTGCAGGAATTGCCGTCGATTCATGGGGCCCTCCTTCTGCGTGTGGATCGGGGCGCGCCGTTTCGCGAGGCACGCCGGAGCTTCGATTGGAGCTCCGCCGAGATCGCCTCGGCGCAGGCTCGGAGATCGGGAAGATGCTGGTGCGCCTTGTCGAGGGGCAAGCGCGCCGACGGCGCCATCACCGCCAGGCCCGCCACGACCTCGCCGCGCCGGTTCCGCACCGGGACGGCGAGACAGCAGACGCCAGTGAAGAACTCCTCATTGTCCTCGGAATAGCCCTGCCGGCGGATCTTCTCGAGCTCGCGGGTCAGCGTTTCAGCGGTGGTGATGGTGTTGGCCGTGTGGGCCTCGAACGGTGACGTAGCCAGGATCCCCTGGCGCAGGCCGGCGGGTCCATAGGCGAGCAGGAGCTTCCCGTTGGCGCTGCAGTGCGCCGGAACCTGCGTGCCGGCTGGGACGGCGATGCGGAGTGGCCCCGCCGATTCCACCCACTCGACGTAGACGACCTTTCCCGCCGACATGACGCCGATGTTGATGCGCTCGCCGATCTTCTCGGCCAGTCGTTCCATGTGGAGACGCCGTCCACTTTGAAAGATGGCGTTTCGCATCGTCTCCACCGCCAGATCTTCCAGATCAGGGCCGACTCGATAGCGCCGGGTTAGCGGATCCCGCGCGACCAGGCGCAAGCGTTCGAGTTGGGACATGAGTCGATGCGCAGTGGGCTTCGGCAGATGCGCACTCGCACTGAGCTCTGCCAGCGACACCGCGGCTGACTCCTTCGCGACGGCTTGAAGGATTCGGACTGCCTTCATGAGTGGCGAGCGGCTGACTTTATCTAGCACACATAGTTCCGCCTAACGGAATGAAATGTTCCTCACTACGGAAGAACATGTGTCCTATAGCTCGCCAGGTCTCTGCCTGTCAAGTGGTCGAGGATGAGCTTCGCGCAAGGAGAGAGAGCGTCTGGTGCTGCGTGCGCGACGAGACAGGAGGAACGCTCGCCGCGCTGCGTGACGCCGAACTTCCTGAGAGATTTGAGAAAACTCGACGGGTGGCCAGGCCCGGCTTGCAGGCCCTCTCTGGCGCGATCTATATTTCTCGGAGCGTAGGCAACATTAGCCCCCTCCGGCAGCGGGCGCCCCCTTGTGGGCCCCCTCCCCGTGACATAATCTCCCAGACTCGAGTATGAGGGTATGCGAAAGAGGGAGGCGACATCGCCGCCCCGTTCGGGTTATCCCTTCTCGCGTCCACCCAGACACGAAGGAGGGGCCCACATGCCTGACGATCGATGCCGC
>Ga0187893_10013870_pt1 | contig 11116 bp, 8 predicted proteins | sample MA1701074metaG_FD_139574 | JGI IMG/M metagenome (GOLD analysis project Ga0187893, IMG submission 139574) | White microbial mat communities from a basaltic lava cave in the Kipuka Kanohina Cave System on the Island of Hawaii, USA - MA170107-4 metaG ...
TCGTCGGGTGGCTTCCCGTACCGTTCGAGCAACGTCGACACGCTCGTGGCTCCCGCGCGCCTGGAGAAGGCGGCGCGGATTCTCGCGCAGGCGGGACACCTGCGGATGCCGCACTACCGCGAGGAGCACAAGCTCCTCTTCCATCGCTTTGCGGCCGGCCGCTCGATCCTCAGCGTCCATCTCCACGACGCCGTATCGTGGGGGCGCGTGGTCATCCTCCCCGGGGACGACGTCGTCGCGCGGGCGATCCCGTCGCAGGATGGCGCGCAGAGGATCGCGTCGCCTTCGGACCGGGTCGTGACGCTGCTCGCGCACGCGCTCTACGAGACGGATCAGATCCGGTTGTCGGATCTGCGGACGCTGAGGATCGCGGCGGCCGACCCGTCCTTCTCCTGGAGCGATGTCTCGGCACGCGTCGGCGAGCGCGGATGGGAGGAGGGCTTCCACGCGATGATCGTCATGGTCGCGGCGATCGAGCGGCGTCTGTTCGGAGCGTCGTGCGTCCCGGCGGACCTTCTCGGCGCCGCGAAAGCCCGCATGGACGAGAGCGCCTGGGCGGGCCGCTACGCGCGCGGCATGGCCGCCGGAATCGCGAGAGCCTCACGCGTGACGATGCCGCTGCCTCTGTCCCGTATCAACTCGAAGGTGCACTTCGTGGAACGTCTGATGCGGCAGACCGACGTCGCCCCCGACCATCGCCTCGCGGACGTTGCGGCCGCAGGATGGAACCTCGTCGCGGGACGGCTGAAGCTGCGGGCCCGCCCCGGGGTGGTGGTGAGTTTCAGCGGTCTGGATGGATCGGGCAAATCGATGGTGGTGCGCCGCGTCCACGAGGCGATGGCGACGTGCGAGATCCCCGTGAGGACCGTGTGGAGCCGCGGTGGGTTCACGGGATGGATGGCGGCCCTCAAGCGGCACGGTCGCAGGGTGCTTCCGATCCCGGGCCCGGGCGCCGCCGAGGAGAAGCGGCGATGGCTCTACAGACCGGTCCTGGGGAGCGTCTACGCGTGGGCGGTCCTCGTCGAGCAGCTCGCGCATCATCTGTTCGCGATCGCGATGCCGCGCGCGCTGGGCTGGTCGGTCGTCTGCGACCGCCACGCCTACGACACGGCCGCCGACCTGCTGGCGAAGGCCGGGCCGCGGCCGGGCATCGTTGCCGCGACGAAGCTCCTGATGGGGCTGACGCGGCGCCCCGATCTGGCGATCCTGCTCGAGCTGGAGGCCTCGGAGGCGATCCGACGCAAGTCCCCCGACGTGCCCGTGGCGCAGCTCGAGGGGGCGGCTGCGGCGCTCGACCGCATCGCGCGCACCCAGGGGCTGGTGCGGATCGACGCGAGCCGCTCCGATGACGCCGTCATCCACGACGCCGTGGAGCGTTCGCTGCGCGCGGCGTTCGCGCGCTTTCGCTCCGGGAGCGGGCGCCCATGAAGGGACGAAGCTCCGGGTCGGCGCCCTCAATCCGAGGGTCGTCATGAAGATCGCCTACATCGTGTCGCTCTTCCCGAAGCTCTCGGAGACCTTCATCCTGCGCGAGATGCTGGGTCTGGAAGCGCTGGGTCACCGGATCGTCGTGGTCTCGCTCAAGCGGGGGGCCGAGCCGGTGGTCCACAAGGAGGCCGCGGCCTTCGAAGACAGGACGCTGCACCCCGGTCCGTTCCCCGCCATGATCCTGTCGAGTCTCGCGACGACACTGCGCCACCCGATGCGGGTGGCGCGTATCGTCGGGCGCATCGTCGTCTCGCACCTCGGCGGCGGTGGGTTCCATCCCGCAGCCATGATCAAGTGCCTCCTGCTTGTGCCGGCCGCGCTCCAGCTCGCGGCGCGCCTGCGGTCCGATGGGATCGAGCACGTACATGCCCACTGGGCGAGCTATCCCGCGCTCGTGGCCTGGATCGTGCGCCGGGTCGCGGGGATCCCCTTCAGCGTCACGGCGCACGCGCACGATATCTTCCTGCCCAACCCGATGCTCGCCGAGAAGGTGCGCGCGTCGGTGTTCTTCGCGACGATCTCGGAGTTCAACCGCGCGCTGCTGATCCAGGCGTGCGGCGCCGGAGCGCTCGAGAAGATCCGTCTCATCCGGTGCGGCATCCCGTTGCGGGATTTCCCGTTCGGCGGTCCGCCGGCTCCGGCGGGGGACGAGCCGGCGCACGTGGTCTCGGTGGGGAGGCTGGTGGACTACAAGGGTTTCGACGTCCTGATCCGCGCCTGCCGTCTGCTGCGCGACCACGGCACGACGCTGCGCCTGACCATCGTGGGGGACGGTCCGGAGCGCGCCCGGCTCGAGTCCCTGGTGAAGGAGCAGAACGCCGCGGGATACGTCACCTTCGCGGGAAGCCGCCGGCAGGAGGAGGTCCGCGGGATCCTGCGCAACGCCGATCTCTTCGCGCTGGCCTGCGTGAAGGGCAGGGACGGCCAGCAGGACGGCATCCCCATCGTGCTGATGGAGGCGATGGCGCTGGGGATCCCGGTGGTCTCGACGAAGCTCTCGGGCATCCCGGAGCTCGTGAAGGATGGGAGGACGGGGTTGCTCGCCGGTCCCGGCGACGCGCAGCACATGGCCACAGCGATGGGGCGTCTGATCCAGGACACCGCGCTTGCCGCCTCGCTGCGCCGCGACGCGCGCACCTGGGTGGAGATCGAGTTCGACCAGGATCGCTGGGTGGCGCTGCTCGCGCGCGCGATCGCGGGGGCCCACGCGTGACGATCCTCTTCTGGACGCTCGTCGGGCTCGTCCTCTATGCCTACGCCGGCTACCCGGTCGCGCTCTTCGCGATCTCCGCGCTCTTCGGAAGGCGTCATCACAAGGACGACTCCTTCGCGCCGACCCTGAGCCTCCTGATCCCGGCGTACAACGAGGAGCGCGTCATCGCCGCCAAGCTCGAGAACGCGCTCGCGCTCGACTACCCCGAAGGGAAGCTGGAGATCATCGTGGCGTCGGAGTCGGACGACGGCACCGACGGCATCGTCCGGCGCTACGCGGAGCGGGGCGTCAAGCTCGTGAGCGCCGCGGTGCGGAAGGGGAAAGTGGCCAACCTCGGCCGCGCCGTCCCCGCGGCGACCGGCGAGATTCTCGTCTTCACCGACGCCAACGCCATGTTCCGCCCCGACGCGCTGCGCAAGCTGGCGCGCAACTTCGCGTCGCCGCGCGTCGGGTCGGTCTCGGGCCGGCTGGTCTACCTGAACCCGGCGGGATCCGCGTCCGGGGCGGGTGAGGGGGCCTACTGGGACTTCGAGATGCTCCTCAAGAGGGCCTCCAGCCGGCTCGGGTCGCTGCCGGGCGCCAACGGCTCGCTCTACGCCCTGCGCCGCGAGCTCTACGCGCCGATCTCCGAGCGCCGCGGCGACGACTTCGAGCTGCCCATCCGCGTCATCATCAAGGGCAAGGACTCGATCCTCGAGCCGGAAGCGATCTCCGAGGAGCTGGCCGGAGGGCGGTACCGCGACGAGTTCCGCCGCAAGGTGCGGATCATCAACTGGATGGTCGTCAGCGCCCTGATCCTGCTGAAGGAGGCCTTCTCGGCCGGTCGCCGGCTGCTGGTGTTCCAGCTTCTTTCCCACAAGCTGAACCGCTGGGCGGTCCCGTTCTGGCTCATCGCGCTCCTGCCGGTGAGCCTGCTGCTCGCGCCGCTCGGCGGCGTCTACCTCGGCGCGGCCGCGGCGCAGGGCGCCCTCTACGGCGCGGCGCTGCTCGGGTGCGCCGCGGACATGCTGCGTCTCCCGGTCCCGAGAATCCTCATGCTCCCGTACTACTTCGTCGTCGTGAACGTCGCGGCGCTGGCGGGGATCCTCACGGCGGCCGCGGGGCGCGAGGTCCGCTGGCACAAACGCGCGGACACCTAGCACCCTCCAGCCGCTTGCCTGAGAGCCTCGCGGGGACAATACATGGTCCAGCAGCGCGCCGCGGAAGGGCCGCGGTACGCAGAGGATCGCGACGACGACGCATGAGAATGAAACCGGAACGAACCCGCCGACCGCGATACAACCACCTGCTCGAGGTGCTCGACGGAGCGGCCTCGCTGCATATGGCCATCCGGTACGCCGAGGCCGCGCTGCTGGACCCCGGTCTCGGGACGCACGAGCGCTCCATGCTCGAGTCGGCCCTCGAGATCTCCCGCGAGCGGCACGAGCGGGTCCGCGACGTGCTCAACGGCCGGATGGCGCTTCGCGTGTGCGAGGGCGACGGCGCGGACGACAGCCAGGCCGGTTGCCACGAAGAGCATCGCGGCGCCGAGCAGGCCGTCTCCGACCACGAGCTGCGCGCGGCGGCGAAGGCGGCTGACGACGGGACCGAGGAATCGGAGGCCGTTGCGGTCCAGGTCCTCGACGTGGTGGCGCGCTCGCTCAAGCTGGAAGCGCACGACTCGATCGAGCCGCTCCTGGCCCACGCGTCGCCCGCCCTGAGGGCCTCGGCCATCAAGGTCCTCGCGCTGCACTGGCGCATGGACGAGTACACGGATCGCGTCATCTGGTCGCTGGTCTCCGACGCGGACCCGGAGTGCCGGCGCGTTGCGGCTCTCGCGCTGGCCAGTCTCTTCGAGGGGACCGCCGATCGCATGGTCGGCCGCGAGCTGGTGCGCGCCTTGCGCCGCGAGGACGAGGAGCCCGAGGTGCGCTGGGCGAGCTACTGGGCGCTGCTCGCCGTCGACGGGGCCGACGCGAACAGCCGGCCGCTCCCGGTGGAGGATTTCGATCCCGCGATCCACGTGGATGCGCGGCTGACCCGGCGGTACGAGACCTCCTGACGCTGCTGCGGGGCTCTGGCCCCTGGGTACGCGGACCTCCGGTTCGCAATCAAACAATGCGGGCCAGCGGCCTGCGGACCCAGGACTTCGTCCCCACATCCTGCCGCGCTATACTGGGCCCTCCATGCCCACCGATTTCACGCAGCGCGCGCGCGCATATTTCGAGGACACCGAGGCGACGATCCGCGGTCTGGACGAAGCCGTCCTCGCGCGGATCTACACGATCCTGTCCGACGCCTATCGCGAGGATCGCCAGGTCTTCCTGATGGGCAACGGCGGCTCGGCGGCGCTCGCGTCGCACTTCGCCGTGGACATGGGCAAGGGGACGACGCACGAAGGGCGCCCGCGCTTCCGCGTCTTCTCGCTGGTGGACAACACGCCCGTGATGACGGCCTACGCCAACGACTTCTCGTACGCCGACGTCTTCTCCGAGCAGATCCTCTCGCTGGTCCAGCCCGGCGACGTCGTGTTCGCCATCTCCGGCAGCGGCAATTCCCCCAACGTCCTCAAGGGTCTCGCCGCCGCGAAAGAGCGCGGCGCGACCACCGTCGTCTTCACGGGATTCGAGGGCGGCAAGGCGGCCCCGATGGCCGACGTCGCCGTCGTCGTCCCCTCGGACGACATGCAGCACATCGAGGACTGCCACCTGATGCTCATGCACCTCTACATGCAGGCCCTCAGGGAGGTGGTCGGTCAGGCCCCCTCGTCCCGCAGCGCCGCCCGGGCCGGCTCCTGAGCCTTCGCGGCGCTTGGCACATCGGCGCCACCCCGGTATATTGAAGCCATCCCCACAAAAGCCAGGGTGAAACCGGGTCGATCATGACCGATTTCTTCAGCGTCCCGATCCGCCGCCAGCAGATTCTTCTCTTTGTCGTCGATCTCCTCCTGCTCCTGCTGTCCCTGATGCTGGCCTTCGTCATCGCCCGGTTCGCGAAGTTCAACATCCTCTTCGTGCTGGATCGTTTCACCGTCGGCTGCACGATCTATTTCGGCGTCTACTCGGTGGTGTTCTTCGTCGGGCAGCTCTACGACGTGGAGAACCGCTACGAGGAGATGCGCTCGTTCCTCTACATCGGCGCGCTGGTGCTGGTGGCGAATCTGCTGATCTTCATGATGTTCTACTTCCTGCCCGACTACCGGATCGCGCGCCGGGTCATGGCGATCCAGGCGCCTCTGGCGGCCGTGTTCGTGTCGCTCTGGCGCCGCATCTATCTGCTCGTCCTGAGGCGGCTGCTGCCGGCGCACCGCGTGCTGGTCGTGGGAGCCGGCGGGACGGTGACCTTCCTCATCGAGGATCTGGCGAAAGGGTCGGGGGCCGACTACGAGATCGCCGGGATCGTGGACGACGATCCCGCGCCGCGCGAGCCGGGAGGCGTGAGGGTGCTCGGGGGAACCGGCGACCTGCGGGCCATCGTCGCTCGGGAGCGCATCGACACCATCGTCTTCTCGCCGGGTTACGCCGTCGTCGCGAACGGCCATACGGTGCGCGACGTGCTCGACATGAAGGCGCGGGGCGTCAAGGTGTACGAGCTGGCGACGTTCTACAAGAGGGTCTCGGGGAAGGTCCCGGTGAAGTACATCGAGGACCAGTGGCTGCTGTTCTCGCAGGACTTCGCGGGCATCGCGCGCGCCGACGCGAGCAACCTGAAGCGTCTGATGGACATCCTCGTCTCGCTGGCCTGCATCGTGCTGCTGAGCCCGGTGATGCTGGTGCTGGCGCTGCTCGTCGCGGTCACGTCGCGCGGCCCGGTCCTCTACCGCCAGGAGCGGGTGGGGCTCGACAAGCGTCCTTACTTCCTGCTCAAGTTCCGCACGATGCGCGCCGACGCCGAGAAGGAGGGCAGGCCGCAGTGGGCGACCGAGAACGACCGGCGCGTGACTCCGCTGGGGCTCGTCATGCGGCGGCTCCGGCTCGACGAGATCCCGCAGTTCTTCAACGTCCTGCGCGGCGAGATGAGCATCATCGGGCCGCGTCCCGAGCGTCCGTATTTCGTCGAGCAGCTCGAGAAGACCATCCCGTACTACGATCTGCGCTTCTCCGCGAAGCCGGGGCTGACGGGCTGGGCGCAGGTGAACTACGGGTACGGCGCCACCGAGGAGGACGCCCACACCAAGCTCCAGTACGACCTCTACTACATCCAGGAGATGTCCCCGCTGCTCGACCTCGTCATCCTCCTCAAGACCTTCCAGACGCTGCTCTTCCGGCCGGGCTACTGACGTTGCGCCGCAGCCTGGTCTTCGGTCTTGTGGTGACGGTGGTCTTCTTCGCGCTGCTGGAAGGGGGGCTGCGGCTGTCGGGCCGCGTGGCCACCAACACGCTTCGTTCGCCGGATCTCGAGACGCTCGACGCCATCCCGGGATTGTTCGAGCCGTCGCAGGAGTTCGTCGATCGCATCCGTCCCGACATGCCTTACCGCGTCACCATCAACGCGCAGGGTTTCCGGGGGAAGGACCTGAGGACGCCGCTTCCCGCCGGCTGGAAGCGCATCCTCTGTCTCGGTGACTCCTACACGTTCGGACACTACGTGGATGACGACGAGGCGTGGCCGGCCGTTCTCGGCGGTCTCGTGGAGCACGCTTCGATCGAGGTGGTCAACGGCGGGGCCAACGGATTCACCATCACCGACGAGCGCATCCTCCTCGAGAAAGCAGTCGCCCTCGACCCGGAGATCGTCGTGCTGGTGTTCAGCCAGAACGACATCCTCGATCTGATGCGCGAGCGGCCGATGATCGAGACGATGAGAGAGCACGCTTCGCTCAAGTCGGCGTTGATCCTCGGCCCGGTTCTCAAGACACTCCAGCGCACGGCGATCTTCAACGGCATGCAGCGTCTCGCCGCGGGAATTCGGGGGCGCAGACGCGAGGAAGCGAAGGGCTCGCTCGCGGCAGCCGATGCTGAGCTTTGGGCGGCGTACGCGGCGCAGCTCGAGAAGGTCGGGGCTCTTCTGGACGCGCGCGGCATCGAAGGGCTCATCGTCTCCTGGCCCACGGCGGATCAGATCTCCGGAAAGGAAGCCTCGAACGCCGCGGCGCGCCTCGTCGAGGCGCTGGCCGGTGAGTCGGAGATGGCGTTTCTGGACCTTCTGCCCGTGCTTCAGGATCTGCTCGAGGAGGGGACCGAGCCGACGCTGATGCCCAGGGACGGCCACCCGTCGCCGGCCGGACACCAGGCGGCCGCCGCGGCCATCCGCGCGAGACTCGCTGACATGGGTTGGCTGAGCGATCCCGCGTCTCCCGCGCGCGTGGAGGCGGCCACGGCGATCCGGGGGGCCTCATGACGGCGAGCGCTGCCGACCGGCTGATGCTCGATCTGCTGCGGGGCGAGCAGAGGCTCCCCGATCCGGCCGACCCGGCGTGGAAGGGGTGCGCCGAGAGCCTCGCGCGCGAGGCGCTCGCCGGTGTCGGCATGGGGCTGCTCAAGTCGCGCGGTCTGCTCGACGACTTCGACCTCCGCGCGCGGCGCCGGCTCGAGACGGAGATCAACAAGGTCAGAGCCGAGCAGGTCATCCTCTTCCACCGGTTCGGACGGCTGGCCGACCTGCTGGCGCAGTCGGGCATCGCCTCGATCCTCCACAAAGGAGGCGCGCTCGCCCCGCTGCTCTACGCGCGCACCGAGGACCGGCCCATGGTGGACATCGACGTCATCATCCGGCCCGAGGACTGGAAGCGCACCCGGGATCTGCTCGTGACGTCGGGGTACCGCATGCCGCAGGGAGAGGGGACCGACTTCTGGCGGGAGAACTACTACAACATCGCGGTGGCATCTCCCGAGGATCCGCCGGCGAGCTTCGATCTGCACTGGAGCATCACGCAGGAAGGGCGCTACGACATCGACACGCTGGATCTGTTCGAGCGCGCCGTCCCGTTCGAGTGGGATGGAAGACGGCTGATGCGCATGGGCAACGAGGACCTTCTGCTGTCGCTCTTCCTGCACCTCGCCTACCACTATTTCGAGGCGCGTCTGCTGTGGCTCTACGACATGAAGCTGCTCATGACGACATGGCCGATCGACTGGGACCTGCTGCGCGAGCGCGCGGACGCCTGGGGGCTGCGGACCGTCGCCGCGCTGAACCTCGCGTTCCTGACGAAGGTCTTCCCGGAATCGGTCCCCGAGGCCGCGCGCGCCCTGCGCAGCGGTCCGATTCGATCCGCTCTTCTCGCCCCGCTGCGCTCCCCGCAGACGCTGCACCTGTTTCGCGCCGAGCGCCTGCGCCCGGTTCACTTCGCCGTGGGCCTCCTTGCCATCGACCGGCCGGGCGACGCCATCCGTTTCGGCTGGGACAAGGTCGCCCGCACCTGGCGCTGGAGAGGGCGCGCCCCGCGCACGCGTTGACTCAACTCATTCGTGGGACTACTCTTATGCCTTCCAGCCACCTTGCGGGTCAAGGCCGTTTCGGGAGGGATCCGGGCATGAAGGGACTGAGGCACCATCGGCGGGCGCTGGTTGCGCTCGCCATGCTGGTCCTGTCCACGGGGCTGGCGGCCGCCGCCGACACTCTCGAATCGATCTCCCTGAGCCCCCAGGGACGCCTCCTTCGCATCGAGATGAAGGGCAGCGCGCCGCTCGCCCGGTACACCCTCACCCGGTCCGGCCCCCCCGAGAAGCGCGACCTCGTCGTGCGCCTGCCCGGGTTCGTCGACAGGACCCGGTCCGTGAACACGGGCGACTGGCTGATGGCGGTGGAGATCGGCGCGGATGCCGACCCGAACCAGGAAGCGGCGCTGAAGGTGACGTTCGGCAGCGTCGGCGATTCGCTGGTGCAGGTGGCGCAGAACGGCGCCGCGCTCAGCATCCTCGTGATCCCGCCGCCCACGCGCAGCGAGCAGGCGAAGGCCTACCACATCGGCGCGGGGGACATGCTCCAGATCGACGTCTTCGGCCACGAGGATCTCAACAAGACCCGCAAGGTCTCTCCCAACGGACTGATCAGCTTTCCGCTGATCGGAAACGTCCGTGTCGAAGGGCGCACGGTGGACGAAGTGGCACAGGACATCACGCAGCGTCTCGACGAGAAGTACCTGCGCGACCCGCACGTGACCGTCTCGATCTGGGAGTACCTCAGCCAGTGGGTGAACGTCATCGGCGAGGTGGCGCAGCCTGGCCGCTACTACATGACCGGCACCACGACCCTCATCGACGCGCTCTCCCAGGCCGGCGGGCTGACGAAGCAGGCGGCCGGGGAGATCCTGATCACGCGCGCTCCGGACCAGGTCGACCCGACCTCGGCAGGGGAGGTCTTCAAGGTCGCCATCGGCAGGCTTTTCTCCGCCGACGGGGCGGGTCTGAACATGACGCTGCGCCCCGGGGACATCGTCAACGTGCAGGGAGGCGCCCCGGCAGCGGGCCCGGAGCAGGCGGATCGTGACTGAGGAGCGTATATTCCAGCGATGAGAGCCTCGGGGGACGGCGAGCAGCAGGTCCATCTGCGCGACTACTGGCGGACCATCTGGTCCGGCCGCATCACCCTTGCCGCCGTCTTCGTCGTCGTGGTCGTCATCGGGATCGCCGCGACCCTGATGCAGACGAAGATCTACCGCGCCACGGCCACCATCGAGGTCAACCCCCGCAGCCAGCGCGTCGTCCGGGTGGACGATGTCTCCCAGATCGGCGCCACGGGCAGCGGCTGGTCCGCCGAGGATCGCTACTTCAAGACGCAGCTCGAAGTGCTCAAGTCGCGCACCGTCGCGGAGCGCGCCTTCAACGCCCTGGCGCTGGGCGATCATCCGATGTTCGCCGTGCGCGATCCGGTCAAACGGTTCATGGGGATGATGGAGGTGGAGCCGACGCCCGACACGCTCGTCGTCGCGGTGAGCATCGAGGGGCCGGACCCCGAGGAGGTCGCCTCCTGGGTGAACGCCGTGGCCGACGCCTACGTCGGGCGCAACATCGAGCAGGCGAACCAGGCGACCGAAGAGGCGGTCAAGTCGTTGCTGACGCAGCTCGAGCCGCTGCGCGGCAGTCTGGTCGAGCGCGAGGCGGAGAAGTTCCGCTACGCGCGCGAGCACGGCGTGTACGTGCCCGAGACGCAGAGGACTTCCTACCAGGAGCGCATCGGGCTGCTGGAGCGGGACTACACCGCCACCAAGCTCAAGAGGCTCGAGCTGGAGGCCGTCTTCCAGCGCATCGAGGAGATCGACGCCGGCAAGGGCGACTATTTCTCGATCCCCCAGGTGGCCAACGACCAGGTCCTCAGGACGCTGCTCAAGGAGCGCGGGGACCTCGAATCGGAGGCGCGCAAGCTGCTGGTTCAGTTCAAGGAAGGGCACTTCAAGGTGAAGGAGGCCGAGGCGGCGCTCGAGAAGATCGCGCAGCGCATCGACGCGGAGACCCGACGGATCATCAGCGCCATCCGGACCGACTACACGCTCGCCCA
>Ga0187893_10013871_pt1 | contig 11114 bp, 4 predicted proteins | sample MA1701074metaG_FD_139574 | JGI IMG/M metagenome (GOLD analysis project Ga0187893, IMG submission 139574) | White microbial mat communities from a basaltic lava cave in the Kipuka Kanohina Cave System on the Island of Hawaii, USA - MA170107-4 metaG ...
GCCAGAGAATATCTTCCCTGGCCTCTTGTTGGAAAGGGGGCCAACAGGCCGTGCATAGGATCATTGCTGGCACCGCACTCTGTTTCCACCAAATCAAGTGCAAAAAGTTCCTTCAAAAAGCCTCGGAAATCGGAGACCGGCAGTGCTCGCGAGCAAACTGGCGATAGGATACCGAGTCGATAGATAACATCACAAAGGGCGCAGACGGTTACGATTACAGTCGTGATCCTGCGCCTATTATTTATTTATAGAGGAAACCCATTAAAGATATAATATCGCATTTATGGCTTTTTGCTGATATTAGATGAAATATCTTGCTCGGATATCATATTTTTAAACGTGTTTGTCTATACGTTGTTACTCACGGCATACTTTTAAAAAACGCTTTATCCGAATTGTGCACCGAATAAAGCAAAAATTTTTCTTTTGACTTGCAATCATGCTAAGCATTCCCTAAGTGGAGAATCTTAAACATTCGTATCGCTTTACTAATTTAAAGTTTAATAAATAATTGTTGAAATCCGCCTGTAATATTCTTATATTGGCGATAATTCCTTGCCTACGAACTCTAGTTTGGGGGCAAGACTTATGCTCTCAGTTAAAGCGTACAAGTCGTCTAAACTATACAATTAGATTCATTTTACATGTATGGCTACTTATCTGTCCGAAAGCATCTCTCAGAAAATCAAACACGCACAAGAATTGTATCATCGCTTGGTTCTGGTGGTTGCGCCTTCCGGATCGGGAAAGACGGCTGCACTGCGAGAAATCGCAAGTCGCTTGGAATGTGGGTATATTAATTTGAATTTGGAACTGAGCCGGCGCTTGCTTGATGTGACCGATCGCCAGCGGATTCTTCAGCTCCCTCGGCTCGTGGATGAAATCACCGCGGGAGCCGGAAGCGAAGTCGTATTGTTGGATAATATCGAGATCATCTTTGAAGTTTCTCTTAAGCAAGACCCTCTCCGTCTGCTCCAGAGTATTTCCCGAAACCGCACGGTCGTCACTGCTTGGAACGGCGCCATGGAAAATGGTTACTTGACTTATGCCACACCGGACCATCCCGAACATCGCCGTTACCTGGCACGTGACCTCGTGGTGGCAAGTCCGGAAGTGAGTGCATGAGAATCATCAGCAGATAAGAAGAAAGGATTTCCCGTGAAATACAGTGACTTGATTCAGTTTGAGCCGATTGAGACTGTCGTTCAACTGCGCGATACTGATCGGAAAACGGCAGCGCAGCAACTCGTCGCAACTTACGCCATCTCCGCAGAGATGGCAGAAAGACTCACCCACATCGTCTTTCCGCAATTGCAATTCGAGCGGCCGTCTGATAATAAAGGCATTCTTGTTGTTGGCAACTATGGCACTGGTAAATCGCATTTGATGTCGGTCATCTCTGCCATCGCTGAACATACCGAGTTGGCCTCGACGCTGACCAACCCGACGGTTGCAGATGCGGCAAAAATAGTCACAGGCAAATTCAAAGTAGTGCGCACGGAAATTGGCGCGGTCACCATGACCTTGCGTGATATTATCGTGGCAGAACTGGAAGAGCATCTTGCCGGATTCGGCGTGACCTACACCTTCCCACAAGCCAGCAAAATCACTAACAACAAACGCACTTTCGAAGAAATGATGGCGCGCTTTCATGAAAAATTCCCTGATTACGGCCTGCTATTAGTGGTGGATGAATTGCTGGAGTTTCTGCGCAGCCGGAGGGATCAGGAACTGGTGCTCGACTTGAATTTCCTGCGTGAAGCCGGAGAAGTGTGCAAGGACCTGCGCTTCCGTTTCATGGCGGGCGTGCAAGAAACGCTTTTCGACAATCCTCGCTTTTCTTTCGTAGCTGAGACCGTACGCCGTGTCAGAGATCGCTTTGAACAGATTCTAATCGCGCGCAAGGATGTCAAGTACGTCGTTTCTGAGCGACTGCTCAAAAAGACTGCGCACCAGCAAGCCAAAATCAGAGAGCATCTCTCCAGGTTCACCAAGTTTTACGGCAATATGAACGAGCGGCTTGATGAATTTGTACGGCTCTTCCCAGTTCATCCCGATTATATCGACACTTTTGAGCGAGTAACTGCCGTGGAGAAAAGAGAAGTGCTCAAGACGCTGTCCGTGGCGATGAAACGCATTTTTCAACAAGGGGTACCAGAACATCAGCCCGGGCTCATCGCTTATGATCGTTACTGGAGCACGTTAAAAGAGAATCCATCATTCAGAGCCGTTCCAGACATCCGTGCGGTGATCGATTGCAGCCAAGTGCTCGAAGCGCGAGTGCAGCAAGCTTTTCCCCGCCCGGCTTCAAAGCCGATGGCCGTGCAGGCGATTCATGCGCTGTCCGTGCATCGACTCACAACTGGCGATATTTATGTTCCTATCGGGCCGACCGCTCAGGAGTTGCGTGACACTCTTTGTCTTTATCAGCCCGGTATCGAAGAACTGGGAGGAGTGCCAGCGGATGATCTTCTCACGCAAGTCGAATCGGTATTGCAGCAGATCTCGCGCACGGTGAATGGACAATTCATCTCCAAAGCCGATGACAGTGGCCAATTTTATCTCGATCTCAAAAAGGATGTTGATTACGACGCTTTGATCGACAAGCGCGCTGAAAGCCTGGAGCCGGATCAACTCGATCGTTACTATTATGAAGCGCTCAAGCGCGTGATGGAGTGTACCGATCAGACTTATGTTTCCGGTTATCGCATTTGGGAGCATGAGCTGGAATGGCGCGAGCGTAAAGCTGCCCGCCAGGGTTACCTGTTTTTCGGCGCGCCCAATGAAAGATCCACCGCCGTTCCGCCGCGCGATTTTTATCTTTACTTCATTCAGCCGCACGAGGCGCCGCATTTCAAAGATGAGAAAAAGCCGGATGAGATGTTTTTTCGTCTGATTGGTGCGGACGATCGATTCCGGCAAGCCATGCAAAAATACGCTGCTGCCCTCGACCTAGCTTCAACCTCTTCGGGGCAGGCCAAAGACACTTATGAGAAGAGATCAGCTGGTTTTCTGAAAAACATGACCAAGTGGTTGCAGGAACATATCACCACGGCTTTCGAAGTCACCTATCAAGGCAAAAACAAACCCTTGGTGGAATGGCTGAAAGCGGCACGGCTCTCCGGCCGGGCTGCTTCGCAAATCTCTTCCAGTTCCTTGATCAATGTGCGCGACCTGGTCAATGTCATTGGCTCGATTTGTTTGGCAACTCATTTCGAAGAAATAGCGCCTGAGTATCCGGCGTTCTCAGTGCTTATCACGCGAGAGAATCGCGAGCAAGCCGCGCTGGATGCCCTGCGCTGGATGAAGGGCACAACCAAGACGCAACAAGCTACGGCCGTCCTCGATGCCCTTGAGTTTCTGGATGGTGACCGGATCGACCCATACCATTCACGCTACGCCAAGCATGTTCTTGATCTTCTTAAGAAAAAAGGGCATGGTCAAGTGCTCAATCGCGATGAGCTGATCCAGGATGTACTCGGCGTCGAATATCTGTCCTCTGATAAATTTCGTCTGGAGCCGGCTTGGGTGGTGGTTGTGCTGGCTGCTTTGGTGCATAGCGGCGACATCATTCTTGCCATTCCTGGAAAGAAGTTTGATGCCAGCGTCATGGACGATCTCATTGCTAGATCTGTCGATGACCTAATCCACTACAAACACCTTGAGCAGCCCAAGGATTGGAATCTGCCCGCGCTCAAAGCTCTTTTTGAGCTTGTGGGGCTGACACCTGGGCTCGCCCAATTATTGACGCAAGGCAAAGATGAGCCGGTGCAGGAACTGCAAAAGTCGGTCTCACAAACTCTGGAGAAATTAGTTCGCGCGCACCAATACCTGCAGAACGGCTTGCAGTTTTGGGGCCGTAGCTTTTTGATGGAGCAGCAGCAAGCCGAGTATCGAACCTTGCTTGAGAGAGCTAAAAGCTTTTTTGAATCGTTGCAGGCATATTCTTCCGCCGGCCGATTGAAAAACTTTCGCTATGATGTCCCTGAAATCAAGGCGCAGAAGATTGCTTTGGACGCCATTCGAACAATATCTTCCCTTCATGAAACTGTTACGGAGCTTGCGCCAATCGCAGGCTATCTTTCTCAAGCTGAAATGGTATTGCCAAGCATTCAAGAGTGGAGTCAACAACTCAAGCGGGCACGCACTGAAATTCTGGAACAGGTGGCTCAGTCTTCGCACGACGATCTGGCGGCTATCGACCGGCAAGGCATAGTCCGGAAGCTGAATGAGTTGAAACGCAGTTATCTGACGGCCTATATTGCTCTCCACACCCGCGCCCGGTTAGGAGTTGAGGACGACAAACGTAAAGTTAAACTCATGCAGGACGATCGGCTCGCACAGCTTCAGAAACTCATGACCATTGATTTGATGCCGAGAACCCAACTTACCGATTTTCAGAATCGTCTCTCAGCTTTGAAAAGTTGTTTTGAATTCACGGAGAAAGACCTGCAAGCGACGCCACTGTGCCCCTATTGCAGCTTCAAACCGGATCCAAATGACAAAGGTGTTGCGGCTGGAGCCTTACTGGTATCCATGGGCGATGAGCTTAACAAGCTTTTGTCCGAGTGGACGAAAACTCTGCTCGATAACTTACTGGATCCCACTACCCAAGACAGCCTGCAACTGCTCAGCCCCGCCGCAAAGAAACTGGTCAATACTTTTTTGGAATCAAAGGGATTGCCCGACAAGCTGACGCATGATTTCATTCACTCGTTGCAAGAAGTCTTGTCCGGCCTCACCAAGATTACGATCAACAGCGATCAGCTTCGCACGGCGCTGCTGGCCGGCGGCTCACCGGTCACGTCTCTGGAAATGAAAAAGCGCTTCGATGATTATCTTGGCGAGTTGATGAAAGGCAAAGACCCTCGCAAGGTGCGCATCGTGCTGGAGTAGCAATCGATTATGCAGACAACAGGATTACAGCAGCGAGAATTAAGTTCCTTGCGAGAGGAAAAGCCCCAAGGTCCCGTCGAATGTCTTGGGATGGATTTTGAGAACGACGAAGCGCGCCGCGTCTACTTCGGTGAAATACTCCTCCGAAAGTTGCAGGACCCGGCTTTTCGCAAAACCGAAGGTTTTCCAATTGGCGATGTGCAAGAAAATTTGCGACTTTCAAATCCGCCATACTACACGGCTTGCCCAAATCCATTTTTCGCCGACTTTGTTCAAAATCTCAGCAAAAATCGGAATGGCGAGAGCGATGGCCGCCAGCAAGAACCATTCACGGCCGATGTCAGTGAAAGCAAGGCTGATCCAATTTACCAAGCCTTTGTGTATCACACCAAAGTTCCACCCAAGGCCATTGCGCGCTATATTGAGCACTATTGCCCCGTAGATGGTGTGGTCTTCGATGGCTTCTGCGGCGCGGGCATGACCGGCGTGGCTGCCCATCTGACTGGCCGTATGGCTCTCCTCGCCGATCTTGCGCCAGCCGCCACGGCTATCGCTGCAAGCTATGCGATGCCGCCTGATTTTCAAGAAGCGGAACAGACGGCGCGGGCGCTCATCGAGTGGTTGGAGCAGAACTGCGGTTGGCTTTATCAGATGGAAAATGGCAAAGGAAAAATCGGTGCAAGTTTGGATTATATGATCTGGAGCGAGCAATATCGTTGCCCACATTGCACCACGACGTTCAGCTTCGCAGAGGTTGGATTCGACTTCAAAAAGAAAAAGCCGAAAGAAAAGCTGCGTTGCCCGCAGTGCGATTTACAGTTGAGTGCGGATAATCTTGAGCGTTGCCTGGATCACACCGGTAAAACGATTGAAGCGCCGGTGCGTGTCAAATATCGCGGCAGCCGCATGAAGGAAATCTCTGTTTCGGAGGCTGATCTCGCAGTGCTCCAAAAGGTGGATGCTGAAGAGATTCTTTATGCCTATCCGCAACACTGGATGATGAACACAGCGCTCAATCAAAATGGCTGGGGCGACATGTGGCGCCGGGGTTATCATGCCGGGGTTTGGCGAGTGGCGGATTTTTATTACAAACGCACACTTTGGGTAATGGCCGCAACGTTGCATTTTATTGATCGTTTAGAAGCGTCTACTGCAACGAGAAATTTTCTCCGCTGCACCGTCATCAATTCTTCCATCAATCTCACCAAAATGCGCCGCGCTTATCAAGGCGTCTTACCTTTGGTGCTCTATCTGCCGCGTTTGCGCCGGGAATGCAACGCCATTCAGTTCTTCGCAGACCGGCTGCAGGCGACATTGAAATCGCTTGCGCTCGTTCCGGCAAAGCGACGTGTCATCGTTTCAACGCAATCGTCTACCTCACGGTTTGATCTTCCAGATCATTGTGTGGATTATATCTTCACCGACCCGCCTTTTGGTAGCAACATAATTTATTCTGAAGTCAATTTTTTGTGGGAAGCCTGGCTCGGTGTTACCACCAATCAACAGTCGGAAGCGATTATCAGCGATAAACAGCGCAAAGGCTTGCCGGAGTATCAAGATTTGATGCGCCGCTGTTTTGCAGAATGCTATCGTATTTTGAAGCCGGGCCACTGGATGACGGTGGAATTTCACAACTCCCGCAATAGCGTGTGGATAGCCATTCAGGAAGCTTTGCTGCAAGCGGGTTTCGTGGTGGCCGACGTGCGCACGCTGGACAAGCAACAAATGTCATTCAAGCAGGTCACGGCCGGCGGCACAGTGAAGCAGGACTTGATCATTTCCGCCTACAAACCCGAGCTTACTATCGAGCAGCAGGTTCAACTGGTGGCCGGTACCGAGGAAAGTGCGTGGAAATTTGTCCGCGGTCATTTGCGCCAATTGCCGGTGTTTGTCGCTAATAATGGCCGCGCTGAAATCGTTGTCGAAAGGCTGGGCCACCAACTTTTTGATCGCATGGTAGCTTTTCATGTGCAGCGCGGTGTAATGGTTCCGTTGTCATTTGCCGAATTTCACGCCGGCCTGGAGCAACGCTTTCCTGCTCGTGAAAGTATGTACTTTCTTGCAGAGCAGGCGGCCGAGTACGATAAGAAGCGCATAAAAGTAAAGGACCTTCTACAGCTCGAGCTGTTCGTGTCGGATGAGTCTTCAGCAATTCAATGGCTCAAGCAGCAGCTCACGGCAAAACCGCAGACCTTTCAGGAGTTGCACCCGCAGTTCATGAAGGAGTTGAGTGGTTGGCAGAAACATGAGCAGCTATTGGAACTGATGGATTTGTTGCAGCAGAATTTTTTGTGTTATGACAATGTGAGCGAAGTGCCCAGCCAAATTCATAGCTATATCTCCAGCAACTTCAAAGAACTGCGCCATCTGGAAAAGAATGATCCGGCTCTGCGGGTCAAAGCCAAAAATCGCTGGTATGTGCCAGATCCCAAAAAAGCCGGCGATTTGGAACGGCTGCGCGAGCGAGTGTTGCTGCGCGAATTCGAAGCCTACCGAAATGCCAAACCGCGCGCACTCAAAGTCGTCCGCCTCGAAGCCCTGCGCGCCGGATTCAAGAAGGCGTGGCAGGAACGCGACTATCGCACGATCATTGCCGTTGCGCAGAGAATTCCAGAATCAATTTTGCAGGAAGATGAAAAGCTCATCATGTGGTATGACCAGGCCATGACTCGAAGCGGCGTAGAACAAGCCCATTTGATTTGAGGAAACTTTAATGTCTGACAAAAGTTCGCAATCATCTCTTTTCACAGAAAAACAAACGGAAAAACCCCACGGCCCGGTGGAATGCTTGGGTATGACCTTTGAAAATGATGAAGCGCGCCGTGCCTACTTTTTGGAAAAGCTGCGCGAAAGGCTAAAAGACCCAGGATTTCGTAAGATCGAAGGCTTTCCCATTGGCGCGGACGAAGACATACTGGCTCTTTCGGATCCGCCTTATTACACCGCATGTCCCAATCCTTTTCTCGAAGATTTTATCAAACACTATGGCAAACCCTACGATCCCAAGACCGACAATTACCGCCGCGAGCCGTTTGCGGCGGATGTGAGCGAAGGTAAGAACGATCCGATTTACAATGCACACTCCTATCACACCAAAGTGCCGCACAAAGCTATTATACGCTACATTCTGCATTACACCGAGCCGGGCGATGTTGTGTTTGACGGCTTCTGTGGCACCGGCATGACTGGCGTTGCTGCAAGAGAGTGTGGAAATCATAAATTGGATACTGAACTGAAGATACAGGCGGAAGTACCTCATGCTAAATGGGGCAAAAGATACTCTGTTCAATGGGAGTTAAGTCCAGCCGCAACCTTTATCGCGCAGGGCTACTGTCTGCCGATTCCGGAAGAAAAGTTTTATGCCGGATGCCAGGAGATTCTCCAAAAGGTCGAGGCAACCTATGGATGGATGTACAAAACAAGACACCCAGGTTCAGAGACACCTGGTGAAATCAACTACGTAATCTGGAGTGATGTTTTTGTTTGTAATGCTTGCGATCGAGAGTTTGTATTCTGGGAAGTAGCGATTGACCATAAAGAAGGCTCTGTATTAGACAGTTTTAGTTGCCCAGGCTGCAAAGCCACGCTCTCCAAGCAAGAACTGGAACGTGCATGGTCTACCACGATGGACAGGGTCAAAGGGCGAATCGACAGAACACCTAAGAAGGTTCCCGTTGAAATCAATTACACGATCGGAAGCAAGAGTTTTAGAAAGCAGCTTGATGATCACGACTGGTCAGTTCTTCGAAGAATTGACGCGACTGAGATTGAAAACTGGTTTCCTCATTCTGAGCTTCGGCCTGGTGAAAAAACCGATGAACCTAGAGGGCTTGGGATCACGCATCAAGATTTATTTTTTACTCGTCGCAATCTAATTTGCGCGAGTTCCATTTGGGCCCGCTGTGATAGCAATAAGAGTAAGTTTGTTTTCACAAGTCTCATCACTCGGCTTTCGAAACTAAGCAACTTGCACATTTCGAATTACTTTACTGGTGGAGGTGGCGCTGCTTCAGGAAATATGAAAGGAATGTTGCATCCTCCGACTGTATCGCTAGAGCAAAACCCTCTCAAATACTGGCCCATACGCGTAAATGCGATAGCGAATATCCTGAGCAAAATAAATACGACGATTATTGGAACAGGCTCCTCGACCGAAGTACCCATACCAAGTAATTCTGTGGATTACATGTTCATCGATCCGCCATTCGGCTCTAACCTCGCTTATTCTGACCTCAATACAATCTGGGAGTCGTGGCTTCGAGTTACAACAAACATTGATGAGGAGGCAATTGTCAATAAGAAGCAAAGAAAGACGCTGATGGACTACCAAGCTTTGATTACACACTGTTTCCGGGGATTTTATAAGGTTCTAAAACCAGGAAGATGGATTACCGTTGAGTTTTCTAATACCAAAGCTTCAGTATGGACGTCACTGCAACAAGCAATCGAACAGGCAGGGTTTATTGTTGCCAATGTGGCAATACTAGATAAGAAACAGGGTGGGTATAATGCGAACGTCTATGCAGGTGCAGTTAAACAGGATCTTGCAATTTCAGCATACAAGCCGAACGGCGGACTCGAAGAACGATTCAAGCTGGAAGCAGGAACAGAAGAAGGCGTTTGGGATTTTATTCGCACACATCTCAAGCAATTGCCGATCTTCGTCGCCAAGCAAGGGCAGGTTGAAGTGATTGCTGAACGGCAAAACTACTTGCTCTTTGACCGCTTAATCGCCTTCCACGTTCAGCACGGTGTCACAGTGCCAATTTCTGCCGGAGAATTTCACGTCGGTTTGGAACAACGGTTCGTGCAACGCGATGGCATGTATTTCCTACCCGAACAAGCGGCGGAATATGACAAGAAGCGCTTGACTGTGAAAGAAGTCTATCAACTTGAAATTTTCGTGAGTGATGAAGCCTCGGCCATTCAGTGGCTCAAGCAGCAGCTTATCAAAAAGCCGCAAACTTTTCAGGAGCTACATCCCCAATTCATGAAAGAGATCGGCGGCTGGCAAAAGCACGAAAAACCTTTGGAGTTGGCGGATCTGCTGGAACAGAACTTTCTCATGTATGACGGCAAAGGCGAAGTGCCAAGCCAAATTCATAGCTATCTTTCTTCCAACTTCAAAGAGCTGCGCCACCTGAGCAAAGACGATTCCGCTTTGCAAGCCAAGGCGAAAAACCGCTACTACGTTCCGGATCCGAGAAAGGCCGGCGACTTGGAGAAACTCCGCGAACGGGCTTTGCTGAAGGAATTCGATGAATACCGTGAATCCAAACAGCGCAAGCTCAAAGTCTTCCGGCTCGAAGCGGTCCGGGCTGGTTTCAAGAACGCTTGGGAAGAGCGCAATTACCAAACGATCATCGACGTCGCGCAGAAGATTCCGGAGAACGTGTTGCACGAAGACCCCAAGCTGCTGATGTGGTATGATCACGCATTGACGCGGACGGGAGGGTGAGGCAGGTCATTGGTTCGCCAAAGTTAGAAAAAATTCCAAATTTTTTTGTGCCCAACGGATAAAAAAACGACCAACGGATTTAAAAGTTTTTTATATAAAATTTTATCCCGCTGCGGCGGGACGATGCGCTTTATCCGTTGGTCGTTTTATAATCCGTTGACCAATTTTTTAATTTAAAACTAGGATTAAAAAAACATACGAATTTGTCGCTATGCCAATCGATCCCGGCACCTGGGCCTACAGTACCGAGCACCGGCAACTGTGTCGCATTCTCGAGATACAAAAGCTGTGGGGTGAGGCTATGTACAGAATTTGGTTGCCGGCCCAAGATGCAATCGTTCGCGTTCGCGCCGACAACCTGAGGCCATTGGCAGAAGCCGGGCTGGCGAGTCCGGCGCATCTGACTTACATTGCGGCTGCCGCTCGCATTGCCGAGACGCTCAACCAACCGGAGATGTTGCTGGCGCCGGTCGAAGCTTTGGTCATTCCATTGCCGCATCAAATTCTGGCCTTGTCGCGGGCCATGGCGGACGATCACATCCGGTACCTGCTCGCCGACGAAGTGGGTCTCGGCAAAACCATCGAGGCCGGACTGATCATGCGTGAGCTGAAGCTGCGCGGGTTGGTGCGCCGCACACTCGTGGTGGCGCCAACTGGTTTGGTCACGCAATGGGTGGCGGAGATGCGCCTGCAATTCAACGAAGAATTCCAGCTTCTCATCCCAGGCGATTTCACAGCCTACCGCCGGATCAGCCGCGAA
>Ga0187893_10013873_pt1 | contig 11113 bp, 8 predicted proteins | sample MA1701074metaG_FD_139574 | JGI IMG/M metagenome (GOLD analysis project Ga0187893, IMG submission 139574) | White microbial mat communities from a basaltic lava cave in the Kipuka Kanohina Cave System on the Island of Hawaii, USA - MA170107-4 metaG ...
GTGCAGGTGGTGGACCTGATTCCACGGCAGGATTTGGAGCGGCGCATCAAGACGCTGTTGAAGACGGCTTACGCGGCGTGAGAACGGAGCGCCGAACAGTCCCCGCCTGTTTCGGGTCGAACGGAAGTTCGGCGCCGCATCTTGGTGCATCCTGGTAGTACCACGTCATCAACAGCGGCGCTGAAGCCGCCGCAGTCCAAACGCTCCGCGACCGGGGAGGGTTGCAGGGTCGCGCGCCAGCGTCTGGACTGCGGCGGCTTCAGCGCCGCTGTTTGGGAACACAACCACCGCGGTGGTACTATCAAGATGCGCACGGCGGGTCGGCGTTCCGGTGATAGGGTTTGCGTTCAGAGCGGGGACGGGATAAGGAAGTGTTCATCGCGGTTGAAGAATGGGTGCATGAAGATTTACTGCGGCCAGATGGACCTCGCGTGGGAGGACAAGCCGGCGAATTTCGCAAAGGCGCGGGCGCTGCTCGGCGCGGCGAAGCCGGAGCGGGGATCGCTGGTGTTGTTGCCGGAGTTGTTCGCCACGGGCTTCACGATGAACACGGCGCTGGGCGAGAAGCCGGGCGGGGAGACGGAGCAATTTCTCGCGGGACTGGCGCGGGAGTTGGGCGTCTTCGTGCTCGGCGGTGTGCTGGGCGTCGCCGCGCAGGGCAGGGGACGCAACCTGTCCGTGGTGTTCTCGCCGGAAGGCCGCGAGGTGGCGCGCTACGCGAAGATGCAGACGTTCACGATGGGGGGCGAGACGGCGGCGTACGAAGCGGGCGCGGAGCCGGCGCTGTTTGCGTGGGCGGGATTTCAAGTCGCGCCGTTCATTTGTTATGACTTGCGGTTCCCGGAGCATTTCGGGAAAGCGACGCGGGGCGGGGCGCAGTTGTTCGCGGTGATTGCGAGCTGGCCGGTGGCGCGCATCGAACATTGGGTGGCGCTGTTGCGCGCGCGGGCCATCGAGAACCAGGCTTACGTGGCGGGTTGCAATCGTTGCGGCACGGACCCGAAGTTCACTTACACGGGCCGCAGTCTCATCGTGTGTCCGAAGGGCGAAGTGCTGGTGGACGCGGGCGACCTGGAGATGGTGATCAGTGCGGACGTGGACGTGGCGACGCTGGCGGCGTATCGCAAGGAACTGCCGTTCCTGGCGGACATGCGATAGGAGCGCGGAACCATACCGCGAGGCTGGCTACGGCACACGGTTGATCGTGTTGTAAATCTCCCACTCGACTGGCGCGCCGTCGGCGGACTTGAGCGCGAATTTGATTTTCATCTGCATCACGGGTTTCAGGTCCGCGATCTCCAACAGCACGCGCTTGCCGTCCGGTGAGAGGGTCGCGGCGCGCACCTCCACGCGGTCGCGGCCTTTCTTTTCCGGGCTGGCAACCGAGTAATCGTCGCTGCCGTACTTTTCCGTCCAGCGGTAGTTCCATTGCTCGATGCTGTAGTTCTCCGCGTCGCCAGCGGTGGAACGGTCGAGCGGATCGCTGAAGCCGATTTCGATGCCGTTGCGACGCACGCGCAGTTCGGTCGGCATCCGCAGCAGTCGGCCCGTGTAGCGCACGCGTTGGAGCGCGCCGTCCTTCGCGCCTTTCGTCTGCCAGCCCCTCAAGCCGACGACCCAAAGCTGGCCGTCGCGCGGATTGAAGCGAGCGCGCTGGATGCCGGAGTCGAACTGAAGCGGGAATTTCACTACGCCGCCTTGGGCGACTCCCTCCACCGTTTCCCAGAGCACGTCGAACAGCGCCGCGGCGCCGTAGGACGTGTGCAACAGATGATTCGTGAGCGCGCGCGGCCAGCCTGCGCCCGTGACCCAGACCTGGCCGCCGCCGGAGTTGTCCTGCGCCACTGGAATCCAGCAGAGCGGCGGCTCGAATGTCTGCGGCTCGACGGCGGTGTGCGCGTGCGGCACGTAGCCGTAGAAGCGGCCCTGCTGAATCAGATTGAGGCGCGAGGCGGGAATCCAGTTGCCCTGATTGTCGCTGCAAACGATTTCGTCGTTCGGCCCGATGCCCATGCCGTTGGCCGCGCGCAGGCCGTGCGCAATCAACTCCGCGCGCGCTCCGTCGGCGCTCACGCGCACCATGCCGCCGTTTAGCGGATACTTCTCGTCCACGCGCTGGCCTGCGCGCGTGTAGTAGAAGTTTCCCGCCCGGTCGGCCTGCAAATCCATCGCGAAGGCGTGGTAGCTGGGGCTGACGCCGGCGTCGTTGTTGAAGTTCTCGTGGAAGTCCGCCTCCCCGTCGCCGTTGAGGTCGTGCAGGCGCGTGATTTGGTGGCGTTCCAGGACGAACAGATCATCGCGAAGGATTTTCAGTCCGAGCGGATCGAACAGGCCGGCGGCGAAACGCTTCCACTTCACGGCCTTCAAATCGTCGTCGAGCCCGGAGACAATCCACACGTCGCCATTCCACGTTGTCACGGCGGCCCGGCCATCGGAAAAGAAGTCGAGAGCTGTCAGCCGCATCCACGAGCGCCACGGGTTTTGCTCAGGAATGGTGACAGTATCGACAGCGAACGGGCCGGAGTCTGCGCCACGCTTTCCGCTCGTGGAAATCACTTGCGGCCACAAGGCCGGCCCGCCCTTTCTGGCGGCGCTCAGGTCGGTCGCAGGAAGCGTCGCGTCACGCGGGAAGTCCGAGACGTTCAACGGCAGCACAGTCGTGCCGGAGCCGACCATGAAGGAATTTCCACCGGGAAGTTTCAGCGCGAGCGGTTCGCGCGTATCGCTGACTTGCAGCGTGCGAGTGAAAACGAGTTCGCCGTTCATCTCCACCAGCCCCGGCAGGTCCAGCACTTCCGCGCCGCCGACCGTGTAGCTAAAGATGACGTTGCTGCCGCTGCGATACAGCCCGCGATAATGCGCCCATTCGCGCGGCAGCAGCCCGATGCCGGTCGCGCGCGGGTCGGCGAAGCTGCCGTCCTTCGCCCAGCCGGGACCTTGCGGCGCAGTGAAGGCAAGTTTGCCGGCGACTCGCGGCGGCAGTTCGCCCTTGGAAGTCGTGAGATGCGTCTTGCTCAGGTCGAGCCAGCCCCCCGTCCAGCCTGCGGCGTAACGAAGGGTTTCCGTGTCGAAAAGCACGGCGGCCGCGTTTGTGGCGGCGCGCAGTGTGACCGTGACGCCCTTGGTAACCGCTTCGTTCGTGAGCTGCACCGTGTAGGCGAGGAACGGGCCGTAGTCCATGTCGTAGCCGGGGCGTGGGCCGGCAGCGCGGGTGCCGGACAACGACAGACCGAGAGCCAACAGTGCGAGAAGGCAGCGGAGCACGCGCAAGAGAATGACGGGAGAAAGTTCAAAGCTCAAAGTTCAAAGCTCAGGGGAAGGTCAAAGGTTAAAGCCTCAAGACGCTGCACCGTGCTGGTATCCGTTATGAATTCGGCCCAAAGCGGCGCTAAAGTCGCCGCAGTCCAGACGCTGGCGCGGGGCGGACGGCCCACAACGTCGCGAAGCGTCTGGACTGCGGCGACTTCAACAGCCGCTTTCGCATCCTCGTACTACCCCGTGTCTTTGAGCTTTGAGTTTTAGACTTCCCTTGAACTGCGACCTTTGAGCTTTGAGCTTTTTCCCCGCGCCCTTCTCGCCTATAAACGCCGCGGCAATGTCTCCATCCCGTCACGGCGAGGAAGCTTCCGACGCGCCCGGCCACGCCGCGGCGCCCGCGGACATCCGTCCCTTCCGCAAGCTCATGGCGGCCAACCGTTCGGAGATCGCCATCCGCATCTTTCGCGCGGCGACGGAGCTGCATCTCCGCACCGTCGCCATTTACGCGCAGGAGGACCGCTTCGCCATGCACCGCTTCAAGGCGGACGAAGCCTATCTCGTCGGGCAGGGCAAGGGGCCGGTTGCGGCGTATCTGGACATCGAAGGCATCGTGGCGACGGCGCAGGAGAAGGGCGTCGATGCGATTCATCCCGGCTACGGATTCCTGAGCGAGAACGCGCAGTTCGCCCGCGCGTGCGGGGCAGCGGGCATCGTGTTCATCGGGCCGCGGCCGGAGTTGCTGGAAATGATGGGCGACAAAACGGCGGCGCGCGCGCTGGCCCAGCGCATCGGCGTCGCGGTGTTGCCGGGCACCGAGGAGCCGCTGACGGATCGTGATGCGGCGCTCAAGGCGGCGAAGCAAATCGGCTTTCCGCTCATCATCAAGGCGGCGTTCGGCGGCGGCGGGCGCGGGATGCGCGTCGTCCACAAGTCGGGTGAACTCGCCGACTTGCTTGACGAAGCGCAGGCCGAAGCGGAGCGCGCGTTCGGCAACGCCGCGGTGTTCATCGAGAAATACATTCCCAACGCCAAGCACCTCGAAGTGCAGATTCTCGGCGACCAGCACGGCAACGTGATTCACCTGCACGAGCGCGATTGCTCGGTGCAACGGCGGCACCAGAAGGTCATTGAGGTCGCGCCGAGCTTCGGCCTGCCGAAGACGGTCATCCGCGAACTGTGCAACGCCGCGGCGCGCATGGCGCGGGAGATTCGCTACGACAACGCCGGCACCATCGAGTTCCTCTACGACCTCGACACGAACGAATGGTTCTGCATCTAGATGAACCCGCGAATCCAGGTCGAGCACACGGTCACGGAAGTCATCACAGGACTCGACCTCGTCCGCGCGCAAATTCTCATCGCGCAAGGGCACCGGCTGCACAGCACGGAAGTCGGGATGCCGGCGCAAAATCAAATTCCGCGCAACGGCTTCGCGGTGCAGTGCCGCGTCACGACGGAGGACCCGGAGAACAAGTTCACGCCGGACTACGGCAAGATTCTCGCCTACCGCTCGCCGGGCGGATTGGGCATTCGTCTCGACGGCGGACAAGGCTTTGCCGGTTCGGTCATCACGCCCTTTTACGACTCGATGCTCGTGAAGGTGATCGCCAGCGGGCAGACGTATCCGATGGCGCTGGAGCGGATGCGCCGCGCGTTGAGTGAATTCCGCATCCGCGGGCTGAAGACGAACATTCCGTTCCTCGAGAACGTTCTTGCCGACGAAACGTTCCGCGCCGGTCAGGCGACGACGACACTGATCGACACGACGCCGGAATTGTTTTCGTTCAAACCGCGCCGCGACCGCGCGTCGAAGCTCCTGAGCTTCCTCGGCAACGTCATCGTCAACGGCAATCCGCACTCGAAAGGCTACAAGCCGCCGAAGCCGTTCACGATCGCGACGCCGCCCGCTTACGACCATCGCACGACGGCGCCCGACGGCACGCGCGATCTGTTGCACAAGCTGGGGGCAAGGAAGTTCGCCGACTGGACACTGAGGCAGAAGCGGCTGCTCATCACGGACACGACCTTCCGCGACGCGCACCAATCGCTCATGGCCACGCGCGTGCGCACAGCGGACATGCTGGCCGTCGCGCCCGCGCTCGCCCGCCGCGCGGCCGGGCTCTATTCATTGGAGATGTGGGGCGGCGCGACGTTCGACACGGCGATGCGTTTCCTGAGTGAAGACCCGTGGGAACGCCTCCGGCAGCTTCGCTCGAAGATTCCGAACATTTGCTTCCAGATGCTTTTCCGCGGCAGCAACGCGGTCGGCTACTCGAATTATCCCGACAACGTCGTGGCCGGTTTCATCCAGCACGCGGCTGCCAGCGGCATGGACATTTTCCGCATCTTCGATTCGCTGAATTACCTGCCGAACCTGCGTGTGGCGATGGAAGCCGTCCACGAGACGCACGCCGTTTGCGAGGCCGCCGTCTGCTACACCGGCGACATTCTCGACCCGAAACGCGACAAGTATTCGCTGAAGTATTACCTGAAGCTCGCGCGCGAACTCGAAAAGATGGGCGCGCACATGCTGGCCATCAAAGACATGGCCGGCCTCTGCCGTCCCTACGCGGCGCAGAAGCTCATCAAGACCTTGAAGCAGGAGATTGGCCTGCCCATTCACTTCCACACGCACGACAGCGCAGGCGCGCAAGCCGCCGCCGTGCTCAACGCCGCCGAGGCGGGCGTGGACATCGTCGATCTCGCCATCGCCAGCATGTCCGGCAGCACGAGCCAGCCGAACCTCAACGCCACCGTCGCCGCGCTCCAAAACACACCGCGCGACACTGGCCTCGACCTTGATGCGTTGAACGACTTCTCCGACTACTGGGAGAAGGTGCGCGATTACTACGCGCCGTTTGACACGTCGCCGCGCACCGGCAGCGCGGAAGTTTATTTGCACGAAATGCCCGGCGGCCAGTACACGAACCTCAAGGAACAGGCTGCCAGTATGGGCGTCTCGCATCGCTGGCCGGAGATCGCCCGCACCTACGCGGAGGTGAACCAGCTTCTCGGCGACATCGTGAAGGTGACACCTAGCAGCAAAGTCGTCGGCGACATGGCGCTATTCCTGTTCAGCCGCGGCATCCGCCCCGCCGACGTGGTGAACCTGGAGCCGGGCAGTGTCGGCTTCCCGAAAGCGTAATCGACATGATGAGCGGCGGGCTCGGCTGGCCGAATGGAGGCTTTCCCGAAGCCGTGCAGCGCGTTGTTCTCGGCCAGAAGCAATTCAAGGCCGCACGAACTGCATTCCGCAAAGCCAAGCGCCGCGGCGTCCCCGAAACCGCCCCTGCCGTCGATCTCTCGCGTCTCCAGCGCGACCTCGCCGACAAACTTCGCCGCGACACGACCGACGACGACGTGTTCTCGCACTTGATGTATCCGCAGGTCTTCGCCGACTTCGCCAAGCACCAGCGCGAGTTCGGGGACGTGAGCGTGATCCCGACTCCGGCCTTCTTCTACGGCCTGCAACTGGGCGACGAAGTGACCGTCAGCATCGAGGAAGGCAAGACGCTGTTCATCAAACTCGTCAACGTCAGCGCGCCCGACAAGGACGGCCGCCGCACTGTGACCTACGAACTGAACGGCATGACCCGCGAGGCCTTCATCCTCGACAAAAGCATCGCGCCGAAAGCGAAATCGCGCCCCAAGGCAGAGCTCGGTGACCTGATGCACGTCGGCGCGCCGATTCCCGGACTCATCGCCGCCATCGCGGTCAGCGTCGGCCAAAAAGTCGCCAAGGGCGACAAGCTGCTGATGATGGAAGCGATGAAGATGCAGACGACCGTTTATGCGCCGGCGGACGGTGTGGTGGACAAACTCCTCGTCCACATCGGCGACACGGTGGAAAGCAAAGACCTGCTGGCGAAACTCAAGGAGTAGGGACACAGACACCATCCTCCTTGCCGATAGAGCGAATTGACCTGTCCCCGCTTCCCGCCCTAGCTTTGCCTCGTGCCTAAAGGGACTGCCACGCAGGCCGCCGAGTCGGACACCACGTTGCTGTGGCGTGCGCGGCTGCCGCGGTCGTATGTCAATTTTCTCGGACGCAAGTTGCTGCGCTTCATCAAGACGCTTCAGGGGATCGGGGCTTTTCTGCTCATCACGTTCGGGGTCGTCCTCCGCAAGCGCGGTTCGGCCGCGCGTGTGGTCAGGCCGCTGGTCTTCGAGCACGTTGCGCGCTCCGGGCTGTTTCTTTTGCCGCTCGCCAGTTTCGTTTCGCTGGCGCTCGGCCTCGTTGTCATCGGACAGGCGGTGACGCTGCTCAATCGCTTCGGCGTCGCGAATCTTCTCGGCACGGTGATGGTGTCGGCGGTCGTGCGCGAACTCGGTCCGTTGCTGGCCGCCGCGCTCGTGCTCTGCCGCGCCGGCGCAGCGAACATCGTCGAGTTGGGCACCGCGCGCGCCCAGGGCGAAGTCGAGTCGCTTGAATCGCTCGGCATCGATCCCATTCACTATCTCGTCGTGCCGCGCGTCGTCGGCATGGCCTTCGGGATGTTTGCGCTGACGGTGTATCTGATCCTCGGCGCGATTCTCAGCGGCTATCTGTGGGCGTTCGTGCAGGACGTGCCGCTGCGGCCCGACGAATACTTCCGCCAGCTTGCCGGGGCGTTGACCGGACTGGACTTCCTGCTGCTCGGGGCAAAGACGTTCGCCTTCGGCACGGCCATCGCCGCCATCACCTGTTATCACGGGCTGGCGCAGCCGCTGGCCCTTGACGGCGTTTCGCGCGCCACGGTGCGCGCCGTCGGACAAAGCCTCATCGCCTGCGCCGTGATCGACGCGGCGTTCATCATCATTTATCTCACGGCGTGAAATCGCTGCCATGACCACTCCCGGCCCCAAGCCGTATCTGACCCCCGCTGGCCCCGTGCTCCGAATGAGCGGCGTCACCGTTGCCGCGTTGCGTGATCCATCGCGCATCCTGCTCGAAGACGTGAACTGGACGGTGAACGGCGGCGAGTACTGGGCCATCGGCGGTCTGCTGCTTTCGGGCAAAACGGACTTGCTGGGCGTCGCGGGCGGTTTGCAGCGGCCGGCACAGGGTGAATTGCTTCTGTTTGGCGAGCCGGCGATCTCCGACCAGGAAGACGACCATCTCGCCGTCCGTCGGCGCGTCGGGTTCGTGTTCGATGGCGGCCAGCTTTTGCACGGGCTGACGCTCGCCGAAAACGTCGCGCTGCCGTTGCGTTACCATTTTGCCGGCGATGACGCCGATCTTGCTTCGCGCCTCGATGCGCTTATCGCGCTGACTTCGCTTGAGCCGTGGTCGCAACGCCGCCCGGCTGAAGTCAGCCGCAATTGGCAGCAACGCTTCGGACTGGCGCGCGCGCTCGCGTTGAAGCCGGAGTTGTTGCTGCTGGACGATCCGCTTTCGGGTCTCGACCCGCGCGACGCCGAATGGTGGCTCGACACGCTCGAAGCTCTTTCCAAAGGCCACGCACTGCTCGACAAGAAGTCCCTGACACTCATCGTCACGGGGAATGATTTGCGCCCGTGGCGCGGACGGGCGCGGCAGTTCGCGCTGTTGCAGGACCAAAAGTTCATCGCGCTCGGCGATCGCGCCGCGCTCGACGCACCGTGCGAGCCGGCGCTCGCGGAATTGCTTCGCCCGTGGCACTCGTGAACAGAAGAGCGATTAAGATGAAGATTAAGACTAGAATTAAGAACGGCGACGGCCCGGCTTCGGCTCGTAATCGTAATCATGATCTTAATCGTAATCTCCGTCGGTGATTCCTCATGCCCGCCCAAGACCTCACCCCCCACCTTCGCACCCGCCTCAGCCGCCTGGAACGCTGGGTCGGCATCTTCGTGACGCTTGCCACGCTGCTCGTGTTGGCGGGTTTGTTCCTGTACATCCGCCAGATGGCCGAGCGCAAAGGTTGGTACAAACGGAAGCTGCCCTACTTCACGTTCGTGGACAGCGCGGCGGGACTGAAGGAGGGCCAGCCGGTGAAGATGATGGGCTTCGAGATCGGGCAGATCACGAAGATCGAAGCGCAACCGCCGGAAGACGCGCTCTACAACGTGTTTGTCGCGTTCAATGTCCTGGAGCCTTACGACGGCTACTTGTGGGACGACTCCAAGGCGCGCGTCGTAGCCGGCGATTTCCTCGGCAATCGCTTCATCGAGGTGACCAAAGGCAGCAACGGCGTGGCCACGTATGTCTTCCATCCGTTGACGGAGATCGACATCGACACCGCGCGAACCCACGTCGGCTCGGGCAAGTTCGTTTTCGCGGAGGAACTGCTCGATGGCTCCAAGACGAATTTTCTCACCAAGCCCGGCAAGCCGATCGACGACGACACGCTCCGCCAAGTCGAAGCGGCGGGCATCCGCTCGATTCAGGTGATGGACAAGTCTGCCAAGTCGGAATGGCCGACGGGCATGTGGGTGCCGCAGGAGGGTCGGTACACGAATTTCTATCGCGGCAAGAGCAAGGGCTACTTCATGCCGCCCGACGAACAGCCCGCGCTGACGGAGCGGCTCGAACTGGTCGCCAATACGCTCCAGGAGGCGATGCCCAACGTGCTCGACCTCACGAACGATCTCCAGCGCGTCCTCCGTCAGGCCGCCAACGCCGCCGAGGAAGCCGATCAACTCCTGACGGGCGCGCGACCTGTCGTCACGAATCTGGCGGTCATCACAAGCCAGCTCACGAGCGGCCCCGGCGCTCTCGGCGAGTGGTTGATCCCGACGAACCTCCAGGGGCAACTCGGCTTCACCCTGACCAACGCGGGCGCCACTTTGTCCGGCGCCAACGTTCTCGTGACCAACATCAACGCCCGCTTCGGCGAACTGGCGACGACGCTCAATCGCGCAATTGAGAATCTCGCCGGCATCACCAGCAACCTTCACCGCCAGGTGGACGCGAACACGAACATCCTCACCGACGTGTCGAAACTGATCGTGGATACCGATCACATGGTGCAGGGCCTCAAACGGCACTGGCTCCTTCGCTCCGCTTTCAAGGAAAAGAAAACGAACGCGCCGCCGCGGCAGTCGTCGAGAAAGGCTTGGTCCCCGAAGACCGCGCCTTGAGCGTCACACCCGGAGCGGAAACTGAAGTTCTCCTCCGTTCTGATCGCGCGCATCCGAATCCGCCGCGCCAAGTGAGCGCGGCGGACGCCAGGTTGCCGCCACGCCCCAAATCACGCCGTGACGTGCAACGCCTTCTCCGCCGCACGCCGCACCCATTCGTCCGGATCGTGCGCAGCGGTGGCCAGCGCCTGTTGCGCGCGCGGATCGGACATCCTGCCCAACGCCTCCGCCGCAGCGAGACGGACGTCGCGATCCCAATCGCCCAGCGCCTCCGTGAGGGCCATGATGGCCGCGCTCGACGGTCCGCGTGGCTGAACAGCGGCGAACGTCACGGCCTCGCCCGATTGTTTCGCGGCGTTGATGCGGTGGATCACGTCGCTCGCCGTATAGCGCACCCAATAATCCTTGGCCGTCTGCAACGCCTGCAACGCGGGGATCGCGTGCCGCGCTTGCTCAGAGTGTTTCCAGTTCGGGTCGATCTGGCTCAATGCCGAGGCGGCCGCGTGGCGCACCGATGATTCGGCGTCCGCCAGCGCAACAACCAACCGCTCCACGGCGGACTTGTCGCCAATCTTCGCGAGGGCCTCGACCGCCGCTTCGCGAACGTCATGGTCCGGATCGCCGAGCAATTCCGCCAGCGGCGGCACGGCGCGCGGGTCTTGCAGGCGCGCCATCGCATCGACGGCGCATTTGCGCACGCTCCAATGCGTGTCCCGCAGCGCCGTCGCAAGGCGATCCAATGAGGCCGCGTCCGCCACCTGGCCCAAGGCCTGCGCCGCCGAACTGCGCACGGTCGCGTCCCGGTCCTTCAGCA